>Ga0209415_10002442_pt1 | contig 34775 bp, 28 predicted proteins | sample PeaSoiSIISIP2007_FD_187696 | JGI IMG/M metagenome (GOLD analysis project Ga0209415, IMG submission 187696) | Peat soil microbial communities from Weissenstadt, Germany - SII-SIP-2007 (SPAdes) (version 2) | ecosystem: Environmental > Terrestrial > Soil > Wetlands > Peat | place: Germany... | reverse complement strand
CCTGGCCCTGGTTGGTGGCGCCGTCGCCGAAAAAGGTCAGGCATACGCTGTCGTTGCCGCGATATTTGTTGGCAAACGCCAGGCCCGTGCCGATCGGCACCGGCGCGCCGACGATGCCGTGTCCCCCGTAGAAGTTTTTCTCGCGGGAGAACATGTGCATCGAGCCGCCCTTGCCCTTGGAATAGCCGCCGCGCCGGCCGGTCAATTCGGCCATCACGCCCTTCGGGTCCATGCCACAGGTCAGCATGTGGCCGTGATCGCGATAGCCGGTGATCATCTGATCTCCGTCGCGCTTGGCCATTTGCACACCGACGACGACCGCTTCCTGTCCGATATAAAGATGACAGAAGCCGCCGATCAGGCCCATGCCGTACATCTGGCCGGCCTTTTCCTCGAAACGCCGGATCAGCAGCATCTGCCGTAATGCCCGGAACTCTTCTTCCTTGCTGAAGTCGGCGACCGGACCGGGATGCGCGGCCGGTTCGGCGGCGGGACGGCGTACGTCGGCGATTTGATCCGCTTCTTTGGTTTTGGCGACGGCCATCGGTGTTCTCGATACATCGCGGGGTTCCATCCCATAGCCGAAATCCGCCCATGGCGAAAGTCGGCGCCAGGCGATCGGTTCCGGCATCCAAACCGTTGGCGATAATATTATTTCGGGAAGGACGGCGTCGGGTTCAAGGCCGGCGGTCTGGCGCCGGCCGGGGCCCGTCGAGCATCAAGGTCAAATCGTTGGGGTGGGTATAATCGAGGAGCGCGCGGGCGCGTTCGTCGAGCATATCGGGGTCAAGCCGGTCGGCCTTGAGCAAGGCGATACGGCGTTGCCATTGTCCGCGCTCGACTTGCAGCCGAGTAAGCTCCGTGGAGAGCGCAGCGATCTGCTGGTCGATGTCCTGCTTGGCCTTGAGCCCGTGATTGCCGGAAAACGCATTGACGCCGAAATAGCCGATCAAAAGCGCCGCCATGACGTAGAGGCCGAGCGCGGTAAGGATCGAGCGCAATCGCTTGCGGGTGACCATCCGGTCAAGATGCGAGAGCGCCGCTTAAAACGGCATTAATGCCGGCGGATGATGGGAGTTACGGCAGCAGGTTGCGCAGCTCGCTGCCGATGAAATTGCCGAGCCGTTTGCCGCGGTTGCGCAGATAGCGCAATGCCCCGGCATCGACGAAATAGGTCAAGAGGATGCTGTCGCGGGTCTTGACCTCGTCGCCGATCCGGTCGGCCGAATGCCAGGTGTCGGTGCCGACGGCGAAGGCATAGCCGCTGTTCGGTGCAAACGTCATCTGCTTGTCCTTCGCCAGCATGCCGTCGGCGAGTTTTTTGTGGAAAATCGTTCCGATATGCGCGGTCGAGCGGTCGCGCGGCAAATAAAGCTGCACGGTGATGCCCTTCCACTTCGTGTCAGTGTGCGGCGTGATCAGGTAGCCGGGAATGTCGCGGGTCAGCACCGGGATCGGAAACATGCCGACATCGGCGTAGCGGTCACCGAAGCGGCGCACGAGCCCCGGCGCGAGCCGCCGCACGAAGGCGTCGCGCACCGCCGTCGAACAAAGCGCGCGTCCGACCACGTCCCACACCGCGCGTTTCTCCGGCGTCAGGTGGCGGATGTATTCGGGAAACAGATCGATCTTCACGCGGGTGTGCGTGCCGTCGGCGAGGTCGTGCCCCTTGCTGCGGCCGTGCATCGGCCGGTAGTCGGAAGCGTCCGGCATGTTGGCGAGCATCGCCGCATAGAAGTCGTCGGGGAACACGCGGTCGAGTACGAGGTGATAGAATGGCGTCTCGGAGGCGGCCGCTGCATCCACCGAAGCGACGAAGAAGTCGCGCAGCCGCTCGATCGCAAGCTTGCGGCTGCCCGCCTTCACTTCAAGCGACTGATCCATGAGTTCCCTATAGCGTTGAATTCTGCCACCGAACAAACGGATCGCCAACCCGCGTCCTGACCCTGAGCCGGTGAATTATTCCAGCGCCTTGAATGCCGCGCGGCCGGCATAGACCGCCTGGCCGCCGAGTTCCTCCTCGATGCGCAGCAACTGATTGTATTTTGCCGTGCGGTCGGTGCGCGCCAGCGAGCCGGTCTTGATCTGACCGCAGCTGCACGCCACCGCGAGATCGGCAATCGTCGAATCTTCGGTCTCGCCGGAGCGATGCGACATCACCGCGGTATAGCCGGCCTTGTGCGCGGTCTCGACCGCGGCAAGCGTCTCGGTGAGCGTACCGATCTGGTTGACCTTGATCAGGATCGAATTGGCGATGCCGTTTTTGATCCCTTCCGTCAGCCGCGCGACATTGGTGACGAAGTTATCGTCGCCGACAAGCTGGCAGCGCGCGCCGAGCTTTTGCGTGAGCAGCTTCCAGCCAGCGGTGTCGTCTTCCGCCATGCCGTCTTCGATCGACACGATCGGATATTTTTTTGCCAGCGTAGCGAGGTACTCGACCTGCTGCTCGACCGAGCGCGTTCTGCCTTCGCCCTTGTAGCGATAGGCGCCGTCGCTGAAGAACTCGCTCGATGCCGGGTCGAGCGCCAGCATGACGTCGCCGCCGATCCGGTATCCGGCCTTGCCGATGGCGGCCGCGATCTGGTCGAGGGCTGCCTCGGCCGAGGGCAGATTGGGCGCGAAGCCGCCTTCGTCGCCGACATTGGTGTTGTAGCCGCCGTCTTTGAGCGCCGCGCGCAATGTATGGAAAATCTCCGAGCCGGCGCGCAAGGCCTCGGCGAAAGTCGGCGCGCCGAGCGGCACGATCATGAATTCCTGGAAGTCGATCGGATTGTCGGCATGCACCCCGCCGTTGATAATGTTCATCAGCGGCACCGGAAGAAGCCGCGCGGCGGTGCCGCCGATATAGCGGTAAAGCGGCAGCTTGTTCGCGGCGGCCGCCGCTTTGGCGGTAGCGAGCGATACGCCGAGGATGGCATTGGCGCCGAGGCGGCCCTTATTCGGCGTGCCGTCGAGCCCGATCATGGTCTCGTCGATCTTGACCTGCGCCTCGGCGTCCATGCCGCTCAGCGCGTCGAAGATTTCGCCGTTGACGGCTTCGACGGCATTGCGCACGCCCTTGCCGAGATAGCGCTTTTTATCGCCGTCGCGCAGCTCGGCCGCCTCGTGAGTTCCGGTCGAAGCGCCCGAAGGCACGGCTGCGCGGCCGCGCGATCCGTCGGCCAGGACCACGTCCACCTCGACGGTCGGATTGCCGCGGCTGTCGAGGATTTCCCGGCCGATGATGTCAACGATCGCAGTCATTCACGTTCCCGGCTGGCGTTCTGTCGAGGCTTCTACAGGATTGAGGCGGCCCAAAGTAAGGGTCTTGTCATGTCCCGCCAAGCCGGGCATGCACTCGCCGATGCCGAAGAACCGCCTGCAACTTGGCCGGCCCGCGCCAATCCCCGCTTCGCCCGAGAAAGCGGTGCTCGACCGCGTGCGCAATCCGCATCCGACCACGAACTATGTCGCCCGCTTCACCTTCCCGGAATTCACTGTGATGTGCCCGGTCACCGGCCAGCCGGATTTCGCCACGTTGGTCATCGATTACGTGCCGAAAAGCTGGCTCGTGGAATCGAAATCGCTCAAGCTTTACCTCAACAGCTTCCGCAATCAGGGGGCGTTCCACGAGGAATGCACGGTTACAATCGGGAAAAGACTGGTCGCGGTCCTCAAGCCCAAATGGCTGCGCATCGGCGGCTATTTTCATCCCCGCGGCGGCATGCCGATTGACGTGTTCTGGCAGGCCGGCAAGCTACCCGCCGGCGTCTGGGCGCCCGATCAGGGTGTTCGCACCTACGGCGCCCGCTAAAGCGCGCCTTGAATTCGGCCGCCGGCCGGGCCAGCTAGCAATCGAGCACTTTGATGAATAGCCCTCCCCGCATCTCTTTCGTTTCGCTCGGCTGTCTGAAGGCCTTGGTCGATTCCGAGCGCATCATTACGCGGCTGCGCGCGGAGGGTTACCAGCTCGCCCGCGATCACGCCGACGCCGATCTCGCCATCGTCAACACCTGCGGCTTTCTCGACAGCGCGCAGGCGGAATCGCTGGAAGCCATCGGCGCGGCGCTGGCCGAAAACGGCAAGGTGATCGTCACCGGCTGCATGGGCGCCGAGCCGGAAAAGATCACCGCCGTACATCCGAAGGTGCTGGCGATCACTGGTCCGCAGCAATATGAGAGCGTGCTCGAAGCGGTCCATAGGGCCGCCCCGCCGCAGCATGATCCCTATGCCGATTTGATCCCCCCTCAGGGCATAAAACTGACTCCGCGGCACTATGCTTATCTCAAGATTTCAGATGGTTGCAATAATCGCTGCACCTTCTGCATTATCCCCAAATTGCGCGGCGATCTGGTATCCCGCCCGGCCGCGGATGTGCTGCGCGAGGCCGAGCGGCTGGTGGACGCCGGCGTCAAGGAACTCCTGGTCATCTCCCAGGACACGTCGGCCTATGGCGTCGATGTCAAATACGCCGCAAGCCAATGGAAAGGCCGCGAAGTCCGGGCGAAGTTCCTCGACCTCGCGCGCGAACTCGGCGAGTTCGGCGTCTGGGTGCGGCTGCATTACGTCTATCCCTATCCGCATGTGGACGAGGTGATCGGGCTGATGGCCGACGGCAAAGTGCTGCCCTATCTCGACGTGCCGTTTCAGCACGCGAGCCCCGCGGTCCTCAAACGCATGCGCCGGCCCGCCGCGCAGGAGGAAACGCTTTCGCGCATCCGGCAATGGCGCACCGACTGCCCGAGCCTCACCATCCGCTCGACCTTCATTGTCGGCTTTCCCGGCGAGACCGAAGAGGATTTCGCGCTGCTGCTCGACTGGCTCGGCGAGGCCGAGCTCGATCGGGTTGGCTGCTTCCGCTATGAGGCGGTCGCCGGCGCGGTCGCCAACGATCTCGGGGCGGTGGTGCCCGAGCCGGTCAAAGAAGCGCGCTATCACCGCCTGATGCAGCGCCAGAAAGAGATTTCGCGTAAGCGCCTCAAGCGCAAAATCGGCAGCCGCAAGCGCGTCATTATCGACGAGATCGGGCTCGATGAAGGTAGATTTGCCGGGGCGAACCCGGGGACCGCCAAGGGCCGCAGCCGCGGCGACGCGCCGCAAATCGACGGTAACGTGTTCGTGCAGAGCCGCCGGCCATTGCGTGTCGGCGAAATCGCCACCGTGAAGATCGAACGCGCCGACGACTACGACCTTTACGGCACCGCGGTAGGGTACTGATCGGGCCCTCGCTGCCGGCCGGCGCGGCGCCGGCTGCCTATTTTTGCTGGTATTGGCCGACATTCGGCGCTTTCATGCCGCGCGAGGCGCCGAATCGTGACCGCGATCTTCATCACCGCGACCGGTCCCGACGTGGGGAGAACCCTCGTCGTCGCTTCGCTCATCCGGCATTTTCGTCAAAGCGGCCGTGCCGTCGAGGCCATCAAGCCGATCGTCAGCGGCTATGACCCGGCGCAAGCGGCGGCGAGCGAGACCGGCATGCTGGTCTCCGCGCTGGGCCTTCCGTTCACGCCGGAATCGATCGAGCGCATCTCGCCGTGGCGATTTCGCGCCGCGCTGTCGCCGGACCTCGCGGCACGGCAGGAGGGCCGCAGCATCGATGTCGACGCCGTCGTGGCCTATTGCCAAAGCGCGATCGACCGGCGGCGCGACATCCTTTTGATCGACGGTATTGGCGGCATCATGGTGCCGCTCGACGAGACGCGCACGATCCTCGACGTGATGATGGCGCTACACCTGCCGCTGATCCTGGTCGCCGGCTCCTCTCCGGGCACCATCAGTCACACGCTCACGGCGCTCGACTCGTTGTTCCGGCGCGACATCAACGTTCTCGCCACCATCGTCAACGAGACGCCGGGCAGCGGCATCCCGCTTGACGAAGTCGTCGCATCCATCTCCCGCTTCGCCGCGCCGGTGATCGGCCTGCCGCGGCAGCCGCCCCGATAATCAGGCAACTAAGAGAAGAACCGGATTTGCAGCACGGTTTCCAGCGTGCCTTCGAGATTGAACAAGGCGTGCAGCAGGAACGTCAGCAGCAAAGAGCCGCTGCGCCAGCGCATCCAGCCGAGAAAGAGCCCGATCACGAAAATCTGCAGCATGCCGGTCCAATCGTATTGGACGTGTAGCGCCATCCACAGAAGCGAGATCGCCGGGATCGCAAACCAAGTCGAGAATGCGGTGCGCGCCCAGCCGCGGAACAAAAATCCACGGAACAGCACCTCCTCGCCTGCCGGCGCGACGACGACCGCGCCGAGGAGCAACCCCGGCAGCCATCCTTGCGCGGCAGCGGTCGTGTAGGATTGCAGCTGAAACGGCGTCACCAGCGGGTAGCCGCTGAAATAAAGGAGCGCGTCGCTCGCGACGATCAAACCCACAAGGCAGACGAGTCCGAGCCGCAGGTCGCGCCGTGGCGGCGCTTTCAGCGCCAGATACTCCGCTTGCCGGGCATGCGCGAGCCGCACGGCGAGCGCGATGACGCCAATTGTGACCGGATTGGCGATGATGATGAACAGCGTGACCATGGCGCCGTCGAACGGCGTATTGAGGATCGAGTTCAAATCGCTCAAACGCAGCAACAACAGGACCGCGAGCGCGACGAATTGACTCGCGAAGAAAGCGAGGAACGCCCAGCCGAGCGTCGCCCAATACCCCCAAATCCTCATGGAGCTTTGCGAGTCCTCACGGGATCAGGATGGAAGAACCCGTCGTGGCGCGACTTTCGAGATCGCGGTGCGCCTTTGCCGCGTCGCGCAATGCGTATTTCTGGTTGATCGGTATCTTCACCGCGCCGCTGCCAACGACGGCGAACAAATCGGCCGCCATCGCCAGCAAATCCTCGCGCTTGGCGCCGTAGGTATTGAGCGTCGGCCGGGTTGCGAACAACGAACCCTTGGTTTGCAAGAGGTTGATGTTGAAGGCCTCGATCGGTCCCGAGGCGGCGCCGAAACTCACGAACATGCCGAGCGGGCGAATGCAGTCGAGCGACGCCGGGTACGTATCCTTGCCGATGCTGTCATAGACCGCGGCGCACAGCTTGCCGCCGGTGATCTCTTTCACCCGCGCGACAAAATCCTCGTCGCGATAAAGGATGGTGTGGTGGCAGCCATTGGCGCGCGCCAGTTCCGCCTTCTCTTTCGATCCCACCGTGCCGATCACGTTGACGCCGAGATGGTTCGCCCATTGACAGAAGATAAGCCCGATGCCGCCGGCCGCGGCATGGATGAGCACGGTCATCCCGTTCTCGACCTTGAAGGTGCGGCGCAGGAGATACTGCACCGTCAGGCCCTTGAGCATCATGGCGGCGGCCTGCTCGTAGCTGACATTGGCGGGCAGCTTGACGGGGCGGTCGGCCTGGACATTGCGCTCCTGTGTGTAACATCCCGGCCCCTGAACATATGCGACGCGATCGCCGCGCTTGAACTCGCCGACGCCCGAACCGACATCGACGACCTCGCCGGCCGCTTCGTTGCCGAGCACGAACGGCAAGCCGCCGGGCGGCGGATAGGCGCCTTTGCGGAAATAGACGTCGGTGAAATTGACCCCGATGGCGTGCTGCTTCACTCGGACCTGGCCCGGCCCGGGAGCGGGAACGGCGATATCTTCGTAAGTCAGAACCTCGGGGCCGCCGAACTTATGCACGCGTATCGCAGCAACCATTTTCCTCTCCTTTGAGCCTGCCGCGCCCCTGTGCGGGAGCGCGATCATAGGTAGTCGGTAACGCGGCGCAAGGGATCAATCGGCGCCGCGCAAGAGGCCAACGATGACGAAATATATGGCGATGGCGCCGAGCATCGCCGCGACCCAAATGGGTGGATCGAGGTTTTGTGCGAGCGCGACCAGCGCCAGCAAAGCCCACGCCGCCAAAGCCGCCAGATTGAGCGCACGCCAGCGCGGCACCCGCACCGGATGGACGAAATGGATGGGCGCGAAAGTTGCCGCGGCGAGTGCCGCGACTGCAAGCGCGGCGAGCCACGGCGTGGGCTTGAGGACGAACAAATAAAACGCGGCCACGTTCCACAGCGCCGGGAAGCCGCGGAAATAGCTGTCGGACGTCTTCATGCGGCGGTCGGCGAAATAAAGCGCGCCGGTGACGACGACGATGAGACCGAGCGGAAGCGCGACGGCCGGCGGCAACAACCCACCGGCGGCGACGGCGTAGGCCGGCACGAACACATAAGTGGCGAAATCGACCACGAAATCGAGCAGCTCGCCCGACCAGCGCGGCAAGAGTTCGGCCACCTTCAGCCGGCGCGCAAAGGTGCCGTCGACGCCGTCGATGATGAGCGCGACCCCGAGCCAGAGGAACATCCGCGTCCAGGCGACGTTCACCGCCGCGATCAACGCCAGCAGCGCGCAGGCCGCGCCGCAGGCGGTAAAGACGTGGACGGCGAACGCGGCCGCGAGGCGCTGTCTTGTATAGACCTCGGACGACTTCGGTTCCATCGTCGCGAACCTTACCCTTAAAGCGCAGGGAAGGTGCGCCGTCTTCCTTTGCTTGCTAACCTTTCGACATACATGTCCGGAAGCGAATTTTCACCGGGAATACCGATGGCACTGAGAGACGGCGCACAGGGAAGTATGACCGCCGAAGTCGCGGTCGTCGGCGGCGGGCCGGCCGGCCTCGTCAGCGCCATTGCGCTCAAGGCCGCGGGCGTCGACGTCCTGCTGGTCGCGCCTTCCCCTGCGGAGGATCACCGTACCACCGCGCTCCTCGCCGGATCGGTCACCGCGCTGACCACGCTTGGCGTCTGGGAGGCTTGCCGCCCGCATGCGGCGCCGCTGGCGAGCATTCGCATCGTCGACGATACGCAGCGTCTTCTGCGCGCCCCCGAGGTCGTCTTCAACGCCGCGGAAATCGGCCTCGATGCCTTCGGCTACAACATCGAGAACCGGCATTTGCTCGCGGCGCTTTACGCGCATGCGTGGCGCCTGAGCATCCCGCACGTCGAGAGTGCCGCGGTTGCGATCGCAAGCGATTCCGACGGCGCCTCCGTCAAGCTTGCCGACGGGACAGCGCGTGTGCGCCTTGTCGTCGGCGCCGACGGGCAGCGCTCGCTCTGCCGCGCGGCGGCCGGCATCGGTACCGATCGCCGCGCCTATCCGCAGACCGCGCTGACGCTCAACCTCGCGCATGACCGGCCGCATCACGACGCGGCAACGGAATTCCATACCCGCAGCGGCCCGTTCACCCTGGTTCCCCTGCCCGGCCGGCGTTCGAGCCTCGTCTGCGTGCTCGACCCGGCGCACGCGGCGGAACTTGCGGCAATGGAAGACGCGGAGCTTTCGGCAGAGATCGAGCGCCGCGCCCATTCGCTGTTCGGCAAAATGCGCGTCGAAGCCAGACGCGGCGTTTTTCCGCTCGCCATCGAGACCGCGCATGCCTTTGCGCGCGGACGTATCGCGCTCGTCGGCGAGGCCGCGCATGTCGTGCCGCCGATCGGCGCGCAGGGGCTCAATCTCGGGCTGCGCGACGCCGCGAGCCTCGCCGAAATCGTCGCCGACGCGCGGCGGCAAAACTGCGATCTCGGCGCGCCGGCAATCCTCGCGCGCTACGACGCCGAGCGCCGCGCCGACGCCACGAGCCGCCGGATCGCGATCGACTGGCTCAATCGCAGCCTGCTCACTGATTTCCTTCCGGTCCAGGGCGTGCGCGGGCTTTCGCTCTACCTCGTCGACCGCATCGGGCCGCTGCGCCGGGCGCTGATGCGCGAAGGCGTCGCTCCGGCCGCCTCGCAACCCCGCCTGATGCGCGGCGAGATGGTGTGAAAGGCGGCAGATCCCCGGCATGATTGCCGTGAAAAACGGCTTGGCGACGCCGCGCCGTTCATCCTACCGTGGCTATCGGGCTCAGGAATCATCGCATGAAGTTACCGCGCAACTTTTTCAAGCCGCTCGCGATCGGGGCGCCGGCGCCGTTGCGCGAATTGCCGCTCAAGCTCGAGCGCATGATCCATTTCGTGCCGCCGCACATCGAGAAGATGCGCGCCAAGGTGCCTGACCTCATCCATCAGGTCGATGTGGTCCTCGGCAATCTCGAAGACGCCATTCCCGCCGACGCCAAGGAAGCGGCGCGCTCGGGCTTCATCGCCATGGCGAAGGCATCCGATTTCGGCGCCACGGGCTTGTGGACGCGCATCAACGCGCTCAACTCGCCGTGGGTGCTCGACGACATTTGCGACATCGTCGCCGCCATCGGGCAAAAACTCGACGTCATCATGCTGCCGAAGGTCGAGGGCGCGTGGGACATCCATTATCTCGACCAGCTGCTCGCCCAGCTTGAAGCCAGGCACGCGGTCACAAAACCGATCCTCATCCACGCCATCCTCGAAACCGCCGAGGGCGTGAACAATGTCGAAGCGATCGCCAGCGCTTCCCCGCGCATGCACGGCATCAGCCTCGGTCCGGCCGACCTCGCTGCCTCGCGCGCGATGAAAACGACTCGGGTGGGCGGCGGCCATCCCGACTACAAGGTGCTGGCCGATGCCGCGCCTGGGAGCACGGGGGGAACCAAGCGCGCCGCTTATCAACAGGATCTTTGGCACTACACCATCGCCAAAATGGTCGACGCCTGCGCCGCCGCCGGCATCAAGGCGTTTTACGGTCCGTTCGGCGATTTCGCCGACGCCGCCGCCTGCGAGGCGCAGTTCCGCAACAGTTTCCTCGTGGGATGCGCCGGCGCCTGGACGCTGCATCCGAGCCAGGTCGCGATCGCCAAACGCGTGTTTTCGCCGGATCCGGCCGAGGTTGCCTTTGCGAAAAAAATCATAGCCGCCATGCCCGACGGCAGCGGGGCGGTGATGATTGACGGCAAGATGCAGGACGACGCCACCTGGAAACAGGCCAAGGTGCTGGTCGATCTCGCCCGCCTGGTCGCTGCCAAGGATCCGGAAATGGCGACACGGTACGGGCTATGAAACGAGCCGTGAATCATGTCATGAATTGCGGCGTGAACGAACGTTCAGCGTTTGGTCAGCGGCGCGCCACAATCGTGGCATTGCATTGTGGCGGCGCGCGCGCCGCGCAAGAGGTCTAAAACGATGCCTGCTGTCACCGGCAAGATTCGCAACGCCAAATATCAGATCGGCCAGGTCGTGCGGCACCGGCTGTTTCCATTCCGCGGCGTGGTCTTCGATATCGATCCGATCTTCAGCAATACCGAAGAATGGTACGAGTCGATCCCCGCCGACGTACGGCCGCACAAGGATCAGCCGTTCTATCATCTGTTCGCCGAAAACGACGAGAGCGAATACATCGCCTACGTCTCCGAGCAAAACCTGGTGCCGGACAACAGCGGCGAGCCGGTGCGCCATCCGCAGGTCGCCGAAGTTTTCGTCGATGACGGCAACGGCGGCTATCGCCCGCGCGCGGCGATGCGGCACTGAACGAAAACGAATCCGCAGGAGAGAGACGTTTGCATCAACGCGTGCACGCTGCCGGGCGAGCTTGTGACCGTCCGCACGCCATGATAATTTTTGGCTCCGATCCACAGGTGGCTCGGATGCGCGGTTGCATGTATCCGCCGCGGTTGCGCGTGTTTGCTGTTGTCGCCTATCCCGCAGAGCCGCCGTCCGAGCCTTCCGACATTTGCAATATCGGCGGCGTGCACGCCTGCTGATGCGGTCGTTGACCGCGCCGGTTACTGGGTCTTGCCGCCTGCCGGCGGCGGCGCCGCCTGCGAGGTCGGCGCACCCTGCTGGCTCTCGAGCTTCTTGCGCGCTTCGTCGGCGCGCCGTTGCAGTTCTTCTTGCAATTTCTTCTGCTGCTCTTCGAACACTTTGGGGTCGGTCGGCGGCCCGTCATAGGCCTTGGCGAAATCGGTCAGCGGCATCACGATGCTGATCGGCTGACCGGTCGCATTGATGGCCTGGATGACGAGGCCCTGCCCTTTCTTGAGCTTGCCGATCATGTCCGCATTGGCCTCGTAGTCCGCCATGCAGCCATTGGTGAAACAGATCACATAAGGCGCAGTCATCGGCTGATTTTGATCGATGATGACGCGCGTGCCGTGACCGAGCTGCATGCCGAGCGGCAGCGTGATGCGCAAAAGCTTGTGCTCCTGGCCCTCGGGCTCGATCAGCACGGCGGCGAGCACCGGCTGGCCCGATTCCACGCGCGCGTCCTTGCCGGTGAAGCAGACTTCCTTGGCATCAGGCGGCGGCGTCTGTCCCGGCTGCCCCTTGAGGCAGAATTTGGTCCATGGAGAGAAGATCAATTGCACCGACTGCTGACCGTTCTGTATTTGCTGGCCTTGGGGCGCCCCTTGTGCCGCCGCCGGCTGGTCGGCGGGCGCGGCATTTTGCGGCGCATCCGTTTTGGCGGGCTTAGCCGGCTTCTTGGCCGGAGGCTTCGGTTTGGCGGCGGGGGCCGGGGCCTGAGCGGGCGGCGCTGCGTTATCGGACTGCGCGAACGCATCGGTAGCGACCGCAAGCGCGAGCGCGGCCGCCACGGGCACGCTCAACGCGATCGTCTTGCTGAAAGTCTTGGCGAAGGTCTTGGCAAAGTTCGCCGCAAAAGTCTGCGCCGTAGCGGCAAACGCCCGGCTCGCCGGCTTCGCCGCGACCGACGCGATCCAATAGGTCATGAGAAATGGTCCCTTTTTAGTGCTGCCGCCAGCAAATCGATGCCGATCGACTTGCGCGTTACCTGTTCCTGGCGTCGGCCCGCGCGCCACGCCGAGCGGGGCCCCTAGTCGACGGTCATTCGACGCAGATTGCGGCAACAGCGTGACACCGCGATCCGGCAAGGACCTCCCGATAGCCCACTTTGGCCGGGAGATAAAGCGTACACGCATATTCTGTTACATTGCCGGTTCCCAATCCGAATCGTGCCTCAGTCCCGCTTGCGCCCATGCCCGCCATGCCCCACGTCCGCGCCGCCTTCCTCGCCTGCGCCGCCTTGTGCGCGGCGTTCGCGGTTTTTGCCGGTGCGACGCCGGCGATGGCGGAAGCCGCGCATGCCATCGCCATGCGTGGGGCGCCGGCATTGCCCGACGATTTTGCCGTAGCGCCTTATGCCGATGCCGACGCGCCGCAGGGCGGACGGCTGGTGCAGGGCGTGCTCGGGACCTTCGACAGCCTCAATCCGTTCATCGTCAAAGGCCTCCCCGTCCAGCCGATCCGCGGCTATGTGGTCGAAAGTCTGATGGCGCGCGGCTACGACGAACCGTTCACGCTTTACGGCCTGCTCGCGCGCACGGTCGAAACCGACGATGCACGGACCTTCGTCACCTTCACGCTCGATGCCGCCGCGCGCTTCTCCGACGGCGTGCCGGTGACCGCAGCCGACGTGGTGTTCTCCTGGCGGCTCCTGCGCGATCACGGCCGCCCCGGCCACCGCGCCTATTATTCCAAGGTGGCCAAAGCCGAGGCGCTCGATGCGCGTACGGTGCGCTTCGATCTCGGCGGCAGCAACGATCGCGAGCTGCCCCTCATCCTCGGACTGATGCCGGTCCTGCCCCAGCATGCGAGCGATGTGGCGACCTTCGAGGACACGACATTGGCGAAACCGGTCGGCAGCGGCCCCTATGTCGTCGCCGAGGTCGATACCGGCAAGAGCATCACATTCAGGCGCGATCCGAATTACTGGGGCCGCGGGCTGCCGATCAATCGCGGCTTGTGGAATTTCGCCGAGTTGCGCTTCGACTATTATCGCGACACCAACGCCTATTTCGAGGGCTTCAAGACCGGGCTGTACGACGTGCGCAGCGAGATCGATCCGAGCCGCTGGAAGACCGGTTACGACGTCCCCGCCGTGCGCGATGGGCGCATCGTCAAGGAGGCATTCACCAACGGCCTGCCGAAGCTCGCCTCCGCGTTCGTCTTCAACACCCGGCGGCCGGTGTTCTCCGATATTCGCGTGCGCCAGGCGATTTCGCTTTTGTTCGACGCCGAATGGGTCAACCACAATTTTTTCTTCGATCTTTATCGGCGCAGCACGAGCTTCTTCGACGATTCCGAACTCTCGGCCTACCACCGGCCCGCGGACGCGCGCGAGCGCGCGCTCTTGGCGCCGTTTGCCGACGCGGTTCGCGCCGACGTGCTCGACGGCACCTGGTCGCCGCCGGTCACCGACGGCTCGGGCCGCGACCGCAAGAGCCTGCGCGAGGCGCTGGCGCTGTTCGCCGCCGCCGGCTACGAGCTCAAAGGCACGACCTTGCGCGAACGCGCCGGCGGGCGGGCGCTCGGCTTCGAGATTTTGGTCACCAGCCGCGACGACGAGCGCCTGGCGCTCGCCTTCTCCAACAACCTCGCGCGCGCCGGCATCGACGCGCGCGTGCGCCAAGTCGACGCCGTGCAATACGATCAGCGCCGCCTCGCCTTCGATTTCGACATGATCGAATACCGTTGGGAGGAATCGCTTTCGCCCGGCAACGAGCAAGCCATCTATTGGGGCTCGGCCGCCGCCGATGAGCAGGGCTCGCGCAATTACATGGGCGTGCGCAGCGCGGGCATCAACGCCATGATCGCCGCCTTGCTGCGCGCGCGCGAGCGGCCCGATTTCGTCGCCGCGGTGCGCGCGCTCGACCGCCTGCTGGTTTCCGGCAGCTACGTCGTGCCGCTGTTTTATTTGCCCGAGCAATGGGTGGCGCGCTGGACCTCCATCGCCCATCCGGCGCGCACGTCGCTGTTCGGCTATCTGCCGGAAACCTGGTGGCATCAACCGAAGGCGCTGCAATGATCCTCGGCGAGCGAGAGCCGCGGCGCGGCGCCAACAGCCTGACCGTCGAGGCGGTATTCCGCAGCCTCGCGCGGCGGCATCCCAAGGCGCTGGCGCTCGCCGATCCGGATAATCGCGAAACTTTCACCGACAGCGCGCCGCGGCGGCTAACTTACGCCGAGGCCGACCGCGCTGTCACGGCGATCGCCGCCCGGCTCCGCCATATGGGGCTGCCGACCGACGCCATCGTCGGCATTCAACTCCCCAACATCGTCGAGAACAGTCTCGCCATGTTCGGCATCTGGCGCGCGGGCATGATCGTCGCGCCGCTGCCGCTGCTCTGGCGGCGCGCCGACGCGGTCGCGGCGCTGGCGCGCATCGGCGCTAAGGCCCTGATCAGTTGCGGCCATGTCGGCGCGTTCTCTCATTGCCAATTCGCCATGAGCGTCGCCGCCGACGTATTCTCCATCCGCTACGTTTGCGGTTTCGGCAAAAACCTGCCCGACGGCGTGGTGCCGCTCGACGATTTGCTGGACGCGGAAAAAGCGGAAAAAATCGGGCCGCTGCCGGCAACCGACGCCGACCGACAGACTGGCGAGCGAGGGAATAATGCCGCGGCGCATCTTGCCGCCGTCACCTTCGACGTCGGCGAACGCGGCGTCGTGCCGGTCGCGCGCAATCATGCCGAGCTGTTCGCCGGCGGGCTTGCCGTGCTCCTGGAAAGCGGGATCGCGGAAGGCTCCACGATCCTGTCGGCGATCGTGCCCTCCTCCTTCGGCGGCATCTGCCTGACGCTCTTGCCCTGGCTGCTCTCTGGCGGCGCGCTCCTGCTTCATCATCCCTTCGATGCCGCCGTTCTCGCCCGGCAGCAGCGCCGCGAGCGCTGCGGTACGTTGGTCCTGCCGGGTCCGGTCGCCTTGCGCCTCGCCGAGACCAGCGCCTTCGTGCTCGAAGGTCCCGCATGCGTGATTGCCGCCTGGCGCGCGCCGGAGCGGCTGACCGACAGCGCGGCCTGGCGCGAGCCGAACACCGTCCTCGTCGATGTCCCGATCTTTGGCGAAGCGGCTCTTGCCGCCGAACGCCGCGGCGCCGACGGCAAGCCCGAGCCGCTGCCGCTCGGCCCGATCGTTGCGCCGCGGGGAAGCCCGGACGCCGTCGTGGTCGCCGAACTGACGCCAACCGCTGCCGGCACATTGGCCATGCGCGGGCCGATGGTGCCGCATCATTCCTTCCCGCCCGGAATCGAACGCTCTGGCCTGCCCTATTTCAAGATCGGCGAGCGCGGACTGGTCGACACCGGCTACGCCTGCCGCGCCGACTCCGTCACCGGGACCATCGTCATCACCGGCGCGCCAACGGGCATCGTCAGCGTCGGCGGCTACCGCTTCCCGCTGCGCAACCTGCAAGACGTGGTCGGCCGCATCGATGCCGGCGCGACGCTCGGCGCGCTGCCCGATCCGCTGACCGGCCAGCGTTTGAGCGGCCAGGCCACCGACCGCCTGACCATGCAGGCGGCGCTCAATGCGGTCGGGGTCAATCCGCTGGTGGTCGCGGCCTTCGGCGATCGAGGGGAACGACTGGCCGCCCCACATGATTAGAGCATGATCCGGAAAAGTGGGTACCGGTTTTCGCAAAAAAGATCATGCTCCACTAATGAATTTCATTGACGGCCTGTTAACAGCACTTTGGCATTGTCGCGGACCGCAGCAAAAACACTTCGCGTTCCGCAATGGCGTTGCAAGGTCCGTTCGTCGTTGTTGCCGACGGCCCGGCGCCGGATATCGTTGAGGCGTTGCGCAAGGCGGGCGCTTTCCCGGTCGTCGAAACGAAATGGCCCGACGCGGCCGACGCAGTCACCTCGGTCGCGCCCGAGGCGGTGGTGATCGCCGAGGTGTGCAGCGATCGCGAACGCGCAGCCGAATACGGCCGCGCGCTCGCCGAGCGGATCGCGGCGCGCGACAGCGCCTTCACGCCGGTCGTCACCCGCACCCGCGAGGATGCAAGCGTGCCGGTTGACGGCGCGCTTTCGCTTTCGGCTTCCGTGCCGGCGGCGCGCATTGCCGAGCGCGTCAGCGCGGTGCAGCGCGTGCGCACCTTGCATGCCACGGTCTTGCGCCGTATGGCGACGCTCACGTCGCACGGCGGGACCGCGCCCGAACTGCCGCAGAGCGATCCGCTCGACGAAGCAACCGTGCTGGTCGCCGGCCGCGGCCGTTCCTATCCCGCGCTCGCGGTCGCGGTCGGCGAGCGCGTCGGCCTCGTCGGCGCGCTCAGCGTCGAGAGCGCGGCGCGCGCGCTCAATGCCCGCGACATCGACGGCATCGTGATCGGCGACGGCTTCGGCCCGCGCATCGTCGAAGCGCTGCTCACCGTGCTCGCCGAGGACGTGCGCTTTCGCGATCTGCCGGTCGCCGCGCTCGGCGGTCATCACGGCGCGGTCGAGGATTTCTACGCGCATCTGCCCAATCTTGACCGCGTCGGCGAAGGGCCCGAACGCCTGGTCGAGCGCTTTCTGCCGTTCGTGCGCCTGCATGCCTTCGCGCAGCGGCTCAAGCGCATGCTCAAATCGCTGGACGCCCAGGGCATGATCGATCCCGATACCGGGCTGCTTGTCCAGCAGGCCTTCTGGCGCGACCTCAACCGCGCCGTCGGCGAGGCGGAAAAGCGCGGCGTCGGCCTGTCCATCGCCCGCTTTTCGTTCGAGCGCGGCGACCGCCGCACGAGCCTCGACGCCGGGCGCCTGGTCGGCCGGCTGATGCGCCAGGTCGATTTTGCCTGCCGCGAGGCGGACAATTCCATCTTCGCCGTGTTCACGGAGACTGATCTGCGCGCCGCCCACGTCATCGCGCGAAGGATCGCGAGCGTGCTCAAGCACACGATGCTCGCGGCCGACCGCAAGCGCGGCGGCATCGAGACCGCGATTACGTTGGCGACGCTGAAACCCTCCGATAACGTGGACTCCCTAATCGCGCGCGTGGTCGGCGAGGTTGCCGCCGGCTGAACGGTGCACCATATATTTTTTATACTGCTCATTCCCGCGCACGCGAGCGGATAGAGCGAGCGGCGCGAATTGCGCTAAACTGAACGCTAGCGATTCCAAGGTCCGGCCATGACCGATGCCTCCGCCGACTTTTCCGTCATGCGTGTCGACGTCATCTCCGATGTCGTCTGCCCGTGGTGCTATATCGGCAAGCACCGGCTGGAAACGGCGTTTATGCTTATTCCCGACATCGCCGTCGACATCAACTGGCGGCCGTATTTCCTCAATCCCTGGATCCCGCGCGAAGGCATCGACCGGCAAACCTATCTGGAGACCAAATTCGGCTCGGCCGAGCGCTATGCCGTGATCGCCGAGCGCGTCGCCGCCGCCGCCACGAGCGAGGGCCTCGTTTACGCTTCCGACAAGATCGGCCGGCAGCCGAACACGCTCGATTGTCATCGCCTCATCCTCTGGTCGCGCGGCGCCACCGATCCCGGCCGCATGAAACAACGCTTGATGGACCTCTACTTTGCCGAGGGCGCCGACCTCACCGATACCGACACACTGGTGCAGGCCGCGATCGATTGCGGCATGGACGGCGAGCTGGTGCGGCGGCTTCTGGCGAGCGACGCCGAAGTCGACCGCATCGAGGGCGAAGCCAACGCCGCCAAGGAAGCCGGCATCGACGGCGTGCCCTGCTTCGTCTTCGGCGGCAGCGTGATCGTCACCGGCGCGCAGTCGCCGGAATATCTCGCGAACGCCATCGAACGCACCGCCGGAAGGCACACGCGGTTGCGGGCATAGCTCATCCTCGTCATTGCGAGCGGAGCGAAGCAATCCAGTCTTGGGCGCTGTTTCTGGATTGCTTCGTCGCGCGGCCCGAAGTGGCCGGCCCGATTGAGAAACGCCGCTTCGTACTGTTCTGAACATGATGCGTTCGCGTCTTACGGGCATTGCCTACTCGACCGATCTAAGCAGGGATCCGCGAAGACATTGATTCACGCCGCCTGTGCCCCCTTCTCCGCGATCCCGACCAGCGTGCGTAAAATGCCGGCAGCGCCTTTGAGGCGGGCAGCGGGCGTGTCCCATTCATCGAAGAACACGACTTTCTGATCGGGCCGCACGCGCGCGCCCTCGGGGTGCTTGCCGATATAGGCGATGAGCCCTTCCGGGTTGGCGAAGATGTTGTCGCGGAAGGCGAGCACCGCGCCCTTCGGCCCGACCTCGATGCGCTCCACATTGGCGCGCCGGCACAGCGATTTGATCGACACGAATTGCAGTAAGTGTTCGACCTCCTGCGGCAGCGGGCCGAAGCGATCGACCAGATCGGCGGCAAACGCCTCGATAGCGCGGTCGTCCTCGATTTCGGACAGCCGCCGGTAAAGCGCGAGCCGCACCGGCAGATCGGCGACATAATCCTCCGGAATGAGGACGGCGGTACCGATGGTGATCTGCGGCGACCATTTGTCGGCGACCGGCGCGCTGATGCCGGCTTTCAAGCTGAGCACCGCCTCTTCCAGCATCTGCTGGTAAAGCTCGAAGCCGACTTCCTTGATGTGGCCGGACTGCTCTTCGCCCAAAAGATTGCCGGCGCCGCGGATGTCGAGATCGTGCGAGGCGAGCTGGAAGCCGGCGCCGAGCGTGTCAAGCGATTGCAGGACTTTCAGTCGCCGCTCGGCCTGCGGCGTGATCCTGCGCCGAGCCGGCAAGGTGAGCAGCGCATAGGCGCGCAGCTTCGAGCGGCCGACGCGCCCGCGCAGCTGATAGATTTGCGCCAGCCCGAACATGTCGGCGCGGTGCACGATCAGCGTGTTGGCGGTCGGAATGTCGAGGCCGGACTCGATGATCGAGGTGGAGAGGAGCACGTCGAACTTGCCGTCGTAGAAGGCGGCCATCACGTCTTCCAGAACGGAAGAAGGCATCTGCCCGTGGGCCACGGCGACGCGCACCTCGGGCACGCTTTTATCGAGGAACGCTTTGGCCTCGGCCAGATCCTCGATGCGCGGGCAGACGAAGAAACATTGCCCGCCGCGATAGCGCTCGCGAAGGAGCGCCTCGCGCACCACGACCGGATCGAACGGCGCGACGAAGGTGCGCACCGCCAGGCGATCGACCGGCGGCGTGGCGATGATCGACATGTCGCGCACGCCGGACAAAGCGAGTTGCAGGGTGCGCGGGATCGGCGTCGCGGTCAGCGTCAGCACATGCACCTCGGCGCGCAGCTGTTTGAGCTTCTCCTTGTGGGCGACGCCGAAATGCTGCTCCTCATCCACCACGATCAACCCGAGGTCCTTGAACTTGACGCTCTTGCCCAAGAGCGCATGCGTGCCGACGACGATGTCGATCCCGCCCTCGGTGAGGCCTTTTCTCACCTTGGCAAGCTCAGCGGCGGAGACGAGGCGCGAGGCCTGCGCGATATGCACCGGATAGCCGCGCAGCCGGTCGCCGAAGGTCTTGAAATGCTGGCGCGCGAGCAACGTCGTCGGCACGACGACCGCGACCTGCTTGCCGTTCATGGCGGCGACGAAGGCCGCGCGCAACGCCACCTCGGTCTTGCCGAAGCCGACGTCGCCGCAAATGAGCCGATCCATCGGCCGCCCGGAAGCAAGGTCAGTGAGCACGGCGGCGATGGCGGCTTGCTGGTCGTCGGTCTCCTCATAGGGAAAGCCGGCGCAGAATTCGTCGTAGAGCCCGGACTCGACGGCAAGCCGCGGCGCGTCGTGCAATTGCCGCGCGGCGGCCACGTTGATCAATTCGCCGGCGATTTCGCGGATGCGGTTCTTCATCCGCGACTTGCGCGCCTGCCAGGCGGACGAGCCGAGCCGGTCGAGCTCGACGCCGGCTTCCTCCGAGCCGTAGCGCGAGAGAAGCTCGATGTTCTCCACCGGCAGAAACAATTTGTCGCCGCCGGCGTAATGGATTTCCAGGCAATCGTGCGGCGCGCCGCCGGCCTCGATGGCGCGCAAGCCGACAAAGCGGCCGATGCCGTGATCGACATGGACGACGACGTCGCCGGCAGCAAGGCTCGTCACCTCGGCGATGAAATTTTCCGCCCGCTTGCCCGGCCGGCGCGCGCGGATGAGGCGCTCGCCGAGAATGTCTTCTTCGGTGATCAGCGCGACATCGGCGGTCTCGAAGCCGGAATCGATGCCGAGCACGGCGAGCGCGACTTCGGGCTTCGTCAGCGCCAACGCCTCCGGCCACGACGCGACCGGCGCCAGATTGAACAGGCGATGCTCGGCCAGCACATGCGCCATCCGTTCACGGGAGCCTTCGCTCCACAGCGCGATGAGGACGCGCTTGCCGGCCGCCTGCAGCACCTCGACGTGACCGCGCACCGCCTCGAAGACGTTGGTGCCGGGCTCGCCGCGCTCGGCTGCGAAGTTGTGGCCGGCGCGCGCGCCGATCTCGATGCCGTCGGGCGCGCTCTCCACCGCAAACGGCGATAATCGCGCCAGCGGCGCGTTGTCGAGGCGTTCGCGCCATTCGTTTTCCGCGAGATAGAGCCCCTTCGGCGGCAGCGGCTTATAGGGCGCGCCGCCGCCGGGCACATCGATCGCTTCCCGGCGCGCCTGATAGTAATCGGCGATCTGAACGAGCCGCTCATGGGCGGCTTCGTCGGCCAGCACCTCTAGCACGATGGGTGTCGGCAGCGCTGCGCGCCCTTGACCACCTCCCCCTGCAGGGGGGAGGTCGCCGGACTTAGCCCGGCGGGAGGGGGTGGCTGCGGCGCCGTTCACCCCACCCCGCTCGCTTCGCTCGCGACCCTCCCCCTCCAGGGGAGGGTGTGAGGCCGATGGGGCCCTGAGATAATCGAACAGCGTCTCCAGATGCTGATGGAACAGCGGCAGCCAGTGCTCGATGCCGGCCGAGCGGCGGCCCTCGCTCACCGCTTCGTAGAGCACGTCGTCGGGGCCGGCGGCGCCGAAGGCCGCGACATAGCCGGTGCGGAACGCGCGGATGGTTTCCGCCGTCAGCTGGAACTCCGCCATGGGCAGGAGGTCGAGCGTGCGCAGGTCCTGCGTCGTGCGCTGGGTTTCCCGATCGAAGGCGCGGATCGATTCCAACGTGTCGCCGAAGAAATCGAGCCGCACCGGCGCGTCCATGCCGGGCGCGAACAGATCGAGGATGCCGCCGCGCAGCGCGTAGTCTCCCGCCTCGCGCACGGTTGAAGCGCGACTAAAGCCGTTGAGCTCGAGCCACTGCACGATGCCCGCCATCGGCAAGAGATTGCCGGCGGCGGCGGAGAGCGATTGCCGGGCGATCGTTTCGCGCGGCGGCACGCGTTGCAGGATAGCGTTGACGGTGGTGAGCAAGACCGAAGGCCGGTCGCGGCCCTTGACGCGGGCGAGCCGCGACAGCGCATGCATGCGCTGCGCCACCACGCCGGCATGCGGCGAGGCGCGGTCGTAGGGCAGGCAATCCCAGGCGGGAAATTCCAGCACCTCGATGTCGGGGGCGAAGAAAGCGAGCGCGCGCGAGAGCGTCGCCATGCGCGCCCCGTCACGGCAAATGACGGCGAGGCTGATCGCGGGCGGCGTTTCCCCCGCAGCGATAACGCGGGCGAGATCGCCGAGCACCAGCCCTTCGGCGCCGTCGGCGATACCGGAAAGAAGCAGCGGCCGGCCGGGCGCAAGCCGCTCCGCCGGCGACCGCGCGGGCGATCGAAGCGGTGCCGTCACGGTCCCTTCCCAGGTCGCGGCTTGCTTGCGCGGCTGTGACTATGAAATGTCCGCAGCTGCGCTAGCACCGCGGTATCGTAATTATCCGGAACGTCCTCGGCGCCGATCACCCAGGCGTAGAGCGCGGCGTTGGGCGCCTCGATCAGGCGTTCGAAATCGTCGAGGCCGGCTTCGTCGAACGTGTCGATATGCGCGTCGGCGAAGCGGCCGACGATCAGGTCCATTTCGCGCACGCCGCGGCGCCAGGCGCGGAACAGAAGCTTGCGCCGCCGCACGTCCAACCCCTCGCTCGACCGCTCGGTCATCGCTCAAATCCAACGCCAAAAGCCCGGACGCGGCCGGGCGCGGTGTATATAGAGGGCGACGCTTAAAATGTCAGCGGGATACGATGCGTCCGCCGGTGCTCAATCCGCTTTTTGCTTCGCTCACCGCGCTGCCCGGCATCGGGCCGAAGCTGGAGAAGGTCTTCGTGCGGCTCCTGGTGCGCGAGGGGGAAAAGCCGCGGCTGGTCGATCTCGTGTTTCACCTGCCGACCGGCTATGTGGACCGGCGCAACCAGCCCAAGCTCTCGGCGGTCGTTCCCGATACCGTCGTCACCGTCGCCGTCACCATCGATCGCCACCGGCCGCCGCCGCCGAACCGCCCCCGCGCGCCCTACAACATCGAGGCGAGCGACGACACCAACACGCTGACCATCACCTACTTCAACGCCCGCAAGGATTACCTGGAAAAGCTCTATCCCGAAGGCGCGCTGCGCTATTTATCCGGCATCGCCACGCTCTACGACGGCCACTTGCAGATGGTGCATCCCGATCGCGTGGTCGATGCGGCGGGCTTCGCGCGGCTGCCGCTGATCGATCCGGTCTATCCGCTGACCGAAGGCATTTATCCCAACCAGTTGCAACGGGCGATCGAGCTCGCGCTCGATCGCGTGCCGGAGCTTCCCGAATGGCAAGACCCGGCATGGGTCAAGCGCAATCATTTTCCGGGCTTTGCCGAGGCCCTTCGCAAGGTGCACCGGCCGGCAAGCCCGGACGATCTGAAGCCGGAAAGCGCGGCGTGGTCGCGGCTTGCTTATGACGAGCTGCTCGCCGGCCAGCTGGCGCTCGCGCTTTTGCGCGGACATATGCGAAAGCGCGCTGGGCGCGGCAGCGCCGCCGAGGGCCGCTTGCGCGCGCGGATCGTCGCCGCTTTGCCCTACGCGCTCACGCAGTCGCAGCAGCGCGCGACGGCCGACATCATCGCCGACCTCGCGCAGCCCAACCGCATGCTGCGGCTCCTGCATGGCGACGTCGGCTCCGGCAAGACGGTGGTCGCGCTTCTCGCGGCGGCGACCGTGATCGAGGCCGGCCGCCAGGCCGCCTTCATGGCGCCGACGGAAATCCTCGCGCGCCAGCATTTCGCCACCATCGCGCCGCTTGCCGCAGCAGCCGGCATCCGGCTCGCCATCCTCACCGGGCGCGAGCGCGGCCGCGAACGCCCCGAGATTCTCTCCGCGCTTGCCGCCGGCGATATCGACCTGATCGTCGGCACGCACGCATTGTTTCAAGAAGACGTGGCGTTCCACGATCTCGCGCTCGCCATCGTCGACGAGCAGCAGCGTTTCGGCGTGCACCAGCGCCTGGCGCTTTCGCGCAAGGGCGAAGCGGTCGATCTCCTGGTGCTCACCGCGACGCCGATCCCGCGTACTCTGGTGCTCACTTATTTCGGCGACATGGACGTGTCAGAGCTGCGCGAAAAGCCCGCGGGCCGTCAGAAGATCGACACCCGCGCGCTGCCGCTGGAGCGGCTTGCCGAGGTGATCGAGGCGGTGAGCCGTGCGCTCGACGACGGTCGCCGTGTCTATTGGGTGTGCCCGCTGGTCGAGGAATCGGAAACCATCGACCTCGCCGCCGCCGAGGATCGCTACCGGTCGCTGAAGAAGCGCTTTGGCGACACGGCCGAGCTCGTCCACGGCCGCATGCGCGGGACCGAGAAGGACGCGGCGATGGCGCGCTTTGCCGAAGGTTCGGCCCGCATCCTGGTCGCCACCACGGTGATCGAAGTCGGTGTCGATGTGCCGGCCGCGAGCGTCATGGTCATCGAGCACGCCGAGCGCTTCGGGCTTGCGCAACTGCACCAGTTGCGCGGCCGCATCGGCCGCGGCGCCGACCGCTCGATCTGTCTCCTGCTCTACCGCGCCCCGCTCGGCGAGACGGCGAAGGCGCGGCTCGCCATCCTGCGCGAGACCGACGACGGCTTCCGCATCGCCGAGGAAGATCTGCGCTTGCGCGGCGAAGGCGACGTGCTCGGCACGCGGCAAAGCGGCATGCCGGGCTTCCGCCTCGCCCGCCTCGAAGTCCACGGCAAGTTGTTGAGCGCGGCGCGTGAGGACGCGGCTCTCGTGCTCAACCGCGATCCGAAGCTCAAATCGGCGCGCGGCGCTGCTTTGCGTCAGCTGCTTTATCTGTTCGCCCGCGACGAGGCGATCAGGCTCCTTGGCGCCGGCTGAGGCGTGCCTACTTCGCCGGGCTCGGCGCTATTTTGCGCGCCGCCTGCGCGGCGCGCGCGGTTTGCGCCAGCGCCGCGAGCCTGCCCTGCGGATCCTCGCCGCCGGGCTGAATGATGCCGGCGGAGATCAGGAGCGACATCGCCTGCTCGACGGTGATGTCGAGATCGATCACATCGCGGCGCGGCACGTAGAAGAAAAACCCGGTAGTCGGGTTGGGCGTGCACGGCAGGAATGCCGAGACATGCTCGGTCTGCGGCAAATGCTTGGCGATGGCGGCGGTCGGCGGTTGGGTGAGGAACACCAGCGACCACATGCCCGGCGCCGGAAACTCCACCAGACCTACGTGGCGAAAGCTCGATTCCGAGGCGGAGAACAGCGTCTGGAAAATCTGCTTGGTGGTGCGGTAGATCGGTCGCACGATCGGCATGCGGTTCAACAGGCTCTCGCCGAAACCGACGAGCCTAGAGCCGACCAGATTGGCGGTGAGGAAGCCGAGCAGCGTCAGCGCCACGAAGACGATGATCAGGCCGAAGCCCGGAATGTTGACCGGTAGATAGGTTTCCGGACGATACGGCACCGGGATGACCGGACGCACCAGATTGTCGACCCAGGTGACGAAATACCAGATCAGCCACAACGTCACCGCCACCGGTCCGGCGACGATCAGGCCGGTCAAAAAGTAATTGCGGATACGGGCGCCGAGTCCGGACGAGGGCCTGACCGGGGCCGCAATCGCTTTCCCGCTTTGCTCCGTATCGCTCATCATCCAGCCCGGTAGCAGCGCTCGCCGGCCTCGCGGCTGCATCTCTATAGGTACGCGATGCGACCGCGCGGCGACACGGAGGGCGGCGCAGCTTCCGCGTCTACTCCACCGTCACCGATTTGGCCAGATTGCGCGGCTGATCCACGTCGGTGCCCAACGCCACGGCCGCGTGATAGGCGATGAGCTGCACCGGCACGGCATAGACCAGCGGTCCCACCGTCGCCGGCATGGTCGGCAGCGTCAGCGTCACCATCGCCTGACCGGCGGCGACCGCCGCGCCCTTGGCGTCGGTGACCAGGATCAACCGGCCGCCGCGCGCGGCGACCTCCTGCATGTTGGAAACGGTCTTCTCGAACACCTGGTCGTAGGGCGCGAGCACTACGACGGGCATGGTTTCGTCGATGAGCGCGATCGGGCCGTGCTTGAGTTCGCCCGCCGCATAGCCCTCGGCGTGGATGTAGGAGATTTCCTTGAGCTTGAGCGCGCCTTCGAGCGCGATCGGGTAGCTGGTGCCGCGGCCGAGATAGAGCACGTCGCGGGATTTCGCTAGATCGCGGGCCAGCTGCTCGATCTGCGGCTCGAGCGCTAGCGCCTCGGTGATGTGCCGCGGCACCTCGATGAGCGCCCGCACCAGGCGTTTCTCGTCGGTGGCGCTGAGCACGCCGCGGGCGCGCCCGGCGGCGATCGCCAAGGTCACCAGCGCCGCCAGCTGGCAGGTGAAGGCCTTGGTCGAGGCGACGCCGATTTCCGGGCCGGCCAACGTGGGCATCACGATGTCGCTTTCGCGGGCGATGGTCGAGTTCGGCACGTTCACGATGGAGAGGACGTGCTGCTTGTGCTCGCGCGCATAGCGCAGCGAAGCGAGCGTATCGGCGGTCTCGCCGGACTGCGAGATGAAGATCGAAAGCGCCCCCGGATCGAGCGGCGACTCGCGGTAGCGGAACTCGGAGGCGATGTCGACCTCGACCGGCAGATGCGCCAAGCGCTCGAACCAGTAGCGCGCCACCATGCCGGCGTAATAAGCGGTGCCGCAGGCGGCGATGGAGATGCGCTTAAGCGCGCGGAAATCGAACGGCAGCGCCATCGGCAGATCGACGCGCTCGGCCACCATGTCGATATAGTGCGCGAGCGTGTGGCCGACAACTTCGGGCTGCTCGTAGATTTCCTTGCCCATGAAATGGCGATGGTTGCCCTTGTCGATGAGCATCACCGACGCTTGCGACTTGAGAACGGCGCGGTGCACGGCATTGCCGTTTGCATCGTGCACGTCCGCGGTCTTGTCACTGATAACCACCCAGTCGCCGTCCTCCAGATAGCTCACGGTGTCGGTGAAGGGCGCGAGCGCGATCGCGTCGGAGCCGATATACATCGCGCCGTCGCCGAAGCCGACCGCGAGCGGCGAGCCCTTGCGCGCGCCGATCAGGAGGTTCTCCTCGCCGGCGAACAGGAAAGCGAGCGCAAAAGCGCCTCGCAGCCGCGGCAGCGACGCCTTCACCGCATCGACCGGCGAGCGGCCGCGCTTGAGTTCCTGGCTGACCAGATGCGCGATGACTTCGGTATCGGTTTCGGTCGCGAACTTGACTCCGCCGCCTTCCAGCTCGCGCCGCAGCTCGGCGAAATTCTCGATGATGCCATTGTGCACGACGGCGAGCCGATCGGTCGCATGCGGATGCGCGTTGTTCTCCGTCGGCCGTCCGTGCGTCGCCCAGCGGGTGTGGCCGATGCCGATCGTTCCCGCAAGCGGCTCGCGCGCGAGCCTTTGCTCCAGATTCTTCAGTTTGCCTTCGGCGCGCCGCCGCGCCAGCACGCCGTGCTCGAGCGTGGCGACGCCCGCCGAGTCATAGCCGCGGTATTCGAGGCGCTTGAGCGCATCGATCAACAGTGGCGCGACCGGCTCGTGGCCGATGATCCCGATGATGCCGCACATCCGTGTGGATGGTCTCCTCAACCGCCCGCCGCGATGGAACCCGCCGATATGTTAACCGTAAGGTCCGATCGTAGCGGATACCAAATAAAAAAACGTTTCGTCCGGTTACAAGGCCGGCGGCACGCGCAACATGCGGAATATGCTCGATTAATCCGAATGCGCTTTCTTCTTGCCGATCGATTTGAGCGAGCGCAAGCGCGCCGCGCTGCCTTCCTTAACGACCTGCCGCCCGCGCGCCAAGGCGAGCGCGCCCGCCGGCACGTTCTTGGTAATCACGGAGCCGGAGCCGATATAGGCGCCGGCGCCGATCGCGACCGGCGCCACCAGCGCCGAGTTGGAGCCGATAAACGCCTTTTTGCCGATCGTCGTGCGGTGCTTCTCGGCGCCGTCGTAATTGCAGGTGATGGTGCCGGCGCCGATATTGGCGTCGGCGCCGACCGAAGCGTCGCCGATATAGCTCAGGTGATTGGCCTTGGCGCCGGCTTCGATCACGGCTTCTTTGACCTCGACGAAATTGCCGATGCGGGCGCCGGCGCCGAGCCGGGTGCCTGGCCGCAGCCGCGCATAGGGTCCGACGGACGCGCCCTTGCCGATATGCGCGCCGACCAGGTGCGAAAACGCGTGGATGATCGCATTGTCTTCCACCGTGACCTTGGTTCCGAACACGACAAAAGGCTCGACCACGACATCCTTGCCGAATTTGGTGTCGGCGGACAGGAACACCGTCTCCGGCGCGACCAATGTTACGCCTCTATCGAGCGCGGCCTTGCGCAGACGCTGCTGCGCAACGGCTTCCGCTTCCGCCAGCTGGCTTTTGGTATTGATGCCGCGCACTTCGTCCTCCTCGACTTCGATGGCTAATGTGTTGAGCTTCATGCCGTTGGCGACCTCGACCGCATCGGTCAAATAAAATTCGCCCTTGCGATTGCGGTCGCCGATGCGTTCCAAGATGGCCAGCGCTTGCGCGCCGGCAAGCGCCATGATTCCGCCGTTGCAGAGGCCGATGGATTTTTCGCTCGCGCTCGCGTCGGCATCCTCGCGAATGGCGACGAGCTTGTTGCCTTCGGTGACGAGCCGGCCATAGCCCGTCGGATCGGACGGCCGGAACGCCAGCACCGCAACGGCGGCGCCGGCGGCCAAAGGCGCGCGCAGGCGCTTGAGGGTATCCGCTCGGATGAGCGGCGTATCGCCATAGATAATCAGAATGTCGTCGGGTCCGCGGCCGATCGCGGATTTTGCCGCCAGCACCGCGTGCGCCGTCCCCCGCCTTGCGCGCTGCACGAAACATTCGGCGCCGGGAATGACTCGTTTTGCCTCCGCGGCTACCGCCTTCTGCCCGGGACCGACGACGACTGCCGTCGCGCCGACTTTGGCGTCGGCGACCGCGGCCAGCACATGAGCGAGAAGTGAGCGGCCCGCGATCGCGTGCAGCACCTTCGGCAACCCCGAGCGCATGCGCGTGCCTTCGCCGGCGGCAAGCACGATGGCAAGGCAACTCCGAGCCTTCATCAAGAAGACCTCCGCAGCGTCCTCATAAAGCATGATGCGGAAAAGTGGAAACAACCGGGCGCGCCGGCATTGCCCGCGCGACACGTCGAAAAACTGGAATCTGCTATTTTTATCACTGATTCGCTGCGCAATGCGCCGGGAGCGGAAGTTTGCTCGATCAAGCAGACGTCATCGACGCGACCTCACCGCGTTTTGCGGCAAACACCGCTTCCCGCACGGCATCGCTTTTACCCCTGGCATTGTGGGCCGCGGCGGCGGCTGTTGCGCTCTTCCTCGTCGTCCTTGCGGGGCGGAGCGATTTCGGCGCGCAAAGAGCAGTGATGTTTGCGTCCATGCTCCATAACAGCTCGCCTCAACCGCCTCTTCCACAGCAAGCAGCGGCGGCGCCATTCGATGCGGAATCGGCAACCCGGCAGCTCGCGCAAGCGGTACGCGGCTTGGCGGAAGACCGCGACCGATTGACCACGCGGATCGCCGACCTCGAGCGCCGTTTGGATGACGTGACCGGATCCATCAGCCGGCAGGCTGAAGCGGCCAAAGCAGCCGAGACTGCCGGCGCCGAGGCTGCCGCGCCGCCGCGTGCTGCTGCCAGCCCTCCTACGCCTTGGCCCGAAGCGCCGCCGGCGGACGCGACGGCCACTACCGCGGCGATCGCGCCGGCAACGAGCGCGGCGATTTCATGGCCGCCGGACGCGGCCGTTTCCGTCGACGCTTTGGCGGGATACGGCGCCGATCTCGGCAGCGCGCTTTCGCTCAAATCGCTACGCGCGGTCTGGACTGGTCTTCGCTCGGCTCATCCGCAACTGTTTCAGGGCTTGCATGCGGGCGTCACCGTCAAGGACAACCCGAGGTCCAACCGGGCCGAGTTGCGGCTGGTGGTCGGTCCGTTTTCCAATCAGGTCGCGGCCGTGCAACTCTGCGCCGCGCTTATCGCTTTGCGGCACCTCTGCCAGCCCGCGATGTTCGACGGCCGCCTCGCGCTGCAATGATCGGCATATTATCGTTGTGTTGTATAAAGTGATCCGACCATGCCCCGCCCGCTTTTCCTGCCGACTGCGCGCCAGACCAACTGGCTCCTGATCGTCGCCTTCCTCGCGCTCGGGGAAGCGATGTATTTGCGCTACATGGCGATCGAGAACCGAACGGTGTCGCTGGCCTGCCAGGCCGGACTCGATACCTGGCTGTGCGGCACGTTGCGGCTGACCGTCGTGCTGTTCGGATATGAAGTCTTTGGCGCGGTGGCGCTCGCGGCGGCCTTGATCAATCTCCTGCGGCCGTCGCTTGTGCTTTTCGCCGTCGCGCTCGCCGCGGCGGCTTTCGGCGTGGTGCTGCACAATGCCGATCTTTCGGCGCTTGCCGCCGGCGTGCTGATCCTCACGCTGGCGCGACCCGCGCCCGCGCCAGCGTGACGGCAAACGCGATCAATCCGGCGCAGAACCAAAGCGACTGCCAATTGGCAAAGCCGTCGTTGAACGCGATGTAGCCGGCAGACACGACGAGCACGGCGCCTGCCAGCGTTTCAGCGGCCGCCCGCGATCCGCCCGGCTGTGGCGTCACGACCATCAGAACGAGAAACGGCCAAACGCCGGCGCTGAGCGGCGCAAACGGTATATCGCGGTAGCGCGGATCGAACACGAGGCCGAGCGCCGCCTGCACGGCGAGCAGCATCAGCACGGCCATTTCGCCGACGAGCGCCCAATCGAGTAAGTCGCGGTGTTCGGATTGGCGTCCGAACAGCGAGGCGAAAGCCGGCGCCGGCCGGCCGGCAGCGCAGGCGGCGGCGCAGACGATGGGGGAGGCGGCCGCGACCGCGGCAAAGGCGAGCGAACGCAGCCAGCTTCCGGCATTGAAGCTTTCGACCGGAACGGTCTCCAGCGTCCAGCCGAACAAAACCGCGGGAAGAAAGGTCAGCGCCGCGAGCCTTCCCCACAAGGACGCGGCGAGCCCCTTGCCACGCCCGACGGCGAATGCGCCGGCGAACGCCAGCGCAGCGACGACGATTCCGGCAAGCGCCTCGATCGGCCAATCCGGGTGATCGGATAAGGCGCCGCCGGCAAGGTTGAATTTCGGCTCGCCGGTCGTGCGGTCGAAAACGCCCCAATATCCGCCGACCGCGCCTTCGAGCGCTCGCTTCCACGGCTGATCGAAGGCCTCGATGATATTGAGCCGGAAATGCTCGCGCCTCGCCAGCGCCGCCGTCTCGATGATGGCGCGCGCCTGGTTCGAGCGCGAGGGCCGGGCGCCCTCGCGCATGCGGCCGGCGCTCGGCCAGCCGAACTCGCCGATGACGATGTCCTTGTTGGGGATGGCGGCGGCGACTTTGCCGCGGATGGCTGCGACGTGGGCGGCCGCGTTCGACGCCGGGATCGGGAAGTCCTCCCAATAGGGCAAGATGTGGATGGTGATAAAATCCACAGCGTTCTGCACGCCGGGATAGCGCAGCCAAAATTCCCAGACGTCAGCGTAGGTCACCGGTATCGGCACTTGCGCCTTGATGTCGCGAATGATGGCGGTGAGGTCCGGCTCGGACATTTCGCCGCGCAGCAGCACTTCGTTGCCGACTACCACTGCGATGATGACGTCAGGAAAGGCTCTTGCGAGCGCAATCGTGGTCGCAACCTGCCGGCAGGTCTTCTCCGCATCGTTGGAGACCCATACGCCGTGCATGACTTTCAATCCGTGGCGCCGGGCGCTTTGCAGGACGTAATCGGCCCCGTCGTCCACCGAATAGGTGCGGACGCAGCCGGTATATTTGGCAAGCTCCGCCAGATCCTCCTCCACCTGTTCGGCGGTGACCTTGGTCCCTTCAATCAGCGGGTTCTGCGCGCCGCGAAACGGGGCATAGGAGACGCAGTCATAGAGCTTTGCATCCGCGGCAAGCGGCGACCGCGGCAACTCGACCGGCGCGCCAAGCCACCACCACACGGCGGCAGTGGCCAAGGTGGTGAGCGCAAAAAAGCCGAGCGCCGGGCCGATTGCGGGGTGGCTTTGCGTGCGGGACACCCTTTGCCATTAACCTTGCGGCCGTCCGATGCCAAGATCGATGCAGGATCAAGCCGCAAAGCGATACGTGCTGCTGGACAAACCGGCGCGGTTGGGGTGTTGTCATGGCCGGCTGCGCCCGGAAGAGGCCGCAATGACAGCCCATCCAGTGGCTCAGGAAACGTCCTCTCTCGGTCGAACGGCCCAACAGCTCAAGCGAACCATGGTCCAGCGATTGTTTAGCGTTTTCGGCGGCGTGTGCGCCGCGCTCATTTTCGTGATGGCCGTAACGGGTCCTTTTGCCCCCGCGGCTCTCGCCCAGAACAACGATGCTAAGCCTGCGGAAAAGGCCGCTCCGCCGGGTGCGGAAGCCGGCAAAGACGCCCAGAAAGTCGATGAGTTCGCCGAAGCGCAACACGCGCTCACTGGACCGGTCGGCAATCCTGAATGCGTCTGGCTAGGCCGCCGCGTCGTCAGCCTGCTCTGGCGCGACGATCTCGATACCGCCTTCCGCCATCTCGATCTCTACGATCGTTTCGGCTGTCCGAGCGCGCATATTCAGGCCTCGTTCCGCTGCCTCATCCTTAACGGCACTGCCATCGACCCGAAAGCCGCCGACAGCCTTAACGCGCGGGTCCAAGCCTGCTGGATCAATCCGTTGGCGCCGCCCCCTAACCCGGCACCGGCCGCGGCAGCCACGAGCCCGACCACCAACCGCTAGCCCGCAAGGGCCAGCGCCTGCCAACAACCGCGGCAGAAAAAATCGCGGAACGAAAGTTGCTTGTCTTGAATTTGCCACCACCGGCGGCTAACTGTGAATTGCCGCTCGTTGGTTGCCTTTGTCCTACTCATCGTCGAGCCTTGGGGACAGGTTCGGCTATTGTTTTCCTCTCCCCGCGTGGTTGAACTTCGATGCGCACCGTCGCTGCCGTGCTCGCGCTCGTAGCGTGCATGCATGCCGGCCTGTGGGCTTCGCTACGGACCAAAGAAACGGCTCCCGACTTCACTGGGCAGCTCGCCAGCGTTTCCTACGCTCCATTCGTCGCCTCCGTGCATCCGGATTGGGGGGAGCGGCCGACCGTCGAACAGATCAGGGCCGAACTCAAAGCCATCGCCCCCTATACCCGCGCCATCCGCACCTATTCCTCGACCGGCGGCGCCGAGCTCGTCCCGCCGATTGCCGCCGAATTCGGCCTCAAAGTCACGGTCGGTGCCTGGATCGACAAGAACCAGGAGCGTAACGAGCGGGAAATCCGCTCCGCGCTCGAGCTTGCCGCCCACAACAGCAACGTCAACGCCATCGTCGTCGGCAACGAGACGATGTTACGCACCGAGACCAATGTTGAGGATCTGATCAAGCTCATCCAGCGTGTGAAGAGATCGAGCCCGGTCCCTGTTACTACAGGTGAAATTTGGTCGGCGTGGATCGATCATCCGGAACTGGCCTCGGCAGTGGATTTCATCGCCGCGCACATATTGCCTTACTGGGCGGGCACGGATGCCTCGCAAGCCGTCGACCAAACGATCGAGACTTACGACAAACTGCGCCGCCTGAATCCCGGCAAGCGCGTCGTGATCGCCGAGTTCGGCTGGCCAAGCGCCGGCTACAACTTCCACGACGCCAATCCGGGCCGCATCAATCAGGCCATGGTGATCCGCGATTTCGTCAAGCGCGCGGAAGCCTACGGCATCGACTACAACGTTATCGAGGCCATCGACCAGCCGTGGAAGACCGCCGAAGGCGGCGTCGGCCCCTATTGGGGCCTACTCGACGCCTCCCGGCAGGCCAAGTTCTCCTGGACTGGACCGATCACCGATCCCGATTACATCAAGCGCGCCGGGCTCGCCGTCCTGTTCGGCCTGCTCCTGTCACTACCGATCCTGGCGCTCAGCGGAGCGACCGCGGCGCAAGCCTTGATGCTCGCGACGGCCGCCAACCTCGCCGGCGCCTGGTTTGCCGCCATCGTCGCCTTCTGGAAGGGCCATTACTTTGTGCCCGGGGCGGCCTTCGCGCTCGGGCTCGGTGTTATTCTTTTGCTACCGCTTGTGGTGATCGCGCTCGCGCGCATCGAGGAGATCGCGGCCATCGCCTTCGGCCGGCCGCCGCGGCGGCTGGCGAATTCTCCGCCGCTCGTGCCGGAGACCTTCGCGCCCAAAGTCTCGATCCACATTCCGGCCTATTGCGAGCAGCCGGACATGCTTAAGACCACACTCGATGCCGTGGCGCGGCTCAACTATCCCAATTTCGAATGCGTGCTGGTGATCAACAATACGCCCGATCCGGCGTTGTGGCGGCCGGTCGAGGAGCATTGCAAGACGCTTGGCGAACGCTTCAAATTCGTCCGGATCGACAATCTGGCGGGCTACAAGGCCGGCGCGCTGCGCGTAGCGCTCGCCAACACCGCCCCCGACGCGGAAATCATCGGCGCCGTCGATTCCGATTACGTCGTCGAAGCCGACTGGCTCAAGGATATGGTGCCGTTATTCGCCGCCGCGCGGGTCGGCTTCGCCCAATCGCCGCAGGACCACCGCGACGGCGACCGCTCTCCGATGCATCGCGCCATGAACGCCGAGTATGCCGGCTTCTTCGACATCGGCATGGTGCAACGTAACGAATTCAACGCCATCGTCATGCACGGCACCATGTGCCTCGTGCGCCGGGCGGCGATCGAAAGCGTCGGCGGCTGGTCCAGCGACACCATCGTCGAGGACACCGATCTCGGGCTTGCCATGCTCGAGCACGGCTGGATCGCCCATTACACCAACCGCCGCTACGGCTACGGGCTCTTGCCCGACACCTTCGAAGCCTA
>Ga0209415_10002439_pt1 | contig 34816 bp, 47 predicted proteins | sample PeaSoiSIISIP2007_FD_187696 | JGI IMG/M metagenome (GOLD analysis project Ga0209415, IMG submission 187696) | Peat soil microbial communities from Weissenstadt, Germany - SII-SIP-2007 (SPAdes) (version 2) | ecosystem: Environmental > Terrestrial > Soil > Wetlands > Peat | place: Germany... | reverse complement strand
GCCGGGGCCGCCGCCGGGGCCGCCGCCGGGGCCGCCGCCAGGGCCGCCGGGGTCGCCGCCTGGGCCGGGGCCGACGCCGGGGCCGCCCAAAAGAATCAATTTAAGGCGATGCTTGACGGTGGGTTTGACGAGTAGGGAAAATGGGAAACCGGAGGTGTGAGATGGCTTGTGAGAAGACGGAATTATCGACCACGTTTGAGGGCGCACAGGTGGGGGACGAGGTGGAGACTGACCGCCACGGTAAGGGTAAAATAGTGGAAATTGCCGAGTCTGGGAGGGCAGATAAAATTGGGGTACAATTTTATCACAACATCGGGATTTGGTGGTTTTGCCCCGATGGGCGATATGCCCTAAATGACCTGAATCCCAAATTGCACTGGCCCAACTCCATCCACGTCACCCCGCAGCCGAGGCCGAAGAGGAAGGTGAAGAAGACGATCAAAATGTATATGCCTATCGGGATCAACGGAGAGCCGGACGGCGATGTTGCATATACATCCCTTGATGTGGCAGGTAGACCGGACCCCGTAAAAGCGTGGGGCCAACAACATATCGTTTTGACCGGAGAATACGAGGTGGAAGAATGAAAAAGGCCGGTGTGTAGTCCCGGCCCCGTGATGAATTTACCTCAGGCTTTCAGGGGGATGGGCGCTTGGACCGGAAAGGGGAGCGAAGACATAAATAAAAGTTAAGGGGAGAAGCGATACCCTGGCAGGCTGTCTTCTCCCCTTACCCGTACCATGAAGGGCCGGTAACACCGGCAAAGCGAGGCGAAGACCTCTTTTGTCCTATCTTTGAACCAATGTCAAGTCCGACACCAGCGTTGCGATGTTGAACCCGGCCGGGGATAACTGGGTAATCTTTTTGATTGCATCCGCCGTGACCACAGCCCACACCTCATCAAAGTAGGTCGTCAGGAAATCGCCGGTCATCGGCTGTACCGCCCCCCATGTGACGCATGACCAGCCGTCCGGCCCGCACTTCACCAGTGGGACCGCATGGCCGCCCCACGACGCCGGGGCCGCATCGCCCTTCAATTCGGGGTCGGTTACGGACCATACGGGCTGGTCCTGTGCCGTCCAGGGTAGGTTTACGCCCGCGTAAAGGCACTCGAACAGGTACAGTGCGGCCTTCATCGTTTCCGCGTTCGTCGGGTCCACCTTGGCGTAGGCCAAGACCTTATGCCCGAGGTATCCGGTCTGTTGCCAGTATTTCAGGCAGTTAATCAACTCCGCGCCGTTGTCAGTGCCGGGCTTGTTCGGGTCGTAGCCGGTGATATCGGAGTACACGGCGATGACGTTTTGGGCGATGCTGGTGAACGGGTTGCCCGCGAGCGCGTTCCACAGCTTTTCGCAATGGTCCATACTCGCGCAAGTGCAGTCGCTTATTTGGTCGTTCGCGTCCATGCCCCAATCCGCAACCGCCGTGGAATTGTCCACGACGGCCGGGATCGGCGGCAGGGCTGGGGCGACGAGGTATTTGCTCAAGTGCAAATGCCGGGGGTCATGCCTGTGCGGACGGCGGCCGAGAAAGCGCATAGTTCCCCCCTAGAATTTCTTGAAGTAGTGCTGCGCGTTTGCGTAATCCACCAGCGGGCCGAGGTCCACCGGGGACACCACCTTCATCTTGACGCCAATCGTAGCCGCCTTGGCCGGGTTGGTCACGGTCTGCAAATAGGTGACGAGGCTGTCCAGCGAAGTCAGGGTGACGCACCCGGTTTGCTGCAAGGTGGCAATCGCACCAGCGGCGGTGGTCGCGTTGATGAACGCGGCAGTACCCGGCGCGGCCAGGTTGATGATATCCGCGATGACGCCGGAGGCGGCCTTGATGGTGTTCATCACGGCGGCAGGCGGGTTGCAGGCGTAGTTTTCGGCGGTGGTGATGCAGTTCAGGCAAGAGGTCGTGGTGACGCCGTTCGCGTCGGTCAGCTTGCAGCAGCCCGAAAGGACGGCCAGGACCATGACGGCGACAATGACGACCTGCAAGACGCCCCACAATTTCAGAAAGGTTCTTTCCATGCTCGTTTTCCTTCTCGTTTAGGGGTTGGTGGGCGAAGTCGGGTCAGCCGGGGGAGCCTGAAAGAGCTTGATTGTGGACAGGACCAGCGCGACCAGCGTTGCCACGGTGGTGACGATGGAATCCAGATTGGCCGCCTGCGCGGCGGTGAACAGGCCCAAGGTCAGGGCCAGACCGATACCGCCCTCGACGGTGCTTTCAATGTGGGTCCAGGGGCCGGAAAGTTTCAACTGCATCGCCTCTTCTCCTTGGTTATTGGTTTACCACGTAGGCCAAGCCGGTATCACGTAGGCTTGGACTTGAGCAAGGGTCATAGCCCTTACCGCCGCTTTCTCTGTTGTCCTGGCCGTTTTCAAGTCCTGATCCCATTGCCATATCGCCTGTGTCAAGGCGGTGAACTCGGCGGCGTTCATCGGCACTTCCACGTTGTTTGTCGTCCGCCAGGTGAACCCAGCCGGGAGCGTCATGCCGTTGGCGAGTTTCGTCTCCGTCTCGAATATTCTGGCCCGGCTGTTTTGGTCCACTTGCCAGGTGTTACCGCTCAAGTCGGTGAAAACCCCGTACATCACCGCGAGGCAAGAGGCGTTTATTTCGGTGCAGACTTGGGCTTGCACTTGGGCGAGTTGCTGCGCCGCGATCGCCGCCGACAGCGCCGTGGTCAGGATAGCCAGCACGGCCGGGCCGTCCGCGCCGGATAGATCGACGGTCACGAAGCCGGGCGTTCCCAGCGCCGGGTTGTCGCCCTCGGAATTGACGGCTGCGCCGGGGAATTGCGCCTGGACTAAGCCAACGAAAAGCATGTGGTCGAACTGCGCGTAATCGATTCCCTTGGTATATTTGAGCATGATTTACCTCGCGTTCGGGCCGATTTGGGAAGTCGGGGGCGCATACGAAGTCCCACTACGGTGTCTGCAAATATTGCTGATGTAAATTTCTTCCAGGTAGCCGCCCCACCAGATGTTGTAAGAATAGTAAGAACCAAAAACAAGCGGATTCGTTCCGCCGTTCATCGACTTGCCGGTGAGGTCGGCGGATGCCCCCTGCACCCCGTCGAGATACAGGCGTAGGGTATTGTAGTCCCGGCAGACCTCGGCCCAATGCCAATTCGTGTCGGACATGGCGGTTTCAACGGAAACTATGCTATTCGCCGCATCGTAATAGAAATTAAAATGCACCTTGTTGTTCGCCTGTTCGAGGTGGAATGAACACGCTGACGCCGCTCCGCCGGCCGTTGTGCAGAGAACTCCTTGACTTGTGTTGGGATTGTCAGCCTTAAAAAACATGCCGATATTGAACTCTCCGGAACCGAATTGGATGTCGGCCTGTCGCGCCGCCCAGGTCAGACTTTGGTTTGTTCCATTGAATCGAATGGATGACGTGGTCAATTTGCTTTGCGCCGTGGAATACCCTGTTCCGTTTTGATTGGTTATCGACGCTCCGTTTCCATTGTTTCCTGCAAACGATTCGTCTTGAAACGTGGTCGAGCCGTTCGCGCCGCCTCCGTGCAGAAGCAAAATGCAGTTGGCGTCGTTGGTTGCCGGAGAAGGCCATGACCGCTTCGCCGTCCCCCGCCGGGGCATCCTGACGCCGAGAGGGGAGCCCATTACAGGTCCGCTCCCTGGGCGAACACCTGGAACGACTTGGTGCTGGTGATGGCGGTGATGGCGACCTTGAGGATTTCGTTGGCCTTGAGACGCAGCACCCGGTTTCCGTATTCGTCGGCGTAGCAGGACACCGCCGACATGAGGTTGATGGCGTTGTTGCCGTTTGCTCCGCCCGCGCCTATCGGAATTGAGATCGAAGCGAGCGGGATGGTCGAGGTGTTTTTGAAGAGCTGTGCCACCTGATTCGCCGTGTCGTTGGTCGAGATCAGAATGTCGTAGACATAGCCGCCGTTCGCGCCCGCCGTGAAAACGGTGGTATTGGTCGCTGCTGTGGCGATGTTGGTGTCCTGGGTGTTGTTAGCCTGAGGATAAACCGGAGTGGCGGTGACGGCCATGTTACATACCTCCCATGATGGATGCTTCGATGATGGTTGAGCCGGTGGAACTTATTGGGGGCAACTGTGAACTAAGCACTTTACCAGCACTATCAAGCGTGGCTATACCCGAGTTAGCGCCCATCTCAGAACGCTTTACTTGTGCGTCATCGGTCACGTTGCCAAGTCCGACATCGGCGGCGGACAGGGTGTGAAACTCGTCGTCGAAATCAGTGTTGGACTTTTTTCGGAGCACTTGGCCGGTGGTTCCCCCGGTCGGAACGCCTTGGCCGGTGGTTCCGGGATTTCCCTGGACACCCTGAATTCCCTGGATGCCTTGGATGCCTTGAATCCCTTGGATGCCTTGAATCCCCTTAATATTGCAGACGATGCTTCCCCATCCGCCGCCGGTCTTCGGGCCGTAAACGTCGGAGGTCGTCGAGTCCAAATACATATCACCGACGTTGCCGGTCCCGCCCGAAGGCGCGCTCGCGCCTATATTCCAGACGGCGGAATATCCGGTGGCCCCGGTGTTGCCTTGGGCACCTTGGACGCCCTGTACTCCCTGGATGCCTTGAGGCCCAAGGACTTGGCCCTTGTACGACCACGCCGAGCCGGTCCAGAGATAAAACTTGCCGTCGTCCAGGTCGGCACTCGTCACCATTGCGAACTCGCCCGAAGAAATGCCCGTGGGTGAAGTGTCCGCCAATAAAAGGGCGAGAGTCGCGTATGTCTTGGCGATGACGAATCCCTGCCCGGCCACTCCCTGGATGCCCTGCGGGCCGACGATATTGTACGCGACACCGCCCCAATTCCCGGCCGTCTTCGGGCCGTAAACGTCGGCATTGTTGGCGTTGAGGTACATATCACCGTCAATACCGAGGTTTGACGAAGGAACTCCCGAGCCGCTATGCCACGTCCCGGCGGTGGGCATGGCGTAGGAATTGAAGGGATTAAATTCTGGCATGGGCGTTGCCTCCTACGGCATTTCTCCGAAATCGAAAGTAAAGTCGTCGTCGTCCGCCGGGGCTTCGGTGGATCCCGGTTCTTCCGTCTTGAGCCGCTCCGGTTCTTTGGCGAAGTAGATTTGCCCCCCAACCAGCGGCGGGCGGCTGAAAAAGCTGCCGAGTTTCGCGCCGGAAAAGGGGCTGGCGATCATGGCTAACTGTACCATTCCAGCGACACGACACAGGCCACCGGGCAGATGATCGAAAACGACGTGATGCCGACAATCGACCTCGCGCCGGGATTCAGTATCGAGCCGCCGCCGCCGGTTACGTTGGCGTTCGGGACCGTCGCCGCGCCGCCCGAGAAGTTGACGTAGAAGTTGCCCGAGCCGGAGAAGTTGACCACTTTGGGATAGTTCCCGCTCGCGTCGGTCGGGACACTGATCGTCTGCGCTACGGTCGTCACCGCAACGTCGTCCACCGCCGTCTGGTTCGCGCCGATGGTAAGGGTGTTTTGGTTCTGGTTGTGGTCGGGACGGATCATAAATCCGGGGAAGATGTAGGCCATGACTATTGCTCCTTTTGGTTCTCTTGTTTCAGCATGTCTCGATATTTTTTGTACTTCTTCGGGTCGCTGTCGAGCAGGTGCATGATCCTTTTTTTGAGGATCGGGCCGTACACCGCTTTTTCTTCCTGCGTTCCCTTCTGATACGCCTCGAAAGCAACGTCAATATCTTTTACCTGCTTGAACAGGTAGCCCTTTTCGTCTTTCACCCTGGCTCGGATGTTGGCCTTCTGCTTGTCGGTCAGGTTCGTGTCGGCTTTCAGCTTCGCCTCGAAGTCCGGCTTGCCCGATTGGCCGAGTTTCACCAAGTCGCGCCGATGCTCGCCCTTTGCCCGCTCTTCCTGGGTCTGGTTTAGCAATGCGTGGCTGTCAAAGTAATCCCCGATAATCTGGTCCGAAGCGGTCCGATGCTTGTAGGAGGTCACGCCAAGGGATTGCAGCACCGAATCCCAAATGGTCTGTTCTTTCTTGTTGACCATGCCTTGAAGTGAAATAGGGACTGCGCCTTTCAAATAGTCCACGCCCTGTTGCCAAATGTCACGCTTGCGCCCCCACTGGTCACGCCCCCCTAACATAAATTCGCCAAGCGGTTTGGTCGTTGTCGGGTTGAGCCGGTGGTAAGCGAAACTGCGCGGGTCTTTGAAGAGGTGTTCCATATCGCCGGGGATGGAGCGCAAAGAGTAGTCCTTCCCGTTGAGGACCATTGTGAAGGGCTTGTCCCAATGCGCTTCGTGGTCGTCACTGAAAAGGAGATTGCCTACCACGCCAATCGCGTACATTCCAAGAGTTCCTCGGATCAGAGCGGCGGCCTGCTCGCGCCCGCCCGGTTTCAAAGCCTGGCCTACAAATTTGACGCGGGCTTCGAGAAAGTCTGGTGCCAGCGCCATGAGGCGGAAAATATCTTGGTGCGTGGGGTTACGGCCTATGTATTTGTAATTCAGTTCGCCAAACGCGGCGTTGGCCTGGTTGGCGGTGAGTTCTAAAATCTGGTCGTTGGTGTATTTCCCATCGTACCTTTCCAAATTTCTTGCGTAAGCCTCGACGCCGAGCTTCATCTTAAACCGGGGAATCAGGTCTTGAAAAAGGTACTCGGAATATTTTTGCGTGAGGCGGCCCATGCCGGGAATTTTTTGGGCCAGGCTTCCCTTGGTAGTGCCGATGCCTTCCGAAAACTCGGCCAGGGCGCTATGGTTGTAAACCATGATGCCGTGGTCCACGAGTTGGCGTTGCAACGGCTGGTCAAAATCAATCGGTGGGCAGTTCATCGGATTGATCTTGTGAAAAAGGGCGTGAGTGGCAAGGTTGACTTGGTGAAATCCCGAGGGCATCCCCGACAAGAGCAAGCTCTTGAAGTCTCGGGAAAGGGCCAATGCTCCCCGGCCAACCACGTTGTCTTGAACGGCTGACCGAGACAGTACGTTTTTCAGGTGTTTGTACGCCTCGGGGTGTACGTAAACATCGCCCTGCATGAAAATTGGCTTCCCTTCCTCGCCATTCTCCACCCATTTCCACTTTCTCAAGGCAGGATGGTCGATTGGCTTGTACCGTTCGCCGGACACAGACTCGGCGTACATGGCCTTCGGTCGCAGAAGGTGGGGGCTATCCGCTTCTTGGGGAATAACGCGCCCACCGGCCACCGAGACAAGCGGCTGACCGTCGCTGGCCTTGCCCTCAAACATCGACTTGATCGCTTTGCGGGCGGAAATGGCCTCAAACATGCTCTGGTGGTAATGGCCGAACAGGTAGGCGATATCCTTGTTTAGAGGCTTAAACCCGGCTTGCTCGCCCTCGAAGTAACTGTCAAAAACGCGCTGCATGGCGTACTTGAAATTTGTGTTGAGCATACCCGCGTTGATTTGCGAGCGCATCTTGGCCCACGCCTTTTTGTTCTGGCCGCTCCGGTCCCAAAGCTGGTTGACGTAATTTTCCAGGCCGTTCTCAAGGACACCAGACCGCCGGGCTTCTTCAAGGTGGTCGGCATACTGCGAGGAGATGCCTCGGGCCAAAGTTTCCTCGGCAGGGGTGAGTTTCAACGCCGCCTCGTAGCCGCGCTTCAATGCGCCCTTGGACGCCTCGGCCCTGGATTGCAGGATGGATTTGTCGCCCCCTGCCTGAATCCAGTTTGTGATGCCCTCCCGCGCCACCTTGGACGGCACGGCGGCGGCAATCTTCTTGAGGATGCGCTGGTTCGCCAGGCCCGCCACTTGGCGGTCGCCAAGGTAGCGCCCGAGCAGTCCCTTAAACTCGGTAAACTTCGGGGGTTCCTTGTACCAGTCCCAAGCCTTTTGCCCGGTTTCTTTGATCGCGTCCCATGCGCCTTTGATCTGACTGGGGGCGTCTTTAAGTATTTGAGCCGTGTCCTCAATGGCCTGTTTGACGGCCTGGGGAGCTTCAGGACCGCCGTGGACGGTGACGATTCCGCCATACGGCCCTTCCTTGCGAATCATCTCATCCATGCGCTCACGCTCGGCGTGGACTGCCGCCACACCCTTGGCAATGGTATCACGCCGGGGCTCTCCGCGCTCGATAAGATAGCTTGCAAGGTTGTCGCTGCCCACGTCGGAGCGGAGCGGGTTGCCGTTTCGTTCGAGGTCTTGCTCTAGTTGATCTATTGCCCGGCCCTTGCCTTTCTTGGCAAAGATGCCTGGCCCGTACTTCTCCCGAATGTCGCGCAGTTGTTGTTTGTCCAGGCTTGCCGCTTCCAATCTGCCCCAGACATGGGACAAAACCGGGTCGCCGGGCTCGGCCTTCACTCGGGCAATTTCCTCTTTAGCCCAAGCCGCATTGGCGGCCAGGGATTCAGGGATGGACGGTTGCGCTGGCGAGACTTCTTCCGCTTCTCCGATGGTTACGCCATGCTCCCCGGTTTCGACGGGGAGTTCTTCCGCTCGCCGCGCCTCCCGCTCTTCCAGCGCCTTATCCGGCGTGGTTATGGTCACGTTGTCCACGGGACTTTGACCCTTCATCGCCTCCGTAGCGGCGGGAACTTGCTCGGGTGTTGCCGCAATTTCACCGACAACAAGCCCGTTTGCGTCCCGAGCCTGGACAACCACGGTCGCCTTTGGGTCTTTGCCGCCCTCAAAGTTCAGGACGTACTTGCCGATGTTTTCCTGTGTCGGTTCCTGCGCCAGAACTGCCGCCGCCTCTTTGTCCGTCGTGACGACGGTGCCGTAAGGAGTTTGCACGGTGGTCGCGCCCTTGGGCAAATCGTCAGGCATGGGCGACCCGGGCGTTACAATCATCGTCTTTTTCGTGGACTTCGGATTGGTGAGGACTCCGGCTTGGGCATTGATCGTCGCCCGGGATTCCGGGTCGGGATGCTCGGGTTTGTACTTCTCGACCTCTTTGAGAATTTCATCCACCTTCGCCATTTGATCGACGGAGACTTTTTTCCCCTCGGACCATCCTTTCTTGTACGCCTCAATCTCTTCCGGCTTGCCGCCGTGGAGGAGGTTCAACCCGATGCCAGTGCCAAGGTCCACGGCCAGCTTGAAAGGGTCTCGTTCACCCTGGAGGGCCGCACTACCAGCGAAGGCCGCACCGCCCGCGACGGAGGAGATAGCCTTGGAGAGCCACGGACTTGCCTTGCCGGTAGGGATGCTCCCCGCTACGGCGAAAAGAACCGCCGTAGGTATCGCGTCGGCTATGGCTTCATTGGCTTCCTTCATGCCGCCGCCCTTACCCACGGCCCTCATCGCGTCCGCGCCGCCAAAGGCAAGGATGTTGGAGCCCACCTTCTGCATTAACGTTGACATCGGGAGAAAACCGCCCACCGCCTCCGGGGCTGCGAAAGCGGCTGCATAGGGCAGTAGCCCGCCTAAAAGTTGCCCGACGAACTGCGTCCCGGGCCTGGCTTTCGCCATTTCCTGTTGCGAGGGTTGCGCGGCAATGGCCGTTTTCATCGCATCTTGGAACGCGGGTGATTCCTCGTTGAAGATTTCGGGGGCGACTTTGTGCGGCACGTTGGCGAGTTCGTCAAATGTCTTGGCAGCACCGTTGACCATCTCGTTGAACGGGGTAGTGACCATGCCGCCGAATCGGGTTGCCTCTTTCTTGATCTCGCCCCAGTGGGCAAGGGATCGCTCGTAGTCGGGGGCAAGGTGCGTCGGGAGGTCGGACTTCGCTGGCGGCTTGGCCGGTCCGTGCCCGAGGCTCTTTTCTTCTGGCAAGTCCAAAATTGAGTCGGGTTCAGCCCGCTTGAAGTAGTTGACCAATTCTTCCCGGCTATGCTGCTTCAAGTTGAAATCAGAAGGGGAGAAATGCCAAGTTCCCTTATCGTCTTTGCTCCACTTGCCGCCCTGCTTTTCATCGGAACTATACTTGCTATCAGACGAAAATGTGATGTGATTCGGGAGCTTGAACTCGTCCGTAAGGTGTTGCCCCTTGGACTGATCCGGCTTGCCGTATTTTGCTTCATACCCTGCCATGTCATAGTCAGGCGTTTCTTGCTTGCCCGGTCCGTCCGTGATCGTTTCCTTGTCCTTGAGCGGCGCGGTCGGAGCCTGCGACACGGGAGGAAGCGCCTTGCCACCTTTCTTGACGAGGAGGTCTTGCGCCGGGTCTTTGGAGACAAGAACGGGCGCGGTCGCCTGATGTGTGACCGCTTGGTCAAAAACGTCAGGAGCCTTGGCGGCCTCATCAAAGACGTTTGCTTTTGGGACCGGCGCTTTCCCTGTGGGATTAGGCCCAAGGGCTTGGTCAAAAACGTCAGGCATTAAAAACTCCAACCGTCCTGCTTGGCTTGGGCAGAAGCCTTGGCCTTATCGCCGCCGTTGGCGTCCAGATATTTCTTGGCCGTGCCTACATCGAGCGCCGAACCGGGAGAGGGCGGGGCGGCCAGGGCTTTCTTGCCCGATTCCGGTCCAGCCTTTTTGGTCGTGGTAGTGGACTTCGTTTCCTTGCCCTCGTCGTCCTTGGTGACGGTCTCGGTCGTCGTGCCGCGTCCGGCCGCTTTGTCCTTGGCCTCTTCCTTGCGCCGCTCCATCTCTTCTTGGTGCTCGAAGTTCCTTTGCTGTGTGGCGGCGGCGGCTTCTAGGGCTTTGCGCTGTCTTTCATCGCTGGCCCCGATGGTGGCAAGGTGCAATTTTTCCTGTATCGCACTCTGCTTCGCCATACGTTCTTCTCGGGCCGCATCTCTAGCTTCCCTGCCCTTTTCCTTCATATCTTCGGTAGCAACCCGGTCTTGCTCTTGCTTCGCCTTGAACTGCATTTCCCACTGTTTGTACGGGTCGACGGTGGGAGGGATCAACTGCGTCATCAAAGCCTGATTGATTTGATCTTTTGCGCGCTGGCTTTTCAAATCAGGAAGTGCGGTCCGCAAGGCTTCGGTGGTCAGCCCGCCCGTTTTCGGGTCGATGTTCTTGGGATCACTCTTCAATGCGGCAAGCGTCGCCATGTCTTTCGGCAGATTTACCCCATCCCGAATTTTGTTAATTCCTTCCATCAGACTGCCTAGGGCTTGCGGCAAGTCGTTCAACGGGTTTTCCCGCTGGCGTCCGCCGTTGAGTTGGATTATCGGCATACCCGGCATGATCTTTCCTCCTTTAGATAGCAGCGGGCAGTGCGGCGAGAAGCCCGCTAGTCCCGCCGAGTGCGCCGCCAATGGACCCCAAACCGCCAAGTATTCCACCAATCCCACTACTCTGCCCAGGATCGGCCACCGCCGTCTGCGTCTGCTCCGAGATAAGCGGCATAAGGTATTGGAGGTACGGGTTATTCCAAGGCTGACTCGCCTGTTGGACGTTGAATTGGCTCGACCCTGCCGATAACCCGCCCTGTAAAATCTGGTTGATGATGTCGCTCGACATTTTTGTCATGTTCGAGGAATCCTGAACCAGATTGCCGGAGGTGTTCGTCAGGTTGCCCTGCAAGCCAGTGAGCGTCCCTTGCTGGCCCGCAAGCTGGCCGGACAGACTCGTTCCCGACACGAGGTTTTGCAAGGATTGCTGTTGCTGGTTCTGCATGAACGCCGACTTCTGCCCGGAGAGGTTGGTTTCCAGGTTCACGCCCGCATCCGCGAGAGCCTTACGCGCCCCGCCCGAGTTCGCCCCGCCGTAGGCCGCAAACTGCTCCATGATACCCGGCGTGACGTTCTGCGTGAAATTGTTCATCGCGGGGGCCGCGACCTGTGCTCCGAACTGCGCCGAGGATTGGCCCGCGTTGAACGGCTGCATCGTCGGGGCCAGGCCGCTTTCGAGCGAAGAGAGGTTTTGCTTGACCGGGTTGAGGCTGCTCGACAAGTCGGACAGGTTGTTTTCCAGCGAAAGCAGTTGCCCCTGTCCCCCCGCGATCTGGCCCGCGTAGTTCTGGACGTTGTTGCCTTGATTCAGCGCCGTGCCGTAGGCGGATGTCTGCAAAGGGCTCTGGGTAATTGGTACGCCCTGGCCCAGCTGTCCCTGTACGATGTTCCCGAGTTCCGACATCAAACCCTGCTGCATCGGGTTTTGGGTGTTCATCGTTTGAACGGACGGGCTTGAACCCATGACACTACCCATTTGCCACCTCCAAAAGATAATTGCGCCACTCGGTTACGCGGCCGTGTTTCGTTTCGGTTTGTCGCACCGGCCTGAACCGGCTCCAAGCTAGCTTCATACCCGCCTTTCGCGCTGCCCCTTTGAAGTGAGGGACCAACACGAGTTGCAAAAAGGCGGGATGTTCGCGGCTGAAATTCTTGTCCAGGCTCAACACCCATATTTGAAGCGTGTTGCTCAAGGTGTTCGCCTGCGCCCAGAAAAAGCCCTTGCGCGGCTCGGAATCGTCTTTGCGATCCGTTACAAGGAAAAGCAGGTTCGCGGGGCTGGCGGTATAATTCTGTAGGAAGCTGCCCACGTCGAATACGTCCTGCGGCAACTGCTCGATTAGATGCCGAGGGATCAGAAATGGGTCGTCGATGCGGACGAGGCGGATGTTGCTATCTAATGACATGGCCCCACCCCTGTAATCTGGTCATCGCCCGCACAGCCCGCTTGCCTAAGTCGGTTCGGTATTGCAGTTTCCCCGCGATCTTGAGCCGCTTGATTCTCGAATAGCACTCGTTAGCGGACTCTTCAATCGTCTTCCCATGAGCCGTCACGACGCCGACAATCCCGTCCGCGCCCACAACTTCAAGGCAATCCGCGCCCTGGCGAACATCTTCAAACCAGCACCAGGGAGTTCGGTTGATCTCGTTTTCGATGCGGACCCCAGCGGCAAGTTCCTTCAAAAGTTTGTCGTCTTGGTACGGGAAAGGCGGGATCGTGATGCGGGCCGCCGCTGCATATCCTTTCTTCCACTTCCCCCTGAACCCCGAGTAAAAGAAGTTGCTCACCGGGCCGTCGAGCAGAGTCAGGAGTCCGTACAGTGCGTCGTACCCGAATCGCGGGGTAAATTCCAAGAACCACATAGTCTGGTTGTCCACGATGACGTTGAGGTCCACCGGACCGACGTATTTGCAAGACCGGAGGTATGGTTCGATCTTGCGTATTTCGTTGCAAAGGAGTCCGTTTTCGTCCTCCTTCATCCATACGACGGTGTTCTGACAGCCTATCGCGCAGCCAAGACCTCCGGTCATCCATAGCTTTTCCTCGGCTGTGTGGTTGAACGTGCGGAAGTTCACGCCGTCAAACCACGCTTCCGTGGAAATCTCCACGCCAGCGACCAGCTTTTGGAGGATGAAGGCGAACTCTTTCTTGCCCTTCGCCTTCCACTCCTTGATCTTGGCGAGCAATTCACCGGCCCACTCTTCCTTGTGGGTGAATCCTTCGTTGAACTGCGGCTTGAGAATCCACATATCCTTCTGGCCGTCGAGGAATTTCTCGCCGTCCTTGAAAGACGAAAACTCTTTCCACTCCGGTATCTTGAGGCCCATCTTTTGGGCGATCTCAAATCCCAAGGCGCGGTCGAGTTCTATGTCCTCGCACCACTCCGCGCCGCCGATAACCGGGTGAGTTTTCTTCATCACGTCCGCTACCGGGCCAAACACGCTTCGGTTGTTTCCCTTGAGGCCGAACATCCCGAGCATCGCCAAATCCCACTTGTCGCGCTTGTTGGGCCGGGTAATATCGAACACCACCATATCGCTCTTCTGAAACGCCCGCTTGAGGTCGGGCAATTTGACTCGATTGAGCAAGCCCTCATAGCCGTGGTGGTAGGAAGGATGGTGGATATACACCTCACAGGCCGCGCCCTCTTGCCTCATGCGGTAGGCAATCGGAAGGATTTCCCCGGAGTTGGTGACGAACAAGATACCTTTGCCCACTAGGTCATCTCCGTTTTCTTGATCGTTCCCGCGTTGTTGAAAAGCAGATATGTCTTCCCGTCCGCGAGGCTCGTCCAAACCATGATCTGCCCCGGCGCGGGTGTCGGCTGTTGCGCCTGCTTGACCGCCTGCGGGCTTGTGTTGTGAGCAATCGCAATTTCCGTATACATCTTGCCCAAGTCGTTTACAACGTCTTGGAGATGCCCCTGCGGGTCCGTGCGGGCCTGGTCCTTGTCGAAGTAGATGGGCCGGGTTAGCGGCAAGAGGGTTGAAGGATTACTCATATCGGGCCTGCCTCGGAGAAATATGGAATGATCGCGTGGATGACGACGCCGCCGCCCTGGCCGTCATGCGCCAAATCGAACTGGTGAAACTCCCCGTCCGCCATAGACGGCACGGTGACCCACGATTTCGCCCCGCCCTTGTTGTCGGTCATCGGGATTTGATAGGTCAGGTACGGCGTGGACTGTGAATCGACGTACATATTGAGCGTCAAGGTCGCGGCCGGGTTGGTGTCGCAAAGGATTTTCACCTTGCCAAGCCTGGCCTTTTTCCCCGCCGCAAGGAACGGGTTCATCTGGCCGGTGGTTGCAATCGCGTTGATCGAATCCGTTCCCTCGTCAAAACCGCCCTGGTCCATCTGCCAGACATTGCCGTTCGCATCGCCGCCCAGCATGATCGGATAGCCGCCCTGCAAGTACGGTGCGCCCCAGGGGCTGTTCATCTGCGCCCAGGTTACGTCCGTGAGGTCAGCCCAAATCAGGCTGTTGCCGCGCTCGTAGTAGCCAAGGCAGGTCAAGGGGATATTGAAAATCGCCCACGAATTATCCTCGGTATTCAGCACCAAAATCTGGTCGTTGCCGGTCGTCGCGGCAAGGCTCGGGTAGCAAAACCACGCCTGGCTCTGCGGCTCGTAATACCCAGAGGAGGCGAAATGAACCAAGGACTGATTCATATTGATAATAAAATTCGGCAGTTTACTGTCGATGTAGTTGACTTGGTTGCCGTCAGTCGTGGCAAAACGAGTGATGGACAGGAACAGCACTTCGTCCTCAAGCTCCAAGGGCGTGTTTACGGCAAGGATTCCCTCGTTTGAGGCGATAACTTTCCAAAAAAACGGGAGGTTTATCTCTCCTAGGTATTGCAGGAGCATGACGCCGCGATTGAAGAACCCGAGTATGTTGTCGGAAATCCACGCGCCGCCTATGAGTACGCTGGTCGTGTCCGCGTCGAGATAATTTTGCTCGGGCCAGACATCCGGGTTGCCGATATCGCACCACCGGATACGTTGATTCATCGTAATACCGTCTTCGGTCGGGGCGAAGAGTATCAGCCGGTTTTTCCATTGCGCGATGAACGAACAACCGGTGACATGGTTCGACCCCGAGGCAGTGTTGTACGTGAACGAAACCGAGATAACGTCGGCGGCCGTGGGTGCGGTATTGAACGTGAGCGAGTACGCGCCGGTCGCGTAGTTGATCGTCCCGGTTCCGCCGCCCTGCCCGGTCAAGATGCCATTGCCGTTGTCGGTGAAGTTCTCTTGGCCGTCCGTCGCACCAAAAGAACCTGGTACGATGTTTGAAAAGCTGGCGAGGCCGAAAGGCCCGGTTCCGGAGAAGGTCGTCGTCACGCCGTCGCCCGTATTGACTTGTATTCCCGAGGCGAAATACTGCTGATTGATCGTGTCGATGACCCACGGTTTGAGAGTCGTCCCGTCGTAGACGTAAAGCTGGTCGTTGTTGTTGCAGATATACGCGGAGTTCTGCCAGTTTTGCAGCCAAAAAAAGTTTGAACTTGTTCCGGTCCAAATATCGGTCCCGGTCACGTCCACCCACTGACCCGACGCGGAGTCGAACCTATTCATCCGCTTGGTATCGAAAGCAAGCTGCGTCTGCCCGCCCGTCTCGGTCGAGTAGTTGAACAAGCCCATGACCGGCAGGCCGGAGTACCAGTTGAGGGCGGCGGTGATTGGAACGTCATTGCTCGGCGCGTTCTTGAACGTGACCGAATAAACGCCCGATGTGTAGTTTATCGTTCCCGCGCCGCCGAGACTACCGGCCAGCGTCCCTGTGCCGTTTATGTCCGTGAAAGTCTCAAGCCCGGCGTCGGTGATCGAAAAATCTGTCCACCGGATAGGTACGTTCGTGAAAGCGCCGGAAAAGGTTTTGGTGCTGCCGTTGCCCGTTCCCACCGCGACCGTCGCGGAATGAACCATCTGCCCGAAGAGCGAGTACCCGTTGCGCTTGGTCAATCTCCCTTGGTACAGAAAGAAATTCTCAAGTTTGGTGAACCCGTCTTTGGGCAAAAGCCAGGCGTCTATGTCGAGTTCGAGGCCGACGCGCTGGTTTGCGATGGTGTACGGTGCGAACGCCATTTGTCCCTAACTCCCCGCGATGCTGACCCAGGCCGAGCCTGTCCAGTAATAGAGCTTGCTGTTGTAAATCACAATCGGACTCGTACCGGAAGGGGTTGAAGGCGACTCCGAAGGTGCCGCGTCCAGGATCGGGAAGGCGTGAACCCCGGCCGTCTGCGGCGGGCCGATAACGCCGGGGAAAACGTGCTCTTGCCCCAAGGCCGCCTGGATGTACGCCCACATCTGCTGCGCCTCCAGCGGCCAATTCGACGGCATTTCTAGCGAACTCGGTACGTCGGGATTCCAAACAGGGCTTGCCATTTTACCACCTCCCGACGGGTCTCAACATCAAATCCCCGTCAGCGATTAAATCCGCCTCAACACAAAGATTTTTCGCGCTGATCTTGCGCTTGAACATGGTCGCTTCTCGTTCCAAGTCGCCCCGCTCGGACATCAGCTTGTGAGCAACCGCGTAGGCGATGTACTGGCCCCACACATCGTTTGGGCAGAGGTCTAGGTTGTTCGCCAGTGCGGTAGGCTTTACCAGCGCCGGAGAACGGAAGGTGTACGTCTGGTCCGGCGGCGGTCGGAAAAGGATTTCGCGTCCGTAGTAGAGTACCGCGTAAGGCTGTGCCTGCGCCCAGGTCTGGTTGTTCGGCCAGGTCTGGAAGAAGTTTTGCGGCTGCGTATCGACCACGAGCATGTTGAAATAAAGCTGGTTGGCGTCGTCCTCGTTGATCGGGTCGAAGAAATAGTTGGGGTCGTACTGGCTCGACGGCGATCCGTAGTCCAACGTCATCGGCTCGGAAAGCGAGATGATGCTGTCGGGCAGTTTGATGAGTTCGCTCCCTGCGGTGATCGTCGCCACCCAATAAGCCCTGGCCGACTCGGGCTGCAATTCAATCGGCAAGGCGGTGGACATATACCAGCCGATTTCCTGTTGCAGTTCGATCGTCGAAATTTGGTTCTCGGTATAGAGCCCGGTGTACTCCCGAATTTTCTTCTGGATTCTGGCGTAGGTCCAGTACCCAACGGGCGGGGTAGCCGCCCCTGCTGCGACGATCAACGCCCCGTCGTTGCTTACGGTCAGGACGTAGTTCGTTCCGTTCGGGCTTTGAAGCTGTTGTTCAAGGACGGTCGCCGTCGAGGGCGAGGTGGCGGTATGAAGCGCCCCGTCATTGTCAACCGTGAGTTTCCACTTGGTCATATCGGCCCCGGGTTAGAAACTGTAATGCTCGATTATCTCAATCGAGCCGCTACCGCCAGTGCCGCCAGTCGCACCGCTTGCCCCCGCCGATCCGGCCACACCTCCGACCCCCACGGAGTAGGAATACGAGGATACCGGAGCGGTGCAGATACCGTCGATGAATCCGCCGGACCCGCCGCCGTCTCCTGAAAAACCAGAAACAGATTTGTGTAACCCGCCGCCGCCGCCGCCGCCGCCGGTATTATTCAACCCGTTGCCGCCCGCACTTGTTCCGTTGCAACCTCCAGGTTGGCCGCCGCCGCCAAACGGAGACCCAGCACCAACACCGCCGGGGATACTTGCAGTCCCCCCGGTATCCCCGCCTGACCCCCCCGAATTGCCCGGCAACGCTAGGCCGTACCATCCGGTCGCGGTTGAAAGCGTGGCCGTCCCCCCTGGCCCGCCTCCTTGTGCAGACCCTCCATTATTGCCGGACCCGGCGGTATTCCCGCCGAAGGTCGTACTGGTCCCGCTATTGCCCGCACCGATGCCGGAACTACCGCTTCCTACGCCGCCGCCGCCGCCGCCAACCATCTTGACTTCGATCCAAAGGCATCCGGCCGGGAGCGTGTACGTCCCGCTTCCGCTCAAATACTTAGTTACCGTTGGAAGAGTACCGGACGCGGCTTGCCAAGTTGGGGGGGCGGATGACCCGTTGCTTACCAGGTAGTACCCGGTCGTTCCTGCGGTCGCCAGCTTCCCAACAGTCCCGGTGCCGGTCCAGTACGGGAGGTAGTATTGCTGCCCCGTCCCGGTTACGGGGTTGACGAGCGCGGCCTGGTAGTCCGTCCCTGGGGTTGCAGTCGAGACTACGCCGGTCGAACTGGTCCACTTCATCAGGCCGGTGGACATGCCCGCCATATTGGTGGCGAAGCCCGCCATGCCGTGAAGCGCCGTGTCGATCCGCGTCTGGCTCAAGACGATGTTGGCGTAGTCCGAACTGCCCTGCGTGGTCTGCTGCGGGATGAAGGCGTAGTTGTACGTCGCCCAATATCCTTGGGCGAAGGCCGAACACGCCAAGAGCGGCAGAAGGAGTATCGAAAACAGTAGACGCTTGAGCATGACGTTCCCCTAGTTCGCTACAGCGGCGACTTCAAAGCGAGTTTCCGAACCGCTCTTGACCAAGTAAACGTCCTTGGTGCGCGGGTCTTCGTGCTGCTCGTACTGGTCATAGGCCAGCTTTTGGATGTGCTCGAACACCTCGCGGGGCGCTTCGTTGACTTCCTTGCCAAGAAAGAACTTGTAGTATTTCGGCATCTCGTCGGCGGGAGCGCCGGGGGCGCGAAAAAAGAACTCGACGGCCGGGATGATCTTGCCGCCCGCCAACAATTCGGTGGACGAAAAGAGCTTGAACTTGACCAATTCCTTGGCCGGGTTGATCGGCTCAGCGGGCATCGGCCTGTGTTCATGGGCGGCGAGAGCCGCGCTCGGGGTCGAATTCATGTTGGGTTGCTCCTTCGGGGTGTCCTTCCTGTATTTCGGATTCCCTGATTGTCCTTTTTGAAAAGCCATTTCAAACCTCGTTTTGCCGGGGGAAGTCTTTCGACCTCCCCCGGATGTTGTCGTTTAGTTCAGGGTTTGCCGCGCGGCGACGTAGTGATACGTCACCGAAGCCTTGAGGATACCGGCCGGGATGCTCACGCCCTGCGGGCCGCTGACGGCCGCGGTCGGGGTGAAGCTGGTCGAACTGCCGCCGTAGGCAATGGCGGTCCAGTAGGTGCCGTTGTCCGAGGGCGAGACGCCCGCAACGGCGGTCGGCCAGACAGGTTCGGTGCTGCCGCTGGTGCCAGCCGTGGTACACTGGAAGGCCAGCGTCAGGGGGGCGGACAGCGGGGCGCGGGCGATCACCACGTCACCGACGTTGTAGGCCGTGGAAGGCTTCCAAATCGCCGGGGCGTTGGTGTTGCCGGGGTTGTAGGCGGTGATGAACGAACTCGAAACGTAGTCCATCGACTTGCTGCCGGTCGTGCCGGAGTCGGCAATGATGGTCTCCTTCCAGCCCGCGCCAGCGGCGGCAGTGGCGAGATACAGGAGCATTTCGAGGTCGCCCGTGGTGTCGTCCGCGCAGTAGGCGCGGAACTCATCGGGCAGAAAGCCAAGGTTCAGGTTCACGGCGGCGGGGCCGCTGGTCGTGGTGAACGAACCGTACACGAGTTTTCCGCTGGGCATGACTCATTCCTCCTAAGTGTACGCTTTGTTGGTGGCGGCCAGGCCGATCATCAGCGAGTCGTTGAGGATGCGCGAGGCGAATCCCAAGACCTTCCAACCGCTGGTAGCGATCTGGTTGAGCGGGTCGCTCTTGTCGCCGGAATCGAACGGCTTGGCGATGTGTTCGATCATGCCGCCTTCCATGTCCACGACGCCGTAGGCTTTCTTGCCGCACACGAAGTTGGTGTAGACGCTCGGGCCGGTGGCGACCTTCTTGCCGTTGGTGGACAGGAAGAACCGGAGGTTGCCCACGGTGCACCATTCGGCCGGGTGAATGTCCGCGTTGGTCGGGTAGTTGGTGACGTTGACCATCGGCGGACTGGCGATAGCGTCCAGGGCCGGGATCATGTCGGTATGGCCGATGACGAAGAACGTTGGGCGAACCGGCAACGTGCCGACCTTGACCGAACCGGGGCGGGCCATGCCGAGCATTTCGGCGTCCGCGCTGATAAGGGTTTGGGCGGCGGTCTGGCAGTCGGTGGCGCTGATCTCGGAGATGCCGTTGGTCTTGGCGTTGCTGCCGCCGGTGCAGGCCATGTAGGAGGCGGTCGCGTACAGCACGTCACGGACGATGCTGTCCAGCGTCAGGCCCATCTGCTCGCCCTGTTCGTCCGCGAGCTTGTTCATGGTCGGGTCTTCGACGGTGTAGTCCACCACGTCGGTCAGGATGACGTAAGCGCCGTAGGGCTGGACGGTGACGAGCAGGTCCATCTTACCCCACTGGTTAGCCAGCGGAGTCACGCCCTCGGGAAGCGGGGTCTGGGCGGACGGCAACTTGTTGTAGCGCCGCCATTTCATTATGGTGCCGGACTTCTGCGGCAGACTGAAATGCTCGGCCGCAAGGTCGTGGATGTACTTGGGGTACATCTGTTCGAGCAGGACGCGGTTGTAGTACGCGGCAATCGCCGGGTCAACCTGCGTGGTGCTGGTGATTGAGGAAGCCATAATAGGTTCTCCTGTTAGCCTCGGGCGCGGACCTTTTGCCGATGCCTTGCAAACTCTTCGCTCGACGCTTCCGCGTAGAATCCCGCGCCGTCCGACTTGGCGGACGTGCCGCCTGCGGCTGCGGGGGAGCGGGGTTTGCCTTCTCGTTTGCTCGGGTCCGGTCCATCCGTGGCCGGTTTGATTTTGGACGCTTTGTATTCCGGGGTCAGCTTGCCCATTCGCATGGCGAACTTGGCGCGGGCCACCGGACTTCCCAATTCGTTGAACTCGTCGACCAGCGAGGGGTCAGCCTTGTAAGCCAGCGGCCAGTACGTCGAAAACACCTCGGTAAACTCCGGCTGGCCGGTGACCGCCGAGAGTTGCAGGTGCGCCCCGACTTCGCCCTTGGCCTGGCCGAGCAGCTTGCGGACCTGTCCGGCGGTGAGAATGTCGTCATCCTCGACGCCTTCCAGCGCGTCAGCCGGTGCGGCCTTCGCTTGCGGCTGGTGGCCTTGGGCCAGAGCCGCCCGCGCTTCACGCAAGGAAGCCTCGGTGATCGCGTTGCGGTCCTTGAGTTCGTTCAACTCTTCCCGAATCCCCTTGATCGCGGAGACGGGAACCATCTCTTCACTCTGCGCGGACACACCCTCGGCGGCAGGGTCCATCACATCGCCTTCCATTTCTTCGCTCATTTTCGTTCTCCTTATGAACGCCCGATATTTCGCCCGTGGGCTCGTCGTCGCTTGCCAGAGTCGTTGCCGAGTCAGAAAGCGAGTAGCGCCCGCCCGGCGGCGGCATGTCTTGCGAGTAAATATCCATCGCGGCTAGTCGTCCTCGCCGCCGCGCTTCTTCTTTTTCTTCTCGTTCGGTTCGACGACCTTGCCGGTCATCTCCGGCTTCTGGACGCTGTGCTTCGGTTTGCCGCCGAACGGATTGGGTTTCTTTTTCTTCTTGCTCATGGTCGTTCTCCTTTGGGGGTTTAGTAAAGCATCGGAACACCGAGCCGCCAGGCGTCATCAGCCGGGTTCGGGTCGGAGTCCTCGCCACCTTCGAACATCGAATCCGGTATCGGCATGTCGGGGAGCAAGCACCAGACGCGAAGCCACTTGTCCTCGGGCCAGGTGTTGTCGCGGTAGTAGCAGACCGTCCCGATGAACGGGATCGCACGCAATTCCCCGCCGACGAACCGCTTCACCGCCGGGACTTCGGAGAAAGCCATGTAGGTGCGCTTGAGTTGCGTCCCGTTGGACCGGCAACCCATCAACACCCAGAACTCTTTGAGGTGGGCGAACCTGCCTACGAGCATATCCATCTGCGCTCGGTGGCTTTCCTCCAACTCGGATGACATGATGCCCAAGGTCAGGCCGTCGCGGTTCGGCGCGTAGGATGTTTTAATCAGTCCCGGCATTGTTTCCTTCCTCGTATTCCTTCTTGAGTTCTTCCATCATCTTGGCGTCGTCCTCGGGGTTAAGCCGGGCGAACTCTCCGGCGAAACTGATCCGTAGTTTCTCGAACTCTCCCGCCACCTCGCCCCGGAACTTGGCCCTACACGGGAAGCCTAGCACCTTCACGCTAGTAAACCTTCGTCCCGATATGCCCGACCTTCACGCCGGGGTGGCACCAGATTTTAATGCCCATGCGCTTGCACACCCGGCAAAACGCCACGTCCTCGCCGCCCCCGTCCACCTCGTCGTGGTTGAATGGGGCATGATTCTTGCTTAGGATGTGCCGCGCCACCTCGGCTTTGATGAGCATGAACCCCGTAGGCATCCCGTCCACCTTGAAAGGTACGTCGAGGATATGCTCGGGGTTCATGCGTTTGTACTTCATGTCCTTGCCGTAGAACTCAAGGACCATCGGCCCGCGTTCGGCATGACGGTCCCCGTAAATCCCGGCCGCAATCGGCGCGTTTAACTCAATCAGCTTGAGAACGTCCGCCGGTTGAAACGAAATGTCGTGGTCCACAAACAGAAGCCAATCACCGACAAAGCTGTTGATGATCTTGTTCCTGTTGCGGTGGATGTACGCGCCCTGCTCAAACTTGATCGCCACGCCCAAGGCCGGATGATCGGCCAGCGCGAAGATTGAGATAGCCGTCTCGGCGCGGATGCTGCCGTTGTGCGGCGTCCCGACTGTGAGCAGGTGCTTACCCATTGTCCGCCTCTTCGGAATGGTCTTCGACAACAGGCGGCGCGGCGTCCTCACTCCCGGCAACGGTCACGGTGAAACTCACCTCGGGCTGCTGCCCCATGCCGTGTACCCGTTGGCGCATCGCGGAAGCCTGGCGCTGTTTGTCGGTCGGCTTGCCCATGAAAATTACGTTCATCCTCGTTACCTCGTCGTTATCGGGTTTGTCGGCGCTTGCGGCCCGGCCGGGAGGGCGCTGGCTTCCATGCCGAAGCCGCCGCTCTTATCGAGTTCGATCATCATTTCCATCAGCTTGTGCATCTGGTCCTCGGGGATTTGCTTGATGAGCGCCATTGTCTTGGCCGCGTCGGCAATCGCCTTCTGCGCCTGCGCCTTCTTGAGTTCGGCGGTGGCGATGGTGGCTTGCAATTCTGCGTTGTCACCGGCCAGCTTTGCTTTCAAAGTGACCATGCCGATTTGCTTCTGCATCTGCTCGCCCTGCTTCAATTCGGCTATGAAGTCCGTCGCCAATTCCAGGTCACTCGCTTCCAAAATCATGGACAGCGGGAACTTGCCTTGGAACTGCTGCATCTGCGCCAGGCTGACCAACTGCGCGAACTTCATTTGCTTCTGCGATTTGGTCTGCAAGCCCTGCGTTGCCAGAACGTCGTACTGCGCGAAGTCCTTATCATAGAACTGTTTCGTCGGCGGTTGATTAAGGATGCGGCCTATCTTGCTCGCCGGGTAGTTCGCCAGAATCATCTTGAGGCTCTTCACGCCGAGGTCCGCAATGCCGGTCTCCAAGTTATCGAAGAGCGGTTGGAAGATGGTCAGACCGGCGAGCATCCGAAGCTTGCCCATCATCCACGCTTCTTGCGGATCGTCCTTGCTCGGCATACCCATGAGGGTTTCGTTTCCTCCAGGAACCTCGTCAAGCGCCTTGTCGGCCAACTGGATAGACTCAAGCACACCCGGAGCCGCGCCGCGCCCCTGGATGAGATTCACGTCCTTGCCGTACTCGTAGGACCGGCCTTCCTCGTCGTCCTTCATCCACAGTACGCCCGAGCCGCGCTGGTACGCCTGCTTCTTATTGACGAGCGCACCGGGCTTGACCACCAGGAAGTCCACCATGTTATCCATGATGTCGTTCAGCTTCATGTGCCGGTGGTTCAAGTCGGTCTGCGGGTCGCGCATGTCCCTGACCACGCCGCACAACCGCTTGCGGAAGTCGTCATGCTCGGGAACGAAGTAGCCCATGAAGGCGGTGAACGGGTAATCATCCAGTCCGTGGGGCTCAAGCCCGTTGTAAAACTCCTGCCCCTCAATCAACAGGCCCATCTTAACGACGGCCTTCTGATACTCGTGCGTCTGGACAATCTCGCCCCAATTCTTCCCCAATTCGGGGATAGGAGAGGCCAAAAACTCTTTGAGTTCGCCCGGCTTGCCGTCGTAGTCCCAGCTTCTTCCGCTGGTTGGCTCGTAAAGCAGCGTTGCCTTGTCGGTATCACGCCTGAAAAAGCGGTCAACGCGGAAGTAATTTTTCCCCTTGAAGTCCTTGGACGGCGGTGCCTTCGGAAACTTGTGGTCCTTCCCTCGCTTCTGCAAGTCCTTGAGGTCTTTTTCCTTAATGTCGTCCATGCTCACGGCCATGAGCTTGATTTGCGCCATGCTCAACCAATCGCGCGTCAGGATATAGGCGCAGTCCGAGAGGTCCGGCTCGGTCAGGTACGGGTCGAGGATGAAAGATTGGTACGGCATCCGCTTCATTCGCATGTCGCCGTTGAGCGGGTCGAACGTATAATCCATGTAAAGTTCAATCATGCCCAGGCCGGTCATAACCGATCCGAACTGGAACGTATTCGAGATGACGTTGTAGCCGCGACACTTATTCCAGGTGTATTGCAGCGATCCCGAGTGCTGGTCCACCGTGCGCCTGTCCGCGCCCTCGATGGCGTCCAGCTTGATGGATAGCCGGTTCTGCCTCTCATACCCCGAGAGTAGGTTGACGATGCGCCTGCACTTATTCCACGACATCGGTTCGCGTTCTTGCTTCTTGATCTTGGTCTTATCCTCGCTTCCCCACTGGTCGTTCAACGTCATCTTCGTATCACTGCCCGCTTCATGCCAGAAAGGCCACCACTTCTCCGAAGAGTTTTGGTATGCCTCGTCAAATTCTTTTTTGAGATCGTCGTCAGCCATTTGATTTCCCTAGTAGACCGGGCTGTATTGTTCGATCAACGATTGCAATTCCGCCTCGGTCTTCTTGGTCCTGGCCGAACCCGCAATCGGAGTCTGGTAGAACGTCAGACATACCGCGTCCGCCCGGTCAGGAGAAGCCACACCCCGGCGGCGCATGTCCATCTTGCTTTCCATCTGCAGCTTGCCCGACGAGGTGAACTTGTACTTGATAACGCAAGACTGGCCCATCAAGCGCGGATCATCCGGCAGTTTACCCCGGCGCTGTTGCAGCCAGCCCTTGTACTTGCCCCACAACTCGGCGCGTAAATTCATGTACCGCCCGTTCGACGGGCTCTCCGCGACGTTGCAGCCCACCACCGGAAACTTGAGTTCGCGTAGCCGGTCGTAAACACCGGCCCCAATCCCGATCATGTCCACAACAATCTGCACCGGCTTGTTCTCGGCGTTGTCGTACATATCCGCCACCCAGCCAGCCGTACCCATCGTGTCGAGGCCACGGACGGCCTGTAACGGCTCGAACACGTCGCCCTGCCTACTCGCCATCACCGTCTCGCAATCGCCCATGTAGGCCGGGTCCAAGCCCCATACGATAGGGCCGTCAGCTACAACATCTTCGCGGACTACCGCGTCTTCGACCAAATCCAATTCGATAAACTGATCGGCCTCCGACTTCGGGAAGTCGCCAAGCACCCTGACGCGATAGAAATTCGAGTCCTCGCCGTAGTCCGTCGCCATGTCCTTGGCGTAGTCCGGCGCGGGCAAAGGTGAGTCGAGGCAAGACCAGTGAAGCGGCGTCCACCGGGTACGGAACTTGTGGTGCGAATCGTAGAAGAACCCGCTCGTTTTGATCGGGTTGCCCGCCATGAGGATACGCGCACCAGGCCGGGACAGGCCAGCCCGTGCCACATCAAAGATCGCATCCGGTACGCCCGGTGCCTCGTCGATGATGTAGAGCAAATTCCTTGCGCTGAATCCCTGCAAGCTGTCCGGCTGGTCCTTGCGGCTCGTCCGCAATACCCCGAACTGCATCTGCGGCGCGGACTTGATAAAGAACTTGTCCGACTGGATTATCATCTCGTGCCGGAACTCGTCGGGCATTTCCTCGCGCCACTTATAAAGCTCGGGCCAAAGCACGTCCCGCAACTGCCCCGCCGTCGGAGCGGTGCAGGGTATCTTGCAATCCCACCGGGTAATCAAGAACCAGGCCGCCGCCCACGCGAGCAAGCCCGTCTTGCCGACACCGTGGCCGGACCTGATGCTTACCTTCGCACCGTCCTTCGCAATCTCGCGCAAGCCTTCTCGCTGCTGCGCGGTAGGCTCTGCCTTCAAGACCCGGCGCACGAATAACTCGGGGTCGTGGTAGCAATACCGGACGATGGATTGTAGAACCTCCACGCTGGTGAGGTCTTGCTTCGGGATTGCGCTCAAGCTACTTGCCTCCGTGGCCCGCGAACCATTCGATTGCCAGCTTGATACCGAGTATCGCCAGGGCTACCGCACCAGCAACAATACCCGCCTTTATCTTGAGCTCGCCTACGTCGCTCTTGACCCGGCTGAGGTCGTCGCAAACTCCCTTGAGAGATTCCTTCAGCCCGTCGCGGTCGTCCTTCATCTTCTGGACAATCCACTCGACGTTGGTTGCGGTGCGAATCAATGTGTGTGCGCTCTCGTTTTGATGGACGCGCATCTCGTCAATGGCATCCCACACCGCCTTCTTTTCGTCTGTGTCCACTCGAATCCTTTGACTAGCTAGTTGAGTAGTTCGTTTGCGACGATATGGTCAGAATTCGTGCAGACTGTCCCGCCGTGGGCATTGGTATTGAGATTGAATCCAGCGATGACTGCCGGGATATTGTCGAAGTGAGCGGCTTGAGTATTCGCCGGGCTGGTAAGCTGGTTATCGGTAAAGATGACGTTGCGGAATGAACCAGAACCCGAAGGATGGACCGCGACGAAGTTCACCGCCTGGGCCTCCATCGAATTGCCCGTGATGATAAGGTCAGAGGTCACACCGTTGATCTCGCCAAGGACGGCCCATTGACCGAGCAAGAACTTGTTGCCGATGATCTTGCCGCCGCCCGAGGACAGGTAGTGTATCCCGGCGATGGTATCAGCCCCGCCGTAGAACACGCACCCGTCACCAATGAACCAGTCGCCTTGATCGGGCTGGTTGACGTTCTGGACGACAAGCCCCCAAGAGATAGGCGTGTAGAAGTTGGTCGAGAGGATACGCCAGCCGCCACCCGCGTTGACCTGGCAGTCGGTGTCGAAGTCCTGAACCAGCGCGTCGAAGAGACAAAGGCCGGTAGCGTTGGCGAAGGTGACACCTATACCCGAACCCGGCCCACTCCCGTTGAGTTGAACTGATCGGAGAGAGGAACCCGAAGCGTTGAAGGTAATCGTACCCCACATCTGGCAAAGGTCGGGCGTCGAACCCTCGATGCGAATGGGATTGTTGCAGACGACGTTACCGATGATCCAGTTGCCCGCCGGGATCGTGACCAGCCCCGTGGTGCATGAGTTGACCATGCCTTGCAGGTCGAGCGTGGGGGCGGTGGCCTGAACGGCAGGGGCGGATACGCCAACACGCGGGGAGGAAGCACGGCCAGCGTATCCAGAGAACACCCCGCCAAGGGTAAAGGCGAGAGCGCAGGCAAGGACAAGACCGGCTACACGGCGCATGGTGAGCCGCCTAGAGTTGCAAGGTAAGCCCGCAAGTTGGTGAGCCTGTTGAGCCAACCGTGCTCGAACTTGGCGAACCGCTCCTCTTGCGCGAGGGCTAGGTAATTGGCCGCCCTGGCATTGAGAATGATCTGAATGAAAGCAGCTTCAGCCGGGCAAGCCTGCGTGACGATTCCGAAAATTGCGCCGTAGGTCGCTGGCCCCCACACCGAATCCACCGCGAGCGAAAGGCCGTAGTGCATGTTGAGGCAAGTCTGGATCATGCCCACGCCCTTATTGCCCTGGTTGACCATCGTGTCGAGCAGCACGATTGCGGTACCGCCCGGGAAGTTACCGAGACTGTGCGGGATCCAGTACATCGAGAGGTAGAAGCAAGAGGCCAAGCTGTTGAGTTCGGCCAGGATATCTTTGGGGATCGGCCAGCCTGCCCGGTCGAGGATCGGCCAACCGGACCAGGTAGGATTATCCTTGCGATTAATGCCGCAATAGGTTGGTTCGTCCGGTACGCCGTAGCCGCCCTCGGCCTGGCGTATCCAAATCATGGCTTGGTCAAAAGCCGTCATTCCGCCCTACCTTGGGGGGATGCTGGGATATGGCTTGGATATCCAGGAACGATCGTGGGGCATCCTGACGCGCCTGTTTTTCTTCGAAAATGGCCCTGGCTATGGCTGCAAGCCCACCGGACAGCGAATCGCCTAAATCTATCTTGTCGGGGAGGATCTTGGCTAGTGCAGCCTTAAGAAGCACCGTGTCACCGGCTAGGGCAAGTTCGACGGCCTTAACCGTGAGAGCGTAAGACTTGAACTTGAAGTAGGCAATGGCGTCTTGAGCGTCGAGGCGTTTGGTATCAGGCGGGCGTCCGGCGGGATTAGCGCAATTCCCTTTGCCGAATTTTCCCTGCGTCGTCCGTTCGGGCTTTTTGGGCTTAATCGGCTTTATCGGCTTTGCCATGTTGGTTCTCACACCAAAGTTGTAGCGCCTTATGTCTTGCGCCTTCACTCGCCTGCTGCTTACGCTGCTTACGCTGCAAAGGCATATCAAAGCCTCCGGCTTCTCTTAAGATTCTTTTTGAGTTGACTGTCAAGCATTATTTCGCATTTTCCTGAAAAAAGATTAATCCTTTTTGGATAAGAGCCTGAAAAGGCGTGGAAAGATTCCTGGCACTATTCCGTGGTCCGTGTTCACATCGTAGCACGATTTGGAAGATTCGTGTTACGCAAACCTGATCGTGTTACGATAAATTATTTCGTGTCGCCCTAAATAATCGCTTGACAAAGCCTTTGGTCGTACGTATCTATTAGTCAACGAGGCAATAAACCCCAACCGTGAAGGAGACCGCCATGGACGCCAAGAATACCAAGATCCGCTCGATCACCGTTACCCTGACCAACGATTTCCACAACTCCTCTTCGACTGTGCGACTGCTGCCGTGCAACGATAGCCGCTACTCCTCCGAAAACTACCGCCGCATTTCCCGGCGCACTGCTCAGCGCGTAGAGAGGAAGCTTTGCGGGATATCTGGCTGCACTTGCAGTGATACTTTCGGCGCGCGCGGGGGAAACTACCTTGAGATATGCAATGAGTTGGACAACCGTGACTACGTGATTGATTTGAGGGCCAGCTACTTGGGAGCCTAGCCCATGATCCTCACCACCAACCGCAAGGAGATCGCCATGAACGCCAAAACTAAATCCCAAGACTATAACCCCACCTGGAAGCTCTGCTTGATGTACTCTCGTAAGCGGGCGCAAAGGACAGACTGCTTTGGCATGTTAGAGGTCGCTTTTGAAAAGGCCTTGCGCTTATCAAAGGACCAACTTGTCGGTGCCAACGCCTGTGGCTACAAAATTTCCTCTGACAAGCGAGATTTCCCCACGCAAAGCGTTTATCAGGTTTCGCAAACCGGAGATGTTTTTTTCCTCCGCGCCTATTAACCAACCCCAACCGATAGGAGAGACACCATGAACGCTACCACGCAAAACCGCCCGATGACCACCCTGACCAATGATTTCCACGGCACCGAGTGCCGCACACATTACGATGCGGACAATCTTTCCGACGCCATCAATCGCGGCACGGCCAGCTCGGTTGAGCGCCGCGCCGCCGCGAATATCCGCACCAAGCTTTGTCCGTCCTGGCGCAGCGGATGCACTTGCGGCGACAGCCTGGGCCGTCGCCCGTAACGCACAAACCGAAGGAGGCATATCATGGGAGCACGTTCAAACATCGCGTTAGTGTACGAGGACGGAAACAAGATTTTCTTGTACGGTCATTGGTCTGGCCCTGAAATCGCGGACGCCTTGAAGTCCGCCCTGATCGACTGTCCTGGCCGTTGGGACGATAACGCCTATCTGGCCCGGTGCATCTTCTCGCGGATGGTTCCGGACGAACAGCGGCTTGACGAAACGGGATTCGGTATCTCGCCGTACCTGACGGACAACGAATACCCGATCATCGTTGTGAACCTCCCGGCGCAGACCATTTTTCTTGCGCTTGAGGACGGAGTGGACGCGGTAGCGGCTGACTTTTTGGCCCTGCGCCTTGAGCGGGGTTCGCGCAAGGTCTGGACCTTCGGGAACTTCGACGTGGAAGAATGTAAGGCCATGATGACGGAAGGGAGGGTGAAGTAATGAACGCCACAATGTTGATCCTCGACCAACTCATAAGCGCCACCGAAGCCGCGCAGATCATCGGCGTAAGCCCGGAACGAGTCCTGGACTACATCGGGGAGAAGCGGCTACCGGCCGCGAAGGTGGGCCGCCAATGGGTTCTACTGCGGCACAATGCGGAATCGTTCAAGCGGGGCAGGCCCGGCCGGGGATCGGAGCCGGGCCACGTCGAATAGGAAGGCCAGTCATGGAAATTAACCGTATTCCGACCTGGGAGGCGCTTGCACGGGGCTGGTACATCGCCAGGCCAGGACCGAACGCCGGAGTGGTCAATATTCGGTTCGCCGTGCCTACCTTCCCGTGGGCGGACTACCGGCGGATGCCACGGCCCGAACATACTGGTACGTAAACGGCAATACCCACACAAATAGTATTGAATCCTTCTGGGCTCTCTTGAAGAGGGGGATTGTAGGCCAGTTCCACAAGGTAAGCGTAAAATATCTGGGTAATTACATTAATGAGTTCTGCTTCAGGTATAACCATAGAAAAGACGGGGACTTATTCAATATGACCATTAAAATGGCTGTTGGTGTTTATTAGTAATGGCAGCGGACCCGTCAAAAGCTATTACATTCTAAATGGTTGTATGAAAAAATGGCTTCAAAAAGGCCATGTAGGGGACCCCTCAAATGCCAAGTAAAGTCACGCACAAAGGGAGATGGGTAATTGATGCAGATTCAGGTTTAATTATCGGAATGTCCCAGATTAAGGTAGTAAGTTTAAAATAGTTGATTAGTTGTGGAAATCGGAAGCGCACCGGTTTAGTCGACTCGGCCAACTCATCGGAAATAAAGGGCTTTAGGTTCTTTGCGGCCATAAAAGCGGGCAATTTGTCGACCGACGCTCCTTGCCCTCCTTTTGCTTTACCGGCCCTACCGAGGGATTTCAAAAATCCCTCCTGGGTGAGTAGGCGTGCCACCGCTCTTTAATCGCTTCCAGGTCGAGTTTCATGGCTATACCTCATATCCGGCTTCACGTAGTGCGGACATCATTTCTATTGCGGCTATTGAACCGTCGGCATCAAGGTATATTTTCACCGCATCCGCAACGGTGGTCAGCTTATCTATCTTTTCGTTCTTTAGATACCCATCCTCCTCAAGAGCGTCTATTCTGGCAGTCAGATTACGTACTTGTTCAGTAATTATCTTGATAGGATTAACAAGATCACACAAACTCGCCTGTTTGGCGGCTCCATCTTCGCCGTGCATGATAACGTCAATTTCACGGACAAGACGCTTGTGGTCTTCGTGACAGACTTGGTAGTCCCGCACTTGCTCAAGGGCGGCGTCACGTTCTGCTTCGGTGTTGGATAGTCTATAAAGAACCCCTGAAGAAACAAGTCCTTGCCTACTAAGTCTATAGAACTCCAATGCCCCCTCCAACTTCTCAATGCGCTCTTTCTGCCGCCGCACTTCGGCCAGTAAGTCGCGGATGTCTGTGTCGGAGCGTGAAAAGAAATGCACTGTGTCTCTGTATGCGTCCGACTCCCCCCAAGGGGAGAACAGAACGGTTGACGGCGTAGCCTTCGCCAACCTAGCCTCTATCTCGGCAATGCGTTCTGCGTCGGTCATATTCTCTCCTTTCTCTTCCACTCTTCCACTCATCCGCTCTTCCACTCATCCGCTCATCCGCGCCCAGCCATGCGGCCGGGCTACGGGGAGGGGTGGGGCTATTTCTTCCAGCTCGGACACGCCGCCTTGCACGGCTTGCCTTCGCAGTAGGTGGTGAGGACTTTCAGCGCGTTGCCATCGGTATCGGCCTTATTCGGACACTCGACCTCGGGGCGGTCGTCGCTGGCAGGGGCCGGGACGGCTTCTTTTTTGGGCTTCTTGTCCTTGGCCGATTCCTTTTGAGCGGTGGTTGACCCGGCTTCCGGTGTGAACTCCGACTTCATGTCCTCGACCTTGACCGAAAATGAGCCGTCCTCGGCCTGGTCCAGGTCGTAAGTATCTCGGATTTCATCGGCGGTATGTAGTCCCATCGAAATTTCCGGGGCGTAGGCTCTGATAAACCAGGACGCGGCACGGTACATGAGCATTTGCATGGGCATCGTTTGCCACTTGGAGCCGTTTTTTTGATACCATCCTTCGGCCTTTGAAAGCGCAATACTGACCCATGCGCCCTCAATACGCTCTCCGGTATCCTTCTCGATTGCCCAGGCGCGGCAGGCCCAAGAATCCTTGTTTTCTTCTCCCTTAAACTCGTACCGGATGGAGGAGAAGCGGCCACAGGCGTTGAATGTTGCGATCATAAATTGCGCGGACCACGCGGGGGTTCCATGCACCACATAAAGGTTCTGGAAAACCATGAGCGGGTCAGCCCCCATCCTGGCGGCCATGTTCAGCCCCACCACGCAATTGGCGATATGGCCCTTGTAGCGCACCGGCACAAGATCGGACGCCGCGAATAGCTTGGCAACTCGTTGGGCTAGGTCGAAAGATTGACTGTCAGTCAGTCCGATGGTGACCGGATTGTCAGACTTGACCGCTACCGCGTTCACGCGGTCTTTTAAGTCGGTTACGGTGGTTTGCTTGGATTCGGTCATTTCGTTTCCCCTTTTAGTTTAGGCCCGGTGACGGCATCCCTCATAAGCCGGGCAGTATTTTGGTGAACAAAGATAGTCGCGTGGGTTACCGAAAAACAAACCGCCGTGGAGTAGTTTGGCGGCGTATTCCAGCATCCCCGGGAAATTCTTATCTCCTACCAGCGCGTCCCTCGCTCCAGATACTTCCCCTATGGCTACCCTTTGGGCCTTGTCCGTCATTCCGGTTTGCAGACCGATGATTTGCGCCGGGGCGGTAATAGGCTGACCGAGCGCGGCGGACGCGAGCAATTCATAAATGCCGAGTTGTAACCCATGCCCTGCAATCTTCACCGTGCCGTCCGCGCCGACGGCTGTTTTGCCCGTTTTAAGGTCGGCCACTCCCAGTCCGTCATCCGAACGGCGCACCCGGTCTGTCGTGCCGGTCAGCGCCAGGCCTAGGTCCGTGATTTCCAGCCGGTCGCACGTCACCTCCACGCCGACATATTCTTGCCTGGGGGCGATTTCCCGGCAGTATTTTGCATGGAGGGCAAGCGCGATCCCTTCCGCCTTCGCCGGGCCGAGGTCAGTGTCCCATGCTACATCCTCTTCCGGCGTGTGTATTGCGTCCACAAGCGCACCGGCTGCATCATCGGCGGTAATCATGTCACCTGCCAGGTGAGAAGCATCATAGGCGGCAGTCCCGGCGTGTACGGCTGTACCAAGTTGGGCCGCGCCTGAACGCGGTAGTCGCATACCGAGGACATTTTGCGCTTCCCACCTGGCCGGGCAGGAAAATAAGGTCGAAAGGCTTGACGCCCTGACGGTAATCATGTGGTTTTCCCCCCTTCGGCCTTCTGCCGCGCTTCCGCCTCATCCCGCCGCTTTAACTGCCGCGCAAGCAACTCGTTTGTGAGGCGGTTAGAGGACTCGAAAGACTCAATACGGGCCTGGGCAAGCAAATGCCTCGGGTCAAGTTCGGCGTGAACGATGGTCATGGCGTTACCTCGCTAGTCCGCAATGGCCGGACCATTCTTTTTTTGGCAATTTTTCTCCTGAGTATTTGTTCAAATCCCACCGCCACATCATGCACTCGGATGCGGTGCAAAATGCCTCTCGAAATGCAGAGACTCCATTCCAATCGATCCACCGAGATCGCATCGGGCAGGTTTTATTTGTCGCTTCATCCTCGGTCATGCCGTCACCTCCTCTTCCATCCTCTGTTTTCTGGTTAAATACGCTTCCGCCGCCGCGTCCTCCGCGTCGAGGTCGCGGGCCTCTTGGTTAGGCTCAAACATCGAGCATGAGGAAAGAGAGCCGGGCGAGACTTCGCCCTGGAATTTCAGGCCCGCTAGGCGATCAAGGTTGTATCGCAAAACCGAGCATGGGCCTTCATCGGATCGCAGTTCACAGTATTGGCATTGGGGCTGCATGGTTCACTTCCCTTCAGCTTTGTTCCCAAAAGTTTCGCTTTGTCGCGGGCTAGGCATCGGCGCGGGCGCAATCCTGTCGTGGATAGCCTGTAACGCCCTTGTGTCTTGGTGGACGGCCTCGGTATTAGCCTTGGTAAGCCGGGCTTGCTCCATTGCGTCCAGGTGAGCGGTCCACGACGCCGCCGAGTAGGAAAGGAGCGCCACGGCAAGAAGCGTGGATGATGCGATTATGAGGGGTTTCATTCCACCACCATCCATTTTCCACCTCGCACCGTGTACCAAGTGTTAGCCGTGATCTTTTTACCGTCCACAATCGCGGATTTGATGGACTTGATGTGATAGTCGTCTTCGTCGCGCTCGACGCAGCAGATGGCGCAACCAATGGCACCCTTGACGCGGCCTTCTAATCCCGAAGAGATGGCAACTGATTGCGTTCCCGTGGCAGACGCGGCCCCTTGCGTTCCCGTGGCAGACGCGGCCCCTCGCTCACCCGTGGCAGACGCGGCCCCATACGTTCCCGTGGCAGACGCGGCCCCTCGCGTTCCCGTGGCAGACGCGGCCCCTCGCGTTCCCGTGGCAGACGCGGCCCCATACGTTCCCGTGGCAGACGCGGCCCCATACGTTCCCGTGGCAGACGCGGCCCCATTCGTTCCCGTGGCAGACGCGGCCCCTCGCGTTCCCGTGGCAGACGCGGCCCCTCGCGTTCCCGTGG
>Ga0209415_10002438_pt1 | contig 34816 bp, 34 predicted proteins | sample PeaSoiSIISIP2007_FD_187696 | JGI IMG/M metagenome (GOLD analysis project Ga0209415, IMG submission 187696) | Peat soil microbial communities from Weissenstadt, Germany - SII-SIP-2007 (SPAdes) (version 2) | ecosystem: Environmental > Terrestrial > Soil > Wetlands > Peat | place: Germany... | reverse complement strand
ATCGGCAAGATCGAGCTCGACCGCACCTTCGAGGCCCGCGGCACGATCAACGCCAACGTGGTGGCCGAGCTCGACAAGGCCTCGGTCGCGTGGGGCGTCAAGGTGATGCGCTACGAAATCAAGAACATCACGCCACCCAAGGACGTGCTCTCGGCCATGGAAAAGCAGATGCGGGCCGAGCGCGAGAAGCGCGCCGTGGTGCTCACGTCCGAGGGCGAGCGCGACGCCAAGATCAACCAGGCCGAGGGCGACAAGCAGCGCGTCATCAAGGCCTCCGAGGCGAACAAGCAGCAGCAGATCAACGAGGCCGAGGGCCAGGCGGCCGCCATCCTGGCGGTCGCCACCGCCACCGCCGAGGGCCTGCGCCAGGTCGGCAACGCGCTCAGCGACCGTGGCGGCATCGAGGCGATGCAGCTACGGATCGGCGAAGAATACGTGCGCCAGTTCGGCAAGATTGCCAAGGAGAGCACCACGCTGATCGTGCCGGGCAACCTCAGCGATCTGGCGTCGGTCGTGGCGATGGCGACCAGCATCGTGCGCAAGACGCCGCCGGCGTAGATTCCCGCCTCGCGGCGCGTGCGGCCTGCGTCGAATGCCTGCTGCCCGCGGCAACCTGCTGTAGGATAGCGGGCAGGCCGTGCGCGACCAGGGGTGATCGCCGGTTCACTGGCCGGATGCGCAGCGCGGGGCGTTGCGGGCGGGTCCCCGACGCACGGCAGACTAGGAGCCATACATGCCAATCCACGAATACGAGTGCAGCAAGTGCGGGCACGAATTCGAAGCGCTCGTGCGCCCGGGGACCGTTGCGGACTGCCCGAGCTGCCACTCGACCGAGCTGGAAAAGAGGCTTTCCGTCTTTGCCACGGCGGGTTCGACCGGCCATGCCGCCCACGCGGGGCCGTGCGGCTCCTGTGGTCACCCCGATGGGCCGGGGGCCTGCGCACTGCACTGAAGTCTTGCCGGGCGGCGCGGACCTTTGCGCCTACCAGTAACGGCCGCCGGGGCCCGCCGGCACTGTTCTACCAGGAGCGGCGACCCAAGATGGAAGATGCCCGGGCGGGACTTTCCCAGTCGTTTCGCGAAATGAGCGAGGAAGAGCTCATGGAGCGCTGGTGCGCCGGATTCCTCACCGACGTCGCCGTCGAGGTCGCACGCACGGAATTCTCGCGCCGCGGCGTGCAGCCGCCGGCCTATGTTGCAAGGCAGGTGGACAGGCCGGCCGGCGAGGCAGGAGCTGCGGAACTGGTCGAGGTCACCCGCTCGCAAGTGCTCGAGGAGCTCGAAGTGCTGGGTGCCCGCCTCAAGAGCGAGGGAATCCCGCTCGTGATCGTCAATGCGAACACCAATCGCATGGGCCCGCAGTTCGCCAATGCCGCCGGCGGCGCAAGGCTGCTTGTGCCGTCGCAATTTGCCAAGTACGCCAAGGAGATCGCCGCGCTCGTGAAGGCTGGGGCCTTCGCGTTGCGCGACGGTGATGACCTGCGCTGATGCCCTTGCCGGCTAGCGACTGCCCGAGCGGCACGGGGCAAAGCGGGTCGGGTCGCGCATGCCGTGGAGCGGCCGGCAGCGGGGCTGCGAACAAGGTGCCGGTGCCTCGTGGAAGCGTCCGCCCATTACGCCGGCAATCAACCGCAGGTAGCGTGCTCGGAAGCCGCCAGCAGTTCACGCAAATGGTGACGCGGCGCGCATATCGAATGGTTCCTGATCCGAAGGCCTGCTCCCCTTGCAGCCCGCGCACCCCGTCAATCCGGCACTCTTCTGGCTCCTGCTGGTCGCGATCGTCGCCCTTGCTGTTTGGCTGATCCGCAAGAACCGCCAGATCAGCGACCAGCGAAACGAGCAGTTTGCCGTGATGGTGCGGCATGCGGGCTGGCGCTTCGAGATCAATCCGCAAACCAGCTCCGTCGTCCCGGGGCCGCAGAGCCCGTCTGTTCGCGACCCGCAAAGCGACATCGAGTTCACCATCGACGGCGGCCGAGAGATGCTCGCCTGGCGCATGTGGTTCGACGCCGGCCTGCGGTTCCAGGCCAATTCGGCTGGCAGCCAGGCGGCGCGGATTCCCATGGCGGTCTGAGTCAGCCAGAGCGTTCGCGCTGCCGAGCTGGCGGTGCTCATTCTGCCGCGCTGGCAGTATCGCGTCGAATCGGGGCAAATTGTCGGTGTGATCGAACGGGCATTTGGCGCGATCGCGAGCGTCGTCTCCGGAGCCGGTGATCACAATACGCGGCAGGCGTTCTTCCAGCGCGCAGTCGAACTAAAGAGCAATAGTCCGGAGTTCCAGAAGGCGTTCGTCGTTTTAGCCGGCCCGCAAGTGCGGTGCGGCTGGCTCGACGACGGCCTGCGGTCCATGCTGCTGCACTGGCCCAAAGGGGTGGGCCAAACCTCCTCGAGCGGTATCGACTTCGAAATGCGCTTGGATACGCAAGGACTGCGGCTTGTGTTGCAGCACCCGTCCTTTGGCGACTCGACGTTCTGGGAGCAATTCGGTCGGTTCGGCGAGACGCTCGCAGCGCGGCTCGCGGCAAAGGCCTGAGCGAGCCGGGCGCAGGTCCGACCGCTCGACCCGAGTCGCCTTCGATGGACCAGACCGTCGGTCCGATCCAAGCAAGACGCCTCGCCCAGGCCTACGACCTGGCGGCAGCCAGGCGATGGGTACAGGCACCGCGACCCATCACACCATCGCCGGGCCGGTAGCCGGCGCGCGCCAAGGAGGGCTCGCCGCGGGCATGCGGAGCGAACGTGCAGCAAAGGTCCGCTGGGCAGGGTGCTTGGAGCGTCGCATTGCGCCACCTACGGCGCAAAGGGCACGGTGAAGTGAAATTTCGCGCCAGGACCGGGCTCCAAGTCCACCCAGAGTTGCCCGCCGTGCGCCTCGACGAGCGCCCGACTGATCGCCAGGCCCAGGCCTATGCCCTTGGGCTTGGTCGTGAAGAAGGGCTCGAAAATGTGCTTGGCGGTTTCGCGATCCAGGCCCGGGCCGTCGTCGTGCACCGTTAGCTGCACACAATTGCCCGCCGCCGCGGTTCGCGCGGTTATGCGGATGCCGCCGGAGGTCATCCCCGCATCGCGGATGGCCTGATTGGCATTTTGCAGCAGGTTGACCAGGACCTTCTGCAGTTGCAGGCGATTGGCCTGGACCGGCCGCAGGTCCTGCTCCAGGTCGATCACTGGTTGGCATGCAAAAACGCTGCTGTCGGCGGCGATCGTAAGGGAATCGCGCACGATGGCTTCCAGGTCGACCGGCTCCGAGGTGAGCTCGCCCTGTTGCAGGAAGTTGAGCAACTCCTGCAAGGTCCGGCCGGCGCGCTGCGCCTGCTTGACCGCGCCTTGGAGTACGCGCTCGAGCTTCTCCGGTTGGTTCGCGCCGGCGCGCAGCATGTTGAGCGCTGTCCCGGTATACACGGAAACCGAGTTCAGCGGCTGATTGATGTCGTGCGCGATCGCGGCAACCGTCTGCGCGGCGATCTGCCGGTTGGCAAGCAATTCCATCTCGGTGCGCAACAGGCGCAGCTCTTCGGCCTGCTTGCGCTGCGTGATGTCCTCGGTAAAGATGGTTATGCCGCCGACCTCCCCCTGCTCGTTGCGCCAGGGGCTGACCGCCCACCGGAGCCAGACCTTGGTGCCGTCGGCCTGCACCCAGAGGTCCTCGTCCTTGGTGACCTGTTCCCCGGCCAGGCTGCGCCGATGAACGGCAATCCACTCCTGCGGGATATCCGGATGCACGTCGTAGTGGCTCAGCCCCTCCAGATGGCTGTGACCCCTGCCGAATGCGCTGACCCAACGCTGGCTGGTCGCGATGTAGCGCATGTTGCGGTCAAGCATGGCGATGGGCAGCGGCGCCTGCTGCACCAAGAGACGAAACTCCTGGAGCGCGGTGGAGAGCGTCTTGTTGGCATGCACCAGCTCCGCGGTACGCTGCTCCACCAGAGCTTCGAGCAGCGCATTTTCCTGCTGCAATGCGGCCGGAGAGAGTTCGGCGGAGGTATGCGGCATGGGTGGCCAATGACCGGAGGACGTGAGGGCAGCGGGCATGCAATGCATTCGTATCGCGTACGGTACGCCTTATCGCGCCGTCTGCGTGCGGCGCCGTTGCGCGAGCGAGGCAGGCGCTGATGCGAGGTCCGGGCAGCGTGGTGGCGCTGGCGGAGGGGCACGCAGCGGGCGTTTGGATCAGCGTATTCGCGCCATCGGCGCCGGGAATGGACCCAGGCGCTGTCGCTGCCTTGCGGATGCGTCGCTCGATTTTCGGGAGGGAGCATGACCGACCCACATGACATGCGGGTGTCGGCGTCCCGACAAGCGCGATTGCAGTATGGCATTGGCGCAGAGCCTCGTGGCACAGTTCATCGATCCATTGGAATCGTTGGACTGCCCGTGGCGCGCCGAATCTTCAACGTCGATTTGCTGCATCTGGCCGAACCGTTTGATCGCTGGTGCGCACTGCGTGGCAGGGCCAAGGCGACGGTCGTGCGCGAACTGGTGGCCTCGGCGATCGGGGAGCCACCGGTACAAGTCAAGACGCGAGCTGACGCAAGGTCGGAGCCGGCGGCACGCGAGCAAGCCGTCGGGGTGCCGCGCAAGGGCTTCACCATCCGATTGCAAGCCGTCGAACGCACGGCCTTGCGCCGGCAAACCGCGGCCGCAGGCATGTCGGGATCGCGCTACGTCGGCGCCATGCTCCTTGCCGCCGAAAGCGGGTGCGCATCGGTTGCCGGCAAGGACGCTGTGCAAGCTTTGACCGAGTCCAACCATCAGTTGGCATGGATCGGCCGCAACCTCAGCCTGGCACTTCGTCTGCAAGATGGCGCGCCGGAGCACGGTGCCCAGAGCCAGGGCGAGGGCCTTGCGGGGGCCATCGGTCTTGTGCGCCAGCATCTGGCGCGCGCCGCAGCGGTGCTCGCGGAGGTCGAGCGCACGAGGATAGGCCGGCGCACGGGATCAAGGCGGACGCGCGAGCTGCGAAGGGTCAAGGGCGGTGAGGCGAGCGCTCGTTGACGCGGCCCTCGGCATGTGGGGCGAACGCCTGTTCTACCCGAAGGGGAGGAAATACGGCAGCGCCGCACAAGGCCTGCGCATCGGCATGCCGGGCCTACTCTGCGGCGAGCAGGTGCGCGCAAGGCTGCGGGCGCTGGTACAGCGGGCGCCCGAGGTCGTGGTCAAGGTGGCCGGAGGCGGGCGCGGGATGCGGGCGATCAGCGAACACCTGTGCTACATCAGCCGTCGCGGCGCGCTCGCGCTGGAGGACGAGCGGGGAGAATTGGCGCTCGGCCCGCAGGCATTGAAAGACCTGGGACAGGAGTGGCGCCTGGCAGGGGCCGAGATCCCATGGCTCTCGCAGCGGCGCGAGGCCTTCCAGCTCATGCTGTCCATGCCGCCGGCTACCGATCCGTGGGCGGTTCTTGGCGCGGCGCGCGACTTCGCGCGCGGCGAATTTACCCGCAACAAGTTCGCGATGGTCCTGCATGAGCCTTCGACCGATCCGCGATCCACGCGCGCACACGTGCATCTGGTCGTGCGGGCCCAGGGCCGGGACGGGCAACGCCTGCGTCCCTATATGGCGGACCTGACGCGCTGGCGGCAGGCATTTGCCGAGCGCCTCATGGAACGCGGGATTGCCGCAAGTGCGACCTGGCGCCAGTCACGCGGCGAGCCGTACCGGGCCGGTACGCCTTGGTACCACTATGTGCACCAGCAGGAGTGCGCACCCTGGAGCGCGCGGCTGGGCCAAGTCTCTGTGGCAACCCAAGTCGCGGTGCTGCAAGCCTGGCGCGAGGTGGCAAGCGCGCTGGCGCGCTCCGAGGACGAGCAGGACCGGACGCTGGCTGCCCAGACGCTTGATTTCGTGCGCGCGATGCCGCTCGTCGCGGCGCGCGAGGCGCTGCTGCAGCAGCGTGAGCCCTCCCACTTGCGACCCTCGGTGCAGCAGCCCGCAGCCGAGCGCGGGAGGCCGCAGTCGCCTGAGCCGGCACGGCACCGGTCATGGACACGCTAGCAGTGCGCATCGCCGAGCGCCGCGTTGTGCGCAACTGGGGAGCTTGACGCAACCGCGGACCGAGGGAGCGGTGACCAGGGCTGGAGGAGGCTCGACCGGCGCTTGGCGCGGTCCTGGGCGTCGGGGCGGGCGTGCCCGGCACCCAGGGTACCGGGGATCCGGAATCGGCAAGCAGCGGCAAGGGCGCGAAGGGCGAGTCTTGCCTGCGATGCCGCGCGATGCCTGGGAGCCGGCGGGCTCTAAGCGCGGGGTCAGGGGAAACTCGGCAAGATGCCGGCGTGCGGGTTGCGCGCCAGCATCCCCGTCGCGTCCGCACAGAAAAGACGAAACGCGACTGCGTCCTCGGGCGCGGGCAGGGATACTTCCGCGGGGCGCGCGACGGTGGCTTTGCGGCACAGGTGTTGATCGACCACGCCGGCAACCAGCGGCGCAAGCTTGCGGTAGCCGGCGCGCGAGGGATGAATTTCGTTTTCCCAGTCTCCGCAGCGGCTACTTGTCTCGGGCGCGACGCCGCGCAGCGTACCGCGCGTGTCGATGACGATGAAGTTGGGCAAGGTCGCTTGCAGCGAGCACAGGGTCTGGGCAACCCGGTCGAGCAGGTAGTTGCTCAAGGCAGTACGGAGGTGAGGCGGAACGCCGCGCATGCGGGGACAGAGCCAGGGGCCAGTGACCGCAAGCAGGTTGTAGATGCGGGCAGGCGCGGAGCTGGGCGTGGTGTAATCGTAGGTGTGGACGAAGATCGGCACGCCCCGATTGGGGCTGTCGGCGCGATCGCGGAAGCCGACGATGCGCGAATAGCTTGCGCGGATTCCCTGCTGCAGCGCGTGCAAGGCCTGCGAGTCCACATAGTCGCTCGCGCACTCGGACTCGATGCCGGTCCGAAGGAGACTGGGGAGCGCGTCGATCAGATCGTTGCCGCCGCCCGACAGCAGGATCGCGTCCCAGCGCCGTGCGCCGGGAGCGCCGACTTGCAAGCTGAATTCATCCTCGCCTTTTTGGATGCGCTCCGACATTGCGGCCACGGGGTCACCCGGGATCGCGAGATTCACGATGCAGGCGGTCTTGGAGAACTGCATCTGCTGCAGCATGTTGCATACCGGAAACGATCCGGTCGAAAACCACGAGTCACCCTTGGCCAGAATCTTGAGTTCGCTGCGCTCGAGCTTGGCGCGTGCGCGGGGATTGTGCATCTGGTGCGGCCTGACGATCCATGCGTTGGGCATTTGAACCTCCTCGGCGGCGGGTGCATCTCGAAAGCGCTTGAGAGGAATCCTGCGCCGATCAGACCCGCCCGCCTATTGACCAAGGTCCTGCGCACGCCCCCGCGGGCGGTGACTTTGGTCACCCCTCCATTGCCGCTGACGGCGCTGCGCTTGCGGGCAGCGCGAACGTACCGAGGGCCAGGAGGGCAAGCGCAGTCTTGCCGCCAACCCCGGGCACGTTGCGCATGCCTTGACGACGATCATGGATCTTGTAAGGGGAAGCGCCGGCGCGGTCGGTCCGCGGTTGCCGGCATGGAGTTGCGGCCTCGGGACCGGCCGTCGCGCGGGCGAGGCGCCTTGGCCACCGCCGCGGCAAGAAGCGCAAAAGAAGTCCGATTGCGCCGCAGTCCCTGTCAGCTGCCGGCGCCGATGTCGCAGCGAGATGCCGGGGCTGATCCGGGTGCCAGGGGGTTGCTGCTCCCGCTAGCGAACCTGGGTGCCGGGCCGCGTAACGTCGCTTTTGGCTTGCGCGGCCAATTTCCCGTCGACATCCTTGACCGGCCGGTGGGCGAGGATGATCGTGGCTTTTTCCGTGACCGTGGCCACGTCGACAGCGACGGCAAGCACGCAGGGCACCGCCAGGATCATGATGAACAATGCGTCGTCAAGGCTAAGGAAACGGCGGAGCATCTTCATGTCGGATCTCCTTACATTAGGTTGGTCGACTCGCCGGATACCGGCGACGAGGCCGGCAGAGCATTCGCATCGCCGGTTTCATCGATGCGCTGGGGTGCAGAACATCTTGGTGCGACGATATCGGCCGGTCGAAAAATCGACATGTAGCGAAAGTCACATGCGATCGCTTGCAGCAGGCGCGCTACGCGCCGATCGATGGGCAGGCGCCTGCTGGCCCACGAACGCGAAGACTTCCCTGTTGCGTTGACGGATTCATTGCTTTGGCGGGCGCGAGGGCGCGCCTCGATATCGGCCGCACGACCGTAGAACCTACGCGCCAGTCGTGCGAACCGCCTGGCGGCTCCTGCCTTCGTCGATCGCGGCGGCCATGGCATGGGCGCTCACGGGCGCTGCGTCGGGGGCCGGCGGCATCGCCCCGGGCGCCCGCCGGCACCTTGGTCTGCCTGGCGGCGCTCTTGCGAGCGTGTCGGCAACCAGGAAGGACGGAGCCAACCGCTGGGCGTGTTCTGCCAGCCCGGGCCCTTCCTCACCTTACGGGTCGGCTGCGAAGCGCGTCCCCCGAAGGTCGAGCGGATCAGTAATAGGACATAACCATGATCGTGTCGTGGTATCGCACGGCCAGACCTGATGTGCAGCGCTATGTTGACGCGTCGCCTTGCAATTCGTAACCTCTTTGCGTCTAGAATCGTCCGCAAGGATGATCGGCAGTGCACCGATCGAGTTTGCGTATGGTTTTGCGCTTGCGCAAATGGGGAGGGGCGGCCGTGTTGAGATCGGTGATTGCGGTCGTGCTTCTCGCAAGCTCGTTACTGGTGAGGGCTGCCGAGCCGATGGGTATTGCCACCATTGTCGAGGGAAAGGCGATCGTGATACGAGCGCTGTCCAAGCTCCATGCGGCCGAGGGCGTTCGATTGCTTGCCGACGACCTGATTCAGACCGACAACGGCACCTTCCTGCGGATCGAGTACGACGACGAGACTTCGATCGAACTGGGTCCGGAAACGCTCCTGCAGCTCAATCACCCAAGCCGAAGAAGGGCGGAGGGGCCTAGCCTGTACTTGCTCGCGGGCTGGCTCAAACTTGCTTCCGGCAAACCCGACGCACGCAGCAAGCCGTCCTTGCGGTCAACGCGGGTCGATGTCGTCGATCTTGCAGGCGTGGCGGTGGTTCGCGCCGACGCGGCAACGAATGCGGTATTCGTTGAACAGGGAACTGCGCGCTGGATCGACCGTCGCGCGCGGGGCGCTCAGGCCGTGGTTATGAAGGCGGGGGATTTTCTCATTGTCAGCCGCGACAAGGTCCCCTCGCTGAAGAGCCGGCCGGCCGAGGATTTCGTGAACTCCGTGCCACGCACTTTCCGGGATACGTTGCCCGTTCGATATGCGAAATTCCAAGGTCGCGCCGTGGTCGCAAAGAATGAGGGGGGATTCTTGTATGCCGACGTCGAACCCTGGGTCGATGCGGAGCCGTCAATCCGGCGGCAGTTCGTGCTGCTGTGGCGCGAGAAGGCCGACGACGCGGCGTTTCGGGCGCCGCTCGAGCGCAGGCTCTCTATGCACCCCGAGTGGGGGCCGGTTCTATACCCCGAACTCTACGAGCCCAAGGCGGAGCAGCAGGGGACATCCTCCGGCCGGGGTCCGGTTGCGGGAAAGCCCGAGGCGCAATCGCCCGCAACCCCGACAGCTCCTGCAATGCATTGAAGAGGCCGAAGCGGGAGAGATGCAATGAAACTGCTCGTCAAATTCAATCTGGTCTTCCTGCTGCTGTTCCTGCTGGGCATCGGGGCATGTGGTTATATCTCGTGGGAACTGCTGCAGAAGAACGCGCGCGAGGAAGTGGCCGAGAACGCCCGACTGCTGATGGCAAACGCAATCGCGGTGCGCAGCTACACCAATACGCAGATCAAGCCGCTGCTGAAAACACAAATGGTTTACACCTTCCTGCCACAATCGGTTCCCGCCTATTCTGCGACCGAAGTGCTCAATGAGCTGCGCAAGAAGTACCCGGATTACGGCTACAAGGAGGCCATGCTCAATCCGACCAACCTGCGCGACCGGGCGGTCGAATGGGAGACCGACGTTATCGGCCAATTCCGCAATGGCAACTCCACAGAGATCTTCGGTGTGCGTGACACGCCGACCGGCCCGGCATTGTTTTTCGCGCGGCCGATGAAGATAACCGATCCCGCGTGCCTAGAATGCCACGACACTTTGGAGCGGGCACCCAAGACCATGGTCGACCAGTACGGCCCGGCAAACGGGTTTGGTTGGAAGCTCAATGAAACGGTCGGTGCACAGCTTGTCTCGGTGCCGACCGCGGTGCCCTTGGCCCGGGCGCAGAAGGCGTTCGTCACGTTCATGGGTTCGCTGGCAGGCGTGCTGGTGGCGATCGGACTGATCCTGAACCTGTTGTTGTGGTGGATGTTCATCCGCCCAGTGACGAGAATCTCCGCCCTGGCCGACCGGATCAGCCTGGGCGAACTCGACGCCCCCGACATCCAGGTCCGCAGTCGCGATGAACTGCGCACACTAGCCGAATCCTTGGCGCGCATGCGCAAGAGTATGGTTCAGGCGCTGAAGATGCTCGAGGGTTAGCGAACAGCGATGGTGGAGTCCACGATCAAACCCAATGCGAAGGGCCAAAAGCGGCCGCCAGCGCCCGAGCACCTCGGCAAGTACCCGCTGCTGGGGGTGGTCGGCAAGGGTGCCATGGGAGTGGTTTACAAGTCGTTCGATCCGGACATCCGCCGGCCGGTCGCGCTCAAGACCATCCGTCGGGATCTGCTCGACGACGACGGCGCCGAAAAGTTTTCGGCGCGTTTCCGCAACGAAGCTCAGGCTGCCGGTGGGCTGCTCCACCCCGGAATCGTCGCCGTTTACGAATACGGCGAGGAAGACGAATACGCCTATATCGCGATGGAGTATGTGGAAGGCAGCAGCCTGAAGCAATACTTCGAGCAGAAGATCCGCTTCGGAATTGCCGACGTGATCAGCATCATGTCGCAGCTGCTCGAGGCCCTGCTGTACGCGCACGAGCGCGGCGTTTGGCACCGCGATATCAAGCCGGCCAACATCCTCATCATGAGCAATGGCCGGGTCAAGGTGACCGATTTTGGCATTGCGCGCATCGAATCGTCCACGCTGACGCAGATCGGTGCAATCATGGGAACGCCTGGCTACATTGCACCGGAACTGTACCTGAGCCAGGAGTGCGATTGCCGGATCGACGTCTTCGCCGCGGGCGTGGTTCTCTACCAGCTGCTCACCAAGGTGCCGCCGTACGGCGGCACCGCGGAAAACGTGATGTTCAAGGTCTGCTACGAGACACCGGTGCCGCCATCGGTGGCGGCGGGCGACCCGTACCTGGAGCGCTTCGATGCGATCGTCCTGCGTGCCTTGGCCAAAAGCCCAGACGATCGCTTTGCCAGCGCGGCGCATTTTCGCGAGGCGCTCATGCAGGCCCATGCCCACCCGGTCAGTCCGACGGTTTCAGAAGAGACCATCATCTGCAATCCACCGATGGTGCCCGCCGGCCGCGAGACGCACGACCCATCGTCGGCCGCCTCCTCGGCGCGCAGCGCGGCGCCCACTGCCTCGAGCTCCGCCAGCAAGGGGTCGGCCGCTCCGACCGCCTCCACCGCGACGTTGATTGCTGCTGGCTGGGACATGGAGGAGCTCGCGCGCATCGAAAAGCATCTGGCGCGCTTCCTGGGGCCCGTTGCAAAGGTGATGGTGCGCCGCGCCGCGAGCGAGGCCAAGGACCTGGCGTCGCTGGTGCACTGGCTTGCGGCAAGGCTCACCTCGTCCGCGGAGCAAGCGGAATTCCTCAAACGCACCACCACGATTCGCCTGTCCGGGACGCTCCCCCCGGCGCGTTCCGCGACGGACGAGGCGACGGTAGTCGCGCAGCGGGCTGGCGCCCCGCCGCCCGCACGGGTTCTGACGCCGGAGGAGATCGCTCGCGCCATGCAGCTCTTGGCGATTCGCCTGGGACCGATCGCGCGGGTACTGGTCAAGCGGGCGGCGCAACCGGGCGTGAACCGGGACCAGTTTCTCGCGTCCCTGCTCGTGCACCTGGGCGATTCCGCCGAGCGGGAGCGCTTCCTGGACGAGCTTGGCTAGGGCGACAGGACGGCGGCCAACTCGCGGAGCTGAACGCCCCGGACGAGCCCCTGCCGAGCGGCAGCGCCGGCGCGCAGTTCCAGCACGGCGCGGGCCCCGCGAGCAACGCGGATGCGCCCGGCTCGCACCTGGGAGAACACGCGCACGACGCGCGCGTCCCGATCGACGAATGCCACGTCGATCGCGTAGCGCATGCCGATCGTATGGATGCTCGAGCACGGCGCGATAAACAGCGCCTCGTCCTGCGCGAGCGGCGGACCGACCAGCAGGCCCAGGGCCCGCGTGAGGAAGCTGTCGGCAATTTTCACCCGCAGGCCGCCGGCTGGCGTCGAACAGTGCAGGACCCGGGCCATCAGAGTCCCGACTTCATGAGCTGTATCGCGATCGGAAAGCCGATCACGATGAAGGTGCACGGGAAGATGCACATGATCAGCGGGCCCAACATCTTGACCGGAGCTTCCAGGGCGAGCTTCTCCGCGCGCTGGAAACGCTCGGTGCGGCGCTGCTCGGCCTGGGCCCGCAGGATGGGGCCGACGCTGCTGCCCATGAGTTCGCCCTGCACCAGCGCACTCACCAGGCTGTTGATCGCACCGAAATCGAGCCGCGCCGCCAGATCCCGCAGGGCGTCGGTGCGCGGCTTGCCGGCGCGCACGTCGCGCAGCACCCGGTTGATCTCCGCCATCAATGGGCCCGGCGGCATCTTCTCGACGGCCTTTTGCAGCGCCGACGACAGGTTCAAGCCGGCTTCGACCGCCATCGTCACGATGTCCAGGAAATACGGCAGGCCCTTCAATATCTTCAAATTGCGCGCCTTGGTCATGTCCCTGAGCCACAGTTCGGGCAGGAAAAACCCGAGCGCGCCCCCGGGGACCGCGCCCAGCAGCGCGCTGTGCACGACGAGGGACGTCAAGCAGCCCAGCACGCCACCGAACATCGCCGCCGCGACGAGCTTGCCGGCGAAGAACTGCACTGGCGTCAGCGTGTAGTCCTGCCCGGCGCGCCGCAGTGCTTCCTGGATCCGGGTCGCTGCACCCTCCGTGACGGCCCACGTGCAGTAGTGGGCGACGAGCCGCACCAGCGGCCAGGTGAGGCGGTAAAACCGCGGCGGCGGGTCCATGTATTGCCGGTCATCGTGCGGCACCTCGACCACGATCTTGCGCGTGGAGAGCACGACCAGCGTCGCGCAGATTGCAAACATGGCACCAATTAGCAGCTCGATCATTTTTCACTCCCTTGCCGTTTCCCGTGATGCACTCAGCCGGCCCAACTCACACATCGATGCTTACGATCTTGCGGATCCACAAAAAGCCGAACAGCTCCAAGATGCCGATGACGCCAAGCACCGCGTAACCCATGATGGTGTGAAACAAGGGGGCCATGGCGTCGTGTTGCAGGAACGAAAGCGCGCCCATCAGGAAGATCGGCAGCAGTCCAACGATCAGTCCCTGCAGCTTGCCCTGCGCGGTCAGCGCGCGGATCTTGCCCTCCATGGTGGCCTTGGCGCGCAGCGTGCCCGCTAGCCGGTCCAACGTCTCGGCCAGGTTGCCGCCGACATCGCGTGCAATCGTCATGGCCGACACAATTAGGTCAATCTCCTCCATTTTGAGCCGCCTGGCCATGCTCTCCAGCGCATCTTCCATCGCCATCCCCAGGCGCTGCTCGCGTACCACAACGCCCAGTTCCTGCGACAGCGGCGCCGGCGTCTCGCGGATCGCCAGGTCCATCGCGATCTGCAGGCTGGTGCCGGAGCGCAGCGAGCTGGCCAGCATCAGCAGCACATCGGGCAACTGCGTCACCATCTTCAACTTGCGCTTGCGGCTCTTCACGCGGAAGTACACACTCGGCGCGGCGATCGCCACGACGGCGATGATCCCCGGCCACACCAGGTCGCCGGTGAGCAGCCACAGCACCGGAGGGACCACCGCGACGCCGATGACTGGTACCAGGAAGACGAGATTGGGATCGATGAAGACGAAGGTCTCTTGCAGCCGGCTGCGCGCGACGTCTGTGAACCGGCGGCGATAGGCGGCTACGCCGGCTGACACGGCATGCAACAGCATGAAGGCCGCGGCGAAAGCCGCGGCGCAGACGACGAGGATTAACAGGGTCTGGTTCATGAGGCTTTCCCCGACGGATTGCGCCGCTCAAAAATGCTCAGGTCCAGCGGAACCCCGATGCGCCGCAGCGACTCGTAGAACTCGGGAACGAAGCCGCAGCCGTTGAACTCACCCTGGGTCTTGCCGGCGGCGTCGATTCCGGTCTGGCGGAATTCGAAGATGTCCTGCAGCTGGATGCGGCCGCTCTCGACTCCAGTGACCTCGCAGATGTGGGTGATTTTGCGGGTGCCGCAGGCAAAGCGCGTCTGTTGCACCACGATGTCGATGGCCGAGGCGATCTGTTCGCGGATCGCGCTCACCGGCAGATCGAGTCCGGCCATCAGCACCATTGTCTCCAGCCGTGCCAGCATGTCGCGCGGATTGTTGGCGTGCGCGGTGGTCAGCGAGCCGTCATGGCCGGTGTTCATCGCCTGCAGCATGTCGAGGGCCTCGCCGCCGCGGCATTCACCCACCACGATGCGGTCCGGCCGCATCCGCAAGGAGTTGCGCACCAGGTCGCGGATGGCGATCTGGCCCTTGCCCTCGATGTTGGCCGGGCGCGACTCGAGCGAGACGAGGTTCGGGTGGTGCAGCTGCAACTCGGCGGCGTCTTCGATCGTCACGATGCGCTCGCCCTTGGGAATGAAGTTCGACAGGATGTTGAGCAAGGTCGTCTTGCCCGAACCGGTTCCGCCGGAGATCACGATGTTCTTGCGGTGCTCGACCGACATCCGCATGAACTCGATCATCTCGCGGTTGGCCGAGCCGAAACGGAACAGGTCATCAGTACCGAGCTTGCGCTTGGAGAACTTGCGGATCGTGATGCTGGGGCCCTTGAGCGCCAGCGGCGGAATCACCGCGTTCACGCGCGAACCGTCTTTGAGTCGCGCATCGACCATCGGCGAGCTTTCATCGATACGCCGGCCAATCGGCGCGACGATGCGCTCGATGATGCCGGTCACCGCGCGATCGCTGGTGAACGCAAGCGGATAGCGCTCGAGCACGCCGCCGCGCTCGACGAAGACCTCGTCGGACCGGTTGACCATGATCTCGGTAACCGACGCGTCGGCCAGCAAGGGCTCGAGCAGCCCCAGGCCGATCGCCTCGTCGCGCACCGCGGCGATCAATGCCGCGCGGTCGATCTGCGGCGGAATCTCCGGCATGCGCCCGATTAGCTCGGTTATCAGCTGTTCGGTACGGCTGTGCAGCTCCGCATCGGACATCCGGTGCACATCGACGCGGCGCACATCGAAAGCTTCGAGCAGGCGCTCGTGCAAGATCCGTCGCCATTGGAAGGTTTCGTCCTGGAACGGCGTCGCAGCGGCAGCCGGCGTGTTTACCGGGGCCGGTACAGTGGATGGCTCGGCCCGGCCCGGCGCCGCTTCGCGGCCCGGGGCCGGGGTGGCCACGGCGGGCTTGGCCGGCGCAGCGGCCCAGCGCGCCTTGATCGCATACGGGCCGACCTGGATCGTATCTTCCGGCTTCAGGGGGCCGTGGGTCGTGACCGGCTGCCCGTTGACCAAGGTGCCGCCCCTTGAGTCGAGGTCGCGCAGGAAGGCCTGATCGTTGGAGACAAAGAGCTCGGCGTGCTTGCCGCTAACCCGCCAGCCGGAAAGCTTTAGATCGGCGTCGGCGTCGCGCCCGATCTTGACCTTGCCCGCGGGAAAGCGCAGATCCGAGGGTTGGCCGTTGTCGGACTGCATCCGAATGTTCCACATGATCCTTACTCCGCCATGTTGCTGTTGATGATCTTGTTGACGCCGACCGTGATCTGGTCGGCCCGCTTGATCGAGGCCACGTTCGCCTCGGCCTGCGCCGGGATCGAACGCGGCGTCACCATCACCACCAGTTCGGTGCGTTCGTTCTGGAATTCCTTGGAGCGGAACAGGTTCCCCAGCACCGGCACGTCCTTCAAACCAGGGATCCCGTTGACCGCGGTCGAACCGCTGTTGCGCAGCAGGCCGGAGATCACCAGCGTCTCGTTTTCCCTCAGGCTGACCTCGGTCTCGGTGCGGTTCTGGCGGAAGGCGACCAGGCCGTTGTTGCCTACATTGGAAAACGTGGGATCGGGTTCGCTCACCTCCGCCACGATCGAGGAGCTCACGTTGCCCTTGTCATCGGCGACGGGTTTGAACTCCAGGATGATCCCGTACTTCTTGTAGATCACGGTGGATGTTCCCAGTCCTGCTGCAACCGGAACCGGGATCTCGCCCCCGACCGTGAACTTGGCCTCGCCGCCGCTCTTGCAGCTCACCTTGGGTTCGGCCAGCGTCCAGCTGTCACCGTCTTGTTCGAGCACGTCGAGCATGGACGTCAGGTTGGTAGCGATGCCGAAGAACCCGCCGTTGAGCGGGCGGGGAATATTTTTCGACGTTGCCAGATTCACGGCAAGGTTGGGTCCGGCCGCCTGGGCCGACCAGTTCACGCCGAGGCGCTCCAGCGCGCTCTTGCGAATCTCCACGACCCGCACATCCATGTGCACCATCCGCTCGATCGCCACCGCGGTCGGCGCCTTGCGTACCGGCGCGACACTGACGACTTGCGGGTAGATCTTCTGGATCGCCTCGATCCGGGCCGCGGTGCTCGCCAAGCTGTAATCGCCTTCGATCAGCACGTGGCCGTCGACCTGCTTGACCGAAAGCCCTGGCTCGCTGGCCAGCAGGTCCTGCACGTCGCGCACGATGCGGGCGGTGTCGTCGGGACGCACCTTCACTTCGTAGGTGTACTGCGCGCCGCCGGCAGTCCAGACGCGCAAGGTTGTGGTTCCGGCACCTTCGCCGATCAGCACCACTTGGCCAGGTTCGGCGACCGTGGCGCGCAGCACTTCGCCGTTGCCCACCGCGATGCGCGAGACGTTGGCCAGATCGAGCACCTGGACTTCCCCGTGAAAGAGCGTCACGGAGGGCCCGCTGACGGTCGGCCCGGGGGTCACGCTGTTCTGGGCCAGCGCGGTCGCTTGCACGCCATGGGCGCGCGGTGCGGGATCGGCCATGGAGAGCGCGACCGGACGTGCGGAGGAAGCCGTTGCCGCCTGGGTAGACGGCCTTTGCGCGGCATCGTCGGGCGCGCCGAAGGCAACCTGGGCAAGCAGCGAGATCGCGGCGACGTAGGGCTGGAGTTTGGTTTTCATTGGCGTTTCCCGTTCAAGACAGCAACTGGTGGGCGATGGGTGTCGGATGGCGCAATCTTGCGCGGTACCCGCTGCCCTGGGAAGTGACCAAGGGCATGTCGGCGATGCCGGCCTGAGGCCGACGTGACCAAAGGCATGGCGCAGCGTGCGGCCCGGGTTCGGCGCGACCTCGTAATGCCACAAGTCAAGACGCCGGCGGCCCTTGCGGGCGGCCGGCGTCCAGGCCAGTGCTTGCTCAGGGCAAGGTATGTTGCATGCGGCTTATGAGCGGCCGCCGACGATGTACTGAACGGCGAGACGTTTCTTCCCGCCGGTCTTCTTCGGCAGCATGTCGTCGATGCTCATCGCGGTGGTCGTGTTCGGCCGGGCATCGTCCGGATTGCGCAGCACCGCGGTGAGCTTGCCGGAGTTCTTCGCCACGACGATGCGCTCGGCATCCACCGGGCTCACCGACAGCGTGATGGTCGTGTAGGTGCGCGGCTGCGAATTGGCGTCGCGCTTGCGCGTGACCTGGCCAGTTGCCAGGACCTCGACGTTCGACATCAGCGGGAAGGTGGTTTCGGCCGCGCTGCCGCCACTGGTTGGTCGCGCGGTGACCATCAAGTCGATGTGGTCGGAGGGCCGAAGCATCCCCGAGATCGAGTTGACTTCGTCAACTTCGGTGGTCAGGGCCCGGTTGCCCTTGGCCAGGGTGGAGGAGAACACGACGTTGGTCGACTCCAAGTGCACGTCGAGCAGGGGTTCGCCCGCCTTGAGCGGCGCACCCAGCCTCTGCCCGACGAACTGGTCGAATTGCTCGGGGCGCAGTGCCGAGGCGTGCACGTATTCGACGGGGATTGCCCGAAGGGCGAACCCGTCGGGCCCGATCGCCTCACCGCGCGCGACGTCACGGCTCGCCACCACGACCTTGACCATCGTGTGGGCGGTGCGGGCCTGCTCGTCGATCTGCGCCATCCGGTCGTGCAGCAGCTTGTGGCTCAGCGCCATGGCGACGACGCCCAGTGCGATGGCGCCGCCGAGCATCAGCCAGTTGCGGTTCATTTGTGGAAACTTCAGGGCGAATTTCATGGTGGCTCCTCAGGGCAGCGAGATAAAGAATGTCAAATAGGTGTACAGGTCATGGATCTTGCTGGCCAGCAATTCGCCGGCTGCCTGCTGGGTAGGCGGGATCGGAACAAAGAGCGCGGCCGCCAGCGCGGTGCAGATGACCGCGTACTCGATCATCGACTGGCCGCGCTGCTTGCGAGGCAGACATCGGTTGGCATTGCGCAGCTTCGGTTTCATGGCGTGTTCCCCTTGACTCGGTCTGGATGCGAGATTGCCTGTCAAAAGGGCTGGGGCCCAGTGTCTTTGGTCACCAGGTTGGCCAGCAGCTGCGAGCCTTGCCCGTTGGGCCGCGCCGCGACGCTCAGCTGCAGCTCGCTTCGATCGCGCGCGTAGACCAGGAAGCTGCCGCCGGGTCCATTGGCCGTCCGGGGGGCGTCGTTGTGCTGGACCTGGCGCCAGCCGGCGCTCTGCAGCGACGCCTCGTAGAACCGGACCACGGAGGGCGGCGGCTGTGTATTGAAAACGAGCACTTCGCGACTGCGCTTTCCCGGGTCGTTGGATTCGACCACGGAGACGACCCTGGCGCCGGGCATCAGCGCGAGGTCCCCGGCGTTGCGCTCGATCTTCGATCCGAGCACGCGGCTGACCGCGATCAAGCCCTGGCTGCTTGCGTGCGCCGCGTCCTGGACCTTCACCGTCATGAAGTACGGGCCGTGTGCCTGGCCGACCACCGTCGCCTCTCCCAACGCGCTGACCGAAGGCTTGGTCGGGTAGCCGCCGGACCAGTAGGCGCGGTAGTACTCGACGATCTCGGCGCGGCTGGCTGGCGACTGGAACTGCATCACGCGCATGGGTACGCCGTTGACGCGCATGCTGTCGGCGACCCACTGGACCTTGGCCTTGGGCGGCATCGGAATCTCGGGCCAGGGTTCGGCCGCCCGTGCCCTGCCGGCAGCCAACAGGACAAGGCAGAGCGCGGCGAGCACCCAGAACGACAGGATGGCCCGGTGCGCGCCTTGCCCGAGCACCGCGGTGAGCCCGGGCGCCCGCACGGCGGGGAGAGATCTGTTTGACCGGTTCATTTGCGCGGGTCCTTTCCTAGTAGCAGGTGTCGTTGGCGTTGTACTGGGCGCCGGGCGCAGTGGCGCTCGGCACCACGTCGGGTCGCACGCAGCCGATTTGTGGTCCGTTGCTGTCCGAAATCATTTGCATCATGGCTTGCACGGGTGCGCTCGAGAAGAGCTGGCGCAATCCCGGCGCCCTGGCGGGGACGGACGCGAACGTGAAGTGATTGGCTTCGTCCTGGCTGCCGCCCGCGTTCCACGCATCGCCGGCCATCACGGTGGTTGCCCCGATACTGAGATTGAGATTGTTCAAGGGAGCGGGCAGGTCGGCGATGTTGGCGACCCGTACTTCGACATTGGCGGCGAACTGTCCGTTGCCATTGAGGCCCAGCTGGAATAGCGTGTTCGAGGCGTCGACGGGTGCGAGGAATGTGCTGTCGATCGGCTGTTGCGCCACCGTGACCGAAACGTCGGAGTACTGGTTGAGCATCGGCCTGCCATTCATCTGGCTCCACAGCGGGTTCAGGCTGCTGGAGTTCGTGCCGTACGTGGTCGTCAGACCCGCGGTCGAGTCCTGAAAGCGGATGTTGCCGCCGTTGAGCGAGCCGTCGGTGAAGAAGCGTGCGCGCGTTTCCTCGGTCAGTATGGGGTCGCTCTCGTGGCTCCCCGAGGGATCCAGGGCGCGCTCGAGCGCCGCGTAGCGGCTGGCCTGGATCGCCTGGTGCTTGATGTCGGAGTACTTGCCAAGGTAAATCACGCCCATCACCAGCGGCACGATCAGCGCCATGGCGGCGATGAATTCACTCATGGCCTGTCCGCGCTGGGACTTCGCTGCGCAACGTTTCATGGTCCGGCTCCCAGTGCACTCGGGGTGCAGTTTCAACGATCGGCACGTCACGGCATCACCAGGTTCAAGCCGGGCTTGCCGATCGCCGCATACAAGAGGGTGGTCATCGCTGGATCGGGCGGCGTGAGGCGCGCCTGCCAGTACGGGTTGTACAGGCTCGCGTATTCATGCTTTCGGTCGGGCCGGGGGAGGTTGCCCTCGGTGATGTCCCTGGTGTTCCAGTCCGGCCGCGCGTAGAACACGCGGGCGGCCGCGATCGAGGTGAGTCGGTCGCTGTTTTGCAGGTTGTCCGTGAGGTCCGGCGATCCTTGCGGCCCGTTGATGTGAACATTGTTCATCCCGCCACCGATGCGCTGCGTGGTGAGCGTCGCATCGGCCGATTTCTGCACCGCGCTCACGTAGGTCAGGGATGGATCCGCATTGTTCGCGCCACCGGGATTTGCCAGGTCGCGGATATTCGGGATGCCTTGCCAACCGGGAGGCTGGATGACGTTGGCGTTGTTCACCGCCAGGGTGCAATTGGGCGCTCCGCCCGAGGGATTGCACAGGTCCCTGCCGACGCTGCCGTCGGAGTCGACGTCCGTGCGCCCGTAGCCCAATGGAACCGGTAGATAGGTCCTGGTAAATCCGCACGGAATGACACCCAAACAAAATTGGGGGGTCAGCACCCAGGAGTCGAGCGAGTCCTGCGCGGCCCAGTGATCGTAGTCCACAAGGGTCGTGCTACCCGAGGTCTTTTCGATCCCGGATAGTCCCAGCGTGTTGAGCTCCATCGCAATGTTGATGGCGTCGAGCACCAAGCCGAGGCCGCGGGCCTTGGTGAATTGATCGCGCGAATTGAGAATGACCTGCGCGGCGTTGCCGCGGTCGTTGCCGTCGTAGGAACTCGTGAAATTCATCCAGGTAACTTCGTTGACGACCAGGAAGGCGGCGTTGACGGTGCCATTGACCTCCGGCGCCGTATCGAAGCGGCCGTTGAAGACGGTCTTGTTGGCCCCGGCGACCTGGCCGGCGACCTCATTGGCAGCGACCGCCCCGACCAGGTTTGCCGCTTCTCGCGCCACCTTCAGTGCCTCGATGACGCCGTTTACGCCTGTGATCGTGCCGTAGGCAACCGGGTCGAAGACGTCTTGCGCGGCCTGTACCCCGTCGGCGATGGTTTGCGTGACGTCGTTTAGATACGGAACCCACGAGGTGTAGGTGGCGATGTTCTGCGACAGTGTCTGGGCGTACCGGATGAAGGAATCCATGCTGGCAAACTGCGCGATGGTCACCTCGTTGGCAATCATGGCCCGGTTGGTATAGGCCTCGAAATTCAGGATGCGCGCTTCGACCAGCGCGCCGCTCAGCGCGGAGGCGTCGGCGGCGTTGATGGTCTTTTCTTTTTCGTTGGTCACCTGCCCCACGTTGTAGACCAGCGCAAGCACCGCACAGCACGTCGCGGTCGTCGCCAGGAACCACAGCAGCGCTTGGCCGCGCTGCAGGCTTCGATTCATCAACCGATGTACTTGTTTCATCTCGTGCTCCTTCGCGTCGATCTTGACCCGCTAGGACGAATCGTCCCGGAAACGTTGGTGCTCGCCTACTGACGAAAGTCATGCCGACCTGGGGTCCACGCCGCCCGGGCGGCGGCGCCCGGATTCATGCGTCCCAGCGCGGGCAAAAAAAAGCGGCAGCCGAGGGCCGCCGCTGTGCTAGGTGGGGACCAAATTAGTGGTTGCCGGTCTGGTTGGCGAAGTCGTTCAGACCGTACGCGGTCCGGGCCTGCGTGGAAGCGCTGGTTCCAGAGGTCGTGGCTGCCGCCTCGGCGGCCGTCGCCGCGCCGCTTTGCCCTGCCAGGCCGTTGGCCACCGCGGCCATCTGGTTTTGCACGGTGTGGCCGAAGAAGTTGTAGACGGCGATTGCGCCGATAGCCACCAGCGCGACGATGATGATGTACTCGGTCATGCCCTGGCCAAGGTGGTTCTTGCGGCCGGCGATGCTCTTGCTGCGGTTGGTGCGTTCCATTTTCAGTTCCTCCAGAGTAGGTTGAGTTTCGGTGAGCGGCCCGCGCTCTTGCGACCCGTCGGAACGAATCGTCCCGGAAACGGCGGTGCTTGCCTATTGACTAAAGTCCTATCGAATTGCGCCCACGATGCGTCATGGCCGCACTATGCTTGGCGCGAGTTCATGTTCCGCGACCAGCGCGCTTGTTGCGCTACGGCCATGGCGAAAGGACATTGCAGATGATCACGAAACCGCAGGCGGTGTTGGCACCAGTGGCCTTAGGCTTGCGACGGCTTTTGCCGCTCGCGGCGTGCGTGATGATGGTCGCCTGTGCCGGCCCCGCGCCGCAACGCGGGTCCGCGCCCGAAGCGCCTCCCGCTGCACCGGCCGCCGATCGGGAGGCGCGCTTGCGGCAGCTGCAGCAGGCCGAGGCGCTGTACCTGAGCGGGCGCCTGAAGGAGGCGCAAGCGGCCTTCGAGGAGTTGACGCGGACGTACCCGCGCAATGCGGAGATCTGGTTCCGCTACGGCAATACGCTGATGAAGCAAGGCAGCTACGACGATGCCGCGACGGCACTGCAAAACGCGGTGTCGCTCGATCCGGGTCACGGCAGGGCGGCCTTGAACCTCGCACTGGTTCGCCTCGCGCAAGCCCAAGCGGCGCTCGATTTGGCACATGCGCGCCTTGCACCCAACTCCCCGGAGCGAGCGCAAGCCGATGCGATGCAGCGCCAGATCCAGGCCGTGCTCGGTGCGCCGGGTGGCCAAGCGCCGTCCCACTGATTCCCATCCCCCCTGAACCCGAAAGGAGACCAACCATGAAATCCTCTCTCCGATTCCCGGCGCTGCGGTGCGCCGCCAAGAGAACCGGGCCAGATGCCCAGCGCGGCGTGACGATGGTCGAATTCGCCATCGTCAGTCCGCTTGCCTTGCTGCTGGTGCTCGGGATTGTCCAGCTGGGCCTGATGCTCGTTGCCAAGGAGATCGTCAACGAGGCCGCCTTCGTCGCTGCGCGCGCCGGTGCGGTCGATCATGCCCAGACAACTACCATGACGTCGGCGCTGCAAAGGGCCCTGGTCCCGTTCTACCAGGACACCACGGACAGCAATGACTACACGCGTCTGGGGACCGCCTGGGTCAGGGCGCAGCTCGATCTGGGCAACCCGCTCAATCTGGATTTGAAAGTGCTCAATCCGAGCCCCGAGGCGTTCGCCGATTTTGGTCTGAGCGACACGCAGAATCACACCTACATTCCCAATGACAGCCTGGAGTACCGGACCCATGCAAGGGACGGACAGAGCTCGGGGCAGTCGATCCAGGACGCCAACGCGCTCAAGATCCGCGTGACGTATGCCTACGAGCTCAAGGTGCCGCTGATGCGGGTCGTCTTCCAGAGCGTCATGTGCAACGGGCCCGATGCCTTCGGTCGCGGGGGCGGGTCGGGCCTGGCGACGGCCTTGGAGTGCCAGCAGTACTACAGCCGCGGTCGCGTGCCGATCGTTACCTACGCGACCGTGCAGATGCAGACCCCAGCCTGGAGCAGCTAGACCATCGGGCCGGATCCACCGGCTCGCAGCGCTCGCCGCAAGGGAGGCTGGACACGAACGGGGCAGGGGCGTTAGTCTGAAGCGTGGCGGCTCGAGGGGGGGCGCGATGGATACGAACCGGAAGGTCCTGCTGGTCGAGGATCACGATCTGATCCGACTGGGAACGGGCATGTTGCTCGAGTCGCTGGGCGAGGTGCGGTGCGAGATCAAGCCCTGTCGTTCGCTCGACGAGGCGCGCACGGCCTGCCGCAGCGACGGCCCCTTCGACCTGGTGTTGCTCGACCTGAATCTGCCCGACGCCAAGGGCCTGCAGGGGCTGCGCACGCTGCTCGATGAATTTCCCAAGCTGCCGGTAGCGATGCTCACCGGAACCCAGGACGAGTTCGTGATCCGCCAGGCGCAGGCGATGGGCGCGATCGGCTACCTGCTCAAGTCCTGGACACCGGACCAGGTCAAGGCCGCGCTACTCTCGCTGCTGCGGCCGCCACCAAGCGGACCGGCGCGCGCGACGATCTCCGAGCGTTTTCCGAAGCTCGCGGGGACGTCCCACTACGACCGCGTCGCGGAACTGGGGCCGCGCCATCTGCAAATCCTCGAGTTGATCCTCGAGGGTTGCAGCAACCAGGAAATCAGCAAGGCCACCGAGCTCTCGCTGGGTACCGTGAAGAACTACGTGTCCGCCATCTTGCTTGCGCTCGATGTCGAGTCCCGGGCGCACCTGATCAGTCTGTTCCATTGATCGTCCCGGCATCGGCGACTCCCCGTGCAGCGCCTGTCAGGACGGTTCCTCATGAGGGAAGCGGCGCGATGACGAGCGCCGACCAGGACGCGGCCAGCGCCCAGCCTGCCGCGCCGGCCGCGCGTGCGGATCGCCGCGTTGCGGACGAGCTCTACCGGGTGGCGTTTGCTAATGACCGGCGCGCCGCGCTGGCGGCGATCTTGGCGAGCCTGTTCGTCGCCTGGGCGCTCGATCAGCAGGGCGCTGCCCAAGTAGCCTGGCCGTGGTGCGGCGCCTGCGTGGTCCTGGCGGCGCTGCGGCTGATGCTGATCCGCCAGGGGGGTGCGGCGCGGCAAGCGCCGGCCGACGTAACCCTGCGCAGGCGCTGGCTGGCCCTGCTCCTGCTGGCGGCCGGCACCTGGGGTGCAGGGCCGCCGCTGTTTTTGTCGCGAAATCCGGCCCTGGACACCTTGCTCACCGGCATCTGGCTCGCCGCCGCGGGCCTGTCGGCGCCGCTGGTGGCCGCCTCCCGGCCGGCCGTGTACCTGTCGCTGCTGCCCGCGCTCGGGCCCTTGCTGGTGGCGCTCGCGCTGCAGGTGTCGACCGATTCGCTGTTGCTCACGGTGCTCGCGGCGATCTTTCTGCTGGTGCTGATGCGCCTGGCGCTGGACCAGAACGATTCGCTGGCCCTAGGCCTGGCGGCACGGTTTCACAACGAGGATCTGGTCGAGCAGCTGCGCGCGCAGGTAGAGGTGGTGGCTCGAGCGAACCGGGAAAAGACGCGCTTCCTGGCGTCGGCCGCGCACGACCTGAGGCAGCCGCTGCACGCGCTGGGCATGTTCTGCGCCTCGCTGGACCAGCGCCTGCACAACACGCCGGAGCGGCCGCTGGTTCGCAACATGATGGATGCGATCGAGGCCTTAGAGAACTCCTTTGGTGCGATGCTGGATATCTCCCGTCTGGACGCGGGGGTGGTGCAGAAGGCACCCCAGACATTTGCGATCCGCGATCTGTTCCGCCGACTCTACCAGCAGTTCGGCGGCGATGCCGAGGTACGCGATCTGTCCTTGCGCTTTCGGGCGGCGCGCCGCATGGTTATGAGCGATCCGCAGCTGCTCGAACGGGTGCTTGCCAACCTGGTGCAAAACGCGCTGCGCTATACCAAGCGTGGCGGGGTGCTGGTTGCCGCACGCCGCAACCCGCGCGGTACCGCGCTCGAGGTCTGGGACACCGGGGTGGGTATCCCCGGCGACAAGATCGAGATGATCTTCCAGGAGTTCTACCAGATCGACAATCCGGAGCGGGACCGCACTCGCGGCCTGGGCATGGGGCTGGCGATCGTGCAGCGCCTGTGCGCCTTGCTCGAGCATCCCCTGGAAGTGCATTCGGCGCCCGGGCGTGGCAGCGTTTTTCGCGTGATCGTGCCGTCTGGCGAGGCGGGGACCATCGAGGCCCCGCCGCTCGAGGCCGACACCTTGCCGCCGCGTACCGGGGCGGTCCTCACGGTCTTGCTGATCGACGATGAACGAGCCATCCGGGAGGCGACCCGCGAACTTCTGCGGCCGATGCTGGTCGAGGTCTTGGTCGCCGCAACCATTGCCGAGGCTGTGCAGCTGGCCAAGGAATCCAGCGCACCGATCGACCTGATCCTGTCCGACTGGCGTCTGCGGGGGCAGGAGAATGGCGTCGAGGCGGTGCGCGCCGTGCGTGCGGTCTGCGGGGAATCGACTCCGGCCGTTCTGATCACCGGCGACACCTCGACGGATCTGCTTAAGCTGGCGCATGAGAGCGGCCTGGTGATCCTGCACAAGCCGTTGCAGCCGCGCGAGCTGATGCGTCTGGTGGAGCGGCTTGCTCGCTAACAGGGTAATGAGATGACAAGTGCACATTGGAGCAATGCCAGCCCGTGCTGTACTGCAACACGAAACGGGCCGGGCCAATTGGCGGATATGACTGGCGGATGTGACTTTAGTGACTTGCGCGCCCGCACGCTTGGACGGTTTACTTGCTCGCCGGCGCCCTGCGGCACGCGTGCCGCCGAAAAAGTCTACTCAAGATCGTGAATAAGTCATGAGCCTCGTTCTTCGTGCCACCTCGCTCAATGAGAAGCCGCTCAGCCGTCCGCTTATCGGCCGCTTCGATGAACGCGGCGGCCAGATTGGACGATCGGACAACGTCACCTTTACCCTGCCCGATCCCGAGCGGATGATTTCTCGCGTTCAGGCACAGGTCGTCCATGGCGATGAGGGTTACTGGATCGAGAACGTCAGCGCAGCAAACCCGATCCTGCACAACGGGCGGGCGCTGAGTTCCGGAATGCGGGTCGCGCTGCACGATGGCGATGAACTGGGGATCGGTGGCTACAAGCTGGTGGTCGCCTTCGAGAGCGACGAGACCAGCGCGACGATTTTGCGCGGGCGCACCGAGCCCCTGCCCATCGACCGGCCAGCGCCGGCCAGCGCACCGCCGGCCAGCGCACCGCCGGCCGCGGGTGCTGCCGCCGCCCGACCGGCGGCGGAGGCCGAGCGACCTCCCGAGGCGGGCCCGCGCAAGGCTGCGGCGCGGCCGCGGCCCTCGGCCCCCGGAGCGGGTACAGCGGTCAGCGGCGAGGCCTTGTGGCAAGGCTTTGTCGAAGGCGCCGGTGTCGAACTGCCGTTGCCCAACGGTCCTTCGCCGGAATTGCTCAGTGCCATCGGCGCGATGATGAAGATCGCGGTCGAAGGGATCCACCGCCTGGTGGCCATGCGCGCGGTTGCCAAGAGCGAGATGCAGGCGGAAGTGACGATGATCCAGGTCCGCGGCAACAATCCGTTGAAGTTCTCGCCGGATGCGGCCGTCGCGCTGCAGCTGCTGCTGCAGCCGCCGGCACGCGGGTTTCTGGCGGGCCCGTCGGCGCTGCGCGACGCGCTGATCGATCTGCAATCGCACCAGATCGGAGTCATGGCCGGGATGCGAGCCGCCCTGGATGCGGTGCTGGACCGCTTCGATCCCGCGCAGCTCGAGGGGCAACTCAGCGGCAGGTCGATGCTCGACTCGCTGGTACCGGCGCACCGCCGGGCCCGCCTCTGGGAGCTGTACCTCGAGCATTACCGGTCGCTGCGCGAAGAGGCGCAGGACGACTTTAACCGGCTGTTCGGCGAGGCTTTTCGCGAGGCCTACGAGGAGCAGGTCCGCCGCCTGGAGGCCGCTGCGCAGGGGGGCGGGCGCCCAGCGCCAGCGGCCAAGGAACCGCCCAAGTGAGTCCGCTCGCGGTACAAGTTTGTCAGCGCTCGTGCATCGGCGCGCGCGCGCGCAACGAGGACTGCATCGGCGTCGACCAGGTGCCAGGGCACTGGTGCCTGGTGCTCTCCGACGGTGCCGGCGGTCACAGCGACGGGGCGCTGGCCTCGCGCCTGGTCGTTGACCGGATCCTGGCGGGCTTTCGCAGCCGTCCTCCGGTCGATGCCAGGGATTTGGCGGAACTGCTGCTCGATGCGCACGATGCGGTCGTCGCGGCCCAGCGCAGCCGCGGCGCGATCGACCTGGTGTCCGCCATGCACGCCACCGTGGTGGCGCTGATGATCGACACCACGACCGGCCTGGCGCTGTGGGGCCATGTCGGCGACTCGCGACTGTACCTCTGGCGCGACGGACGAGTCTTGGCGATGACTCGCGACGACAGCCTCCTGCAATGGATGCTCGATGCGGGTGTCGTCGATCCAGCACGCACACAGGACGTTGCGCACCGCGGACTGCTGCTGGCGGCGATGGGCTCCGAGGAGGAGATCGAGCCGCACGTCGCGGGGCCGCTGGAGCTGCGCGAGGCCGACGCCTTCTTGCTGTGCAGCGATGGCTGGTGGGACGGACTCGACGAGGTGCTGATCGGCCGCTTGCTGGCGCGCGCCTCGACCCCCGAGGACTGGCTCGACTCGATGGCCGATGCGACACGCGAACGTGCCGATGCCAAGCAGGACAACTATTCGGCGATCGGCTGCTGGATCGGCGAGCGGCGCGACGCCAGGGCGCCCCACGACGAGACCTCAGCGGTGCCGCAGGCGGATCGCGGGCACGCAGACCACCAGTCATGATCCAGCAACGTCGCGTCCACTGGAGCCTTGCAGGCGCGGGGGTCGTTGCCCTGCTTGCTACGCTCTTGCTGTACGGTCGCTCCGCGCCGGCGCAGCTGCCGGCATCGCCCGCGCCGCTGCCCGCCGGCGGGGGCGCGAGCGCGATGACCGCGCTGGAGTTGACCATCGTGGGCGGCCCCAGCGTCAATCCCAACGCGCAAGGACGCGCCTCGCCGGTGGTGGTGCGGATCTTCGATCTGAAGTCGGGCAAGGCTTTTGCGCAAGCGGATTATTCCGCTCTGTTCGAGCGCCCCGCGCAAGCGCTTGGCGATGACATGGTGGCGCAAGAAGAGTTCGTGCTCCGGCCGGGAGAAATCCAGCATCGAGACCGCGCCCTGGCTTCCCAGGTGCGGGCGCTCGGCGTGGCCGCGGCCTTCCGCGAGCTCGACGGCGCGACCTGGCATTTGCTCGTCCCGCTGACGCCGGGGACGCGCAATTTGCTGCTCATCGACCTGGACGCCGACAAGATCCGCCTCGCGACGGTCGATCCCGGCCGTCCCTAGCTGTGCCACTTGCCGGGCGATCACGAACACCCATCGGGCCACCCATGTCGACGCCTTCGCCCCGTGGCCGCGACGCCAATGCGCTCTTGATCGAGGCCGACGCAGTGCTTGCGCTGGCCCCCGAACTGCGTGTAACCGCGGCGGTGGCCGACCTTCCCCGCTTGCGCGCCAAGATCGCCCAGCTGCTGCGCGAGTTCGAAATGCGCACGTTCGCTCGCGGTGTCGGCAAGGCCACGCTTGCCAGGGCCCAGGCAGTGCTGAGCGCGCTGATCGACGACGTGGTGCGCTCGATGCCCTGGGGCGCGGACGCCGGATGGGAGCCGCTGCAGACTTCGCTGCCGGCTTGGCAGGGGCAAGACGGGAAGGAGGGTCCGGATCCTGCCTTGCTGCGCGTGGCGCGTGCGATATCCACCGACGGCGCGGCGGACCGTGATCTGCTGGAGCTCACGGGCGCCGCGCTCGCATTGGGCCCCGAGGGACGCGGCGCAGCAGCTACCGGCGAGGAACTTGTCCGGATCCGCGCCCAGCTGGCCGCACGGCTGCGCGCCGAGGCCCCGGGTGCCGGGCGGGTTCTGTCGGCGCAATGGCGAGCCGCGGTGGGTCGCAGCAGCGCGCTCGCGAGCTGGCTGCCGCTCTGGGTGATGAGCGCGGTGGCGGCGGCGCTGCTGGCGATGCTGTATTTGGCGCTGGTACTTTTGCTGGGAGCGCGCTCCGATCGGGTCTACGCGCAGATCGCGGCCTTGCGGCCGGCCGCGACGACGCCTCACCCATTGCCCGCGCCGCAGGCTCGGCTCGCTGGCTTGTCCTCCATGCAGCTCGCGAGTCGGCAGCTCGTGCTGCGCGAAGAGATCGACCGCAGCGTAGTGCTGATTCCCGATGTGGGTCTCTTCGAGCCGGGCACCGCGACACTACTGCCCGCGGGCCTCGCGCCGCTGCGGGCGGTCGCGGGCGCTCTGCGCAACACGCCTGGACGCGTCCTGGTTCTGGGACACACGGATGGGAAGGCGCCCCGATCGGCGCGCTACCCGTCGGACTGGGACTTGTCGGTCGAGCGTGCGCTTGCCGTGCACGATGCCTTGCGCGGCTTCGGCGTCGAGGCCGGCCGGCTGGGCTACGACGGCCGCGCCGATACCGAACCGCTGCCCGCCGCCGACCCGGTGCGCAGCGAGCATGGCAACGGCCGGATCGAGATCGTCTTGCTGGTGGGGCGCTGATGCTGCGCCCGTGGCTGTTCGCGGTGCTGGGCCTGCTGGCATTTTCGCTGCTGGTCTGGTTTGCCGGGCCGCTGCTGACCATCGGCGGTGTGGCGCCGCTCGCCTCGCCGCAGGCACGCGTTCTCGTGGCCGCAGCATTTGCCCTGCAGTACCTGCTACAAAAGCTGTGGAGCTCTTGGCGTGCGCGGCGCAACAACGAGCGCGTCGTCGCGCGCCTGAGCCCGGCGCCGGTGCCGCAGGCAACGGCCGAGGCCGCGCAGCTGCGCGCGCGCTTTACCGCCGCGCTCGATACCTTGCGCCACGCCCGTTTTGGCGGGCGCGGCGGATTCTGGTCCTCGCTATCGTGGAAGTTCGGACGCCAGTACCTGTATCAGCTCCCCTGGTACATGATCATCGGCGCGCCGGGGGCCGGGAAAACCACGGCGCTGCTCAATTCCGGGCTGCATTTCCCGCTGGCCGGTACGCTCGGTCGCGGCTCCGTCAAGGGCGTCGGCGGTACGCGCAACTGCGACTGGTGGTTCACCGACCGCGCGGTGCTGATCGACACGGCCGGCCGCTACACGACGCACGAGTCGGACCGGGTTGCCGACCGTCAGGCCTGGGAGAGCTTCCTGTCCCTGCTGCGCGAGGCGCGGCCACGCCGGCCGCTCAACGGTGTCCTGGTCGCCGTCTCGATCACCGACCTCGTCGGCTTCGACGCCGCGCAGCTCGCCGAACATGCGGACATCCTGCGTGCACGCTTAGGCGAGCTGCAGACCGCGCTGGGGATGCGCCTGCCGGTGTACCTGCTGCTGACGAAGTGCGATCTTCTGGTCGGATTCGTCGACTGGTTTTCCGACTTTGACCGATCCGAACGCGACCAGGTCTGGGGAACCACCTTCGATTTCCCGGCGTCTATGGCCGGCGCCGCCGCGGACGAGTTCGCGCCATCCTTCGACCGGTTGACGGAGCGCCTGGCCGCAGGGCTGGTCGATCGCCTGCAGTCCGAGCGTGATCCGCAACGAAGGGCAAGGATCTTCGCGCTGCCGCGCCAGCTGCGCGGTCTGCGCGAGCCGCTCGATGAGCTCGTCCGCCGTGCCTTCGGACTTCAGACCCAGCAGCAGCGCGCATCGTGCGCCTGTTTGCGCGGCGTCTATCTCACCAGCGGCACCCAGGAGGGAACGCCGATCGACCGGACGCTGTCCGCGCTGGGCCGCGAACTGGGACTGGAGCAGCGGATACTGCCGCCAAACCAGAACAGCGGTAAGAGCTTCTTTCTCTCCCGCTTGCTGGGCGAGGTCGTGTTTGCCGAGGCCGAACTCGCCGGTCGTACGCCGTCGCGCCAGCGATGGCAAGAGCGCCTGATGCTCGCGTCGCTCGTTGCCGTGCAATTTGCCGCGGTGGTACTCGCCGCCTGGTGGGTGATTGGATATTCGCGCAGCGTCGAGCAAATCGTTCAGCTTGGCAGCGAGGTGGCGCGGTTTCGCCCGCTCGTCGAGGCGCCGCCCACGCGCACGGACTATGACCCCAGGCCGCTGTTGCCGGCGCTTAACGCCATGCGGGAACTGGCGCTCGAGCGCGCTTTGTCACCGCCGGCCTCAGCCCTACTCGATCTGGGAGCCGGCGCGCGAAGAAAGATGGCGGCAGCGACGCAACAGGCCTACGACCGGATGCTGCTTGGGCCGCTGCTGGGCCAGATCGCGCGCGGCATCGACGCCCTGCTGCACGGCGGAGCCGACGTGAACCTGCAGTACGAGGCTCTCAAGGCCTATGCGATGCTCAACGACCCGGCGCACTTCGACGCCGCCGCGCTCAAGGCCTTCGTGACCTATGAGTGGGATTCGAGCCTGGACCCGCCGCTTGCGCCGGCCGAACGCACCCAGCTGGTCGAGCACCTGGGTGCGCTGCTGGACGCGGGGGCGGTGGGATCGGGCGCGAGCATCGACCCGGCCGTCGTGGCTTCGGTGCGGGCCCGGTTGAACGGCCAGAGACCCGCGCAGCGCGTCGCGACGCGGCTCAAGGCAATGCTGGGGACCGCGTCCTACGAGGACTTCACAGTCGCATCCCTCGGGGCGGGGAGCGCGCAGCTGTTTGTCGGCGCGGACGGACGCTCGGCGCCCCGGGCGGTGCCGGGGCGCTACACCCTCGAGGCATACCGCAATGGGGTGCTCGACGCCGTCCCCGGCATCGCTGCACAGCTCGCGTCCGAGGCCCGGTGGGTGCTGGGTGCCGCAGCGCCCAACGATGAAGCATCGGCAGCGCTGGCATCGAGCCAGTCCGCCGCCGAAGTCTTGTCTTCGTACCGTGCCGATTACGCCCGCGCATGGAGCGATTTCCTCGATGATCTGCAAGTCAAGCGTCCCGCGGGCAAGGACGAAGCGCTGCACCAGGCGCAGCTGCTGGGGGCGCCCGATGGCTCGCTCGCAACGCTGCTGCGCAGCGTCGTGCGGCAGACGACGCTGGGCACGCGGGCGCAAGCGGGGGAGGGTGCGCAAGCCGCGGTGCCGGTCTCGGATCGATTCGAGAGACTGCGACAGTTCGTCTCGCCGGGCGCCGACGGCCACGCACCGCTCGACGCAGCACTGAAGTCGTTCGACGAGCTGCGCGCTCTCTGGGCTCCCAACGGACTCTCTGGCGATGCGGCGGCGTCAATGAGCCGGCTCGAGCGCATCCGCGACGATGCCCGGCGCGATCCCGAGCCGCTGCGCTCCGCCCTGCTGGCGCTGGCCGCGCTTGCCCAACCGCCAGCGATGGCCCGGGGAGCCACACCGACGGGGTCCGTTGGCGGCTCGGCGCTCTCCCGGCAAATTGGCGCAAGGCTCGGCCCGTTGTGCCGGCAGCTGGTACCGGGCCACTACCCCTTCGATCGCGGTGCCTCGCGCGAGGTCTCGCTCGCGGATTTCGCGCGCTTGTTTGCACCGGGGGCGGCGTTTGACGAGGTGTTCGGGCAATTCTTCGCGTCGCACGTGGACACCTCCGTCGAGCCCTGGATCGTGCGCGATCGCGGCACCGCGCTCGATGCGACGGACCTGGAGCGTTTCCATGCGGCCGCGCGGATTCGCGACGTGTTCTTTGCCCGCGGGCGCACACTGCCGGCATTGCGGCTGACGTTCCGGCCGCTAGACATGGACGCGAGCATCGATCACTTCGAGCTCGAGATCGACGGTCAGACGATCGCCTATGCCCATGGTCCGCTGGTGGCGCGGGTCGTGAGCTGGCCCGGCCCGCACAGCGGCGCGCGCATCTCGGTGACGCCTGCCGCGGAGGGTGCAGTAGCGCCCGAATTCAGCGGTCCCTGGGCCCTGTTTCGCCTGTTCGACCGCGTCGCGATCGAAGCCACCGCGTCGCCTCAGCGCTTTCGCGCGGTCTTCAATGTCGGTGGTCGGCGTACGAGCTTCGAAGTCGAGAGCGACGCTGGAGGCAATCCCTTTCGCCTGCCCGACCTGGAACGTTTCGACTGTCCGTCCGGCCCATGAGTCCAGCGGAACCAGCGAGCGTCGAACGCGCATCCGAGCCGAATGCCGAGCCGGCCCTCGCCGGCTGGTTCGGAAAGATCCCCGCGCTCGGGGACTTCGTGACGCGCCGCCTGCCTGCGAACTTCGTCGAACATTGGGACGCTTGGCTGTCGACCGAGCTGGTAGACGCCCAGCTTGCGCTTGCCAGCGCATGGCAGGACACCTATCGGCAGGCGCCGATCTGGCGCTTTGCGCTGATGCCGGGGGCGATCGACCACCACCGCTGGTACGGCGCCTGGATCCCCAGCTTTGACAGGGTTGGGCGCCAGTTTCCCTTGACGATCGCGCTCGCCGGCCAGTCGAGTGTTGATGCTGCGCAGCGCTGCTGGGCCGTGTTCGTGGCGACGGGACGGCGTGCCCTGGATCCGACTTGTGGCGCAAACTGCATCGATGCCGCTTTGCGTGAGGGTGAAGGCGAACAGACCGCGCTCGCGGGTCGTGCGGCGTCCTTTGATCAGCGCGTCGCGGCCGTGCTCTCTGGCGCGGGGGAGGGATCGAGCCTGTGGTGGCCTTGGTTCGTCGATGATCCGGCGGGCGCCGCAATCACGACCTTCGATGGCCTGCCGCGGGGCGAGGATTTCCTGACATTGCTGCTCGCGCGCCAAGGCTAGCCGGACGCCGGTTCTAAGGCAAATAAGGGTCCCACGCCGGGCCGACGAGCTAATGCGCAAAAGCACTCACCAGGCGCGTGCACTTGGCCAAACAGAGCAGGGGCCTACGCGACCCAGGGCAGTTCGCGCACGATGCCCGCGACGTGGAAGCGAACGGATCGATCGCCGACCATCGCTATCAGGTGCAGGAGGATGCGGCCATGACGGAAGCGGGCCAGGGTGAGCATTTTCGAAGAGATGGCAAGCGAGGTCATCGTGAGCATCTGCGGCAGGACGACGAGGATGCCCAGTTGCGGAGTATGGGTGGCGAGGCGTCCGAGGATTGAGGTGATCATGGTCTTCCTCCGTGCGGTTGAACCCTTGCTTGACTACGGTAGGAAGTGTGTCCGGCGCCGGCAATTTGCATAAGTGCCGAACGTCACTGCAGGCGCACCGGCAGTGAG
>Ga0209415_10002437_pt1 | contig 34817 bp, 26 predicted proteins | sample PeaSoiSIISIP2007_FD_187696 | JGI IMG/M metagenome (GOLD analysis project Ga0209415, IMG submission 187696) | Peat soil microbial communities from Weissenstadt, Germany - SII-SIP-2007 (SPAdes) (version 2) | ecosystem: Environmental > Terrestrial > Soil > Wetlands > Peat | place: Germany... | reverse complement strand
CCGGTCCCAATTGCCAGTGTAGCAAAAATTATGACGGCTTATTTAGTTTTAAAAGCTCACCCTTTGCAGCTAGGTCAGGATGGACCAAGCTTAACAATGGATGCGCAAGATTTCATTGAGTACCAACAGGCAGCAAATAACGGCTATTCTGTTTTAAAAATTGCCCAAGGAGAAAGCCTAACTGAAAGGCAACTTCTGGAAGGTTTATTGTTACCGTCTGGAGACAACATCGCGGACAAGTTGGGTCGTTGGGTATCTGGCTCAAATGCCGCTTTTGTGACAAAGATGAATGACACTGCTAAATCTCTTGGTATGACCGTTACGAACTATGCTGATGCCAGTGGCGTAAGTCAAACAACCGTGAGCAACGCAGTGGATCAAATTAAAATTGCTCAAGAAGCCATGAAAGACCCTGTCTTTCGCGAAATAGTCGCCATGCCGCAAGCAACTCTTCCCGTAGCTGGGACAGTATTTAATGTTAATGGGATGCTTGGCAAACATGGGGTTGTAGGAATTAAAACTGGATCCACATCAAAAGCTGGCGGTAATTTTGTCTCGGCGACACCAGTCGTTGCCGGGGACAAAAAACATTATATTATTGCGGTGGTGTTGGGTCAACAGAGCGTCCGATCTCTGGACAGCGCACTGAATGAAAACGTCAAGATCTTAGACCAGGTACGATCAGAATTTAAATTATATCCGATAACTCCGCCTAGTGCAGGTTTTGGTCAAATTTCAAGTGCCTGGAACAGCAATAGTGAATTGAAAGCCACTCAACCCGTACAAATTTTCGGCTATCCTGGCATGGAAATAGCGTATTCAATTAAGATTGACAATCAGCAGTTACCCATCTCGCCAAATAAGAATGTCGCAACCTTAACAATCCAATCGGGTCAAGAGATCCAGACCACGCCACTTCAAAATACACAACCCATTAATTCCCCCGGATTCTTATGGCGACTTTTCAGATATTAAAGCATACAATTTGAGTTGCCCGCTTTGTCCTCAAGCAAGAAGAGCGAAACAATTGTTTCGCTCTTCTTTTTCTTTCAGTCTTCTTCTCTACTGAACAATAACTCTTTGTTCGCCATTTTAGTCAATTACCATATAAATTAATACAAATAATAGATTAGACGTTAATAACTATCAAGGTGTAGTATAGAACGGTAATCAAATTTGGAGTGATCATTCGATGAGTTATATTCAAAGAGGAACCGTGGCCTTTCGTAATACCAGCGTAGCGTTATTTTTTGGTGGTTTCACGACATTTGCTATCATGTACAGCACCCAACCTTTGTTACCAGAGTTTTCCCGAGAGTTTCACATCTCTCCCGCGGTAGCCAGTTTATCCCTTTCAGTAACGACGATTGCCTTGGCTGTCAGCATGTTATTCGTCGGTTCCTTGTCTGATGTCAAAGGTCGAAAGCCCCTAATGATATTTTCTCTTTTGGCTGCCTCCCTGCTGGCCGTCTTTACTGCGTTTGTCTCTAACTTTCATTTTCTACTGATCTTTCGTATCCTTCAGGGCCTTGTCCTAGCTGGTTTACCTGCTGTGGCGATGGCCTACCTCAGTGAAGAGATTGAACCAGGCAGCTTGGGGATCGCGATGGGGCTCTACATCAGTGGAAACTCGGTCGGAGGTATGAGTGGTCGGATTATGATTGGCATGCTCAGTGATTTCTTCAATTGGCGGGTGGCACTGGGTAGTATCGGCATTTTAAGTATCCTCGCCAGCTTGCTATTTTGGTACTTGCTCCCAGAGTCGAAACACTTTCAACCGCGTTCATTTGAGATTGGAAAATTGCTGAAATCAATGATTAACCATCTTAAAAACCCCGGGTTGCTGTGTTTATATGGTATTGGCTTCTTTCTAATGGGCAGTTTCGTCACTCTCTTTAACTACATCGGCTATCAATTAATAGCGCCCCCCTATTTGCTCAGCCAAACGATTGTCGGCTGGATTTTCGTGATCTATATCGTCGGCACGTTTAGCTCGACTTGGATGGGACGCTTGTCAGACAAACATGGTCGTCGCCAAATGCTCTGGATCGCAATAGTCATCATGGCCTCCGGGGCTGGCATTACTCTATGTGCCCCGTTAGGACTCAAAATCTTAGGTATCGCAATTTTTACTTTTGGCTTTTTTGGCAGTCATTCACTTGCCAGCAGTTGGGTTGCCCACTGGGCCTTTCAGGACAAAGCGCAAGCCTCGTCCCTCTATCTTTTTTTCTACTATGTCGGTTCGAGCATTGGCGGAACAGCTGGTGGTACCTTATGGTCGGCGTTTGGCTGGGGTGGTGTGATCAGCTTAATCTTAGGTTTCTTGTTACTCGCTCTTTTACTGTCCATTCGCTTAAGTACAATTGCCCTAGAATTGATCGATAACCCGGACAACCCCCATCAAGGAACATAAAACTCTGAGAGGAGGCTTCCGCGCCTTAATGAATATTTTCAAACAGTTTATCAAGTATTATAAACCCCACAAGTTCCTTTTTTACACGGACATGTTTTGTGCCGTGCTCATTTCCATCATTGATCTGGCTTTTCCTCAAATCCTTAGTTACCTTAGCAAAAATCTATTTACCCAAGCTAAGGCGACGATTTTGCATGCTCTAGTTTTTGTTGGCCTAGCCTTATTGGCCATGTACGTCATAAAGTATTTCTGCCAGTATTTTATTATTTCCTGGGGACATATTATGGGCGCTCGTATGGAAACCGACATGAGGAAAGATCTGTTCAATCATTTTCAGCGATTATCCTTTTCGTATTACGATAAAAACAACACTGGTGAAATGATGTCGAAACTGGTCGCCGACTTGTTTGATATCTCTGAACTTGCTCATCATGGGCCAGAAAACCTTTTTATCTCCGCTCTGAAAATCGTTGGTTCCTTTCTCATCTTAATGATAATCAATGTCAAAATGACCTTAATTTTGTTGCTCGTCACTGCCATTATGGTGCTCTTCACAGTTTATAAAAACATAAAAATGGCACCCATATTTACCGATAACCGCGTCAAAATTGCCGCTGTGAATTCCAGCGTACAGGACAGTCTCTCGGGAATTAGAGTGGTCAAATCCTTTGCTAATGAAGCTGTAGAAAGTGAAAAATTTGCCCAAAGCAATCAAGCGTTCTTATTGTCTAAAATCGATTCTTACAAAACCATGGGAAATTTTTACGCCTGGAATTCTTTTTTTGAAGGGTTGCTCTATGTTGTAGTCATTGTTTCCGGCGGGATGTTTATTGCTCAAGGCTCGTTAAAAATTACGGATCTGGCTATCTATGTCCTTTACATTAACATTTTTATCAATCCGATTGATGTGCTGATTAACTTTACTGAACAGTTTCAGAAAGGGTACGCTGGATTTAAACGATTTCTTGAAGTCATAGAAACCCAACCGGATATTGTAGACAACGTAGGGGCTGAACCTCTTACCAATGTTTTAGGTGAGATTGAATATAAAAACGTATCATTCCGCTATAACGATGATTACAGTGTTTTAGATAAGGTCAGCTTAACCATAAAAGCAGGAAAAACAATTGCTTTGGTCGGACCATCCGGCGGGGGAAAAACAACCTTTTGTTCTCTCCTGCCAAGGTTTTACGACGTAACCGCCGGATCGATTACCATCGACGGCAAGGATATCCGGGATATTACGCTGGAATCTTTAAGAAACACCATCGGCATTGTGCAACAAGATGTCTATCTGTTTGACGGCTCAATCAAGAAAAATATCGCGTATGGTAAGGCAAACGCGACGGATACTGAAATTATAGAGGCCGCTCAAAATGCCAATATTCATGAGTTCATCATATCACTTGACGAAGGGTATGACACCTATGTCGGGGAACGGGGTGTCCGGCTCTCCGGCGGTCAAAAGCAACGTCTATCAATTGCCAGGGTGTTTTTAAAGAATCCTCCGATCTTAATCTTAGACGAGGCGACCTCAGCTCTCGACAACGAAAGTGAACAATACATCCAAAAATCACTGGAAAAACTCTCTAAAAACAGAACCACCATCGTGATTGCCCACAGATTGAGTACGATCAAAAATTCGGACGAAATCGTCGTCGTGACCGATGTCGGCATCCAGGAAAGAGGCAGTCATCAACAGTTGATAGAAAACGACGGAATCTATGCTCATTACTATAATATGCAATTTGAAGGTTTGGACTAGAATGTATATTTCTATCAGAAAATACAAATCTTAATTATTGTATAATATTGCAAGGAAGTTTAAAAATGGTATTAAGACTAAATGGAGGATTTTAGATGGATTTCATTTTACCCGAATATAATGAGCCGAATTTTGAGTCGGATGCTTTTAGATCTACTCTAAATGTACATACTGAAGTCGTTGTAAAAAATGGCGTTGCTCCAGAGAATTTTCATGCCACAACAATTTTCCCTGAATATTTTAAAATGAATGACCAATGGACCCTTGTGGATAAAAGTCGAATGGACTGCGTAGTAATAGTAAAAGATGACGGGAGCTTAGAGGTAAAAGCGTTTCGAAAATTGCAGGTAGGCGAGAAAGTTGTAGTTGGGAGAACTGAGGATGGCACCCAGGGTATATATGTTCATACCAATGGTTTTAAAGGTAAGCAGCAGTCAGAGGAAACCTTTGTTTTTAGATCAGGGAGATCACGAGAAACTTCTTTTTCCAGAGACTATGACAGATTATATGAGTTACTGACCTATGAAAAAAAACATGGTTTTATTGTGTTTGTCTTAGGGCCTGCCGTTACTTTTGATCACGATTCTAAAAAAGCAATGATTTCTCTCATTGAGAAGGGCTACGTACAGGCAGTTCTGGCCGGCAATGCCTTAGCCACCCATGATTTAGAGAGTGTATTATTTAAAACTGCTCTTGGGCAGGATGTCTATACACAAGTTCCAATTTCCAAAGGCCACTATCATCATATTGACATCATAAATAGAGCCCGCCAATACGAATCTCTCGCTGAATTTGTAGCACAGGAGCAGATTCGTGCGGGTATTGTCTATGCTTGCCTTGAAAACAACGTTCCTCTTATTTTAGCAGGGTCGATTAGGGATGATGGTCCCTTGCCTGGAGTCATTCCCAATGCCTATGATGCCCAAGATATAATGAGAGAATATACTAAAAAGGCTACCACCGTCCTAGGGTTGGCAACACAACTTCATACAATCGCAGTAGGCAACATGACCCCCTCCTATCAAGTGGTCAATAATAAGATACGGCCAGTTTTTATTTATGGTGTCGATGTCTCGGAATTTGTAGTTAATAAATTGAGAGATAGGGGGACTCTAGAAGTCACATCTATTGTCACTAATATTCAGGATTTCTTGGTCAACCTGGACAGGAATTTACTCTAAAACTTTCCACAATGGAAAATTGAAAAGACTCTAAGTTCACACTTATAAATCTTTCCAATTATAATTGAATCATGCTAAAAGATAGAAGTGACTACCGATCTTCAAAGTGAACCTAGAATTCTTTTACCGATCATTGAACAAATCAGGGATACCGCTAACTTGCCTGTTTGATTCATTTGATCAAGAATAGGGTTAACTTCCACAACTTCTAAAGAACGTAATTTTTTGTTATTGGCTATCAGTTCTGCCGCCAGATGAGCCTCTCTGTAGGTAAAACCACCGTTGACAGGAGTTCCTACTCCTGGAGCTTCATTAGGATTCATGACATCAATATCAAAACTAACATGAAAGCCTTCAGTATCTTTGCATACAATTTCTAAGGCTCTAAGCATTACCTCTTTTATTCCATACTCATCAATATCAGCCATTGTAAACACTGTAATTCCTGATGCTTTTATTGATTTTGCTTCCTGATCATCAAGATCCCTGGCACCCACTAAGACAACTTTTTGCGGGTTCACGTAATTTACATCCTTCGCTTTAAATTTGACCATTTCCAAGGCGCCAAACCCTGCTGAGGCTGCTAGCGACATTCCGTGCAAATTACCCGACAAAGTAGTTTCTCTGGTATTAAAATCGCCATGTGCATCGATCCAAATCACACCAATATTTCCCAATACACTCTGAGTGCCCAAGATACTCCCTGCAGCAATACAATGATCGCCCCCGAGAATAATTGGAAAATTTCCGTCTAAAAGACTTTTACTTACTAAGGTCGCCAAGGTTTGATTAACATAGGCTATTTCTTCAATATGCTTAAGTCGCTCATCTTCAAACTTATCATAACTTTCTGGAATAGGCACCTCAATGTTGCCTAGATCTTGATAAGTTATATTGAGGTCGGTGATAGCTTTTTTCAACCCGCCATATCTTATAGCACTTGGTCCCATATCAACGCCTCTTCTATTGGCTCCCAAATCAATGGGAACCCCTATGACTTCAACCTTCACAGTTATATCTCCTTTATATGTTTTGTGCTTCTATAATATTTTGATACAAATCTAATTTATTATCCGGACATTGGAAGTTAATTTTTTCTACTCTTCTTGCTCTTCTAACTTTTATTAAATATACCAAACCTCTGGCAACACTTCTAAGTTTTGTTCGGAATATAATAATATGCCTAAAGGAAGGAGATGAATAAAATGCCCAAAAACCAAGAAAACACTTGTTTATGCACCATTGCCCTTGCGTCACTCGTTGGGGGAACAGCTGGAGCCTTGGTCAGCTTATTGTGCGCACCTAAAAGTGGGAAAACATTACGTCAAGATATTCAGAATAAGACCGATGGCATCCTCGAACAAGTCCAAGATAACACTTTCCAACGTGCCGAGGCCATAAAAAAGAGGAGCGCTGACCTTGTTGATAAAGGTAAAAAATTAAAAGCAGACATCCAACTATTTATTCAAGACTTAAAACTAAAAACACCTGGCTACATCAATATCACCCAATCTGCCCCAGATGAAACCTCTCCATAACTTGAACTTATAGTGGCATCCTTGATTCCTGAACTATCTTTAAAACTCCCCTCTAATGCCGTACTTAATGGTAAGGCATTAGGGGGGAGTTTATCATATATCCTCCCAAAGGTGTGGGTGGATATATTCCAAAAGGTTCTCGATCGTGTTCATGATTAGCCAAAATTCTATTGATTTATTGCGATATTCGAGTTATCCTTGTTATCATTACGTTTCAATAGTATTGGTGCTCCTGAACGGTTTTAGGAGTGGTTTCGTTTTTAGAAAGGAGTAATACATCATGCAACTTTTAAAAGATAAAATTCGTTCCAACGCAAAAATAATCGAGAATCGCATCATCCAAGTCGATAATTTCTTGAACCACCAATTAGATATTACTTTATTTAATGAAATAGGAAAGGAATTTAAACGTAGGTTTTCAAATCAAGAGGTAACAAAAATAGTTACCGTCGAAACCTCAGGTATTGCCATCGCTTGTATAACTGCTCAGTACTTTAACAATGTCCCCGTTGTATTTGCAAAGAAACACGCAGGCCTCAATATGAACCCAAATGTTTACGAAGCCAAGGTATATTCTTATACTAAAGGTCAAGAATATACAATTAAAATATCCAAAGAGTTTTTAGGTCCTAATGACAAAGTATTGATGATTGATGATTTTTTAGCTAGTGGAAGTGCACTCATGGGACTAGTTAGTTTGATATCACAAAGTGGCGCGGAGATTTCTGGGGCGGGTATCGTTATAGAAAAAACATTTCAAGAAGGTAGAAAACTCATCCAAGCAAAAGGTATTCAGTTAGAGTCTTTAGCCATCATCGACTCAATAAGAGATGGCCAGGTCCTTTTTAAATAATCAAAGTGAAACCTCGTGAGTTAAGCTTTTTGCTTCTGTAACTTAGTGACGAAACATCAAAGACTTGACCAGCGCATAGGCTGCTTCGGATCTTGTCATAATATGTCCTGGTTCAAATGTTTGACCATCAATATTGAACATGCCGATCCCATGGGCCAAAGCAGCATAACCAACAAAGTCCTTATCTACATCTGAATAGGGAGCTTGATATATGCCCTGTAATTCGGCCACCGACTCCAACTTCAAATAACGGATCATTAATTTGGTAAAATGTTCCTTGTCGAGTGTGGCTGAAGGTTGCAGATCTTCCGTAAGCCAACCTTGCTGTTGGGCAGTTTTGAGGATATCCTCATCGGTTTGCCTAGGTGCCCCATACCCGTTCGTCACAGCTAGCATAGCCTTTAACAAGGAACCCACCGTAATCTGCTCATCCGGATGGAACGAGTCCAGATACTCGCCAAATACTCCAGCTTGTCCGAGGAGAGTTATTTCTTTCTGCGCAAAATTATTTCCAATGTCAGTAAAATGGTAAGCCCTTGGCATTTGAGTTACAGGTTGGCCCTGCCCATCTAGGAATTCTCCTGTTTTGGCATCCAAGATATTACTACTTAAGAGTGAATCACTCGCCGGCATTGGTTGGTAGACTAAGTGGATATCAGCAGTGTTATCGGCTTGCCCGGGATTATAGATCTGAATATACATTAATTTAAGGGGCTCGGCTTTGAGCAACATATTACTCGCTTGTTTACCATCTATAATGCCGCTCACGTCAGGAAATTGGAGGTTGGCCCAGTTAAGATTGTAGTTGATGATTTTTTTGCTGATAGAGTCGACGGTAAGGTCGATGCCATTACCTCGATAGGGGATACCATTGACAACGCGATAATAGTTAAATCTTTGAAGCCCATTGTCGTAATACCCTTTACCCATGAGGTTATTGTCGTCGGAGAGTTTGATTTCCGTAAAATGACTCGGTTGAATCTGTTTGATAAAATCCTCGGCGATCGTTTGAGCCTGATTTCGATCGATCACAGGTGTGTCTTTACTAGGTCCTGGGTAGGGCAGGTCGAAGCCCAAGAGCTCGCCTGTAGTAGCATCGATCCGGGCAGACATATACTGCGGTTGCTCCTCCGATTTGTTCCCGCTGTCGTTCCAGTTTAAATTCCAAACCCGACTATCTCCAGATATCCCATTCGTACTCAAGTTGGAACCACGCAAAACGAGGGTGTCAGGAATGCTGACCCAACGTTCCACGGCTGCAACCGCTTCGTCTTGGCTAATAAGCTGGGTGCTTTTATCAATTTCTGTCTGCTCCGCAGGGGTCAAGACAACCTGTTTAGCAGGTTGGGCTGTGGAACCGGCACTCGGCATCCCACCGAACCTTCCTTTACCATTGCCGTAGTAATCCCCAAAGTTAGCCTTGATAGGTTCTCCCGTCAAAGCATCAATTGCTCCACCAAGATAAGAGTTGTTCATCTGATAGACTAATTTTGTGTCTTGTTTCTCACCTGAAATCAAGGGTCTCATGAGGTCCGGCGTGAAATACTGTAGTTCTAACAGCTGGGTATTCAGGAAATTCTCTGTGGCTTTACTCGCCGAGATGACCTCCTTAGCATCTGGAATCTGTGTTAAGGTTGTCCAATTCAAAGAGTAGCTCTGAATCTCCCCATCTAAAGTATTTACCTGCACGGTGATTCCATCGTTCGGGAAGGGAATGTCATTCACCAGGCGCTGCCAATGCACAGTATAGCTCGTCGGGCTATAGTTGCTCAGTGGAATGTTGGTATCATCCATGGGCATAAGCTGGAGTTCTGCCAATTTACTGCTCGCTAAGTTCGTCACAAGCTTAACCGCGATATCTTTGGCATCGCTCGCTTGAATTGAAGGAATTTGCACAGTGGGACCGGACTGTGGGTTGTTTTTCCAGCTATTCATATTTATAATTTCGCCCGTGTTAACATCAACTTGAGCTGTAAAATTTCCACCCTGCTGATCAGGGGGACTCCAATTCAAGGACCATGACTGTCTTTGATTATCCATATTGAGGCCGGACGAAAATGTTGTATAGGTTTGAGGAATGTTGAAATTTTCCTTAACAGTACTAATCGCCTTTTCCAACGTAACAACTGGTTCTTTCTGCGGCAGATCAGCAACCGCTTGGGCCAGTCCTCCCGCCCAAACAGCACCCGGAAAAATTAACTGCCACAGGAGAACCAAAACTCCTGAAAAAGCTAAATAATGCTTCGAAGTGCCCCTCCTACTTTTTGAGAACACTGCCATCAATCCCCTCTCCCTTTTTTTAGTGTAAAAATCTTCTCTCGTCGTTCATTGGAACCTACGATTGGTTAGACAACCCCTTTCCTTCTGACAGCTCCTTTTCCCCCCCAGATTTTTGTCACTATTGCTGCTATTCAACCCGCCTCCTAAATATTCCTCCTTAATTTAAAATTTTACAAGGTAAAATATAGAAATCTGCTTCACTCATCAAAAGGTGAAGCAGATTTCTCTTCGATTATGCCTAGTAAAAAAGGTAGGTAGAAGATTTTAATGATGAGACAAATCTATAGTTTAGCCATCTTGATATGAAGAATAGTATAACTTAATCCCAAAGTAAAAAAGGAAAAGATCAAGCCTAGAGCAGAAAAAGCGAGCAGATAGGCATTATACCGAGCTAAGTGCGATATATAACCGTACGAGTTGAATCGCATGAGATAACTCAGCATCGTCAGAATACATAAGATAACGTAAAGTAAAACGAGTCCACGGGTTGCCCCTTTGATATCTGCCCAACTTAACGCCATGTGTGAAGATATGCCGATGGCAATTATTAGAAAAATCCAGAAAAAGGGATTGAATAAATTACTCAAGGTAAAGATGCTTTGGATTAAAACGAGACTAGCACTAGCCAACCCTTTGACAAAGGTTAGATCAAGGGGTTTAGTCATCACATCTGCCTGCAAATAGACTGCAAAGACTTTGTAAGAACTCGGTAACAAATAATAAAGACCTAGAAACAGGGCTCCAATGCCACTGAAAATAGGAGCGATGCCAATAAAAAAGTTGCCTATGGTTTGGTAGACACTCCTGGGATTATACGAATGCGTGACATAGCCCAAGGTGCCATTCGCACGATTGATCCTTAACAAACTCATGTCGATAATATTATGACCAAAAATTAGACACATCAAGGCATGACCCATTTCGTGAACAGGAGTTCCTATCCAAGCGGTCGCCAAAACTCCCTTATAACCAAACGCAGCAAAGAGGTAAGCATTGGCTTTGCGCTCCATTAAACCTAAAACCAAGCCAATGACAATCAACGGTCCGACAAGACTTATCGTTTCCAAGATACTAAATTTAAAGGATTCTAGTAAAAATTGTTCCATAATTCCTACTCTCATTTCATCGCCACCTGACTAATCGAAAGCAAGCCCCAGATAGCCTAACTCTTCAGACGTTATCACCCAATCAATCTTTCTATCTACCCTAATCATACCGAAAGGACGAAGGCGGCCTCCTAGGTGCTTACCTAAATAGTATGGTGTGCGTAAAACATATTCCTGTGCCGACAGTTGCTGGCTAATCTGTTGGAGAGCCACGTTCATCAACTCCTCAGGCAGTAAGATTTCTTTAATTAGCACCTTGTCCGAAGTTATTCTTTCAACTACGAAACACCCTTGTATCTCATCAATGTCAACAGCGTAAATATCTACTCCAGACAGTTGTGAGAGCTTTTTCTGGTAGGCAATATCTTCATCGCTGTAGGCAATACAGAGCCTCCCGTCAAGCTGTTTATTCCTGCGCCGATTATACTCATGGGGAGTTATCGCTGAGACCGTACACTGGCACGCTTGATCGCCTGCTAAACTCTCTATACTAGCGCGTAAAAGTTGAGCCTCCCGAATATCGAATCCATCCTGGTAGCCTAGCTTACGGTAATAGTCAAAAAGATGCCCGTTAGCTGGGGTAAGCACTGAAAGTTCGGTCTTCTGAATCCTCAGATATTGGTTACTAAAGTCCATTAATTTAGTGGCAAAACCCAGATTCTGATAATCAGGATTGGTTGCGATAGCGTAGAGCATGGCTGTCTTAAAGCTTCGATTATCGGGGAGTACAGTTCTAACCGGCAGCATCGTCAGCATCGCCGAAATTTCACCATCGTGAAGCAAAACGACCGTTTCGTCCTCTTTGTAGCGATTAGCATAGTAGAAATCGATATAACGGTCTGAATCACCAAAGCAACGTTTCCAAAGCTCTTTTTGGAGAGCTGTCTCACCTTGCTGGGCTAGTCTGATTTCGAGCATTGTAATATCAATCTCCATCTCCATCTGTTGCTTAGATTGACGTTTTCGTTAACCTTCGAAATAGGTTGCTAAGTATTTTTCCTCCATTTTATCCGGATGATAAGATAACTTAGCCTTTCTTAAGCCCTCAAGGCCCATATCCTCTTCACGGTTTACATAGATCAGTCGAGGATAGTTCTTTTGGATAAACCCCGCGAATTCCCGGTTGATCATTTGATAGGCACCTTCGATCTCGGCAAAGGCTTTTTCAATATGAATAACATAGGCCTCTGAATTTAATAATTCTCCCATCGTGAAGGCGATCACTCTACCTTCTACTCGAATAAGTCCACCTTCTAACCCAAGAGCGGCAAAATTTTGAAAGCAACGACGTACAGCGCAGCTTTCTTTGGCAATCTCATCCTTCTCGCAGTGAGTGATTTGACACCATTTCAGGTTCATTTCCCAGCACTCAGCTAGGTTTTCCGGAGAAATCAGTTCAAAGCTCCAGTCTGGGTTTGCCTTATGAAATCGGTTGATATAATTGCGTTTAGCGTGCAGTTTATTTCCGACCAGCGTAACTAGCTTGTCCAAATGATAAACATAATCAAAGCTCTCTCGCATCTCTTTATACTCGAAGTGTTCAGGATACACTCGATTCATCACAACTCTATCCTCGGGGGATATTCCGGCTAAGACAAAGTCATGACCGCAAGACTTAGCATCTTCCTTCATAACCTCAAAGACAGTTTTGATATCACCTGTCCCAGCAGGATAAAAGTAATAGGGGGTATCGTTGATAACCCCTTTGACCACCAGATAACTATTTACTTGTGCAACACGATAGTTATAGGTTTTCGCCCAGGCGAATATGTTCGTAAAATTTTGATGACAACCGCTCAGATTAGCTGTCGCCAAAAGGGGGTCCATCCACGTCTTGTCACATAGTTCTATTTTTTTAAAATCTATCATTTTATCTCTCCAACAATTTATCTTATTTCTATAGCATATCACTAATAGCGCTAAACAGAGAAACGAATTAGTCAAATAAGTTGATTTGTTTATTCTCTGAAACCCTGAATAAAGCTTTTTCCAATTTTTCGTCGTTATGGATCGCGTTTTGGTCCCGAATTAGTTCTTCGAATTTTAAAAACTCGTTGCTTCCGATGACACTAGACCTTACCTTTAGCATATAGATTAAATTAAAACAATTCATGATGGAGTTTTGTTTCAGATCAGACAGACAGATCAGCTGGGTACAGTGTTTTTTGGCGATTTCAAAGAGCGGATTAAGCAGGTGTTCCGACGATATCGGGCCAAACGGATTATCCATCACCAATACGCTCGAATCTTTTTCTTCGTCAGCACCAGCCGCCTCCAGGGTACGAGAGCGAGTATAAGCCATTAGCGCTGAAAGTACAGAGAAGTAGACAACAAACTTCTCCCCACCTGAGTTCTCGCGCATTGCGTCCTCCCAGGTCTTCAGACTACTATTTTGCATGTTCAGATCAATCTTAAAGACTTTGACCGGAATATTCGAATTACCCAAATAGACATTCAATAATTCCCGACTGTACATAAGTTTGGCTACAGCCTTTTTGACGTCCTCCTCACTCTTTTCCTGTCTAGTTTCCTCGCGCACTTTTGAAATGCACTCTTCAATATATTCCTTCATTCTCAGACCTGCGGCATCTCCGGAATCTAAGGAAAGTTCGATCTTAAGCATTTGTACGGGTCTGCTTCTCCCTTGCAAGCGTACCTTAGAATGATCGGAAATCCATTCTATTTCTTCATAAAACCTCATCCCATGCAGCAAACTCTGCTGAATCATGTCCTTTTTGTTTCGCTCTAAATTAGAGAGTTGGTTTTCGTGGAGTTTAATTAACTCCCTTAGTTTATCTTTATGCAGGCTCATACGCTCATAAAGATAGTAATAACTGTCATAGTCCATATCTGCCTTATCCCAAAGCAAGTCCAACCCTTTAAAAATATTCCCGATGGTCGTATTTTTTTCCCGATAGTCTGCTTTATATCGGGCGTAATTGTTTCTTAGAGCGTCAGACTGGGTTCGGTTCTTGGTTTTGTACGCACGGTACCCTTCACCTAACTCCTCCGTTTGAGCCTTGAGATCCAGTTCCGGTCGAAACCCTTTCTCCGGTTCGATGTTTGAGCCTTTAAGCAAGGAACTGATTTGCTCCAGCAACTTGTTATACTCACTTATTTTTTGGGTTATTTGGGCAATCTCCTGACTCAATTTAATTTGCTGGGCTGAAAGTTTATGACGCCGATCTTGGAAATTCCCTTTAATCTCTTCTGGACTTAGAGGGGCATCTGCCCCTAGTTTTTTTACTTCCTCGACTGCGATACTACAGGCCATTTTGGCAGCGCTTTCATTTTTGGCCGTTGTTAGCCGTTCCTTCTGCCTCACCTTACCTAACTCTTCCAGAGCGGTGATTTCAGAGTGAATTCTCTCCAGCCGTCTTTCATCATAAGCCACTCCGGTATAATCCTCTTCCGTCAGGCCGAGTTTGGCGATCTCATTTTCCTTTTTCGCGCATTCCTGGTGCAGTTCAGACTGGCGTTTTTCCAACAACTCGATTTCCCCACTGTACGTAGCCTTTAAGGCAAGTAGTCGTGCCTCCAGATCTGCCAGATTACCCACGACTAGTTCCGCTTCCGGTGCATCCTGGTAGGTAATGTACTTTTTCTGGATCTCTTGTGACTCTCTAACCTTGCTCTCGATTTCTGACGCTAATCTTCCCAGCTCTTGCTGCAACTTTTCCAAACTCGTGGTCAATTCTAACTTTCTAATCTCCGAACTATTGATCCCTTCCCTGACTTCTGCCAACCTTCTCCGACAGGTCTGGTAGTCCTCTTCTTGCTCTATCCAAGCCTCAAACGTCGCGACGGCTGCTTGCGCTTTGTGCAGAGAATCCTGCAGTTCTTGGACCGTTAGTTCAAGTTCTCTCAAAGCAAGGCGTAGGTCCACTTTCTCCGTTTCCAAAAGTGACATCTTGTGCAAAATCAGTTCGAGCTGCTTTTCACTGGCAGTTTTACGCTTTCCCAAGAAATAGCGATGCTCAGCCGTATAGTCAAAACGCCAACAAAGCACCTGATTTGTAACAGCGCCCTTGCGCTCCTCTGTATAATGCTGATATTGTTCTAGGGCTTTAGTTTGCTTTTGTTTTAGTTCTTCTTCCAGGTTTACTAGGTTAGCATTGTCAAAAACTCGACCTTCATACAGACAAACCAGAGATATTCCATCTCCAATCTGAACCCAACGGTCAGTAATTGAAGTTAAGCTGACTCCTAAGTCCTCATAGGCTATAATTGGCACAATGCGCCGCAGGGTCAGACTGATCATAGACTGGGCCAAAAGTTCAATATTCTCCCTAGCTAAAATCAGGGCATAAGGCAAGACTGGATTTCTGGCCAGCAACGTTTGCCGAATTTCCAGAGGCTGGTTGCGTAAATATGCTTCACCAGTTTCATATTGAATATCCTTATTCGCCAGTAAAGCGACTACTTCCTCCGGAATATGAAGTCTGCCATTTTTAAGTGAAAATAGAGACTCTGTAGCCTCGTCACGGCTTCGGACAGCATCCTGCAGAGGTATATCAAGGTTTTTGAGCAGCTGATCAAAGGTCGTGTGGAGACGTTCCCTGTCAAACCTGAGTTCAACGTCAAACCCAAATTTTTGGAGAATCCCTTGAACTACCTGCTCCTGTTGCTCATATTCGGCAATCTCTCTCTCCAGACCATTACGGACAATAGTTTCATTTGACTTTGCTTCTTGTAGCCCGTTGCTCTCTTTTTCCGCCTCCAGTTGTCGACGTTCAAGTCTAGTTCGTTCCTCAGCCAATCTTTGACCCTGAATTTGTAAGTTCTCCTGGATCTTCATAATCCCTAGTCTGGTCTTCTCAATGTCCGCCTCCGCTAATTCTCCCAGCAGATTCCGGTGTAGGCTGAGGCTGAGTTTGAGCTTAACTCTAACCTCCCGTTCATAAGTCTCATACTGTTTCGCTTGATGCTGAAGACTGCCTCTTTCTCCCTCAAAGCTTCTTAAGTCCCGATCCAGTTTTATGACATCAGTATTAGCCTGCTCCAGCAGCCTTCCGTGCTCAGTTTTTTCCACGCTTAAGTGCGCTAAAGCCAACTCAAGAGTGTGTAAAAGTTCCTGAGTTAGATTCTTGAGAGAATACTCCAGATTACGCCTTCTCTCATCCGTATCATATTGTGACCTGGAAGCGGACAGCTGCTCGTTGATCCCAGCAAGATCGGCATTTTTCTCTCTTATTTCAGAGCTTAATCCGGCAGCTTGCATTATTTTACCCGCTAGTTTTGCGGCTTCAAGCTTAGCTTCGTTTTCTTGACTATTCTTTTCGGCCTCAGCCAGTTCTGAAGTAGCCAGGGTATGCTCGTCACTTCTTAACCAATACGTATAGGAGCGTTCCTCTAGATTGATTCGTTTCTGTTCTTTTTGATTGGTGTCAATTTCCAGTTTATTATCCTCATGGTTCTCATGAAGCACGACGGTTTCAGCAGTCAAGTAACTGTTTAAGGCCACCAGTTTACTAGCAAAACGTTTTTGTTCTTCCAAGCTGTTGAGCAGTTCAACTAAAGCCTCTACTTGCTCGACGTAGACCCCTAAGAATTCGTCAAGAACGATCTTTTCTAGAATAAACTGTTCGTTTTCGATAACCTCTCTCACTAAACCTTCCAGCATATCCTCCAGGCGGCGAGCTTCAGCACGATCCTTGAAGATCACTTTCTCAATCGTCTTAATGATCCATTCATTTAACAATTGACTGGAGTTTTTATACTTTTGGAAAATCTCGTCTAAACCGCCTTCGCTGTCATTAATTTTGGCGATAATATTGCGCCACTCATCCTGAGCGATTCCGAATTCGGCCAGACGTTTTCGGTAGCGGTCAGCATCATCATCGTAAAAACAGCCGAAGAGATACGGATCCTTCTTCTCTTTATCAGCCATCATCTCCCGAGCATCTTTAAAGGGCTTAATTTCTAAGATATTACCGGTTTGTTTGATTAGATCAATATTGCCCAGATCAAAGGTATTACCACTGGTATATTTTGACGTGAAGGTAAAATACTTCACTCGGTTTTTCTCATCCTCAATCCCCGCAACCTCTGCCGACACCATCCCGATACCAGTTAGCAAATAGCCCCCGGATCCATCTAACTTCCATTCGATCAGGACATAGGCCGGCAAGCGTTTCTTGCGGAAAAAGGCGTTAATCCGACGCCCTTGGATTCTAATTTCCGGGACGATCGGTTGAAATAACAGTTGCACCAGCACACTTTTTCCACCGCCATTGGCTAAACTGAGCAAGGCATTTTCTCCACCGTGAAAATTAAACGTTTCATCCTGAATATGCCGCGAATCATTATTATAAGAAAAGTTAATAATTCGAATGCGGTTAATTCTCGGCATCCAGCACAACTCCTTTGAAGAACCCATTAATCTCTTCTACTCGGCCCTCATCTAAGTAATAATTCAGCATCAAGTTATCGAGTTTCCTAGTGGGACGTAGTTCACGATCCTCTTCCACGAGTCTAAGCAGGTTTTCCCGTTCTAAGAGGCGGCACGTGTTCAGAATTGTACCAGTTTTTGTTTTTCGGCCTCTTTCCTCGAAATCTTGCTTGCTTTCCCATAGTTCTGCAATTTTCGTGAAATTCAGGGCATATTTTTCCTCTAACGCTTTAGACTGCTCTCGATCCGCTAACGCCAGCGCAAAGCGCCGATCCAGTTCCTCAATTAACTGGCTGATTCTTAAGAATTCTCGTTGCTTGGGATTGCGATTCCGCCCACCATAAAACAAGAATAAGATGAACATTGAAATATAACTCAGCAGGTAGGCATCCACAAGTTTGGCATCCGTTGCTACCCCTTCTCGCAAGTCCTTCGTCGTAAAGCCCAAAACTCCGTTCCCACTGTTCGGGAGAATATAAAGACTGCCCGCCACTTCAATGGCTTTGAAATCAAGTTCCTCCTCAAATTCCGCTAGGATTGCCCTGACTTCGGCATTACGAAATTCCAGGAAAAGATCTCCCTCGGTTTCTCGATCCAACTGTCCCTTTTCCAGCAATTTTCGATAGATCTTCAGCGCTGTTTTAATATCGCTCACTCAAAGCTCACCTCAATCTTAAAATCACTGATCGCGATGCGCCGGCTAAACATCTCTTCCCCAATATGGGTTTCAATTTCCCGCACAAACAATTGTTCGTCTGGCTTACTGATCTCTAGTTTTTTGATCCCAAATAAATCTGGTTGAGTATATTCAAGGCGGTACAAACAATAGCTAACGTCAAGTTCTCCGGTGGCATTTGCCACGACATCCTCCCGCTGGGTTTTCCATTGCTGGATATCGATATTCTGAAGATCATACAGCTTAAGCATTGTCTTGAAAATCAAATCATCAGCAGTTAATTTTTTGAATACGTTTTCCTGACGTTCAAGCTCCTGAAATAACTCGCTAAACCGGAACGGCTCCCTTTGGCGATCGGCGAACTCTAAAATACTCTGGATAAAGGCGAGATTACAGTCGTTAACTTCTCTGATCCTGCGCAGTTCGATGTCTTCGCCGAGCTCCTCCACAACAATACTCTGCACCCCCACTTCATCCTGCTTAAGCCGTGCCTGTCGTTCAAACAAGGTTAGTAAGTTGAGAGTGCGGTCAGGATTAGGCTTGAGTAAGGGATTCAATAATTGCCAGAGAGATAAACTCTGGTTTTCTTCGCACATTTCTAAGGGTTTCAAAATCACCTGTTCAAAGTCATAATAGCGAGCTCTCGAAAGAGCGAAGGAATCCGCAATCGTTTCCTTGTAGATCCGGGACAGACTAAGACGTTCAAGAATCAGTTCTTTCTGTTCGCTAATCGTCAGATTAATATTTCGTCGGATAACGATAATCTCGGCACGCGCTTTGGTCATTTGCTCGTCTAATGCTCCCCGAGTATTTTCCTCTTCTTTAAGGCGTTCTTCCGAAAGCACGATCATAACACGAATCTCATTCATCATGCTGTATTCTTCTTCCAGCAAGGTATAGGTACTGGAGACCAACCGTTCAAATTCTTCGATGTTGACATCGTAAATGTTCTCTCGGACCTTCTGGGTAAACTGCCTCATATCGTTCTTCTTCTGCCGAATCATCTGCACTAGGTTTGCACTTTGCCCGATCGCCTTTTTGTAATTTTTACGTTTAATCAATTCTCTCAATTTTAGCTCTTCGATCGTAAAGCTGATTTCTTGCTCTACCTCTTTCGTGCGAAAGAGTAAATCATACCCCTGATCTGTCAGTTGATAATTCAAGACATAACCATGCAGAGCATCGATAAGCTTATCATCAATCAGTCGGATCCTAAGCTGTTCCATACCTTGCCCGTACTTCATGACTGGGTAGTAGCGAGCCTCTCCCCCATTTTGAAGAATATCTTTGATGATATATTCTGTCAGCTTGCGAATGACGTCTGAGGTCAGGTTGAGAGAATATTCGGGGAGAATCTGCGCAACAAAGTTGGCAATGCTCTCCAGCGTACAATCTTCGTCCTCTGTTAACGTCCTTTCCATGATGAACACGAGGACAGAAAGAATAATGTTATCTAATTGCCCTGTCTCAAACAATCTCTCAAATTCCATTTTCCGATTGAGACGATTGATGATCGAATCAATCGCCGCGACAAGCTGCATCCTTTGTTCAAAGCCTTCCAGAAACTCAAGTTTTGTCATTGCCACTCCCTCGAACCCTCGTTTCTTTTACTTTAAAATCTTAGCTGCCACTTGATAATTGACAATCTCTTGAGGAATATACTTGCCCTCAGCCAACAAGGTTCTGAGGTTCTCCTCTTCCGACAATCCCACCAAGGAAAGAAATTCAGGAAGTGGAGCGATAACTCCTCTTTGATCGAGTGATTTTGGCAATTCGACCGTTTCAGCCAATTCTAACATCAATCGATACAAAGAGGAAAACGGTTGTATCTCCAGGGACGGGTTGGCGTCTCTAGTGCGAAAAAACAGCCGGATGCCTTCCCAGTCGAGATCACCAAAGTAAAGAAAGCGGGTAGCTCCTCTAACATGACCCCCTGGCTCACCTTGAACACCTAGCATTGAGGCACTGTAGTCTTCCAAGGCCCCCCGCTTCGTGATTTTATTCCCTTCACCATAGAGGAGTACGTCCACGGCAGTGCCAGCTATCCTATTTTTCCCTGTATCTTGCATTAGCTTGCGGAACGTAAACCAAGTGTCTTTATTCTCGATCACTAAGACGTTTCTAAGCCCGTCGTGCTCAGGATGATGATATTCGAAAAATGGCTCAGGAGTATCATAATAATGAAGGAATTTCTCGTCTAAACGATTATATTTAAGTACTTCGTTGACTAAGGCCCTTTTCTCATCCCAAAGCTTTTCCTTGCCCCACACCGAAAATGAGCGTTCCTTGCGGGACATGGGCTTTTCTAATAAATCTTGAGCAAACCACAAATACCTGCTGATCCCCTCAACAAACTCCAAGTGCTTTTGATAGAGTTCTGGTCTTTGCAAATAGCCAGCAATATTTAAAATCGGATTGAGACGACGAATCGACTCAAGGGTACCCGTATGATCTTCCGGTGGTTTGATGATGCGATATTTATTAAAAAGGGGCGGCAAGCGGCCGTTGGTTTTCGAAGACTTGACCGGACTCAAAACTCCGCCCTCCACTAACCTCTCAACTTCGGTATGAAATAGATCATAATCTGATTCGTGAAAAATCTGTTGTAGTTCCTCATCAGAAATCGTATGTTTGGCATTCTTAAGTACTTTTTCGGATAGTTCCATGATAACCTCCTCTTGTAAAAGCCATTTTTTTGTGAAAGCCTCTATTTGATAAATAAATATATCTTTTTCCTATATCATAGACAACTGCTTTATAAACTAATCCGTACCAACTGGGAAAGGCAAGGACAGGTATACCATTTCGCTCTAAAAAGCAAAACAACGTACCTGTCCCCTCGTTTTTCCTAATGGTCATGCCGTCGCTGGTCAGTTCTAACGAAATGATCACCCACCATGCCTTGAGTAAAGCCCACCGAGCATAATTGCTCAGCGGAATGTTTGTATTCTCTTTGAGCATAAGCTTTACTTGCCAATTTTCTGCTCTGTTATTGTTTAACCGAATAGGACATATTCGCAGTTGCTGTAATGGTTATTTTGTCAGGATTTTGTGGTTGGGGTATTGCAGAACTTGTTGCTGCAACGGCCCCTCTAGTATATGGTTGAATGTCCGAATTCGAACTAAAATCTATCCTAAGGTATCCTAATTGATCTAGTTCTAGGCCTAAGGCCTTTGCACTATAAAGAATGTTCTGCTTCGCCCCAGCGATAGCCGAATCTATGACCTGTTCTTTGTACATTTCGGGATCTTGAATAGAATAGTTTACTGAGTTCACATTAACTTCGCTTATATTAGCTAGTTCATCAAGGATCTCCCCAACCTTATCTAACTCCTTAAAGGTTATTTCCATGCCACTGCTTGTTGAATATACCCTACTATCATTTCCAGCACTTTTATCCGTATCAGTTTTAAGATAGGAATATGTCGAGTAATCAGTAGTTTTAATTTCATCTTTAGTAAGACCCTCATTTATGAGCATATCTATAGCCTTATTGACAGCTATGGCATTATTTCCCTCAGATAATGCTCCACTATTTTCTTCAGTCCGTATAGCTAAACTAATTTTCACAATGTCTGGATCCACGTTTACTACGCTTACGGCTGAGGTTTCAATTGTGTTAGCTTGTTGCGTATCCGCAGCTAATGCTGGTTGTGTCAATACCAATAATAAGGCAAGTAGGACAAATAAAATCTTTATACTACTTTTCACAATGATCTCCCCTTCCCACACACATTTTTCCATATTATAACACAATACGCGTCTTTTTGCATTAAAAACAAGTTAAAGATAAAAGACATCCTCATCTAAACCATAAGTCTCACGGTAACAGGAAATAGGGCACATATCACATTCGTGTTCTGCAACAGGAAAAGCACCATACTCACAACCGCAAACACAGATTTTACCGCAAACCTGCTTGATCAAAGAATCCAGTTCTTTCACTCCCCAGTTTCCATAGTAACTTTTGAAACCCTCATCAGTAGTAATGCCAATAATTTCATGCCTGAAGTTTGGTATATATGGAAAAAAATCAGATGATTTGGCAATATCATTTTGTATTCCTATTTCGGCTAAACTTTCTATTTTTTCACACACCCTTAGAATGCTAATTTTAAAATCTTTGTAAAATTGATTCATTATTCTCTCCCCTTTTTCAACTGATTTCTGGGACATTTTTTACTCGCATACTTTAGTTTTTCCATACCTAATACTATAGAGGCATTTTCCTACTCTAAGCATACAATAAATCAGTCCTTAAATTAGTCCTCTAGCGAAAAAACCGGATGATTGAAAAGGAGTAGTTAAGATATGAGAAATGATAACAAAATTAAAAAAAGTGATAAGGTAATCAAGTCGGCTGTTTTTGGAGGTCTTGTAGGAACTGTGATGGGCTTATTACTGGCCCCCAAGAGCGGAAAGGAATTGCGCCAAGATCTAGCCGAACAGACCCACAAAATGGGCAACATAGCCGTAGATATTAAAGACAAGGCGCAGAGTGCTTGGTTAAATATCGAGGACAAAACTCACGTAACAGTTGATACCGGCAAGAATTGGATCCAAAAAGGAAAACGATTGGTTAGTAACCTAAAAATACTGGTATATGAGATACGGCACGGTGCTCTGACTAAAACTGGTTCTAATACTGCTTCTGATGATAAGGATCGTGAGGATCTAACAGAAGAAATTTGAAAGAACTAAGCTATGGCTTATAACCCACAACGCTACATTTCTCGACAAAATACCGATGATTGTGCGCCTACAAATCTGTCAGCACGAAAAAGTTAAGTTAAGTTTCTGTAGAGTCAAATGAAGAGAGCCTTAAGCCGGGTTAATACCGACCTGGCTCCCTTTCAAATTTTGTTCTACCGAGTACTCACCCAGTTATAAGCGGAGATTTATGTTATGTTTTGATTATGTTGCATCGTAAATGTTTAAAGAAATAAGGGCCATAATCCCTTAATGCAAATTATTAATACTTTATGAATTTTGCTCCTGAAGTGCCGCAAATAAAACATTTTTCAGGCACTACTTTCTCAATGTTTCCACAAACTGGGCAAAGATAATAAAATATTTCTTCCTCTTGTTCTAGATTATTGAGTGCTTCTTGATATAGTCTTGCATGGACCTCTTCAGCCTTTAAAGCATAGGTAAACGTTCTCACAGCAGCTTGATTTCCCTCTTCTTGAGCCGCTTGCAAAAATTCCGGATACATGCTTTGATATTCATGATTTTCTCCATTTACTGCATCATTTAAGTTTTCAACAGTTGACTTAATCATCCCTGCCACCTCGAAATGCTTCAAGGCATGGATAGTTTCAGCATCAGAAGCTGCTTTGAAAAGCTTTGCAGCATTCTTTTTACCATCAGCCTCAGCTTTATTTGAGTAAGAAATATACTTTCGATTAGCCTGTGATTCTCCAGCAAAAGCCTCCATTAAATTCTTCAATGTTTTTTGGTTATTCACAAAGTTCCCTCCCATTTTTTCTTAATCTAATCATTATTTAAGGAGTCGTTTGGTCTCAAATGGCCCTATTATACAGAACTGCATAATGATTCGTTGCTTAACTATAATATACCACATAAGTAACATTATAGACTAATCCACACCAACATATAGGGCTGTTATTTTTGAAGATGATATGCGGTATTAGAATGTGAATACCGAGTTTTAATTAGTGATCTAATTGTGTCAATAAACCTAGTTCTGCATTCCAAATCTTGAAAGATTTTTTTTCTGAGAGCAAAACTAATCTCCAATTGAATCCCCTTACCTGTACATCCACGGTTACATATATTTGTTACTCTTTCACCGCGATATCCTTGCTCACTTTCTTTCACCATAAAACCATGGTATTGGAGAGCAACTCGCAATTCATTACCGAATGTTGCATCCAAACCACCAATCATTAAGAATTCGTCGATAGAATTTTTTAATCCGTGAATTGTCACCACTGTATACGCTTTCTGGAGGGCTTGAAGTACCGTGGGTTCATCAAAATTATGGCTAGTAATGTGAAGCCTTCTATTGTCTCCGTTGATTATGCCTTCAAATGAATACCAGGCAAAATCCTCTTCTGCTATACATTTTGCAATTTGAGAAGTATAGTATTCGATTTTCCCACCATGTGGGGCTATAATTAAGACTTTATGCCAATTACGACTTACTTTTATCTGATAATCTTGGCCTTCTTGCTCGTTCAACTGTAACTCCTGAAAATTTGAGTAGGAACCTCGCATTGTTGTCCTCCTGTCTAACTTTTCTCCTAACCCGTCATAAAAGATGTTGAGACCACCGTAAATCGAGTACGGTTATTGATTCACAATAAGAGAAGGGAAACGCACAAAAAATGCAGTCCCGTCGCAGCTACTTTTTAAATCGATTGTAGCGTTATGTCGATCTGCAATGCTGAAACAAGTGGATAGTCCTAATCCAGTACCATTTTCCTTTGTAGTAAAGAAAGGTATTCCCAACTTATCTAAGTACTCTGATTGGATACCACCCCCCTCATCCTCTACAGAAAGGACCACATGGTCATCCTCGATATATGTACGAATAGTTAGAGTTCCACCAACTTGCATGGCCTCTAAACCGTTACGGCACAAGTTGAGCACCAATTGGGAAATTTCCTTGGCATCAAAAAGAATATCCGGCGTTTCCTCAGTTTCTAACACTATCTTTTTATTTTGAATGTAAGTATCAGTTTCTAGTAAGGGATACAAATGCTGCAAAACACTATTAATATTTTGACAATATATGTCTCTTTCTCTGTCTTTAGCAATTGATAAAAACTCTGAAATAATCGAGTTAGCCCGATCGAGTTCACTGATCAGGAGTTCAAACGTGGAACCGTGTGATTGAAACTCTGGCTTGGCCCCTAGCAACTGAAGATATCCTCGTACGGTTGTCATTGGATTCCTTATTTCATGTGCTATCCCTGCCGCCATTTGTCCTACTAAATTTAGACGTTCAAGATGTGCCATTTCGGCTTGCATACGTAATAATTCTTGCTCTGCCTTTTTTCGTTCTGTTATATCATAAAGAGTCTTAATTACGAGCTTTGAGCCATCGACATCTCTAAACGGCTGCAATATAACCTCGTAAATTTTACTGTTCAGAAATACTTCCTCACTTTTTAAAGGCAGACCATTGCGTAATACCTCTTCTATCTCACAGTTTTCGCAGGGATTCTTTTGACCAACCATATTATAACAGAATTTACCTTCACGCTCACCGAATTCCATAATATAATTTCGATTCGCATAATGTACTCGAAAATTTTCCCCCAGCACGATCACTATGCCCGGAAGGCTGTTAAGTAAGTCATGTAAGCGCCTATGATCCTCTTTAATAGCTTCTTCCTTTTGCAACTGATCATTAAATATATGTCTTAGGAGATTACCAATTACACCACCAACTATCATATAAGCTAAAATTACGAGTGACCATGGAATTCTAAATGAGTACTTACGAACATCTAGCCATCTATCAAACATGAAAAGAATAAATCCGAGTAGCAATCCAAAAAATACGAATATATAACTATAGAGTTTTCTTGCTTTCATCAATTCTCCCTTCTCAGTCAAGCTTTCAGCGTGTCTTATCAAGTGTTAAGTAGCTTCTCCGCCGAGATAACCTTAATTTTATAATTCTCTGTATATCGACAAATCCCTCTATGTTCAGCGGAATTGAACAGAAAAAGACGCTTCAGCGTCAAATTGACCAAAACTTATAGAGCAACTGTTTTCAGACAGACCGTTATAACAAAAAGAGAACCACGACTTATATAGTCATGGTATCGTGGCGAGTTATTTATTAGTAGTATGTTGGATATTAATTCCATAAATTAGTGAATGTTTATCGAAAATGATTGCTTGAAATTAATAAAGTTAAGCCGTGTTCTTACTCGAACCTTAAAGCATCAATGGGATCCATTGCAGCGGCCTTTCGCGCTGGAAATACTCCGAAAACAATACCAATCGCAGCTGAAAAACAAAAGGCTACTAATACGGAAGTCAGAGAAATACTGGTGCTCATATTTAAGGCGGTTCCTATCATACTTGACCCAGCAGTACCTAGCGCGATACCAATGCCTCCCCCCAAAACACTAAGTACGATTGCCTCAATGAGAAATTGCGTGAGAATATCCTTACTTCTAGCCCCAATCGCTTTTCGAATACCGATTTCACGTGTTCGTTCGGTAACTGATACTAGCATGATATTCATAATTCCAATCCCTCCGACCAATAGGGAGATGCCCGCAATTCCGCCAAGAAGCATGGTCAAGGTTTGAGTGACCCCTTGCATCGATGCTAATATATCAGCCTGATTCTGAATCGTAAAGTCATCAGCTTTGCCAGCGTGGATCTTATGAGCTTGTTCTAAAGCTATCGTAATTTCATCTTGTGCTGTTTGCATCAGGTCCGGAGAAGAAGCTGATATTAAAATACTACGCAAGGTATTTTTCCCAATTAAACGTTCCTGAACGGTTGTTATCGGTGCGAGAATCATATTGTCACTACTCATAAAACCAGATGATCCTGTGGCCGTCGTCACCCCAATCACTTGAAATGGGATGTTATTTATTTTAATGGTTTTTCCAATGATATCAGTATTCGGATCTCCCGTCAGGTTAGTAACCACAGTTGCACCGAGGACAGCAACCCGTGCGTTACTATCCACATCGGCTTTTGTAATAAATCGACCGCTGGCCATAGTGACGTTTTTAATGACTTCATAACTCTCATTCGTCCCACTTATTTGCGTGGAGGTATTTCCAGAACCCAATACCACTTGATAGTCGTTATCCGTATACGGGGCTACTGCCTTCACAGCCGTTCCAATTGGAATCTTGTTAAGATCCGTAATGGTCAGGGTGGTTAAACTGCCAGCTCCCCCTCTAACTCCTCCAGAATTAGACTGCCCGGGACTAACAGTGAGAAGGTTTGAGCCAAGCCCCTGAATCTGAGAGGTTATCGAGGCGGTTGCCCCATTTCCGATCCCGACCATGGCTATGACAGCCGCTACTCCGATAATCATCCCGAGCATTGTTAATGCCGATCGAAGTTTGTTCGCTTGCAAAGCCCTGAGGGAAACCCGAATACTTTCAATAAAGTTCACATTGATACTCCTTCCTCAATGATCTGTGTTTGCTCTTTATCTGCTCGCAATTTGCCGTTTCATCTCGAAGCTCCGTCTTTACATTTATTTTTAGATCTTTTGATTTGTTGCTTGACTTTCTTTATGTAATACCAAGTGGATGCAAATAACACTAATGTGAAAAAGGCTATGCTGGTGCCCCGATCAGTAATTATTTCCAAATTCTCAATCCCCTCTCTCCATCGGGTATATACTATAGTCTAACATCCTTTTCTTAGAAACTGCTTAAAATATTAAGTGATTGTCATTCGTCATTCTAAGCACATTTAAAATCCTCAGCAACAACGAGGGCTTTTCCTTTTCCTTTTCCTTTTCCTTTTCCTTGATGCATTTTGATCTTCATATTCTGATAAGGTGTATGAAAGAAAATAACAGGTCAAAGATGCCAAGGATATTTTATGTCAGACAAGGAGGTATGTTTACGTGATAGTGGGACTATTAGGTAAACATACCGACGCAGTATGACGCGAAATTGACTGGCATACTGACTGGCTATTTTCTTGAATGTGCCTAAATTTTAAGATTGAATTGCGGTTAAAGAACCAATATTCTATGATTAGAATAAATCTTTTTAGAATGGAGTTGTCTAGATCAATGAAAAAGAATTTAGGACCTGTTAGTGCACTATACCCTACACCAGTGACCTTGATTGGAACAGAAGTAAATGGAAAGATCAATTATATAAACATCGCGCATGTTGGTATCATCGATTTCAACACTCTGTCACTTAGTATGGTCAAAACCCGCTACTCAATTAAGGGCATAAAGGAAAATATGACATTAAGTATTAACATACCCTCAGAGAACATGGTTATAAAAACTGACTTCGTTGGCATTGTATCAGGTGCAGATTATGATAAATCTACTATTTTCGAAAGTTTTTATGGGCAATTGAAAGGCGCTCCAATGATTAAAGACGCTCCTATATGTATAGAATGTCAAGTAGTAAACATCATTGATATGCCGAAACACGATGTGTTTTTCGCACAACCAGTCAATACATATTGTAATGAAGAAATATTGATAGATGATAAGATAGACTTTTCCAAAGTTAAGCCTATACTTTTCGATAGGCCCCAAGGGAAGTATTGGCAGCTAGGAAGGGCGTTCGCTGATTGCTGGTCAATTGGCAAGGAATATAAAAATGACCGGTCTCTCTAACCTACCTAAACTCATTTCCTCTATCGCAACCGATCTTTGGGCTTTTCACGATGGATAGCTTTTCAAATATACACTTATCCGATGTTACGCCATTTTTATGAAGTCGAAGCTAGGCATGAGAGTTTCCTGAAAGTGGTATAAACAAATGCCTCTTTCATACAAATGGAAAATCTTAAGAAATAAAACCGTGCTAATCAAAGCGCGGTTTGCAACATGCATGTCAATAAGCTAATTCCCTCAGAGAAGAGGGACTTGATACAAAATATTCTATATCGACCTATCTGGCTATCATCTGAAAAGGTGATAGTCTTTTGATGATTATCATTCGGATAAACAGTTCTCAAAATGGAGAGATTATAAAAAAGTATTTTATCATTTCCAACTAGAGGGGCTGATCTATTTGAATTGGATTCTTTGGCTCTACTTCATAAATACGGTCTTAATACTGTTTATAGCAATTAGAGAGGCGCGCAAACCTGCCAAGGCTCTCTTTTGGTTAACTCTCAGCCTCGTTTTACCCGTCTTAGCCTTCGTCGTGTATCTCCTAATATCGAATCCGTTGGACATTCCCCGTGAAAAACTTAAGTTATCATCACCAATGTCTAACAAGTTACCTGATTTATTTAGTCATTCTACGTTAGCGATCGCTCAAACTTTACAGCCTTTTTCAGTACATGGTCTTCAGAACGGTCGAGTTCAGGTGCTTGCGAATGGTATTAAAACCTTTGAAGTACTCAGCCAGTCGATAAAGCTCGCTCAAAGGACAATTGACCTAGAATATTATATATATCGTGATGACCAAATAGGAAGAAAAATTACGGATTTGTTAATCGACCGTGCCTCTTTCGGCGTCCAGATTCGCTTCATGAGGGATGGTTGGGGAAGTCGACAATTTCCGAAATATCAAATATCTCGGATGATGGCCGCCGGGATCGAATGTCGAACGATATTCCCATTACGTTTTCCATGGATATCTGCTCATCTTTGTTACCGGGACCATTGTAAAAACGTTGTGATCGATGGAACGGAGGCTTTTGCGGGTGGGATCAATATCGGGTATGAGTATACCGGATTAAAACCCGATGTAGGGTTTTGGCGTGATACTCATGTGAGAATGATCGGGGAAGTTTCCGACGATCTCCAGACAATTTTTGACAATCACTGGAACATCGCTTCGCCAGACCGGGTAATGATTCATCAGAAAGAAAAGTTATTGGATAAACCATTCCGAACTATCTCTTCATCTCGTAAAACAACACTTTCTAGACTGTCCTCAGAGTGGAACTTTGAAATTGGCACAATGAATGGCATCGATCTGGAAACAGTTCCGGACTCTGATATGTTGCATCATGCCTATATTCAAACATTAGAAGGTAATCCAGGTATACCTACGGAAGTTATCCGGGAGACCTACTTCATTGCCCTGACACAAGCGACTCAATCCATCGAACTTACCACACCCTACTTTGTTCCCGATGAAGATATTATTATGGCGATGAAGACTGCTGTAGCACGAGGAGTTCATATAAGATTGCTTACTTCGAGTCAAAAGGATCTCTCTACCTTGATCGTAGGTCAAGCAAGTCGCACCTACTATGGTGAACTATTGGAAGCAGGAGTCAATATTTATCTCTATAATAAAGGCATGTTGCACTCGAAGTCTATGCTGATCGATGGAGAAATCACTATTGTAGGATCTGCGAACTATGATTCAAGAAGTTTTCGATTGGACTATGAAATATGCGCAGTGATTTACAATTCTGATGTAGTAAATGAACTCACTAAGCAATTTGAGTACGATCTCACTCAGTCTATAGCCTTACGAATTGAGGATTTAGCTCAGCTTTCCATTATCCAACGTGTTGTCGATCAAGGAGCACGTTTGCTTTCCCCGTATATATAGTAGGGTTAACGCCTTGGTTTAGCTTAAGGCTTTTGTCATTTATCACTTCCACCCAATTGTAACGATATTTTACTCTTTAGTGAGGCAGAAATATCCAGACCCATTTGGGGGACAGGTTCAGGATATCCCAGGTAATACCCTTGAGCATGACTCACTTGATCTTCTCCAAGAAGATCCAAGATTGAACTATTTTCCACAAATTCTGCAATGACCTCTTTACCTAGAGAGCGCGCAACTGTGTTCATTGCTTGAACTAAAGCTCGATTTTTATAGTTTTTGTCCAAATCGCGCACGTAACTTCCATCAATTTTGACATAGTCTACCGATAAATACTGAAGGTATGAAAAGGAGGAAAAGCCTATGCCGAAGTCATCCAGCGCAAATCGGCATCCCTTTTCTCTGAGTCGTCTGATCCATCGGTCAGCACGTACCAGATCCTTCACTGCCATAGTTTCTGTAATCTCAAAACCAAGCCTCGAGGGCTCGATTCCCCTTTGATGAATATTTTCTTCGATTAATAATAGAAGTTCTTCATCTCCGATACTAACGCCTGACAGATTGACAAACAGGTTAAGAGTTGGATATTTCTTTAGGGCTTCAAACGACAATACTATAACTCGCTTATCAATTTGTGACATCAGACCAAAGCGCTCAGCAATAGGGATTATTTTACCTGGGTAAACAATTTCCCCGTTATCCATCACTATTCGCATTAATGCTTCGTGATGAATAGTTTCGCCCGTCGAAATATTTAATATTGGTTGAAAAAATAAAACGAATTTGTCTGTTTCAAGGGCATCGCTGATCAAAACCATTAGGTCGTTCGTTTCACTTAGTTTATCTATAACCAATTGCTCATTGGATGTGCAGAAAACACGATTTCGCCCTTGTTCCTTTGATTGGTAAAGGGCATAGTCGGCGTATGAAATAGCCTCACGAAATCCAAGCGTTGCATCATAAATTAAAGCAACTCCTATAGAAATGGTATAGCCAAATGAAATTTCATAGTTATCGGGAGACAATTTTGATTTTTCGACTGCATGCCTTAATTTTTCTGCGACTAGGCCCGCCTCCTCAGCGGTTACCCTATTCAGTAAAATTGCAAATTCATCCCCACCCAACCGAGCCAAGAGGTCTTCTTCGCGTAGTTTTCCCTTTAATATAGATACTAGGTCGATCAGTACCATATCACCTATAGAATGTCCGAATGTATCATTGATGAATTTAAAATTATCTACATCAATTAAGAGTAACGCTCCGGTTCTATTTTTCTGATTAATTTGGGCAATAGTTTGGACATAGGTTTCTTCAAGAACATTTCTATTTGGAACCCTCGTCAAAGCATCATGTGAAGCGAAAAAACGCAAGTTGTCCTCTATACGCTTACGGTCGCTGATATCTCTAATCACTTTTCCCCAAACTTTTTCATTCCCTATGACAACCCCTTGGGAACTTATTTCCACCGGGAAACAGACCCCACCCTTTCGAACATGTACTGTCTCAAAGGTAATTCCCTGAAAATTCACTTCCTGCATATGTCGTTCGACGATTAACCTATCTTCTCGACTATATAGGTCATAAATACTTAAAGAAAGTAACTCGTCTCGGCGATAGCCATAAGCGTCTTCAGCGGCCTTGTTTGCCTCGATTATTCGTCCATTATGGCTAACAAACAGAATGATATCATGTGCATTCTCTAATAATACCGTGTACTTTGCTGAGATTTCTTGTGCCTTATTACGTTCGGTCACGTCTTGAACACTAACGATTACCACACTCGACTGTCCACTTGTGGACCAGCAGGTATTAATATCTACATTAATGTATTCACCATTTTTCAGACAGTATTGACGAGAGTTTATACTATTTAAACTTTTCTCCAAAATATTTACGAGATCCTCATCCACAAGGGATTTATCAGTATAAAAATCACAAACGGTTAATTTAGGAATCTCTTCAACGCTATACCCCATCATAGTATTGAATTTTTCGTTTGATTCAACAACCCTCCTCGTAAATGGATCAAAAATATATATTCCTCCAGGAGAATTCCTGACCGCTGAAGCGTAACGAGACTCACTCTCTCTCAGTTTTTTTGCCTCATTTTCCAAAAAACAGATATTTTCATTTATCAAACGATTCTTTTCTTCCAACGCCACAACCATACTATTAAACGCTAAGGAGAACTCTCCCATGAAGTCAACACGTTGTTTATAGTCGCCTTGAGCGATCTGCTGAACCTGCCATACTAAAGTTCTGAGCTGTGAATGCAGTTCCTTAAACGGAGATGCAAGAACATTGCTTGCTTTCGGTGCTTCGACGTTCAGTAGCCCTTGCGACAAGGGTAGTATGAAGTTCCAAATTTCAGAAAATGAATATATTACCTCATTTATACGTTTGGCCAATATCTCTAACGACTCAGGAAAGCTTTCATAACAAATAGGTTCCGTTTGTTTTCCTCGAAGCAATTGAGTTAAACTATTTAACATCTGTTCTATAATCAGATTTTCTCTAACATCCACAAACAACACCAATTTCCTTAAGGATTTTACGTCAGTTATTCCGGATGGTTAACAAGAAATCGACAAACCCTATCGCCAGTACCCCAGCAATCAATCTCTTTAACGGCAAATTCTTTTCCCGTATATACTTTCATAATACCGGCAATGAATCCCTCGTCATAATTGCACACTGCCATATCAATGAATGGCAAACCGGAACAATCTAAATCTTCTGCCACTGTTAGCAAAAACTCCATATTTTCAAGATCTACCTTTTCAATTCGTAAGATTCCAATCTTCTGCTCTTGCAAAACTCTCTTAAGCTCAGAAAAAAATTCAGGGAGATTCAAATTAACGTCCAATAAATCTCTAGTAAATTTTTCTCCGACAAGCTTTCCTGCCTTAAAAAGGATTGTATCTGAAAATTCTTTGTCAAATTGTTCAACTAGAACATGACGAACCGAGTATTGCAGTAATCTATAGACTGAAACTGGAACCATTTGCCCAAGATTCGGCCTATTCGACACGATATCTCCTAATTCATCCCAAGAAACTGAATTATTATTCACATCCACTTCAATCAAAGTCACTGATACCTCCAAATTCATACAATTGTTACAAATACGCAAATAGCGTATTGTCGAAACGATACTTCCATTATAGCATGAATATTTCGGTGTGGCAGAGCCACCAATTTAGAACCCATCTTCTATTTAATTAAGATCTTCTCTCCAACTGAATGGTTTTGATTCTGAAGGCCTCCAAAGGCCCCTATCCAGTAGCCAGCATCTATGCCCACTCGGAGAATAGCACCAATTGGATAGGTGGAGGCTAATCTTTTGCTTTAAATTAAAGAATATTCAGATAACTTATGGTATAATAACTTAAGTCATTTTACTCCTCTTCAAAAGGAAGCTCTCGCTTAGGACAAAAGAGAGCTTCCTTTTAATCGCTTGAGGCAAATCAATGTTAAAATATTAAGAACATGGAGGGCTAAGTCGAAATGTTATGGTGGAGGACAACCCTAAGCGGAATAGCATGGATGACGGTCTTACAAGGAATAAGAAATATGGAGGTCGGAGCATGAGCTTTTGGATAGAAGAAGGTTTAAGTGGATCAATTTGCCGACACTGCAGAAATTGGATATACCACGATTGGTATTTATGCGATAAGGCTCCTGCCGGGAGGTCAGATACGAATGGGTTTCTTGTTCTACCTATAGTAGGATGCAGGAACTTTGAAGAGAATAAAAACCAACTCTAGCCAAAAGCTGGAGTTTCCATTTGCGTCGTTCCTCTTCAACAATTTCATTTTTGATCAAAATTATCCCATCGTTTGTTCAATACCTTTTCAATAAAAGTTCTTGCTATTTCCGGATCAAACTGGGTACCAGCGTTGTTTCGAATTTCAGCAAGTACTACCTTTTCACTCAAAGCCTTTCTGTATGGACGTTCACTGGTCATTGCGTCGTAGCTGTCAGCAATAGCAATAATTCTGGCTACCATCGGAATAGCCTCCCCTTTTAAACCTTTTGGGTAACCCGCGCCATCCCATCTTTCATGATGTGCCAAGATACACTCTGCAAATTCTAGCATGTCATAAGATGAACTTAGGATTCTATAACCAATTTCAGGATGCCGTTTAATTTCGTCCCGTTCCTGCTCGGTAAGTTTTTCAGGTTTATTAAGAATACCTTCTTCGATTGCTATTTTCCCTATATCATGAAGGAGACCAATAACTTTAAGTTTGCATATTTCAATTTCAGAAAACCCTAATGCTTTTCCTATATGTAGGCATATTTCACTTACCCTTTGAGAGTGTTTTTCTTCCCGTGGATTTTTTTCATGTAAGGTATTGGTTATTGTGTTTATAGTATTACCTCTCATAC
>Ga0209415_10002436_pt1 | contig 34822 bp, 25 predicted proteins | sample PeaSoiSIISIP2007_FD_187696 | JGI IMG/M metagenome (GOLD analysis project Ga0209415, IMG submission 187696) | Peat soil microbial communities from Weissenstadt, Germany - SII-SIP-2007 (SPAdes) (version 2) | ecosystem: Environmental > Terrestrial > Soil > Wetlands > Peat | place: Germany... | reverse complement strand
TTTCTGAGGCGGGGAAAATCTGTGCAAGGGGAAGTATCAATCCGGGCAACAGCTCAGGCTCCTCGAATTTGTGCCCGGCAGCGGCGCTGCGTACTTCGGGCTCTAGCCTGTCGGCAACGTAGCGGTATGCCTGCTTAGTGTTGGGATAGAAAAGCCAGACGGCCTTTGCACCCGCGGAGAGGTATTGCGACACTTTGAAAATCAGGTCGTCGGCGCGATCGCTCCTCGAAACAATTTCGATCACGAGGTCCGGGACAACCGGCAGCGGCACTCGGTCCAGATCGATGCCACGCAGTCGGCCGGCACGAATAAACGCCACGTCGGGCCTGCGCACGGTATCGCCGATGAGCTTGATGTCCGTTTCGCCCGTCACTGCTCCAAACCTACGCGCTTCGACAAAAGCACGTAACTGGGCGCTGAGGCTATCGCGAATGTCATTGTGGAAGAAGCTCACAGATGGCGTCACAATCAGTTCCCCTTCACTTAGCTCGTACCTCATGCCCTGAGGTTCCTCAAGTGCGATATAGTCTTCGCAATTAACCAAGGTCTTTGTCGCCATCTGAACCTTCTTTCAGTACAGACTATCATAGCCACAGAGGAATTTCAGCCCAGCCTGTGCACGGCAAGACGCTCCCCACGAAACTCCGGCCTCCCCTCCTCGGGGCGAGAGGTTGCACCGCTGCTGGCGCCCTCTTCGCCCGGAGTGGGCTGGGTAAGGGGATCGCAATCCCATACACCCCATTGTCATTCCATGCGCACCGCAGTCATCGGATCGATGTGTGAGGCCCGGCGCGCCGGCAGGTAGCCGGCGACCAGTGCCACCACGACCAGCAGAAGCGCGACGCCGGCGAGAGTCGGCAAGTCGTGCGGCGAGAGCCCGAAAAGCATGCTGGCCAGGAGGCGGCTGGCGGCCAGCGCGCACGGAACGCCCAGCGCTAATCCCATCAGAACCAGCGCCAGCACTTCTCGCAGGACGCCGCCAAGAACCGTGGCCGGCCTTGCGCCCAGCGTCATGCGAATCCCGATTTCACGCGCACGCCGGGTAACGGCGTAGGACATCAGCCCGTACAAACCTATCGAAGCCAGCAGGAGCGCCAACGCTCCGAAGAAACTCGATAGCATGGCAATAACCCGCTCCTCCACCAGCGCCTCGCCGACCTCCTGCGGAATGGATTTCGTGCTTAATGGATATTCATGCCCGAGGGACTGAATTTCCGACGCGACCGTTTTAGCCAACGCGTCGGGAGTGCCGCGCGTTCGCAAGAACAGATGCCCGAACTGCATGGAATCGGAATATTGAACCGCGGGAACGTAAATCACCGGCGGCGCCGCGTCGTGGAGATCGAAGAGTCGTGAATCAGCGGCGATTCCGACCACTTCAAGATTCTGGTATTGCGGCATGAAGCCGAAGCGAAGGCGCTGGCCGAGGACATTGCCGGAGGTGAAAAGCCGCGCCGCAAGACTGCTGCTGATGATGGCAACGTGCGGGTGATGCTCGTCGTCGGTATCCTCAAAATTGCGGCCACGAATTAGGCTTATTCCGAGGGTCGAGAAGAAACCTGGCGAAACCGACGCCTCGGTGGCCTTCACTCCGGCGTCCGGGCTGGTTGCTCCAGCCATGGTGGAAACCGTGTCGCCCCACCCTTCCTGCGCAGGAAGGGAAACATCCGCGAACGCGGCTGAAAGGATGCCCGGCCGGCTCGAAACTCGACTGAGAAGCTGCCGGCGGTAGCCTGTCATCTCAAGGTTCTGGTAGCCGCCCGGCCTGGGAACAAGGCTCAACTCGAGCACGCCTTGCTCGAGTCCCGGATCGATGGCGCACAACTTCCGGAAGCTTCGCACCAGTAGACCGGTCCCCAGCAGAACCGCAAGCGAGAGAGCCACTTGGGTCACGATGAGCGCCTTGCCCAGCTTCCCTGTGCCACCTGCCAGGCTGCGCGTACTCTGCTGAATCACAGAAGCGGGATCCTCGCGCGACGCGCGCCATGCGGGCGCCAAGCCGAAAAGGATTCCAGTCACCAGGGCCACCAGCGCAGTCACTGAGAGCACGCGGTAGTCAGGCCGGAGATCGAGGACGACCGGTGTGAGGTATCCCTCCGTCAGAAACGCGACGAGTAGGCGGCTCCCCCAGTAGGCAAAGGCAAGCCCCAGCATCGCGCCCAAAGCGGAAAGCGCCAGGCTCTCCCTCAATACCTGTCGGGCGAGCGTCCAGCGATTCGCACCCAGCGCCACGCGCACGCTCATTTCGTGGCTGCGCGTGGCGGCGCGCGCCAACATCAGGCTCGCCAGATTCACGCAGGCGACCAGGAGGATTAGTCCCACAATGCCCATCAGCACGTAGAGCGGACGCGTGAAGTGGGACCTCAACGAAGCGTTCACGCCTGTGGCGGCGGGGGATACATCCAACCCCATTGAGAAGAAGAGTTGGCGGCGCAGGCCGGGTGTGTCGGTCGAAGCTGTCCTACGCAGCACCTCCGGCCAGAACGCTTGCAGTTGGGCTCGCGCCTGTGCGACGGTGACACCGTCCTTCAGACGACCGGTAATGAACACCCACAGCATGGCGCGATTGTCGGTAGCCTTCATCGGGGTCGTAATGTCCGGCGCCGCACCGGTGCTCATTCCTGTAAACCACCTTTTCGACACGCCGATGATAGTGAACGGCTGCCCGTCGATCGCTACCTGTTTTCCCACAACGTCCTCAGCCCCACCGAAGCGACGTTGCCAATAGTCATAGCTGAGCACAGCCACCGGCGAGGTCCCGGCCCCTGCAAGTTTCACATCTTCAGGCGCCAGCAGTCGTCCCAGAAGGGGTGTCGCACCTAACTCGGAGTAATAATTCCCTGTGACCGAGCGCACCTCCGCCTGCGAGAGCACTCCATTGATCTCGACATTGGTCGCCGCGCCGAAACTCCAGCCAATCAGACCCGAAAAAACCTTTTGCCCGCGCTCAATCTCGCGGAACATCGGAAACGAGAACATGATTTTGCTGCCTCGGCGGACCACCGAAAGCTCCACAAGACTCTCCGGGTGCCGGACAGGGAGGTCGCGTAAAAGCAGCGCATCGAGGAGTGAGAAGATGGCGGTGTTGGCGCCGATTCCCAGCGCCAGCGACAGCACCGCCACACACAGGAAGCCGGGATTCTTGCCCAGTACCCGCAGCGTGTGTCGCAGATTGCGGTAGAAACTCACGGGGAAAGTATAACATTGCAGTGTGCGGCCCCGCCGCCGTGACAAGATTCGTCGTAGGGGCGCGCCATGGCGTGCCCGTACTGCCATGGCGTGCCGCTACACGAATCCCCAACCGACGCGCCACGGGAAGTATGATAGACTGCGCTCGGCCGTGCAGGCGGAGGTATAACGAAATGAGTTCAATTCAAACCAGTCCGCTGATTCTCAATCTGGATAGCCCCGAAGCGACGCTCGAACTCGTGGGCGGCAAGGGCGCTTCCCTGGCGCGCATGGCGGCGTCCGGCCTGCCCGTGCCAGCGGGCTTTCATATCACGACCAACGCCTATCGCCGCTTCGTGGGCGCTAACGGTTTCGACGAGGAGGTTCTGTCCGTCGCGGCACAAACCGGCTCCGACGATCCAACAGCATTTGAGCGGGCTTCGACACAAATCCTGGCCCTCTTTGAGAAAGGCGCTATGCCCGAGGACCTCGCCGCGCTGATCGAGCAATCTTACAACGAGCTGGGCGGAGACGATCCGCCGGTTGCGGTGCGCTCCTCCGCGACCGCGGAAGACTTGCCCGGAATGTCCTTTGCCGGGCAAATGGAAACCTACCTTAATGAGCGCGGCGGCGCCGAGGTGCTGGCTGCCGTTAAGCGCTGCTGGGGCTCGCTGTGGACGGCGCGCGCCCTTAGCTACCGCGCCCAGCATGGCATTCCTCCGGAAACCGTCAGCATCGCGGTCGTGGTACAGCAGTTGGTTCCGGCGGAAGTAGCGGGCATCCTTTTCACGGCCGATCCGCTCACCGGCGCGCGCGACCAGATCATGATCAACGCGGCCTGGGGACTGGGTGAGGCGATCGTGGGCGGTCAAGTTACGCCCGATGCAATTATCGTCGCGAAGCAGACGGGTGCGATGGTCTCGCAAGACATCGCCGTGAAAGAAGTCATGACGGTGCGCGTGCCGGGAGGAACCCGCGACGAGCCCGTGCCCGCTGAGAGGCGACGGCAGGCTGCCTTACAACCGGAGCAAGCCTCTGAATTGGCGCGCCTCGGCCGCCAGATCGAGCAGCTCTACGGACTGCCGATGGACATCGAATGGGCGATCAGCGGCCGGCGCATCTTCATCCTGCAAGCCCGTCCCATCACCGCCCTGCCGGAGATGCGCGCCACGCTTGAATGGAAGCTGCCTCGCGCGGGCGGGCAGTACGCGCGCAACAGCGTCATCGAGTTGCTGCCGAATCCGCTCTCGCCTCTGTTCGCCACGCTCGCGCTGCCCATCTGGAACGAAGCGCTGCGAGCGCTGGTGCAAACGATAGGGTTCGATCGCGGGCTGACTGAGAAATTCCGTCTGCAGACCATCAACGACTACGCTTATACCGAGTTCGGCTTTAGCGCCTGGGAATCGGCGAAACTTGCCGTTGCTATGATCGGGCTGCTTCGCGTTTTTGTTCCGCTGTTGCGCTCTGGGCGAACGCGCTGGGCAGATGACGCGCGGCCGCATTACTCGAACGTCGTCGGCGCGTGGGTTGCGCGCGACCTGGCCGCGACGACGGCAACCGATGTGCTCGCCGGTGCGCGCGAGCTTGTGAAGGCGGCAGCCGGCTATTACACGACAATCCAAAGCGGCATTCTGCCTTGCGCGTTCTTGAGCGAGCCTGCGTTCGCGACGTTTTACGACCGCCTGGTCAAGCGTCAAGGCGATCCGATGGCGTTGACCTTCCTGCTCGGTTTCGACAGCGCACCCATCCAGGCTGAGAAATCGCTCTACGATCTGGCTTCCTGGGCGCGTACGCAGCCGGAGCTTGCCGCCTATCTCGAGCGTGCCTCGAGTAAAGAGATTGCGCAGGCGTTCGCTTCCACTTTCGCACCCATTGCGGATGCGGAAGGGTGGCGGGAGTTCGCCGCCCGGTTCGCGCAGCACCTCGAGCGCTTCGGCCATGCGGTCTACGATCTCGATTTCGCTTCGCCCGTCCCGGCCGACGACCCCGCGCCGCTGCTGGAAACCCTCAAATACTTTCTCTCCGGGCAGGCGCGCAGTCCTTATGAACGGCAGGCGACTGCGACGCGCGCGCGGCTGGAAGCCACCGAAGATACCCTGGCTCGCCTGAAGGGCCTCCGGTTGCGAATCTTCCGCTCTTTGGTTCGAACCGCCCAGCTCTATGCTCCGTTGCGCGAGGATGCTCTCGCCGATGTGGGGCTGGGTTGGCCGATCCTGCGCCGCATGCTGCGGGAAGTTGGCCGGCGGATGGTCGCCGCGGGCGCATTTGAGCGGCCCGATGATATATTCTGCCTGGAATGCGATGAAGTTCGGGTGGCAGCCGCCGCCCTCGACGCAGGCCGGCCGCCCGAAAACTACGCTCGCGTCGTGGCCGAGCGCCGAGCCAGGCAGGAGAACGAGCGCCAGGCGACCCCGCCCGTGGCTCTGCCTGTCAGGGACCGCACCAAGTTCTTAGGTATTGATGTCAGCCGCTGGATGCCGGCTCGCACGGTCCAGGTAACGGGAAAGACGATCAAAGGGATTGGCGCCAGCCCCGGCCGCGTGAGCGGCACCGCCCGGGTAATTCACGGGCCCGAGCAGTTTCGAGAGATGCAGCCGGGTGATATCCTGGTCGCCAAGATCACCACGCCAGCTTGGACGGCGCTCTTCGCGCTTGCCTCCGGCGTGGTCACCGATGTGGGCGGCCCCCTCAGCCACAGCTCGATTGTGGCGCGCGAGTACCACATTCCCGCCGTCCTGGGGACGGGCGTGGCCACAGAACGTCTCCACAGCGGGCAGCGCATCAGCGTGGATGGCGATGCCGGCACCGTCACGATTGTCGATTGACGATTGGACGACGCAGAACAGAAATACGACCTGCTTTTTTTTGTAATGTTAGATTTTAGATTTCGAGATCGAATGAAGGCCCCCGCTTGGGTTCCGAAGGGCTTCCGATCCGGCTATTCTAAATGAGGAAACGTCCATGACCATTGAGGAACAGCTCGCAACCCTGACCCGTTCGGTCGAATTGATTGCTCAGATGCAAGCCAAGACAGAGAATGAAATTCGCACCCTCGGTCGCTACATCCGCGCCATTGTGCTTGACCACGAAGCACGACTGCTGGTGTTGGAGCAGGAGGACAAGAGTGAAGGCTGAGATCCAGCGCCGGCTCGACCGCTCCGCGTCTCTGCCGTTGACAGGCGTCCAAACACATGAAAAAGTTAACCACCGAGGCACTGAGGCACTGAGAAGGGCCTTCATTTTCGCTTCTCTGTGTCTCTGTGTCTCAGTGGTGAGCCGATTTCTTCGCGCCTCTCGCGCCCACACCACATATCACAAACGGTTCGCGTAGCCCACCGCACAGATGGCCAGGATCAGCATGGTCACACCTGCGACCGCAAAGCCGAACGCCTTGCGGCTCGCGCCCTTCCATTCTCCTGTGATGAATCCCAGGACGTTCGCGGTAATAACCATGGTCGACATCATCACCGCCCAGCCCACCGAGGTCCCCAGAGACCCGAGGAGCCGCGCGCCGGGCGCGTAAACGGCAAAGCCGGCGATCCACATAAATCCCATTAACGTCGCCAGAGGCCAATAGTGTCGCGTTCCCTCCAGGACGAGCAACTTGCCGGTCCGGTTCTTCTTCATCAACCAAACGCAGTAGCCGGCGCTGCAAAAAAACAGCGGCAAAGTCAGCGGGGCCCAGAGAGCGTTGCCGGCCATGGTCGGCGCCGCGCCCTGCTCGATGGCTCTGCGTTGGTATTCTGCGCCGAACGTGAAGCCAAGGTTCGCGGAGGCGGAGAGAAGGCCCGAGGCGATACAGATTGCCAGGCCGACGCCAAACGAGCCGTGGACCTCTAGACCCGAGGTGCCGGAGCCTTCGGCGGCCTTTTTCGCCGGCGCACGGAGCTTTCCTCCCCAGGCGCCGAGAGCAAGACCGATCAGAACCAACGCCAACGAGAAGAGCGTCATCAAGCCTTGCGGCTGGGCCAACTTCTCAGGAGATAGCACTACCATGGGAATCAGCGCTCCGGCGGTTGCCGCGAGGCCGATGATGATCGTAAATCCCAACGCCATACCTAGCCGCGACACGCCCAGGCCAAAGGTGAGAGATCCGACGCCCCATCCGAGCCCAAACACTTCAACCAAGAACAGAGAGCGCAGGGAGGTGGTGGCCAGTACGGTCAGTGGATGGGGGATGGTTAAGAGCACAAAGAGCCAGGGGAAAACCAGGTAACCTGCCGTGCAATAGACAAACCAGGTGTTCTCCCACACCCATTTCCTCAGGGGCTTCATGGGCAGCATGAAGGCGCCTTGCAGAATCCCCGCGAGCATTACGAGTGCATATCCCATGGTTGGTTCCGCCCTTTCCAATGGCTGAATCAGAGGTCTCTAACGTCCAAAGCTCATCGGGTTGTCATCCTGAGCGCAGCGAAGGATCACTGCAGTTGCGTTTGCCCGCGAATAACTGCAGAGATGCTTCGCTTCGCCCAGCATGACACGTTTCCCGGTTACTCCAGGTAATCGACTAGAGCTTCCGCAATTTCCCCAAGGTTCCGGTCCCCAAAATGAACCGCGAGTCCCAAAACCTCGCGGCGGCTTGGTGGGTTCGTGGGCGCAACCGCCGTGAGCCGAATCTTCCCCTCGGCGTGCGGCGGTATCGTAAGGTGACCGGCTTCTCGGACTCTCCATCCTGAAGGGGCGCGCAGTTCCGCAGTTGCTTGGCGCGGAACTGCGCCATGGTTATAGATCCGCGCCTCGATGGTCACCAGTTGGCCCGGGAGGACGAACTGCCGGTACGGGTAAGCGCGAATCCAAGAAGGATCCAGGCCGAAATTCGGGTCGTCCCAGGGAAACAACTTGGAAAAGAGCTCTCGGCGTTCCTCGAGCAATTTAAGCCCGCGCTGCATGTACTCGTCCGAATAAGGTTGGGGGCCCCAGTGCGACGCCACCAGCAAGTCCGGCTTCAACTTCAGGAGCAGCCGGAAGCATTGCTCGTAGCCCGGCTCGTCTTTCCCAAGGAAATTGCGGTTGTAGCTGCAATAGTCGTCGATGCCGAAGTCGGCAAACGAGTCGCCGGTCATGAAAAGGCGAATGCCGTCGCGCTCAATAAGCAGCCCGTCATGGTAAATTGTCTGCCCGGGGAAATAGTATCCCGTCATCTTGTAGCCTTTCCAATTGATGACTTCGCCTTCCGCCAGGGCATGATCCACTCGAATGCACTCGGGCGTCAAAGCGGGCATGGAGTAGGCATAGGGATTCTCGAGGACATCCTGGAGTTCCTTCTGCACGTAGAACTTCGCACCGTATTCACGCCGCACCGCATTGATCGATTGATCGTGGTCATCGTGATAATGGGTGATCCAGATGCCGTCGATCCCTTTGATGGTCCCTTCTCTCTTCAGCCGGGCGAGGGTTTCGAGCACCGGTGACTTGAACCCGCAGTCCAGCAGGAAGATCGTTCCATCCTCTGCTTGCACGTACCAGGATGTCGAGGCCGCGTAATGGAACCACGCAGGCGCCTTGGGCAAAGGGAGGGGAGGAAGCATCGGCACGGCCAGGTCTGCGGGGGGATGCGAGTTGTCCGGTAAAGTGATCTTCTCGGGAATGTCGTGGAAATCTCCGGAGAAATAGAGACGCCAGGCAGCCAGCGTCATGTAATTGGCCATCGCCGCATGCAGGTTCTGCTTCAACTTCGAAACCGCCCCGGCGGGGTCGTGGATGACCACGCCATGCGCCGGAACCAGCATGTCAGGTGCATGGGAAAGGACCGTATCCAGACTATTGAGTAAATCCGGCGCGGCCCCACCGAATCCCCAGTAATCACCTCGCATCCCTGGAAAACGCTTCTGCAACATGTAGAAGTTCCAAAGCTGTCCCGGGCCGAAAATCAGGTCGCCGGTGAACGCGAGCTTCTTGCCATCAACATCCACAAGGTAGGAAACGCTCCCGTCGGTTGGGCCTGGGGTTGGAACAACCTGAAAGTCGAGGCCCTCCCAATGAAACACCTCCCCCCCTTGCAATTCGCGGTCGGGAACAAGCGAGCTGCGGAGGATAAACAGGTCGGGGCGGAAATCCATCCGGTCGTAAAGAATGGTGTCCGCACCCTCCCAGATTGCCGTGGCGTGCCCGAAGAATTCCGCCTCGGCGGCTGGCACGGCAACTTTCACGCCTGCCTTCTTCAGCAGGGCCGCGCCGGCGCACTGGTCGCGATGATGGTCGGTGTAGAGCACCCAGTCAATGGAACTGATATCCAACTTCTTTGCCGCCGCCAGAACTGTGCCATCACCCGACCCAATCAGCAGGCTCTTTCCGTTGCGTTGGATCACTGCCACATTAGTGGCCTCGCGATAGATACTCACGTGGGGTGTAACGGGCTCGAGTTGCGGACTCTGTGGTTCCCCGGATACCTGACAGAGCAGGGATGAGGCAAGTGAAAAACAGGATATCAGCAAGAAGGCCGTTCGAAGCTTCATGGCGCGCCTCGACGCAGATCTTTCGCAGATGCGTGGATGCGAATCAGAGTCGCTCATTATACCCTGGGAGCAAGCAAAACGCGGGGATGAAACGAAAGTGAGGTGTGGGAAATGGAAGTTAGCCGGCGCCGTGCCGGTCGCACGCTGTGGAGCGGGCATCTTGCCCGCGCCGGGAGTTTCTACATTTCAGATGGTGTATCGCAGCCATCATTGCGCTTTGTCCGGCCAGCGGCTCTGCCGCCCTGCCTTGCGGAAAGGCTTTGCCTTTCCGGCGTCGGCCTTGAATCCGGTTCTTAGGCTGAGGCTCCGCCTCAACTGACGAGGCGCAGCCTCGCCGAAAAAACAACAATTGAGTAAGGAAGGCCCGGAAAGGCAAAGCCTTTCCGCAAGGCAGGGCGGCAGAGCCGCACGCGCGAAGCTAGCAAAGTGTAGAAACTCCAGGTGCCAGCCTACTCACGCGGCGGAGGCATGGGGGCAGGCATGGGAGCAGCGGAGGGCCCTAGAGTATTCGCCCTTATCTCGGGTCCGTAATGGAACGTATTGACCCCTGGCATGTCCCGGAGTTTCTTCCACTGATCCACGGTCAGGACGCGGCGGATCGCCAGCAGCATCATCGCGTCCGACTTTTCCAGGCTGGCGCGTGCCTGGGCGACCTTATCGATCTGGGCAGCCACTTGCGACTCCACCGGCTGGTCGGCCTCCACCAGAGGCTCCAGGATCGCTTCCTGTTTCTCCAAGTCAGCGTGCAGATCGATGAGTTGCAGGCGATGATCCTGGAAGATCTTCTCGATTTTCGTGACCTGATCGTCGCTAACGCCGATTGTCTTCATCAGGGCCGAGTCTTTCCACCACTTTCCGAGATGGTCCATCCGAATAACTCCGAGGTGGTCCCTCCGAATAACAGGGCGGTTTGGCCCGGGGCCAAGCTGGACCGCCTTGGGGGGGCCCGCCGGCATCCCCTCAGCCGGGGGAGGCATTTCCTGGGCAACGGCGAATCCGCAAAACAGGATTGCCAATGCCACGCTTGCGACAGTTGTTTTCATCTCGTTAATCTCCTTTTGCTCAGAATTTCACTTCGTTCCTCGGCGATCAGCACTGCGGGGGCTAGCGCCTGTGGCACGTCGCGGTTGAGGTCTCCTTGAACCGCCTGGAGCAAAGCGTTGTCCGCGTCCTCGCTGGGGAAGTTCTTCGGGGCGTTGGGAGTTCGAGCCAGAAGTATGGCGGTAATCAAAACCGCCACCATGGCCACGACCCACCCCCAGTGCAGCGGATACCAGTCTTTTGTCGAGAGGCGTTCGCGCACAGCGAGTTGCTGGTTTCTCCAGAAACTCGGATCGCGCCGGGCGGTCGTATGAACGGCCTCCCGAAAACCGGTCAAAGCGCTCCGCAACTCTTCCGCCTCGCGAAAGCACGCAGCGCAGGTTTCGAGATGGCGAAGGACGTACTCATCACTGGCGCCAAGCGCCCACTCGGCAATCTGATCCTCACTAAGATGGCTGTTCACGGACGTTGCCTCCCTCCGTCGTAGGGGCAACCCCTGTGGTTGCCACAGGGCGGCCACAAGGGCCGCCCCTACGCCGTCTTCATACGTTCCCTCGCTTGCACTGCTGTCGAACCGCATGGACGGCTCGGAACAGATGTGTCTTCACAGTCCCCAGCTTCAAGGAAGTCGCCTCCGCGATTTCTTCCAGGCTCATCTCCTCCACAAAGCGCAGCACAAAGACCGCGCGCTGTTGCGCCGAAAGCTTTCGAACCGCCGCCCAGACGCCGGCCACCTCTTCGCGCCCCAGAATGACACGCTCCGGGGAAGCCTGAGGGTCCGCCAAGCTCGGCCCGAGGTCCGCGACCTCCGCGGAGGATGACCTCAACCGGCCCAAAACTCCCTCAGACGGCTGCGCCGGTGATCGCGGGCCAGGTTCACCGCTATTTTCAGCAGCCACACCCCCACATTCGCTTCACCCCTGAAACTCGCGCGCTTCCGGTACGCTTTCAGAAAGCACTCCTGCGTCAGAGTCTGCGCCGCGTCAGGGTCGCGAACTATGCCCAGAAGTACTCGATAGATGCGTTGCTGGTGTGCCTGGACAAGGGGCGTAAAGTCGTCCAGTGCGAACATGCCGAGGCCAACCCTTTCTTGGGCCGGAATCATCATAGCGGCTTGCCCATTCTGCCCCATGTCTGTCCCTCAATTCATCAAGACGGATTTGCAACCGGAAGGTTTACAACAACCATCCCCAAAGTCACATTTTCCACAGTCACATTTTCCACTTGACAGCTTTCCGGACATGTGATAGCCTATAATTGTGGTCATTTTCGAGACAAATTGTCCTAGCCGGGCGCCAGACGCGGCGAGGCTCAGGTGAATCCGGCAAGAGGGAATAGCAGCGCTCTATGAAAAATGGAAAATCGCGGGAACGAAGCTAAGAAGTACTTGAAAACAAAGGAAGTCAATGTTCTTAACGCAGCAAATTCTGCGTCTTTTGCGCGCAGATTAGCACGAATTTGGACGCAAAATGGAGTACGTACAGCGTATTTTGCGCAAAACGAATCTAAGGTCCGAGTGGAAAGCCGAGGCCTGACAATGACAATGTGTCGGCTAGTAGGGGCGGTTCGCGAACCGCCCCTTCACACCTGCCAAGCGGCGCAGACGGGACGTGGTGCGGGCGTCTCGTCCCGCGTCAAGTCGCGGGCTGAGCCTGTCCCGAGCGGAGCGACGGAATGCCCGCGCCACATTGCTTGACGAGTCTGCGCTTTCCCCATAGACTAAAAATATGCCCGCATAATTGGGAGCTGGTTTCAAAGACTATGTCATTCCGAAAGACTCTCGTTGCATTCACACTCGCTTTAGCACTGGCTCCGCTCGCTTGGTGCCAGAGCAACATGGAACTCTTCCCCCTGACGGACATCAAGCCTGGACTGAAGGGGGTGGGTCGTACGATTTTTCAGGGTGAGCAGGTCGAAGAATTCCAAGTCGAGATTTTAGGCGTGTTGAAAAACGTCCTGGCGCCGAAGCGCGACCTCATCCTGGCGCGGCTTTCGGGGGGGCCGCTGGCGAAGACCGGAGTCATTGCCGGAATGAGCGGCAGCCCGGTTTACATTGATGGCAAGCTGGTCGGAGCGGTGGCCATTTCATTTCCATTTTCGAAAGAGCCCCTGGCGGGGATCACGCCCATCCAGCAAATGGTGCAAGTCGTGCCGGAGGAGAAGGGCCAAACACCAACCGACGCGGCGCTTCCCCTTGACTTCCGCCTGGCAGGGACCATCAATGACCCTCGCGAGAGAGCGCGCTTGATTCCTGGACAGGATTTCGGCCCTGAAACTCTTCGACCATACTTCCCGGCGACTGAAGCGGGGATCTCATACCCCAACGCGGAGATACCACTGCGGTTTGGCGGCTTTGCCGCCGAGGCTGTGGAACCGTACATGGCGCTGTTCCGGCAGATGGGCTTTGCGCCGATGATGGGAGGAGCACTCGCGGGCGGACAGAGTTCAACTCCGGTCGATTCGGAGCTGGACCCCGGCTCGATGATCAGCATGCTGCTCGTCCGGGGCGATCTCAACTTGAGTGCGGACTGCACGGTCACTTACCGGCAGGGGAACAACCTCTACGCGTGCGGGCATCGTTTGCTTGCGGTAGGTCCGATTCAAATTCCCTTTGCGCCGGCCCACGTCTTAGTCACCGTACCGAGCCTCGCGTCGTCGTTTAAACTGGATGCGTCTGGTGACGTGATGGGAACGATCCGGCAGGACCGTTTTGACGCCGTCTACGGCGTGGTGGGGGAGAAAACCCCTCCCATGATCCCGGTTAGTGTAAAAATCCAAAGCACCTTGAATACCCAGGAGAATTATAAGTTCGAGGTTATTCAGGAACCGTTCCTATCGCCCTTGCTGGTAAACCTGGGTTTTGTTTCAACCCTCGGCAACACGGAAAGAACCATAGGCGCCGCCACGTTGGATATTGAAGGGAAGATCCGCCTTGCGGGGGCAGATCCGGTGAACTTCCAAGACGTCCTGTCGGGCGAGATGGGGATTAGTGCGCTGGCGGGCAACTTGGTGGCGACGCCACTGAACTACCTGTTGGACAGCGGCTTCCCTGACTTGCGCGTCGAGGGCGTCGAACTCTCGGTGAGGTCGCGAAACGAGCGGAGTGTTGCCGCGCTCGAGCAGGTTTGGAGCTCGCGGTCAGAGGTTAAACCGGGTGATCACATCGAGGTCTTTGGTCTCCTGCGCCTGCCCGGTGGGCAAGCGGTAACCCAGAAAATTCCTGTGAATATACCGGAAAACGTCAGCGATAAAGCATTGATGCTCGCGGTGGGGGGCGGCGCGACTATCAATATGTTGCAATACCGGCTCGCTCAACCCGGAAGCTCGGCGCGCGATATCCAGCAATTGGTCAAGGCTCTGAACCGCATGCGACGCAACAACCGGCTCTACGCGCTGCTCATGGCCCCGCAACGCTCGTTTGTCCTGGAAGGGGATGAATACCCCTCTCCTCCCCCTTCCTTGATACAAACCTTCATGGCCGACCCAGCGGCGGCCTCCAGCGTCAACCTCAGCGGCACTTCGGTGGTCGGAGACTACGAGGGGGCGGCGTCGTCGTTCATGATCCATGGCCAAAAGACGCTCCTTCTGAAAGTCGTGGGGCCAGGCCTCTAGTGCGGTTCGAGTGCCTCCTCCCCTTAGACGAAGCAGGCGGAGGGTGGCAGGGTCTGTATCGCTGCGTCGGCGGATCACCCCATTCCCGCCGTGGCAGAGAGGAAATCACGAAAGGCAAGGCATGAAACCAAATAAGAAGCTCCTGTTCTTGTTCATTCCGTTGCTTTTTTCCCTGCCCGGCGTGGGTACGGAAACCGTGTTTTGGCAGGTTGGCTCCTTTGAGGAGTTCCTCCAGGGGACGCTTTCCAATGTCTCGCTGGATACAGAGGGGGAGCTACACCTCGCTCCCGGGGCACGAGTAGTCTTCAATCCCGAGGAGGCGCTCGCCCTCTCCTTGGCTCACGACCAGAAAGGCAACGTCTACATCGGCACAGGCCATCAAGGAAAGGTCTTTCGCGTAGATAGCGCGCTACACTCCAACCTTCTGTTTGCAGCCCGCGAGCCCGACATTTTCGCTTTGGCCGCCGGCCCCGATGGATCGCTGTATGCGGGAAGCTCGCCGGAAGGCAAGGTGTACCGGATCACGCCTGACGGTCAGTCCAAAGTATTCTACGATCCGCACACCAAGTACATCTGGGCCTTGGCTCTGGATCAGGCAGGTCGGCTGTATGTCGCCACCGGGGACAAGGGCCAGATCTTCCAGGTTGACTCGTCAGGAAAGGGCACCCTTTTCTTCGACAGCAAACAGACCCACATCATGTGCCTCACCTTCGAACGGGACGGAGACCTACTTGCCGGAAGCGTCCCGAACGGCCTGATCTACCGCATAACTCCGAAGGGGAAGGGCTTCGTTTTGTTTGAGGCCAACCTGCCTGAAATTCATGACTTGGTGACCGACTCGAGCGGGCGTATCTATGCCGCAGCCCTGGGCGGCGCGGGAGGTAAAGGTTCCCCCGAACTCTTTGTCCCACCCCCTACCGGCCCGATTCCCGGCGGGGTCACCACCGTCACGGTGATGGCCTCCGACCAAGCTCAGCTCAGCGGCGGATCTGCGGCGCAAACTCCACCCAATGAGGGAGCAAGCCCGCCGAGCTTTAACCGGCAGACCCCCGTGGTTACTGCCCTGCCCAATTTTCAGCTTCCGCAGGGTCGAGGCTCTTTGATCGAAATATTTTCTGACTCAACCACAGAGACGATCTGGAGTTCGAATAACGAGAGCGTTTTCGGCCTGGCAGTGCGAGGAAACCACATCCTCTTTTCCACGGACTCCAATGGACGCATCTTCGACATGATCCCCGGGCGTGACGCAGAAAGGCTGAACCTTGTCACCGAAACTCATGAGTCCCTTGCGACGCGCCTGATGACCGAGGGATCTGACCTTTACGTGGCCACCAGCAACATCGCCCAACTGCTCAGGATTGAACAAGGAGTATCCGCGGAAGGAAGCTACGAGTCTCCCATCAAAGACACGAAGTTCATTTCTCACTGGGGCGTACTCGCTTGGCGAGGCGAAACGCCTGCTGGGACGACCCTCGAATTCTTCACGCGATCCGGCAATTCCGAGCGGCCCGACCAAACCTGGAGCGACTGGGCAGGCCCCAATCGCGGATCCAATGGCAGTCCGGTCAGCAGCCCTCCTGCCCGTTACATTCAGTGGAAGGCGGTCTTCCACGCCTCCGGTGCCGGCAGCCCCACGTTGAACGACGTCACAGTCTCCTACTTGAACCAGAATCTGCCCCCTCAAATCCGGTTGCTGAATGTGAGCACGGCGGGGGAACGCACCAGTCCTGCCGGGAGTAGCTCGTCGGGTCTATCCGCCGCAGCGGCCATTTCCGTCGGCGCTTCGGCTGGCGGATTCGGGGGGGGGCCCGGGGCAGGTTCTCCAGCTAAGACGCCGGTGACGCTGACTTGGCAGGCCGACGACCCAAACAACGACCAACTCTTGTACTCGCTCTACGTCAAGGCGACGGATGAGCAGGAGTGGCACCTCCTGAAAGACAAACTGCACCAGACAAACTACACCATAGAGCCCGGATCGCTGCCGGATGGGAAATACATCGCCAAGCTGGTTGCCTCGGATGAAGAGTCCAACCCGCCCGAATTGGCGCGAAAGTCGGAGCTGCTGAGCGCCCCATTTTGGGTCGACAATACGCCGCCGGAAGTCCGGGTGCATCGACAGAATGTTAGTAATGGTGAGGCAGAAGTCGTGTTCGAGGTCGAGGACAGCACTTCTCCCCTCCGCAGCGCCGAGACCTCGCTGGACGGGAAGGAGTGGCAGGACATTCTGTCTGACGACGGCATCGTCGATTCTCGCAAGGAGACCTTTACGGTGAGGCTCTCCAAGCTGGACGCCGGCGAACACGTCGTATCGCTTCGCGTCTTTGACACGGCTGGCAACCTTGGCGTCGGCAAGGCAGTTCTGCGGGTTGCCCCGCGCTGAGCGAGCACCAGCCTGTCCGCCCCCGTGGGCTCGGGCACCGGCAGAGGGGCCGCTGCTAACGAATCGGGCCAACATTATTCAGCCAGGCATGAAGACAACTCCCGTATGGGCCACCGCATCTCACCATTCGAGTCTGGATGCGGCTGGAAGTGATATTCCTTGAGCCAACAGAAGACGGCGGCTCCCAAGGCCGCTTCCGAGACTCAACTGGTTGCGCGCGCGCAGCGCGGAGACGAGGAAGCGTTTGCCGCGCTCTTCGAGATGCACAAGCGGCGAGTTTACTCGCTCTGCTTGAGGATGACCGGAAATACCGCGGAAGCGGAGGACTTAGCACAGGAAGCCTTCCTGCAGCTTTTTCGCAAAATTTCAACCTTTCGCGGTGAGTCCGCTTTTTCCACCTGGCTGCATCGGCTGGCTGTCAACGTCGTGCTGATGCATTTGAGAAAGAAGGGACTGCAACAAGTTTCGCTCGACGAGGTTGACTCCAGTCAGGACGAGCCCGTCAAGCGCGATTACGGCGACTATGACCGGAGGCTGATGGGGTCTGTGGATCGCATCAGCCTGACGCGTGCTATTGCCGAACTTCCACCAGGATATCGGACGGTGTTTGTTTTGCACGATGTCGAAGGCTACGAGCACAACGAAATTGCCGAAATCATGAAATGTTCTGTCGGTAATTCCAAATCTCAGCTTCACAAAGCGCGAATGAAACTGCGCGATTGGTTGCGCCAGAACGCGGGGCTGGCGACTCCGGATGAGCCTGTAACTTCCGACCAAGCCCCGACCGAAAGGTAATACCGAGATGGATGAAATTCGACGCCATAGGACCGCAGAGTGCGATCGCTTTGAGCTGGAACTGGAAGCCTACATGGAAGGCGAAGTCAGGCCCTTTGTGCTGGTTCACCTTCGCGAGTGCGTATTCTGCAAGGTTGTGTCTGAGGATTTGCTGGCGCTGCGGACGGCGGCCAGCGAACTTCCGCTTGAGGAACCCTCTCCGGCGGTATGGGCAAATGTGCGGGCTCGACTGTCGGCGGAGGGAGCGTTCGCCGAAAAGGAAGGCGTGTGGAGTTGGCTCTGGCAACTGGATTTACTTCGCCGTCCGGTTCCTGTGGCGGCCTTTGCCTGCATGCTGGCTCTCGGCTGCTGGATGACGGCGCCCCGGAATTATCCGCAACTGGAAGCCTCCGCTTCCCTCGCCGCCCTAGAGGGCCAGCCTGCCGCGGTACGATCCATGTCCTTCGTAAGCGGCGGGACCGGCCTGGAACAGGTGGTCCGCGAGTTGGAGGAAGCCTTCAAAGCGCGGGAGGGATCTCTCGCGCCCGATGTCAAGGCGACCTACGAGAATAGCTTGAGTTCGCTTGATGTTTCAATTCGGGAATGCAATGATTCGTTGCAACGTGAGCCCGGCAATTCGCTGGCACATGAATATTTGTTTGCAGCGTATTCCCAAAAAGCTGAGGTATTATCTTCAGCATTGGAATTTGATGAAGGCCGTTAGGCCAGCCCAGGGGGGACTTGACAGTGGCTGATCGTCATCAACAAAAAACAATAAAAACAACGGCTTTCCCTTATGGCGTGGGGATATTTCTCTGCTCGCTGGCACTGCCGGGCCTGTTAGTTGCCGCCGAAGGCAACCGGGTTGAGAAGACCTTTGAAGCGGCACCCAATCCTCGCGTTACGATCTCGAATGCGCGCGGGCAGATTCTTGTCAGAGGGTGGGACAAGCAGCAGGTGCACATTGTGTGTTCAGTCGTGTCACCGCGAGTGGAACTGGACAGCGAGGTCATCCCACCCGGCGGACCCGCCGACAAAGTTCACTTCTCCACGCACATCTTGGATCCCTTGGTATCCGGAAAAGATCAGACGGCCGACTACAGCTTGGACGTCCCGATGGGGACCGATCTTGAGATCCGCGATACACAAGGAAGCGTGAAGATTGAGAAGCTTCAAGGCGACGATGCAACCGTGGAGACGGTGGGGGGAGCCATTGTTGTCTCCGATTTCACCGGCCACCTCTTCGTGCGCTCGATCGGGGGGAACATCGAGGTGATCCGCGCCGCAGGACGCGTGGAGGCGTATTCAATCACAGGCGACCTGCATTTTGTCTCTCCGGCAACCTCCAAGCTCCGCGCCACCACAACCTCCGGGAGAATTCTCTTTGAGGGAGATTTTCCGGATGGCGGCGACTACTCACTTTCCGAATACAGCGGCGATATGGATATAATTTGCCCGCCCTCGGCGTCTTTCGAACTCAATGCCAAAACAGATCGGGGCAAGCTGGAGAACGCAATGCCCATCACCATCCGGCACCAACCCGCTACCCCGCTGTCCTCCGCCAATAGCCTCTTTGGCACTCACCTGACCGGCAAAGCGACGGTGAGCTTGAAGTCCTTCAGCGGGACAATCCGGATTCGGCAACGATAGCGGAAGGGAGTCGAAAGTCGAGAGTCGAAGGTTAAGAGCCACGAATCCGTTGTTTTCCGACTGCGCAATTTCTCGATTCGTTACACCTTGACCGTTCGTGCCTTCGACTCGCCGACCTCTCAACTGCTTCGCTTCCCGTCGTTCGTCTCTCGACTTTGGACTCTGCACTTTCGACTTTCGACTCTGAACTTTCGACTCTGTTATAATTCCCTCGAACAATGATCCGCCGCCGGCGCAAACAGGTTTATCTGCTCGGATTCATGGGCAGTGGTAAATCAACTGTCGGAGAACTCCTTTCCAAGAAACTGGACTGGCCTTTCATCGACCTCGACACGGTCATCGAAGCCGGACAAGGCGTGAGCATTCGGGAGATATTTGAAAGATCAGGCGAGGCCTTCTTTCGCCAACTGGAACGCGCTGCCTTGACCGAGGTGTTGAAAAGCGAGCCCGCCGTGATCGCACTGGGTGGCGGGACGTTCGCGAACGAGGCCAATGTCGAACTGCTTCGCGATACGGGCGGAACCACCATCTGGCTGGATTGCCCGATGGAGATCCTGCTCGAGCGGTGCTCGGGCATGGTGACCCGCCCGCTGTTCCGCGATCCCGAATCTTTGCAGCGTCTGCTCGATCTCCGGCTTCCGTACTATCGCCTGGCGGAATTCAGAGTCTCCACGGAAGGCCGGAGCGCACAGGAGGTCACCGAGCGGATTCTACGCCTGGGGAGCTTCTGAGCGGAACGGATTAAGCCGCTTCTTCGCCTTGAGGGGGAGGAGCAGAGGGAAGTAGATTGAAAAGAACCCGCGGTGCCGCCTTACTAGCCCACAGTACTTCACTGATTCTGCTGTCGCAACTTCTGGCCGCGATGTTTGCCGGCCACCTGGGAGGCTGGCCGCAAGAGGCGGCGGACAACCCGACTCCCGTGAACGTGGAGGATCAAGGCGTCTTTGTGATCTCTATGGCGGGACGTCCCATCGGCAGCGAGACCTTCAGAATCCACTCCTCGCCCGGCAGGATCGAGGCGCGCGGCGAAATTCGCCTCAACTTGGAGAAGAACGGAAAGACGGTGAGCGAACAAAGCTTCCCTGACCTGGTCGCCGACTCCCAACTCCGCCCGCTGACTTATACGTGGAGACTACACGGCCCGCAGTCCTCGCGGCTGGAGGTTGACTTTCGCACCAGACCTGCCAAAGTTCGCTACCATACCATCAACGGCAACGAAGATGACCGGGACTTCGACCTCACGCCTGACGTGGTAGTTCTGGACGACAACGTCATTCACCATTTCCAGTTGATTGCGGCTCGCCTTCAGGCGATGGGAGGTGGGAAACAGACTCTTCGCGTCTTTGTTCCACAGGAGGCACTGCCCAGCCTCATGACCGTGGAAGACCTGGGAGTCGCTACAACACCGGATGGCGCGGGGGAAACCGGTTTGCGGCATCTCCTCATTACCACCGACGTCACCCACGTCGATCTTTGGGTCGACGACAAGCTACACGTCCAGCGCGTTTCAGTTCCCGCTGCACAACTTGAGGCTCAACGGAAAAAGTAGCTATGGTTCGTACCGAGTAGACGGAGGGCCTGAAAAAAGGTAAGGGCGGGGCTGGTGCCTTGACCAGCTCCGCCCTTTGTTCACGAACTGTAAACCCTGCGGCTCAAGAACCTGAAGGAGGAACGTATGGGCAGCTCTCGCCTGCCGGAGGCACGTAGGGACTTAAATCGCCTGCCTGGTTCGCAAGTACGTTCAATGCGCAACCTACCGCATTCGCCGCCGCGGCCGCTGTCGAAGCTGCTGACTCGGCTGCCGCCGCGTTGGAACCCGCTGTTGCTGCTGCCGCTGCCGCCGCTGCTGCTTCCGAAGCCGCAGCAGCCGCATTGGTGTTTGCGTTCCCTGCGCGGGACACTGCTACCCCTGCCAACACCGCTGCGGTTCCTGCGGCCGCCGTGGCTATGATCGGCCAATAACCTCCGCTGCCGCCACCACAGCAACGCCCCGCTGATCCACCGCCTTGCGGCGCCTTCATCTGCGGAGTTACCGTCAGCGTCTTGCCCTTCGCAACGTTGACCACTTTGCCGTTGCCTTGGTCGACGCGCAACGCACCATCCTTCGCGGTAACGATGACCGTGCCATTCAGCATGGCCACTTCACCCAGAGTCTTGAAACCGGAAACTGGAACCACGGAGACGTCGCCGATCTTCATCCGAACCGGAGTCCCGGAAACATCGTGGAAGACAGAAACGTTGCCTTGGCCCAGCAGTACTGTTACCTCATCGGAATCCCGCAGGAACGAGGCCACGGTGTCACGGCCGAATACCATGCGGCTCGAATTCCCCAGCGCTACCACGGCCACTCCGTCTTTCACTTGGAGGCTGTCACCACTGAAGAGAGTTGTGTTAGGAAGAAGAGTCTGGCCGCCCACTGTTGCGTTCAAGGTGCCCGCCACCGATCCGACGACCGCCGATCCCGCAAACACCGGCGCCACAGCGATCAATCCCAGGAGGGTCAGGTACAGCGAAAAACGCGCGATGCAATTCCTGCTCAACATTATTGGTTCTCCTTTTTTGTGGGCCGGGTTGCTCGTCGGCTCCCTAACCCATCGTGTGTTTTTCCAATCGTTTCGATTTCGCCTCTAAGGTACTATGACCAGCGAAACCTTGTCAAGACCTTTTTTGGCATTTTTGAAGCTTTTGTCCTCTCCACTCGCTCCCTCGAAATGATGTTGAGCAGTAGTTGGTGAAGACTGCCTCACACCAGTAAAACCAGGCCCCGCGGTGGCATCGGGATCTCGCCGTCATGCGACCGCCCAAGGCTTCCGATATTCCTTCGTCAACAATTTGTTAGCTTCCGCATCGCCGGGAAATTGCTCTTGCTCTGCGTCCCAGGTGAGCTTGCGCCCGAGCCTGTAGGCAATCACGCCCAGCAGGCCAGCGCTCGTCGAACGGTGCATCGTTTCCACATCGGAATTCGGCTTCTGCCGCGACTTGAGGCAATCCAGAAAATTCAGCACATGAGGGTAGTGTTGAGCGGACCCCTCGGAACTGATCACGTGTTCCGAGTTGAATCGCTCCGGGCCGAGTCGCGACGCTTCCGGCCGCAGAGTGTAACCTCCGCGGTCAATAAACAATGTCCCGTCGGTCCCGTACAACTGAATCCCGTAAGAGTGGCCGTCCGGACCGCGATCGTTGGCGACACGGTTGGAAAACCGTACCACAAATTCCTTTCCGCTCATGGCCGACGCGGGATACTGGTACAGGACCTCAAGCGTATCCGGCGTCTCGCGGTTATCGTCGAGAACGTATTTCCCGCCCGTTGCTACGATCGTCTTTGGCGCCTCAACTCCCATCGCCCAGTGTACGATGTCGATGAGGTGAGTACCCCAGTCCGTCAGAATCCCGCCCGAGTAATCCCAGAACCACCGGAAGTTGTAAATCCCGCGATTGCGATTGTAGGGACGCTTGGGCGCTGGGCCCAGCCACCAGTCCCAGTCGAACCAGGGGGGAGGATCGCTGTCCGGCGGGTTGCCGATTCCTTCCGGGTACTGGTTGCCGTGAATCCAAGTCTCGGCCAGCGTTACCTTTCCGATCTTGCCGCTGCGCACCAGTTCCACGGCCTTCTGAAAGTGCTCGCCCGAACGTTGTTGAGTCCCCACTTGCACAATGCGATTGTGCTTTTTCGCCGCCTCCGCCATCTTGCGCCCTTCGAATAAAGTGTGAGACAGAGGCTTTTCCTGGTACACGTCTTTCCCGGCCTCGCAAGCGGCGATCATGGGAATAGCGTGCCAATGGTCGGGAGTGGCCACAATCACCGCGTCGATCTCTTTGTGATCAAGAACCCGACGGAAATCTTTGTAGGTTTTCACTTGGCCAGGGACCATCGTCGCCGCGTCATCCAGATGGGGCTGATAGGGATCGGCAATCGCCACACAGTCGACTTGGCCCGTATGCAAGAAATCACGCAAGTCCGCCTGGCCCATTCCTCCCGCTCCGATCAGCCCGATGCCGACACGCTCGTTGGCGCCCAAGACATTGCGTACCGCGGGCCCTGCCGAAAGCGCCAGGCTCGCGGCGGCCATTGCCGCACTTTTGTTGAAATCCCTTCGAGAGATCTTTAACCTTTCCACGAGACCTCCTTGAAAGTTAAAAGGACCGCCGCCAATCACACCCTAGGCCGGGACCATGCTGCGACCGACGGCACGTAGAGAGGTAAAGCTGCTAGATCTCAAATTGGCTCGGCGGCCATGGCAGTCGCCTCACGCACGACGCTGTTGGATACTCGAAAACCGTGGTCCCGGCAAAGCCTGCGCACCAGACCCTCGGGTTCTTCAGCCCAGCCCTCCAGATGTAACCTCGCGAGAAGCCGGACAGTTCCTACCGGCTTGAGCCCTTTGTTCTTGCCGATTTCACGCGCGCGCTTTTCATCACCGATGAAAAACTGGGCAGCCCTCTCGCTCGCTTGGACGAGTGCCTCTGCTTCACCCTCAAGCAATTGGTCCAAAAGGAGGCGGACGTTCGTTGCGTCAGCCGCCATGCATCTCGCAAAGCGGCGGGTCGCATATAGCCTTTTGAGGTGGGACCGAAATCTGCCTTTCTTGCTCACTTCCCTGTGAACGGCTCGCGGGACGTAGACAATGTCGAAAACCTTGAGCAACTCTTGGGCGAGTCCCAGGGCCGAAAGGAAGATAAGCGGAGAACTATCGATGACGGCGATTCGCACTATTTTTCGGCCAGCGCAAAAAGCAAAAGCAGAGCAAGGCCGGCGGCGACAAGGGCTCCCGCCGCTTGGCGCTTTTCCTTGCTGAGGCGCTGCGCTTCTAGGAATTCGACCACCTCGGCCTCAACTTTGCCGGGATTCTCCTGCGGTGAGAGGGTGAACACTCGCGGAAACTCCGCGACCAGGGGAAGATCTGCCCGACCGGAACGCACGATGGGTATGACGAGCTTGTGTTTGGCAAGTGCGTATCTCAGTTCCCTTTGAACGCTCGCATTAGCTTCCGCAGTAATGATTGCCAGCACGCAATCTGCCCGGTCAATCGCGCTCTCTACACTACTGAGGGCAGTCTTTGGGGCGAATGGGGTTAATGATCCGCGGTAGGGCACAAACAGCTCAATGCCATGAGCGGCAGCCAGCGTTTGCAGTCGCCAGGCCAGCGCTTGCTCAGCGGGGTCAAGACTATGACTCAAGAAAACTCTAAAGGCCATTGCGCCTGATATTCTATGCCTCTACCGCCAGAAGTTCAATTCTAACTTAGCAGAAGTCTACAGTGGCACGGCGTGCTCTGCGATATAGTGGTCGAGCATCGACTCGACGGGTCCGATGTAGTGGAACGCCTCTGCCCACTCGAGGCCATAGGAGCGGCCGACTTCCCGGTCCGAGGGCACACCCCGGAGAAACCTGGAATCCTGATCAAGAACGAAGTGCTTGATATACTCGCGATTCGCAGCCTCGTCGTTATCACCGAGAATGGGAAGGCGGAGTTTTTGAGCGGCCAGGCGGGATCGCAATCTGGCGCCATTATCTCCCGCAGCCCCTTGAGTCTTGTTGGCGAGGTTAGCTTCCACCTTCTTATTAATCCATGGTGATATATCGACGATCCTATTCACCAGTTGTGGGCCTCGCGCAAAGTAGTACTTCTCTCGCACGCTATGCGGCTGTAACCCCGCCGCCAGGTGTTCCGGATAATCCTTCTCCATTCCCGCCATCCAACACGACGACTCCACCACTTGGGCGGTGACGTAATGGTCAGGATTCTCTTCATAGGTACCCCAAGGGTCATAACAGATTACGGTATCGATCTTCAGCAGCCGGATCAGAAAGATCAGGCGCTCGCGCATTTCCTCGCGCGCGATGCCATCCATTTCGTGATTGCGGTATTCGAGACTAAACACCTTCTCGAGTCCGAGCGCCTTGGCCACCGCATCGTTATCGCGTTCGTTATTCAGGATGATCTCCCCCACTGTGCCGCTGCCGGCCTTTTCGTCATTGGAGGTTCTGATCAGATGCCCTGTGTAGCCTTCCGCGACGAGTTTGGCCACAGTCCCCGCGGCAAAAAACGGGATGTCATCGGCATGGGGTTGGATGGCAGCCAGGACCCTGCCGGAGTGGGGCTTGCCCGAAAGCGGAGGCTCAATCACCACTTCCGGCACGCGCGCCCATTCCGCCGGCAGACCAATCGCGGCGAGCGGTCGCGCCATGCCTCCCGCCCTCGCGCGCCAAACGACTCCGCTTCCCAGAACTTGGGCAACAAACCCTCGACGCTGCATGACCACCTCCCACTCTGAGAATCCGTAGCACCGGCAGCCTGCCGGCCGCCTCTGGCAGCACGCGCCCGCCCTGACCGGCAAGACGCCTGCGCCGCGTCACTATTAGCGTTGTTTCGAAGTGCTGCACAGACCATGAGTGACTGCTTTGAAAGTCGAATCATGGTACCACAGGAAGTGGCAGGCAGAGCCGGAACAGGCCTCCGAAGCTCTGAAACAATGGCCCTGCACCAATGGGAGTTCGCGGGACGCGTGAGGCCGCCCGACTGCGCCTCAGTCGCTCTCGCTAGTTTTCAATCACTAATTTCTTATACGACTCTATGCGGCGGTAGACGACGAGGGTAGCTCCGGCTTCTTCACGGATGCCACTTCGGCACTGCGCCGGGATGCGAGGGGACTGTCCACGGCTGCCCTGCCCCGTTTGGTCTTGCGCCAGCGGGCAAATTCCTGGCAGTACTTGGCCAGTTCCTGTGCGGCAAGTTGGCGGGCGGAGATTTGTTCAGGAGATAAATCAGGAAGAGTATAAGATGACATTAGAACCTCCGAAGGAAAGAGTCATTATACCATCCAAACTCGAGTCAAGCGACTTGTGCGGGAATGAGCTCGTCGCGATGGGCGCAAGACACCGCCAATTTGGCGCTCAGTTCGCACCCGAAGTCACCCGCACAAGGACAAATTGGCTCAATGACAGCGCGTAAAACCTCGCGACGGCTCTTTCAGTGGGGTTCGGCGTATTGATATACTTGTTGCTCACCGTTTCAAGGACGGCCAATGGTCTTCTTTTTCTTAAGCTATGGGAGGACAAAGGAACGTGACTGGATTTAGCGAGATTCTTGTAAGTCAGCAAACCCGCCTCGAACGCCTGGCGGCAATCTCGGAGCCGCTACGGCAGCCGCAGGAGATCATTCGCATCGCGGACCAGGGGAGGGGTCTCGAGGCTGAAGACATAGCCTCGCTCTACGCCGCAGCACGCGATCAGGCCCGTCGAGCCGAGCTTCAGGCGGCAGCAAACCGGATTCGAATGCAATGGGCGAGGAAGACAGTTGAATTCATCATCCCCGTCTACCTGACCAGCTTCTGCCAGAACGAATGCCTCTATTGCGGCTATCGCCAAAGCAATCCCATCGCCGAGCGGGTGCGCCTGGGCCAGGAAGACTTCGACAAGCAACTGGACTTGATTCTCTCCTGGGGACACCGCCAAATCGAGTTGGTGCTCTCCGACGACCCGGAGTTCGGCCCGGAAATGGTGGCCCGCTATGTCGCCGCCACGCGCCGCAAGCTCGATGCCCTCGGCGGCGGCATGGTCGCTTTGTGCTCCCCTGTCTACAAGCAAGAGGATTACGTGCGCTTGCGAGAGGCCGGACTGGATTGGGTGGTCGAGTGGCAAGAAACCTATCATCGCCCCCACTTCGACCGCTGGCACTATGGCAGCTCACCGAAACGCGCCTTCGAATCGCGCCTCGACCTTTGGGACCATGTGATAGCCGCAGGCATTACCAGGATTGGCATGGGCGTCTTGTTGGGGCTTTACGATTTCCGCCACGACACCTTGGCAGTTATCGAGCATGGGAACTACTTGCGCCGCACTTACGGAATTGAACCGCACGCCCTGGGCATCCCGCGCCTAAAGCCGGCGCGGGGCGTCCTTGCCTCGCAGAAGCCCAATCGCTTCACCGTCTCCGACGACGACTTCCGCCTCGTGGTCAGCGCCTACCATATGGCCTTTCCCACCTCGCGCCTGTTCTTCAACACCCGGGAGAGTTACGACCTCAACATTTCGCTGGTGTCAGCCGGCGACCTCTTCACCGTGGACTGCGAGACGCTGCCGGGTGCCTACTTGCGCCGGCATCTCCCCGGCCAGTTTTCGACTCACGATTATCCGCCGCGCCGGGAAGTCGCCGCTACGCTGGAGCGACGGGGTCTTGCCGCTCAGTACCTCGCCGAAGATACGCCTTGCCAGGTCGCGCTGGCGGCGCCTGTCAGGGGAACCGCGATCGATACGAAGCGCTGGCTGGACGAGCATGCTCAGGTGCGCGCGAGGCTGCAAGACTGGGAAACGGCGCTCCAGCGGCTTTCCACCCATGGCGCCCAAGCCATCGAGCGCCAGGCGGCGGACGCCTGCTTGCGCGAGTCGCTGGAATACTTCAAGGCAGTCCTGACCACACATGGCCGGCAAGAGGAATCCGAACTCTTCCCCGCCCTAGCGTCCGGCGCTGAGGCGGCCGCAAAAATTGCGGCTCTCTGCGCCGAGCACGAGCGTTTTGGCGTGGACCTGGATAAATTCGAACGGCAGATGATTTCCTACGGCCTTTCCAAGGACCCAACCGTGCTCTTGACCCTCGGCAGCCGTATGATTCGTGAAATGCGCGCTCACCTCGAGGCGGAAGAGCAATTGCTACGGTAGGTACGCTTGCGTACGGTAGGCGAAGCTAAGTATCGATGCAAGCGGGGGGCCCGTCTAGCCGACTATTTGTCACCTTCACGGCCTCGCTTCAAGTGCTCGGGAGTTTTCACTTCGTTTTCGCAAAACGGGGTGTCTTTTGCTCCTTTTGGGGTCCGATTGGTGTTAATTTGCACGCAAAACGCGCATAATTTGCAGCACTCAATAAAGTGATGTCATTTGTTTTCAGTTACTTCGTTGAGTTCGTTCCCACGATTTTTCATTTTCTGCAGTTCCCTACATTCTCCCATAGGCGGGACCATCCCGCGTTCCCGTGTGCCCCGGCGCCCGCCTGCGACAATGTGTCCAGAACAAGACCACCATGATAGGCTATCACATACTCCGGGGCTTGTCAAGCGGAAAATGCGAAAAAGGCGGGTGGACTTTCGCGAACCTTTCAGCCGTGCCTGACCCGGGCGCTTTGTGTAAGGTCATGTATCTTAACTGTCAATTACCCAATGAGTTAAGCACCTGGGGCCCGGGACGCCCGCATCATTTTTTTCTTGACAATCATGTTAAGCGGATGTATCAAGATCAACCGTCCTGAGATTCGACTAGCACTGAAACGCATAACGACGATAGAAATTTTTTGAGGCTCCAGTTTTCCGTAGATTCATACTTTTTTTGGAATGATTCAGGAAGTGCAGAAACGGGAATGAACGAGCTTTAGCTAGTTAAATCATAGGGTTGGACAACTTCTCCGATTTGGAATGCGGATTGCTCCATTCCGAAGGCTCGGGAAGTTGAGAGAATACCACCCCTTGTCGCTCCTCTCCCAGAGGGGGACGGTTCCTGAAGTCGCAATACAGAACAAAGCTTGTTCCAGGACATTAGAGAGCGGTTGATCCCGGGTAGTCATAGAGTTTTTTTCAAACTCAGGTAAGTCGCGAACGCAACGGTCTGGCGGCCTACGTTGCGCACGGGAGTTAGATTACGTGCAGCGGAGGAATGCCACGTACAGTTGCAATTCCCAACGAAATAATTTTCATATTTTCGGCCGTGTGGGGGCACGTCGGCCTCATGCCAGGATTCGTCTTGGCCAAATCGCAGGAGGTATAGCTAAGGAGGGTATGGCGAATGCGTAAAGTGAGGATTCTTCTAGTGCTTTCGTTCGCGCTGGCGGTCGCAGCGTTGGCGCCAGTTCTGGCTTACGGACAAGTCACCGGGACCGGAACGATTATCGGCACGGTAGCCGATCAGTCCGGAGCCGTCATTGTGGGTGCGGAAGTGAAAATCACGGATAAGGCTACCGGAACCTACCAGGTCCAGCCCAGTAACCAGGTGGGCCGCTTCACCTTCAGCAGCATCAAGCCCGGGATGTACGACGTCACAGTAACGATGAAGGGCTTCCGAAGGCTGGAGGTAGCTGAACAGGAACTTGTTCTCGGCGGGCAACTCACACTCAACCTGACGCTCGAAGTGGGCACGTCCACGCAGACGGTCGAGGTTACCTCAACGCCCGGCGCCGAACTGCAAACCATGAACTCCACCATGAGCACGAGCGTGACCGGCGCCAGCCTGGTCCAGCTCCCGTCTATGGACCGTGACGTGGCAGGGATCCTTTATTACACACCCACCACCGCGCCGAACTTTCACGGCGCTGAAGGCAACACCACGGCGGGCCAAGTTGCCGGGGCCACCAGCGACCAGAACATTATCTATCTGGACGGCGGAAACAACTCGAGCGGCCTCGAGGGCGACAATGCCTACATCAACGGAGGCCATGGCGTCGTGCCTATGCCGATGGAGAGCACCGAGGAATTTAAGGTCAATACCAACAACATGACCGCTGACTTCAGTCTCGCCTCGGGGGCCGAGGTGCTGGTCACTACCAAACGCGGCAGCAACACCTGGCACGGTGCAGGTTACGACTACTACCAGAGCGGAGCACTCAACTCAAACGACTGGGGCAACAACTTCCTCGCCATTCGGAAGTCACCCGCGCACCAGAACCGCTTCGGCGGCGCGGTGGGCGGCCCCATCAGTCCTGTAGTCTGGGGCGGCAAGACCTACATGTATTTCAATTACGAGGGCTACCGCTACCCGCGCTCTGGCACCGTCGAGATGGGGGTCCCGTCGGCCACCATGCGAGCCGGTGTATTGAGTTACGTCAACGCCTCGGGAGACCCGTCAAACCGCGTGCAGTATGACCTTAATAAGCCCACGGGGTGCGGGGACGCCGGCACGGAAGCGTGCGACCCGCGCGGCATTGGACTCAACCCGATAGTCAGCGAGATCTGGAGCAAATATACTCCCCAAGCGAACGACATGCATTACGGCGACTTGACAAACGGGAACTACTTCGGCTATCACGGCAACATTACCTATCCCCAGAGCGACAACTTCTTGGTCGGCCGCCTCGACCACGACTTTGGAACGAAGTGGCGCGGATTCGCGAGCTACCGGTGGTTCAACGATAAAAATCCTACCGAGGACCAGATCGACTGGGGCGGCGTGATACCAGGCGATAAAATGGGCGTACCTTCTGCGGCTTCCAGCAACGTAGCGAAACCTCGCTACGTCGTGCTGGGCCTCACGGCCAACCTCACTCCCTCCGTAACCAACGAAGCCCACTTCAGTTACACGCGAAACTACTGGCGGTACAACCGATTGGGTGGTCTGCCGTACGTGTCCGGCATTCCCGATGGTCTCGAATTCGGTGAACAATCCGCAGGTTCGAGTACCCTTTTCGCGCCCATCAACATGAATACCCAGAACTCCCGCTCCCGTCTCTGGGCAGAGCACAACTTCGACTACCGCGACACTCTGAGCTGGATCAAGGGCAATCACTACTTCCAATTCGGCGGCGACTACTTGCACCAGTGGTGGCATTTCGACCGCTATGACGACGTGGTGAGTGGTATCACCAGCGAGGTTTCACAGATGGCCAGGGTCCAGAATAATCCCGTCATGACCGCGGATGTTCAGCCTCCGTCGTGCGCGACTACGGCTCTGACGGACTGCCTGCCGTCCGCGTATCTTGGCTCCTGGAACAACCTCTACGCCAACACGCTGGGTATGATCGGAGAGACTGCCGTTGTCCTTAGCCGCAGCGGCGTGAACCTGACTCCCAATGCTCCAGGGACGCCCGCCCACTCTTACGCGATCGTTCCCACCTACAGCCTGTATTTCAACGATTCCTGGCACATCAAGCCCAACCTGACGCTCACCTACGGGCTGAACTACGGCGTCCAGATGCCGCCTTACGAGATCCATGGCACGCAGGACATCATGGTGGATGCCAGCAACAACCCCATGAACGCGGAGGCTTACTTGGCCGCCAAGCAGGCTGCCGCGCAGAATGGGCAGATCTATGACCCCGCCTTCGGTTACACCCCGATTCGCGCCGTGAGCATTAATGGGCAGAATAAGTATCCGTACGCGCCTTTCTATGGCGGCATGAGCCCGCGCGTCGGGCTCGCCTACAGTCCGGCGTTTGACAGCGGCGTGCTGCACAAAATCTTCGGCAACAAGGAGACCGTCATCCGGGGCGGCTACTCTCGCTTCTACGACCGTGGCCTGGGCATCAACCTGGTTTCGACGCCCGTGTTGGGCGATGGCTTCCTCCAGCCCATTGCCTGCATCGGGGCCGACACGACGGGGACGTGCAGGGGGGGCTCCGGCACCACTCCCTCCTCCATCTTCCGCATCGGCGTAGATGGGAACACTCCCCCCTTGCCGGCCATCCAGCCTTCCTTGCCAACCCCGGTTATGCCCGGCATTACGGCCCCGGCAGTATCCCTGGGCGCCACCATGGACACGGCGTATCGGCCAGGGTCGAGCGATGAACTCGACCTGAGTATCCAGCGGCAGTTGAAGGGCAACATGATTCTCGAGATCGGCTACACGGGCCGCTGGGCCAAACACATCTTCCAGGGCGTGGACATCAATGACGTGCCCTGGATGATGAAAATGGGCGGGCAGACCCTTGCCCAGGCTTGGGACGGCGTTTCGTTGGCGAGCAAGGCCGGCACGGCTCCCGCGGTGCAACCCTGGTTCGAGAAAGCACTGGCAGGCAGCAGTTACTGCGGTGGATTCTCGAGCTGCACGGCCGCTGTGGCCAGCCATGAGGCTCCATACATCGCCATCGATGACCTCACCGATACGTGGGCAAACATGGATGCCTCCGGCGCGTTCGTGTTTGGGCAGAACACCATTCCCTTCATGAACCAGGATAGTTGGACATACAGCGACACCAGCCTCGGCTTCGCCAACTACCAGGCTTTAGTTGCCACCCTGACCAAGCGCACCGGCCACGGCCTGACCTTCAACGGCAACTTGACCTATGGCCACGACTTGGGCCAGTTCTCACTCAACCAGGAATACACCTTGGCCAATGTCGAGAATCCCTGGAATCTCCGTACGGATTACGGTCCGAACCCCTGGGACCGGAAACTCGTCATCAACTTCCTGAGCACGTATGAACTGCCCTTCGGCAAAGGCCATCGCTGGACCACCGGCAGTGGCATTGTGAACCGGATCATCGGCGGCTGGTCGCTCGACCCGATCTTCACTTGGGCCAGCGGCACGCCCATCGAGTCCTTCAGCGGCTCCTGCCTCGAGTGGGGGAACGGCTACGACCCGTGGTGCGCGGGCATGACGCCGCTGGGCAACGTGCTCCAGTACGGCAACAGCAAGCATACCAACGTTATCGGCTCGAACGGTGTCGGCACTTCCGCGGACCCGGCGAACGGCGGGGTCGGCTTGAATATGTTCGCCAACCCGCAGCAGGTCTTCCAGAGCTTCCGGTTCAACTACGTCGGCATCGATGGCCGGAGCTATGACTATGGTCCGATTCGCGGACAGCGGCGCTGGAACCTCGACCTCGGCATCACCAAGGACACCCGAATCACCGAGCGTGTAGGCATCCAGCTTTTCGCACAGGCCTTCAACGCCTTGAATCACATGGAGTTCGCCGATCCGTCGCTGAACTTGCAGGGTCCTGGCAGCTTCGGTGTTCTCGGTCCAGGGGGCAATGGCGAGTACGGCGCCCTACCCAACGGGTATCGCCGGGTTATTCAACTCGGCGCCCGCGTGTACTTCTAGGACTATCAACAAACTACTAAGCTAGACTCAGGGGCCAAGCCGTCTTGGCCCCTTTTCTTTTGGGGATTTTGAACCACAGAGGCACTGAGGCACAGAGAAAGATTCTGAAGCTCTCAGTGCCTCTGTGCCTCAGTGGTGAATATGATTGAAAACGACCTGCTAACAGAGAAGATCATCGGTGCGGCGATTGAGGTACATCGTGCGCTGGGGCCCGGCTTGCTCGAGTCCGCCTACGAAGAGTGCTTGTGCCACGAACTGCATCTGGGAGGAATCGCCTTCGCGCGGCAGCAGCCTTTGCCGGTGGTTTACAAAGGCGTACGGTTGGATTGTGGCTATCGGTTGGACGTGGTGGTGGAAGGCCGAGTAGTTGTTGAACTAAAGACCGTCGACCGGATTCTGCCGATCCACGAAGCCCAGTTGCTGACTTATCTGCGCCTGGCAGGGATTCGTACCGGTCTCATCCTCAATTTCAACGTCCCGGTGCTGCGTCAGGGAATCAAGCGCATGGTGTTATGAACCACCGAGGCACTGAGGCACAGAGAAAAGCATTGAAGTCCTCAGTGCCTCTGTGTCTCAGTGGTGAACTAGAGGTGTGAAAACTTCGTCTGGCAATCGTTTCCGAAGGTGAACGAGTTGACCGTCAACCCCGGCTTGGTTGGCGTCAAGGTCACGGCGTGCGCGCCGAAGGCCGGGTTCTCGACCAGATAATACATGCGTGGTTCGCGCACTTCGATATAGGAATGGCCCTGCGGATCAATCTTCACGTCCACGCCTTTATCGGCGGCGGTCAAATCCTTGCCGTCCTGTTGAACATACACGGAAGAAGGATGGCCGTGGGAGACGTTCATGACAGCGTACAGTTCACGCGCGTGATAGCGCATCTCGAGCTTATCAGGCCCCGCCTCGCCGTTATTCTTTTTGCCGCGATAAGTCATGCCGTTCTTGTCGGCTTCCCACGGGCCAGATACAGCCGCGTGGCCGTCGTCGAGGTTGGCCGGAAGCTCGAAGTGGATCGTTTTGCCGTCGTGGTAGCCGTCCGTATTGCTCAGAACTCCCCTGCCTGACGAGTCACCCACATACATCTCAGGGGTCGGCGTCCCGCAAGATGGGGCGAAAGCGTCGGGCTCCGGCGCGATGGCATAGTCGGAGGGAAACTTTAATCCCGAATTTGCTTCCAGGAGAAGGCTCTGGACGGTGTGTTCGAGCGCGTCGTCGCTGCCTTCGCCGTCCTTGTGATAACGAACCAGCCCTCTGGCGTCAACCAGAAAAAGGCTGGGCCAGGAGTGGTTGTGATAGGCCTGCCAGAGCTGGAAGGTCGAGTCCACAAAAATCGGGTAGGGCAACTCAAACCGCTTCACCGCGGCTCGAATATTTTCGAAGTGGGAGGTGATATCAAACTCGTAATCATGCACCCCGACGATCTCGAAGCCGTACTTATGATAGCGCTCGTACAATTTCTTATTCTCCGCGAAGGTGCGGATGCAGTTGATGCACGAGTATTCCCAGAAGTCGATCAGCACCACCTGGCCGCGAAGCTGCTCCATCGTCAGAGGACGTGAATCAATCCATTGAGCAGCCGCCAGATCACCGGAAGGCAATGTAGTGACCGGAGGAGAGACGGTAGGGCCTCCAGGGCTCCCCGCGACGCCCGGCTGAGCCCGGCTGGGAGACGGTGGGGCCAGCGGCCTGGGGTTACCAGCCTCAGAGTTGGCGGGGGTTGGGAATTCAGGCGCGGGAAAGTTTGTAGGAGTCAAGCCCGGCTCATATTGGGCTTGAGCGGCAGCTGCGAAAAGCAGAAGGCAGAAAGCAGAAAGCAGAAGGCGGCCGCTCATGTTCGTCAGCCGACGAACACCCGGAACCCATGAAATGTCATTCCGAGCGGAGCGAGGAATCTCGCTCTGCGTCGAGTGGTTCACTGAACAAGGACCAGGGCGAGATTCCTCGCGGAGTTTATCCTGAGCACCCAGAGCGAGATCCTTCGCTTCGCTCAGGATGACAGCG
>Ga0209415_10002435_pt1 | contig 34825 bp, 45 predicted proteins | sample PeaSoiSIISIP2007_FD_187696 | JGI IMG/M metagenome (GOLD analysis project Ga0209415, IMG submission 187696) | Peat soil microbial communities from Weissenstadt, Germany - SII-SIP-2007 (SPAdes) (version 2) | ecosystem: Environmental > Terrestrial > Soil > Wetlands > Peat | place: Germany... | reverse complement strand
CTGGGCGACCCCTCCCTCCACGCAGGGCCCCGCCTTCCCATCCGAAGCCTCCGGCATGGATGATGTGCCGTTCTAGGTCATGGCCATGATCCCGAGACCATTCCAAAACCGCCTGGTGGGCCGGGCCAAGGACGCCCTCGAGCAGAAGGGCAACACCCTGGCCGTGGCCCCCACCGGGGCGGGGAAAACCTGTATGATGGGTTTCCTGGGCCGCGAGCTACGCGCTGCCGGCCACGGCCGCCACCTCTTCCTGCAGCACCGCCAGGAGCTGGTGGGTCAGAACCTGGCCAAGTACCGGATCATCAACGAGGGGGTCCGCGTCAGCCTCTACACCTCCGACGCCAAGAGTATGCGCGGCGAGGCCGTCTTCGCCATGGCCCAGACCCTGGCCAGGAACCTGACCTCCATCGACTCCTTCGACGTGCTCTTCCTGGACGAAGCCCACCACGCCGCGGCACCGACCTGGCGCAAGATCGTGGATGCGGTCCTGGCCCGGAACCCCAAGTGCATGGTTGCCGGATTCACGGCCACTCCCGAGCGCGGCGACAAGAAGAGCCTGCGCACCGTGTTCGACAACGTCTGCGACCAGGTCACCCTGCGCGAGCTCATCCAGTTGGGGTTCCTGGTGCCGCCCAAGGCCTTCGTGCTCGACGTGGGCGGCACGCAGGAGCGTCTGCGCCAGCTGGCCCCCGGTTCCGATTGGGCCGAGCAGGCCGAGGTGGAGAGCATCCTCAACACCGTGGCCATTAACGAGGAAGTGGTCAGGCACTGGAGGGAACTGGCCGGGAACCGCTGTACGGTGGTCTTCGCGTCCACGGTGCACCACGCCCAGGACGTGGCCAACGCCTTCCGCCAGGGCGGCATCACCTCGGAGTGCGTCCACGGCGGCCTGGCCGATGCCCAGCGCCAGAACATCCTCCGACGGTTTGCGCGGGGCGAGATCCAGGTGCTCACCAACTGCATGGTGCTGACCGAGGGATTCGACCACCCGCCCGTCAGCTGCGTCATCCTCCTGCGCCGCTGCAGCGAGAAGGGCGCGCTGATCCAGATGGCCGGCCGGGGCCTGCGCACGGTCAACCCGGAGGAGCATCCGGGCCTCGTCAAAAAGGATTGCACCCTCCTCGACTTCGGGACCTCCCTGCTCACCCACGGCGACCTGAACATGGACGCCATGCTCAAGGAGCGTGAGGAGCGCGAACCCGGCGACGCCATCACCAAGACGTGCCCGACTCAAGCCAATGACACGTATTGGGTGCCGGACTCCACCGGGCGTGTGGGCTGCGGAGCCGAGCTCCCGGCGAACGTGAAGACCTGCCCCCTGTGCGGTTTCGTCTTCGAGCGCCAGGACGCCAAGGATGAGGTCACCATCACACAGGTGGAGCTCACCGAGATGGAGATCCTGGAGGCTTCGCCGTTCCGGTACGTGGATCTGTTCGGCTCCGGCCGGGCCATGATCGCCAAGGGGTTCGAGGCCTGGGCCGGAATTTTCAGCCCTGACGGGGACACCTGGCACGCCCTGGGGAAGGTCAAAGAGGAACGCAAGGTCCACCGGATCGCGGCCTCGGAGCGGCTGCAGGCCATGGCCGCTGCCGATGACTTCCTGCGCACCCACGAGACGGACGGGGCGGCCAAGAAGACCAAGCGCTGGCTGGACGAACCGGCCACGTCGCGCCAAGTCGAGATGCTGGCCCGGCTGGGCTACGTCATCGAGCAGGACCTGCTCGGGGCAAGCAATTTCACCAAGTACAGTGCGGCCTGTCACTACGAGTTCCAGCTCTGCCGGGCGGCCATCGAGCGGGCGTTGGGGGTGGCGGCGTGAGCCTGTTCATCAACTCCGGAAAGATCATGCACCTTGACGTCGAGGGGAAGCCTGCTTGCGGAAACGGCGGTCTTCGCACCGTCAAGACCCAGGATCTTTCCAAGGTGACCTGTAGGGGATGCCTCAAGAGCAGCGCCGCGAGAAGCGATGAAGCAAAGTTTCAATCCAACCTCGCCGCCGCCGCCCCGGATCTGCTGAAGGCCTTGAAAACTCTTCTCGCCCATCCGGGGAGTCTAGGCCCAGTCGAGATGGCCAGAGCCGCTATCGCCAAGGCGGAATCACGGTCATGAACCTCCCTGCTCTCGCCACCAAGCTCCAGGAGCTGGGCATCATGGGTAAGGCGTTTGTGGACCTGTCCCGCGACGAAGCTGTGGCCTTGGTCGAAGCCTGCTGGGGCATCCTCGAGCAAACCGACGCCCGGCGCATGCCCTACTGGCGCGGCCCGGTGCGTGGGGCTGTCGAGCGCGAGCTGTGCGTCCCCTTCGATTCCCCAGACACGTTCAAGACCTGGCTGCATGAGGACGGCTGGCTGCGCATGTACCGGCTGCTGGAGATGATGGGGGCCGAGCCTTGCGAGTTCCGGCGCTACCTTGGCCGGGACTGGATGGAGCGCATGAAGAAGCGGACGCAGTTCAAGCATAACCCGTGCTGCCCGGTCTGCGGCGGTGCGATCAACAAGGAGAAGGCAGCATGAGCAACGCGGCATTGAAGATCGTGGAGGGCGGGAAGTGCACCAAGGGACGCCCCAAGAAAGAGGAAATCGAGTCCCTGCGCAAGGAGACGGTGGATAAGCTCCAGGCCCTGGGCGTCCTCGATGAGGTCCAGACCTACGCCGGCAAGAAGGGCTGGGGCGGTCCTGACCGCTGGAACACGTCCCATTGCCTCAAGCTTCTGAAGCGCGGCCGGGACTTGGCCGGAGTCCCTCTCTGTGAGTGCGGCAAACCCGCCAGGCACTTCGGGGACAAGGACGACCCCTGCGCCCTCTGCGATGACTGCCACGCCAAAGATGGGGCTCTGGGCAACGCCCCTGAAGTAGACCCCACTGAGCGAGAGTACCGTGCCCTTTTGGCTGGGGCCACGTTTGAAGGAGAGGCCACCCTCCCCGCCGTCTCCCTCTACTTCCGGGATCAGTTCATCCTTGCCCGCGAATCCTGGGTATTCCCGTACCACTCCGAGGTGGTCCTCTGGGAAGCTTGTCTCGCAGCCCGGGCCGAGGCAGACCGGTATCGGGGCCTTCTGGCCCTGGAGCAAGAGAGCATGGACGGCGTGCTCGGCCCCCTGAAGGCCATCACCAGCGATCCCGAGTACCGGGCCACCATGAACGACATCATTTTCATGGTCACCCTGGACCACGGCCGCCCGATCCGCGACTTCCACGACAAGGCCAAGACCTTGATGGTGGACGCCTTCAACCGCGACGAGCCCAAGTACAAGGGCACCGTGAAGCTGATTTTCAAGACCGCCTATGACGCCAAGCCCTCGGACAACGAGGGAGCAGCCTACACCGTAGAGGTCAAGGAAGAGACTCCCCCCTTCGTCTCCGGGGGCAGGCTTTACCACGACAAGAAGGGCAACCTGCTCAAGGCAGGAGAGGTCTACCAGGCGCTCCCGCTGGGACAGGCCGGGAACGACAGTCAGTAGCCATGGCCGACTTGAGCGCCCCTGACATCGCCGCAGCCCTTGGCAGGTCGGTAGCCTGGGTGTACCGCCATAAGCGTGCGCTGGGCGGCGTCCAGGCTATCCCCCGTGGGGCCGTCATGTTCCCTGACAATTACAGAGAGAGATTGGAGAAATACAATGCCGTACAAGCAACCGAACGGCAGGTACCGAGCGTCGAAGATGATAAACGGGAAGCGGCGACAACGCGTCTTCCGCACGAAGGGCGAAGCCACCAAGTGGGAGGCCTCGCAAGACGCCGAGGTATGGGAACAGGAAGATCGGCCGACCGTCACTGTAGTTGATCTGTCCAACGCCTACTTGGATTACGCCAAGGAGAGATATGTCAAGTTCACGTATCAGGAGAAGGTAAGGGCGTTTCGCAACTTGTACTCGTTCGTTCTCCGCGAGACGCCGGCAGAGAGCATCGACCCGCGTCTCATCCTGGATGCCCTGCGGCATCGGGCCAAGGGAAGTGCCAACGAGGCCAATAAGGACCGGAAAAACCTGTCAGCTGCCTGGGCCTGGGGCCACGACTACCTGGCCCTTTCGGACCGAAACCCATTCAGGTCGATCAAGCGTTTCTCCTACGATGCGCGAGAGCGGCACATGCCCACCGAGGACGACTTCTGGAAGGCCCACGCAGCGGCCAGCCGGGAGGACCAAGCCTTTCTGCTCACGGCCCTGCACACGGCGGCCAGGCGTGGAGAGTTGTTCCGCCTGACCTGGCCGGACGTGGACCTGGCCCAGGGCCGTATCAGGCTGGCCACCCGGAAGACCAAGGACGGAAGCCTGGAGTATGCGTGGCTTCCCATGACACCACAACTACGCCGGGCGCTTGAGGATCACGGCAAGATCAAGCGGTCCATGTTCGTGTTCAGCCAGGAAGACGGCCAGCCGTTCACCTCGCGGCAACACTACATGGAAAGGCTGTGCAAGCGTGCCGACGTCAAGCCCTTCGGCTTCCATGGCATCCGTCACCTGACAGCTTCAATCCTGGCTAAGGCGAATGTGGACATTCCCACCATCCAGGCCATCTTGAGGCACAAGAGCCCGAACACCACGGCGCGGTACATCCGGTCGCTGGGGTTTGTGGACAACACGCTTGCCGTGGTGTTCGGTGAGCAAAAAGACAGCCCCCGGACGGGTAGGTCCGAGGGCTGATTTTGAGCGATTTACCCCTGATTTTACCCCAGGTGTGATCGCTTTTGGCTAAAGTTGGCGTCCCCAAGGGGATTTGAACCCCTGTTAACGGCGTGAGAGGCCGTGAACGCCGCCCGGCGCATACCGGTTTATGCGGCTCCCAGTCTCATCTAAAGACGTCTACGGGCAACAATCAACGTCCATTTTACCCCTGATTTTACCCCTGCCGAATCGCCTCATTTCCATGTGCTACTCGTGGCGGCTACGGCGTCAGCACCACCGCCGCTTCTGCCGGGGTAAACCCTCCGTACCCCTTGGACGCCGCGTAATTGATGTAGCCCTGTACGACGGGGTTGGTTAGGTCGATCATTCCGCCCGGCGTGGTGTTCGTGCGCCAGATGATGACCTGCATTTGCGGGTCCGTCGCCGCTGCGGTCTGAAACCCGGCAAGTTGAGCATCGGTGAACCGCTCCAGGAACGCGGCCAGGGGAATGGATGTTGGTTTCGGAGCGGCAGGCGGGTTGTCTATCCCCTGCCGCCAGGCCGTGACGGTGGGCATATCCGCAGGATTGTAGAGCGCGTGGTTGTTACCGTTGCCGTCCGTGTAGACCACCGTCGGGAATCCCTGGATATTGGGCATGTACGCAACGCACTGGTCATGTCCGGTGATCACCGCGCCGGACGTGCCGAAGATGGCCAAGAAAGCAATCGAAGCCGCGTTGTTCGGGTCGTGAAGAAGCGTGTATCCTTGGGCCATGGCTTAGTACCCCATCGCGCTGAAAGGTTTGGCTTCGGTTTGTCCGGCCCCTCCGGAACCACCCGTACCCCACCGACCAGAACCGCCAGCGCCCCCTGGGGCCGTTAGGTTCGGCGTGCCGGTGAGTGTGCCTTCATAGTAAAGCCCCACCTTTCCACCTCCGGAGCCACCACCACCAGGATAGTTGTATTGCGTATCTGACTCGCCGGGCATCCCTGGTGCCGTCAGGAGATGCCCTGATGTGAGCGAGACAGGCCCTCGAGAAAATACCAGTAAAATTCCTCCTGTGCCGTTTGATGCGGGGACATTATTCCCGGAGGGATTCCCGGCCCCTCCAGATGTCGCGACACCACTGACGCGCCCTCCATAGCCGCCCCAAGGATCTGGTGAGATATTCCCGCTTCCAGCAGAGCCTGAACCACCCCCCCAAACTCTCCCAGGACCAGTGAAAAGCCCTAGTTGGCCGCCCCCTCCAGATTCCCCCCCAGCTCCAGGGCCATTCGTACCTGCGGTCCCGGAATATCCCGTCGTGGTAGAGCCGGCAGTGCCAGACAGGCCAAACACAGCAGCGCCACATCCGGCTGCCGAGATGATGGCTGTGCCGTTCCCCGGCCATGCGGTCGGGTTGGCCTGGATGTCTCCCATACCGGGATAGCCCAAAGCCAAGAGCGTGGGGTCGAAGATGAAGAAGTTGTTGGCTGCGATCCACGCCTGGAACTGTGCCCATGAGGTATTTTTCCCGGTAAACACCGCATTGGGCGGGATCAAAATGTCCTGATTAAGCCACTTTGACGAACCAGCCGCACCACCGGGAGCAGTAATGACGCCGCTCGCACCCATGGTGAGTGAATCGCAGAGCAGGATTCCGCCTCGGCAGCGGTTGCTGAAGCCAAGCGTCGAGTTGACGGTCAGGTTTCCGACCTTGAACACCTGGATCGGCCCGTCCTGCACGGTGGGCAGGTTGGTCGCAGAACTGATGGTCAGGGGTTGCTGCCCCTGCCAGTAGTTGTAGAGGTTGAACAGGTTCGCCAGAGACTGCGATGAGTTGAGGCCCAGGCCGGGGGCGAAGGGCATCTGCCAGGGAGACAAGGGCGTCAGGCTTTGCTGAGCACCAGAGGGAAGAAGATCGTATCCCATATTTTCCCCTTAGAAGGCGGCCAGGCCGTCGGCCAGAATCCAGACGTATTTGCCGCTGGTCGGGGGCACGCTCAACTGCACCTGCAGGACGGTCCCAGGCGCTACGTTGTAGGGAATGCCTCCGTTGAAGGCCGCCAGGAGATCCACGAAGGAATAGGCGAAGTTTCCGAACGTGGCCGCCAGGTTGATGGCGATGGGCGTATAGATCGGGTAGGAGACGCTGCTTACCGACTTGAACAACTGGATGTAGTTCGTCAGCGTGGGGTCGTTGGAGACGGCTATCAGCCTCCCGACCTTGTAACCACCCTCAACAGGTGGGGTCGCACTCAAGTTTGCAGACGGACCCGTAAGAAGAGTTGTCAGGGTCGTGGTGGAAAGCTGAATTCCGATGTCAGCTATCCCTGCGTTGGGCAGGTTCGGGTTTCCCTGGGCCATGTGCGTTGTCTCCTATGCGGTAAAAAAGTTGTCGTTCAGAAAGAGGATAGCGCCCACCGGGTTCTGGCTGGTGAGTACCAGCGTCTTGTTTCCGCTCCCGTCCGTGGTCACGCTCTTGGTAATGGCGCCCCCGGCCACGGCGATCTTGGTATTCAGTGCCCCGAGGGAGGTGTCTCCTACATCGGCCGCCACCACGCCGCCGTTGGTCAAGAGCGCCTGGTTGAAGCTGTTGACGGCGTTTTCGACGCTTTCCCGCGTCAGGCCGGAGTTTTTGAACGTGCCGCTGGGGGAGTCCCACACGAGGTAGTAGTCCGTCTCTTGGACGGGCAGCTGGCTGAAGGCGTTCCCGCCGATCCCGTACAGGTTGTCCACGGTCCAGATGGTGTCTCCAAGCGAGTCGGTGAGGACGAGTTTACCCGGGCCGCTCCACCAGATGTCCGCCTGGCCGTTGGGGTCGAGAACCACCGGCCAAGCGTTCGCCGTGCTGAGGTTCGGGCCATTGTACGTGGTCATGGGAGTGGTGGTCTGCGCTTGGTAGGCGTAGACCATGCCGCCTTCGAGCACGTCCCCGTTGAGGTCCAGCCCCTGAAATTTCGGGTGCAGGAGCATGATGTAGCTGATGCCGGTGGACATTTATTGGGCTCCTCTTGCGGTTGCGCTCAATTTTCCATAGAGGATAAGAGGGGACGGGAGGTACGCGCCATGCTGCTGTTCGATGATACGAAGAAGCTGGAAAAGGCCCTTGGGCCTGAGGCGGCGGAGGTGCTTGCGAAGCTCTTCGAGTCGCAGGACGAGGCGATGCGCAAGGATTTGGCCACGAAGGCCGACCTTGCGCGTGAGATGGCGGCAACGAAGGCCGATCTGGAGCTTAAGCTGGCTGAAACCAAGATCGAAATTATTAAGTGGGTTGCCGGGCTGCTCCTGGCTCAGACTGCCCTGCTCGCGGCACTCATGAAATTGATGGTCCACTAGTATCTTTCTCCTTGCGCCGCTTGCCAGGGGGCGTATATGGGCGGGAAATGGGAGGTGGGATATGAAGAGGGTCATAGGGCTGACAATTATATTCATCGTTGCCCAATCCATAATATATTGCCTGTTTGGAGGCCCAGCCACGCTTCCACTTTCAATCATTGGCTTTTCCTTGTATCTATCATTCTTAGACGCCCACACACCAAGATAATTAATACGGTGATGGAATGTTCTTACCCATTTGATACATGGCGTTTCCCCACCCCGGAGTAAGACTCGGTGCGCTCCCTGCAAGTGCTTGATAGATTAGGTTGTTGACTACTTCAGGATTAGTCATTGCTTTTGCGGTAAGGTATTTTGAGGCAGGTACTGCCGCCGCAGTTGCAAGAGTTCCAGCTGCGGAAAGAGGATGCCCCGAGTCCAAAAACCCAAGAGCTGCCGCAGCCCCCGCCGCCCCGCTGTTCACAAGGGCCTGATATGCCAAGTTTCCGCCCGTGCCGCTGGTGTTCGCCTGTGACCCCAGGGCTTTCATGTACCCTGCTATCCTAGCCATTTTCATGGGGTCGCCCTGGTCCCACCCGAGTATCTGCTTCGTGGCATCATCCACGCCAGCCCAGTTGGTCCCGAAGGTCGCCGGGCTCACTGCGTCTACGAGCGCGTTCTGAACGCCCGGACGAGCCTGCCCCATCTGACTCAGGAGGGTGGCCTTAAGGTCTCCGGAAAGGCTTTCGGGGAAGGTCCCGAGGAGCTTCCCAATGTAGTCGCCCGAGGTGTTCTTATTGCTCAAGGCATTCGCAACCGTTGTATAGGCTGCTCGTGGGTCAGGTGCAGACTTTATGGAATCCAGCACATCCTGGATGCCTGTAACGCCATTGTTTGGGCTGCCACGGTATGCGCTATACATTGAGTTGGCGTTGTCCCAGGCGTTCCGTGCTTCAGGCCCGGCGCTGGTAAAGGCGTCCCCGAGATCTTCGGACAAAGCCCCCCACAACTGCTTTTGGTAGGAAAGGGGGAGATCATCGGCATTCCCATTGAAAACCTTCCCGATCAATGTCCGCAGGTTTTGGGCAGCAGCAGCCGGGATAGCTGGCGTTGATGTCCCGGGCTGCGAAGGCACCATGGGGTTTCCGTCCGCACCCAAGATGATGCTTGCGGGAATGTCGGGGGTCTTTATTGAGGCATCATAGTCCTTCATGAAGGGAAGTATTTTTTGCGCTACCCGGTCTTCAATGGGCAACTTGCCTCGGAATTGATTGAAAAATGCATCCGTAGCCGGGGTAGGGATATTACCTTGCGGGAGCTGGCCCAGCGTGTCGTTGAAAATATCTCCGAACATCTGCTGGTGTCCGGCCTCAAGCTCCGGGACTGCCCGTTGAAGCATGGCCCCCATTTGGTCCGGAGTTCTTACCGTTCCGAACCCGGAGGCTGCGTTGTAAAGGCCATTCTGGAAGGCCCCCACGTTGGCACCATCTGCGGTGGCCATGACGTTTCCGGAGAAGGGAGCCTTGCGAAGCGATTGGCCCATGTTCGCCGAATTTGGGTTCACAAGGTCGGCGGTAGGGACGCCGCCTATGGACGTGATGTCGTCGAAGGCCTGCCGGGTGGCGGGGTCTGTCCATCCTTTGCCGAGGGATAGGAACGTGCGGAACGGCGAGCCGGCTGCTCCAATGGCTTTCCCAATGTAGGGGGCAACAACGTCCATGGACCCCGGGGCCACGGTGTTCCAGGCGGCGTCCTCCACTGCCTTCCCGGCTTGCGTTCCGATCGAGTTGTCTGCCACCGGCTGCCCCGTCAGCCTCCGATAAATGTTCATCCCCTGGTCGTAGATGTTGCCGCCGATTGCGGCACCGCCGCCGCCAGCCGCATAAAGGGCGGCAGGGGCAACCGCGAGATCTGCGCCGCCGGTGGGAGTGGCAGCGGCGGCAATCCCGCCGCCAGCCGCAAGCATCCCGGCAGCCTGGCCTATCCCCGTGGCGACAGGACGCCAGGTGGAATCGGTCTTAGCTTGCGCCTGAAGAGTTTTCCAAGTCTCGTATTTGGCCTGGAGACCTGCCGCATCCTGAGGGGTTATGTTGGCGGGCACAGTGATGGCCGTGCCGTCGTTCATCATCAAGTCCATGGTCCCCGCGTCACCGGACGCCGGGGCCATAACCGAATCCGTTCCAGACCCATCGGCGTTCACATAAGGCATTAAGGCACCTCCATGAAACTCTGTCCGTCGGGAGAAAGCTGGACACGCCTCCCCGTGGGCGTCCCGGGAGGAGAATTGTTCACCGCCTGCCGCATCTGATTCCCCTGGTCGCGCACGTCGCTCCACATCTTCAGCACGGCCTTGTTCTTCTGCGTGAGCTCGGGGTCGTTCGTGGTGTAGGTGTTCAGGGGGATGGCCGCGGCGTCGAATGCGCGGCTGTTGGAGTCCATGACCGGGCCGAGGACGCTCCTGATCTCTGCGCCGTCCATGCTGGCCCCGGCATTCGCCTTGCCCACCAGGGACATCAAGGCTTCGGAGATCCGCTGGCCACCGGCCATCTGGTGCATGGACCCCAAGACTTCCTGGCTTGTTAATTTGGACAGGTCCGTGGCGTTCGCACCTCCATCGATGATCCGTTGCTTGGTCGCAGGGTCAAGAGGAAGCATGTCACCGTATGCGCTCACGACCTGCCCGAGAATTTGCTTTGCTCCACCGGTCATGCCGCCCGCGTCGGCCTTCTGGAGGATCTGGCCTAGCCGCAACTGGCGTTCGGCAAGAGCCTGGACGGCTGCAGGAGCGGCGGCGAGTTCGTCCTGCTTCTGTTTCTGCTCCCCGAGGGCCTGCGCTTCCTGTATCTTTGCCTGCTGGATGTCTTGAGGGGTCTGGAACGTCCCGGCGTCCTTCTGCGCCTGAATCTTCCCCTGCTCCGTCCCCTGGGAAGTCGCCTGGGCGATAGGCCCCGCTCCCTGCTCCTGGGCCTGCACCTTGGCCGCCTCGGTAAGCGCCGTCTGGTACGCGGCAGCCTGGGCGGCAATCTCGGGATGTGCCGCCTGGATCATCTTCAACTCCGTGTTCGCCGCCTCAGCCACGTCGGGGTACATGGCAAGCTGAGGCTGAGCCATGACCCGCGCGAGCATCCCGTTGGGGTTCATGAAATGGGAGATGCCGGGAGGGGCGTTCTGCCAGGCAAGAGGGTTTGCGCCCGGGCCCTGGCCCTGCGGGACTGCCGGTCCGCCAGGCGGTTGCGCGTACCAGGGAGTTTGGCCGCCAGCCTGAGGAGCTGCCGGCTGGCCTGTGGGTTGACCGGGAGGCTGCAAATACCAGGGCTTGCCGGCGCTCTGGTCAGGCGTGGCTCCCGGAGTCGGGGAAGCGCCAGGGGATGGCATGTCGGAGGCGATGTTGCCGCCCTGGGCAACCTGGACACCCTGAGCGGGAGGCATCACCGCCGCGTTGATCATGGCCGGGGTGAAGTTCTTGCTGCCCGTCTCGATGGGGATCATGGCCTGCATCATCTTCGAGCGGACCTGCGGGTCCGAAAGATCAATCGGAGCGTTCGGGTCTACGCCCATGCTCTGAGCAACTTGCTGGATGTACGCAGGCGTGTTGTTCTTGTCCGAGGGGGGCGCGTACCTGGATACCACCCCGGCCACGGTGTTGATGCCGTACTTGCTGCCGTAGGTGGCAAGCTGGTTGGACATGGCCGCCAGCCCGGAATTCATGTCCGGGAAGGTCTGGAAGCCAGTGCCGTCCGAGGTGCGCAGGTTGCCGGGATTGTTCTGCCTGAGCCAGATTGGCGCCGCAGCCGGCGCTCCACTCGGGTTGGTCTGGGCAGCGGGCGTCTGGGCACCCTGGGGAGGTGCGGCAGGTACGCCGGCTCCGGGAGCCTGAGGTTGCTCACCGGTCGGAACAGGCTGCATCAGGTCGTACCGCTGCTGGCCAAGCTTGAGCGCGAGCTGCTGTTGCTGCTGCCCGATCATCTCCTTTCCGATCTGCATGACCAGGTTCGGGTCGTACCCCTGAGCTGCTACACGCTGAATGGCGGCCTGCGTGCTCGCCGGATCCTGCGGGATGCCGTATTGCGCAATCTCAGCGGCTACGGCCTTCTGCGCACCGAGGGCGTACTGCTGTTGCTGCGTCTGCTGGTTCTGCTGATTGATAAGCGCCGCCTGGTACAACGTGTTCCCGAGGTTCGGGGACTGGATGTTGACCGGAGTCGGCGCACTGAGCGGCATTATGGGCATTACAGACATGGTATGTCCCTACTGCTGCGGGTTCGTGGAGCTGGTGAAGTACGCCATGGGGTTGTAACCAAGATTGGAGTTGACTATCGTATTACCTGCGGCCATTGCGGGCACCGGGCTATACGTGTTGTTGTATCCGCTGCCGCTCAGGGCGTTCTGGAGGAGGTAGTTGTTCATTCCGGAGTTCACGGAGTTGCCCACGCCCGTGATCCCGCTATTCAGAGAGGAAGCGCTGTTGGTAGCACCCTGGGCCTGCGCATTACCCGAGTTCGTGGAGGCCCCTGTGATGGCATTCAGATATTGCGTGAAGAGGCTGTTGATGTTGTTTGTTTCGCCCGTCACCACCCCGGCCTGGTTGTAAGCCGAGTTCGCAACGTTCTGAGCGGTGCTGAGGTCCGCGCTTCCCAGGTTGTTGTTGACGTTGGTAATGCCGCCCGCAACGGTTGTCCCCAGACCCGCTAAGCTTGTGTTCAGTCCGGCGATGCCCTGCGCTGCGGTCATATTGGCGTTGCCCACGTTATTCACGGAAGGCTGGCCCGCGTTGATGGCGTTGGTTCCGTAGCCCATCCACTGGCTCAGGGAGTTCGTGGCGTAGTTCTGCCCATACTGCTGTTCCGCCGCCTGCTGACCACCAGAGAAAAGGTTACCGCTGGCTGCCGCCCCTCGGTCCAAACTCGTCAAGCCCTGGTTGTAGTTAAACTGGTACCCGGGCGTATTGGTAATGCTGGACGGGTTTGCGAGGAGATTCTGGACCAGGGAATTTCCTGCGTTGTAGGTCTGGACGCCGGGGTTGTTCAGGTTGGTGACGTTGTTGACGGCGGTGTCATAGGCCTGGATGCCATTATTGAGGGCACTCACACCATTCGAGTAGGCGTCATTCCACGATGGCAGACTGCTCGATATGTCGCCGTAAGCTTGGGCACCTCCCGAATAGAGGGCGTTGGTCGCGGCCTGGTCCCAGCTTGAGGCGAGGCCCGCGCCGCTTTGCGTATTGGAAACCAGGTTAGGCAGAAGGGATTGCCATGACTGGATATTCTGGTCCTGGGCCTGCGACTGATCGTCGGCAGCCTGCTGGGAGGCGCTGGAGCCATTCAAGCCGCCGACCAAAGAGCCCACGCCCGAAGCGACGCCCCCGATTGCTGCGCCGATACTCATTGCAGGACCTCCGCGTGGAGCGAGTCAAAAGGTTTGATACCCCTGCGTTCAAGAGATTTACGCAGGGAAGCGTGCCCCCACCTGGTGCCGATGGTGAACACGTGGGCCCCCCGCTCCCTCGCCCAGGTCCGCATGTGGTCCAGCAAGCGCAAGAACCAGCGCGTCTTGGCCGGGCCGTCCGGAAGCGACGGCAGCATGTGCCACATCAGTTCAGTGGCCATCAGGGTATGCCGGTTCAGGTGGTAGGGATGCAGGACAGCGACACAGGCGCCGGCCACCTGTCCATCCAGATCCACCACGGACACCAGAGCCTCCGGGCTGGGCAAGAGGGAGGTGAAGAGATCGCGGACGGTGTCCTTGTCGATCCCAAGCCCGTGGCCGCTCCAGTGCATGGTGGCGTCGCATTCCATGGAGAGCTCGAGGAGGGCCGGGAGATCGGCAAGCGTGGCCGGGCGGATCATGACAGCACCGCCCCGGTGGACATGGCGATCCAGTTGGTCCCGTTTGATATGTACGGGCCAGCTCCGGCGCTGGCGTTCGTGACCAAAATCATCTGCCAGGCATGGCTTGAGGCGGCGGGAACGTTGGCCTTCAGATATTGAGGCAGCGGGACGGCAACGCTCAGGGCGGTATCGAAGGCCTGGACTGAAGACATCTGCGATTCCAGGGTCGAGACAGCAGAGGCCGTGCCGGTATACTCAGTGTTCAGGGCCGCAATCTGGGTGTTCAGGTTCGCGTTGCTGGGCGCGATGGCGTTCCCTAGCCGGGCGTAGACGGCATTGAGCCAGGACGCCCACGGCTGGGAGATCGTCCCATCCGGGTTGAGCAGCGGGGATCGCATGGGAGGGGCCGAGAGGGCCGCGATATTGGTAGTGTCAGCCATCAGGATATCCCCGGGTTCATCTCAGCGTAAGCGCCCACGATGACGACCGGCACCGGGTCGGTGATCCTGACCCGGAATTGGCGGCTCCGGAAGCTGCCCAGACGTCTCCAGCGGGCGCGCGCCGTGTACTGGCCTATGGCTCCCAGGCTGACCCAATTTTCGTTGCTCCAGTTGTTCCCGCCATCGTCTGACCACTGCAGAATGGCCTGAGGGTTTCCGCCCAGGACCATGCCGGGCCCGGGAGTCTGACCCTGACCTCCCGGGAGTCCCACGCCCATCTGAAAGTCCACCGTGAGGGACTTCATGGAGATGCGCTTGTTTTCGTTGGAAAGCGGGGCCGATGTCCGGATGCGCTCGATGGTCTTCCCATCTTCCGTGTAGGCGGTCTCGGAAAGCTGGTAGAGCTTGCCGTTCGCCTCATCACCGACGATGTGCATACCGTTGAAATAGGCGTGGCAGTTCGCCCTCCAGCGTCCTTGGCCGAAGCTCTTGCGACGGTGCCACATCTGCGTGGAGCAGTCGTAAACCCACGTCACGCCCTGCGTGGGGAAAGTAAGCACGTAGAAGGTGTGGCCGCCCTGGACGTAGGCGAAGGCTTGGGCGTCCGAGGTCACGGCGTATTGGCCAATCAGGTACTCAAGCGGACGGGTGGAAACGATCTGAGGCTGGAAGCCGTTCGCCCGGACCACCTGAAGCTTGTCCGTCAGCCAGAAGGCCGTGTTGTCCAGGACGGCCACGCTGGCCCGCGCGCCACAACCATGCTCGATGAATATGCCACTGATGGGCGAGAGCGGGAACGTGGGAGCCGCGGCCCCGGTGTCGTACCAGACTTCCGTGGAAACCTGGCCGAAAAGCCAAAGCTCGCGGTGGCACATGAGCATGGCCACGATGTTGTCAGGCCGGCCCATCTTCGAACTGTTCGTGATGCCATCCCAGGTGGACCCATTGTTCAGGGCGCTCAAGTAGAAGAAGTTGCTGTTCGGCTTGGTCACCACGAAATAGCTGTCGAAATACTCGACCTGGTTGGCGCCAGGGAAGTTGGCGTTGACGATCTGGGCGAAGGTTCCCCCCGAGAAGGTGTAGAGGTAACCGTTCGCTCCATCGGCAAGGATGATCTGCACGCCCATGTTCTGAGCCATGGACACCTGCCCGGTGGACGTGACGAGCGTCCCCAGGTTCGTCACAGCCCCGGCCGAGGTCACTTGGTAGAACCCGGGCCCGCACACGGCGTAGAGGTTTCCATCCCCCCCCACGAGCAAGCCCCGCACCTGTCCGCCCGTCGCGCTCAAGGTGGCCCATGCGACCATTCCGGGAGTGCCGACCAGGGCCACGGGGCTTTTGCCGCCCGCATCGTCCTTGACCGGGAACAGGTTCACCAGGTCCTGGCCGTCCCAGTAGGAGGACCGGCCGGTGTATGCGGGGCCTATGAATCCGGGGACGTTCACAGGCCGGTCCTCCAATCGAAGTGGCCGCCGCCGTAGGTCCGGGAGACTGTTCCCACGTAGTCCGAAGACAGGAGCGGCACGGCCTTCCCGTTGTAGCCCTTGATGGCCTTGAGGCTGTCCGCCGCCACGGCCTTGACCTCGGGCGTCGTCTGGACTCCCCACTCGGGAGCCAGTTCAATGGCCAGGTTGTACTTGATGGTCCGGGCATACTCGCCCGGGAGGTTGACCACCGTGTTCAGGCTAGCGATGGAACTCAACCGCTCCCAGGTGGCCAGCTTCAGGGTGTAGATCTGGTCCGGAACCGGATAGAGATAGAGGTTGGAACTCGGGTACTGCTGGTCCCACCACATGGAATTGGGCCTGGCCGACAAGGTTTTGAGCGGGATGGCTTGATAGGCCTCCAGGCTGATCACTGCCACGGGGTAGTCGATGCCGTTAAGCGATGCGATGGAGTCCACCACGCGCATGGGCCGGGTGGGGAGCGCGATAATCTGCCCGGTGGTCGGGTACTGCGTCTGTGTCACGCACGGAATCAAGAGGCTGGACGTGCTCCACGAGTCCAGGAGCATGTTGAGAGCTTCCAGGCCGTCCGCCCCCTCGGCTGAGGTCATGACCTCCCCTGATTCCAGGGCCATGATAAGGCGCAGTGCCCCGGATATGATGTCCGCTGCGGTGGCCATGGATTATTCCCCGCTCCCCAGGCCGGCCGCGATCTTGGCTTGAAGCGTCTCCAGCTTGATATTCGACGGTACGAACATCCCCATGGAGTCCCGGGCGTAGCTGATAAGCTCGTCCCGATTCAGGAAGGACAACTCCTCCGGGAGCACGGGCTTTTTGGGAAAGGGCTCATTGTGCCAGCCATCGGCCAGGGCCGCCTCCACCTCCTCGACGGTGTAGAAGATGCGGGCCTCCTCAGCCGGGTGATAGAGGTAGGTGGGCAAGTCGTATTCGATCTTGCCCTTGACGCTGGTCCCCACGTGGCGGTCAAATCCTGTCATGGTGAGCCGCCTTAGGCGATAACGCCGGTGTCGATGTTTTCCGCCCGGTACCAGGAGACCATCCACACTTCGGCGCCGGGGGTGATGGGCGATGAGGTGGCGTTCATGAACTGGATGGCGATGGTGTTGGGGGCAGAACAACGGCAGTTTCCGATGCTGACGCCGGGGGTATGGCTCGGTTTGTTGGCCTCCACGAAGTCCGTGGGCAGAAGCCCGGGAACCGTGAAGGTCTGCTCGTTGGTGCTGTTGGCCGGGACGGACCCCACGTTGAATGTCAACTGGATGAGTCCGTCCCGTCCTTCTCTGAATCTCGCGCCCATGATGTTCCTCGCTGGCCGGGAGGAGCCAAAGCCCATCCCGGCCCGGTTGTTAGTTGCAGGCGATCCTGGCGGCCCATTGCGGACGAAGAGCCGCGTAGCCGTAGATGATGTCCAGGCGGCAGGGGAACGAATCGGTGTTGATGTCGTAGGCCCTGACGATGCGGAGACTGATGCCCTCGAAGTTCTCCCGGGCCGCGAAGTCCACTCCCTTAGGCACGACCAGGTCGCAGGTAGCGAAACAGAAGGCGTCGCGGTGGTAGGCCAAGGACAACCCGTAGTTCTGGGCGTTTGTGCCCACCTTGGTGATGATAGCCGCGTTGGCCGGGGAAGCGGTCACGTTCTGACGGTTGCCCGAAGTGATGATGCCTGGAGCGATGGCCACGTTGCCCGCTCCGCCAGCATAGGCGCTGGTGACCACGAACTGCTGGAGGACCCCCATGTTGGCCCGGGTCTCCGGATGCACCTTGTAGACGCCGGCGATGGTGATGATGTCGCCAGCGGCGAAGGTGCCGGTTCCGGTGTTCACGGCCAGGTTCATGGAGAGGGGGGAGGATCCCACCTGGCCGGCTCCGTTCACCAGATAGGCCGAGTTGTCGGTCCCGGAGGTGAAGCGCTGGAGCAGGGTGTTCTCGTAGAAGTCGAAGCCGCTGGTGCGGCCCATCTGCCCTTCCTTGTACTGCTTGGCCACGGACGCCGAGTCCTGGAACAGGCCCTTCAACTGATCCACCAGGTCCACGTTGTCCTGGGTGTTCAGGATCACCGAGCGATTGGTGTCCATGGGGGCAAGCGCGTCGTTCAAGAGCTTACGGCCCTGAAGCACCTTGTTGAAGGTGATGGCCGCTCCGGGGTTGTTCACCTGGTTATAGACCGAGTTGACCATGGAGAGGGCGTCCGCCTCCACGTTGGCGGCCAGGACGGACACAGCCGGCTCCAGGATACGGTCCGCGAAGTCCTGCAAGCTCAAGGTGAGGTCGATGGAGGTGAACCGGAGGTCCACGCCCTTCTGCGCCGATATGGTGACCGGCGCGGTAATTTCCACGGTGTCCTGCGTGGCCAGCGTGGCTCCGTTGCGGATTACGTACTGGTTGGGGAGACGCACGTTCAGGGTTTGACCGATCTGCGCTTCCTTGTTGGCGAACTGATCGTCATAGGACCTGTTGATCGTCCCGACGAAGTTCAGCTTCTGGTGCAAGATCGCCAGGGCCTTCCTGGTGATCATGGTGGGTGTGAGAATCGCGTTAGCCACGCCGGACCTCCTGAGTCCTACCCTTCAGGGGGAATCACGAGAGCCTTCCCTCGCGCCTCCTCCTGAAAGGGCGTGTTGAATTGTTGTGGGCTATGCGCCCGTCATCTTTTTTGGCTCCGTTTGCGGTCCCATTCCATCCAGGCGTTGATGTCCTTGGGGCCATGCACGGGGTCAAAGGCCTCGGCCTCTTTGCTGCCGGAGCCCACAGTGTTGATGGGGTCAGGAGCGCTCGTTGGTTTCTTGTTCGCCCTGGCGGTCTTGATCCGCTCGGAGATGCGACCGATCTCGATAAGCTGCTCCTCGGGGGACAGCTTAGCGATCCTCCCGGCTTCCTCGGGCTTCTTTCCGAGATAGTAAGCGACGTCGTGGCCGCCTTCGACCCGGACCAACGCGGCACCCATGTGCGGGGTGACCGAAAGGTCTTTGTGGAAAACCTCTTTGAAGTCGGGGTGCGCTTTCTCGGCCTCTTCGAAGAAGCTGAGGGCCTTGGCCTGACGTTCGGCAACGGCGGCCTGTTCCCTCTGGTTGTGGGTCGTCAGCTGCTGGCGAATGCTGGTTTCGTGGAGGGTCTTCTGAGTCGCCCAGATGGACATGGCCGCCATGTACTGGCCCGAGTCCTGGAATTGCTCCGGTTTGGGAGCGGGAACCTGGAATGCGAGATGCGGGGGGATGTCGGCAGGCGGCCCATTGGGGTCCTGGCCGGGCTGAGCGGCACCGGGCTGCCCTGGCTGCGGCTGCCCCTGCTGAGGAATGCGGCCCTCAGCGACGCCCTTCCAGTAAGCGGCCTCGCGGGAGGCTTCCTCGGCCTTGCGCTCGGCTTCCCGACGGTGGAACGTCACCTCGTCGAGACGCTTCTTGGGTATCGTCTCCGGCTCTTCTTTCTTGGCCGCCACCTCCTCGCCCTCGGGCTTGGACTGCTCGCCGTCTCCTGCAGGCTTCTCTTCGGCAGGCTCCGGATCGGAGACCACGCCGGAGATCATCTCCGCGACGGTCAGCTCGCGTTTGGTCGGGCTCGGCTTTGCCCCTTCGGTATTGGCGCCGGAAGCGCCGGTTTCACCCCCGGCGTCAGGTGCTGTCGGTTCTACGATGCTCAGGATGTCGTCATCGGCCATTGGTGCGTCCTCCTGGGACTGGGTTTGCCCGGGATTAAGCGCCCGGTGCGCGTCCGAAATTGTTGAACGGGGGCCTGTCCAGGGCCTCCCGCTGATGATCGGTCTGCATGTGCGCGAACTCTCGGTCGCCTGCGGTCATGAGCGCTTTCTGCTGGGCTGCGCGCATGTCGATGGCTGCCTGGTTAAGCTCTGCGGCGTGCATGTGGAGATCGTGCAGCGCGTTGTGGTGCTGGCCCTGGAGGGCAAGAGCGTCGGACTGTATCTGCATTTGCTTGGCCTGAAGGTCCAGTTGCTGCCCCTGAACGCCAAGCTTAGCCTTTGCGACCTCGGCTTGCGTCCGGTCTGTCACGGCCTTGAGCTTGGCCTGCTCCAGCTGCTCCTGAGGGCTCGGGGGTGCGGGCGTACCCGGGTTGACCACGTTCGGGGGCATCGTGGCCCGGATGCGGTCCGCGATCTTGTCCGAGTTGGGGAAGCTCATCCCCTCCACCACCAAGTCCATGATGGCCGCTCCGGTCTGCGGCACGGCCTGTATCAGCTGTAACAGCGCGTCCGCCTCTTCCAGACGCTGGGAGGCGTAGCTCGGGCCACTGGTGACCACCACGTCGTACTTGCCGGCGCTGAGGTCGTTGAGAGTGATGTCCCCAAGCTTCTGGTTGACCATGACCATGCCGACCTTACCGTCCTCGCCCATGACGCGGACCACGCGCTCCGTGTCGTAGATCTTGGGGATGAGGTCGATGAGGATTGCGCCCAGGCAGCGAATGGCCCGGTTCAAGTTGTCGGAAAAATGGAAATAGGACTTGTCGGCCTGGCGCTGCCGGGAGCGGATGGCCTTCCCGCTCTGCTCGTTGGACTGATTTCCCATGGAGGCGTCGAAGATGCCCATGGTGGCCTTCATGTCGTCAACGGACTGCATACCCTCGGCAATCATGCCCTGAGGGACGTCCGGGGGCATCGTGCGCTGCGGAGGCGGCACGCCCTCCACGTGGGTGTAAGGCAGGATGGCGAGGGGCTCGACGTTGGCGTTTTTCCAGACGTCAAGGTGGTCGGCAATCTGCTCCATCGTGGCCGTGAAGGGAGCCTTGGGAGCCAGGGCCAGCAGTTCAGCCCGACGGGAGCGGTCGTAGTTGTAGTATTGCTGCGCGCCCTTGGCGTGGCGGATGAGCCCGGAGAGGATCTTTTTGCCCTCGATGAACATCACCTTGGGATCCACGCGCACGATGGGGATGAAGGCCCCGGGCCAGCGCTGCGGACCCTCCAGAATTTCCCCGGAGGTCATTTTGCACCACATGATCTTTGGCCGCATGACCTTGCGTATGCGGGGTTTTCCGTTTTCTCCCCTGGCAATGAACGGCTTGAGGTTATTTTCCTCGACCTCGTCCATCTCCAGCGTGGAACCGTCCTCCATCTGGGCGATCTCGACGGACTCCTCTTCACGCCAGAAATACTCGGCTACGCGGACAGCGTCTTCGGTGTCCCAATCCTCCTGGATCTGGCCGTCAACGGCTTCCCACTGGCCGAGCGCGTCCGGGTAGCGCTCCTTGAAAGCCTCACGGCTCATCACCTCTTCGATGTGCGCCCACCGGCAGTCGGAGTTATCCGGCTCCACGGCAAAGGGATCCATGGAGACGTTGAACACGTTCCAAATGGGCTTGATGAGGATGTCCTGGTTGAAGCCGTCATCGTTGCTGTAGCGAGTCACCACGCGGAAATATCCGTAGTAACCAGCCGACACGGCGACCTCCCCGGCGTGGTCGTAAGCCACGTCGGCCATGGAGATGTATTCGATGTTCCGGATCAGCCCAGAGAAGATGTCAGCCTTGACGCTGTCGGCCTGGTCGTCCTTGGGAGTGACCTTGATGGCCGGGCGGTTCTGCCGGAGATCGTTGACCACTTGGGCCACGAATACGGGCATGCGGTTGATTGTGATCACCGGCAACTTGAAGAGCTTGCGCTGGTCCAGGACGCCCTTGTCCCACTGCTCATCCCCGCCGTTCAGGAATTTGAGGTCGTTAACCGCGTTCTCGCGGTTCTCCTTCTCGTGATCGTGAGCGATCTTGTGGCGCTTGAGGGACGCGGCGATGATCTTCTTTTCGGCCGCGTCGGAGAGGGTCTTCTTGTAGACCTTCTCGGGGCTGTCGGGCTTGGAGCCCATGACCTCGGGAGCGTTTTCGCCGGTCTTCATGTGGGTGTCCCCGTGGGCCGCAGAGAGGCGAGGGAGATCGTCTTGGATGTCTTGCGTACCCATCCCATGGAAAGTACAAAGGCATCCGCCAGGTTAGGAGATGAGACACCTCGACGCTTCATCTCATCCTTCCCTTCCACTTTGATTTTTCCGCTGGGTAGATAGGCATAGATCGGCGTTGAAAGTTCAGCCGTCAGCTTGTTCCGCAATGGGAACACCCTGAGGCTGGACTGCTTCTCGGAAAAGAATTCTCGGGCTTTCCACCACAGCTCATCGCGCCGGCGGTTGAAGCGCTCTGATGAAGCGGCTGTTTCTGCCACATTGACGGGGACCACCGGGAGGCCCCACCCTGAAAGAGTATGGGCGACTCCAGCTCCCCATCCGATAGAATCCACAAGCACCTGGTCTGGCCTTGTGGCTTGAGAATCGTAAATCTCGCGCATTCTTCCTGCTATCTGCATGGTGTCCGCAAAGCGAAACTCTTCCGCCCCGAGCACCTCGCCGCCCTGGCGGATCACTACGGCAGACGGGTCGCCTCCGAGCGACATGCCCACGTCTGCCCCCATCACAACGGGCGCCTCAGGGTAGTGGACATCCCGATCAAATGCCTCTTGGATCAACCCCAAGGGGATCAACACGTCGTCCGAGGAAGAATCGAAGGAGCATTCATACTCTTGAGCGTACTGCGCATCCGTAAGCTGATCCTTGGCCGAGGAAAGTTCCTCGAAGGGGATGAGGTCCGTCTTGCTTGAGGGGAAGCAGGCCGCATACCATTCAGGGTTACGTAATGCCGTCTGGTAGAGATCAAAAAAGTGGTTATGCCCGCGTGGAGTGCCTATGAAGATGGCAAATCCCTTGCGGTCACTCAGGGCGGGCCTGATGACCGTAGGATAGGCCTCAGGCCGGAAATCCGCATATTCGTCCAGGACCGCACCATCGAGGTAGAGCCCACGAAGGCTGTCCGGGTTATCCGCACCGTGCAGGCTGATCCTTGCTCCGTTGGGCAAGTCGGCACGCAGCTCGACCTCATTGAACTTCACTCCGGGAAGCGGAGAGCAATATTTGCGGATGTAGTCCCAAGCCACGCGCTTTGCCTGCGTATATGTGGGGGCGATGTAGGCAAATCTGCCGTTCTCCCGCTTCCCCCTGGAAGCCGCATCCACGAGGGAATTTACGCAAAGCACCGTTTTCCCGAAACGCCGATGACACACGAGTACCGAAAAGCGTTTGAGGTTGGCGTGGATTTCCCGCTGGAACCGGTGGGGCACATAGCCTGTAGAGACGCACTCCACGCTATTCTCCGGGCGCACGGTCGATCCCTGTGATGACCTGAAGAGTGACGGAACCCGTGTGGTTGTGCTCCACCTTGTCCCCGAACATGCCGATGTGCTTGCCCTGAAGCTGGATGGCCTTGAGGGCGGAGCCGAAGTCTTCCTTCGCCATAGCCCCTTTGCGCGTCTCTTCCAGGTCCTTGAGCACCTTGTCCTGGGTGATCTCGGTGCGAGCGACCCTCTTCGCCATGGCCTCCTGGATGGCCGTCTGGACATGGGGGCGCTGCATCATTTGGGAGGCCTGGGCATCGGGATGTTTGGACCTGGACCCGGCACGAACAAGCGCGACAGACGCGTTCAAATCCACGATATATTCGCGGGCGAACTGCTGTTCCAGCGCTGTGAGCTTCCGGGTCGTTGACTTGGGCATGGCTACTTGCCGTCCCCTATGAGCAGCGTTTCCACCCGGGTGATGCGCTCTCCGTGGGAGTCAATCTTCTCCCACTGCCGGGCGCTGTCCGTCTCGGCTTCGGCTTTGGTCCGGTAGCTCTTGGCCAGGGACAGCTGGCATTCGGCTTGACTCTTACGATACTCGGTGAGGAGGTCTTCCAGGCGCTCTATCCAACGCTTGAGCATGTAACCCAAGACCCCGAGAAGGATGGGATTGAGGGCCATGGACAGGAGCGCCAGGGTGTTCATTTAGGCACCTCGATCTCCCTAAGGCTTCCCCCGAACCAAACGGGGATGTCTCCGGGCCTCGCCGCCTCTCCGTTGCGATAGGCGGGATGCCTGGCAATCCCGGCTTGTTCCAACGCCATGGCGGCGAACTCGCTGCAGAAAAACTTGTGGCAGCCCTCGGACACGTACCCGAGGATGTTGGCAAACAAGCCCTCGTAATTGTAGGGCACGCCCCGGCCGCACTCTTTAAGGGCGAATGACTTGATGCGTGCTTGCGTCTCGGGAATGATGCCCTGAGCCTGGAAGGCGAAGACGCGCCCGTTGTACCCCTGGATGCGTTCCGACAGGAGCCGAAGCTCAAGACCCGTTGCCAGGGCTTCCACCAGGAACACGCGGTCGCAGTTCTCTGGGTCCAGGTCACGCACGATCAAAGAGGCGTGGCTGAACTGCGAGAACATGCGGATCGCCCGTCCAAGCAAGTCGTTGCCCTGCCACAGAATGACAGTGCCGGTGGAGAGCCACGGCCGGATGGCCGGGTAGGAGCACAGGGGAACGCGGGTCAGGTCCACGGTCAGTACCCAATCCTGGCGGTGACGCTCCCGCTGGAGAAGGCGGTCGTGATGAGCTGAAGTAGGCAGTCACCCGCACCTATGTAGGTCGTCTCGGTGGGGGTCGTGTAGCTGGCGATGGTTCCCCAGGTTGCGCCCAGGTCGAAGCTCCGCTGAAGCGCGACCGTCGCGCTGAACGTCCCCCGGATGGAAATGTCGCACGATTTGCCCGCATCCACCCCGAGGGAGGGGCACGCCTGCCCGTTGCCCGTGAGGCTGGCGGATTGGCTGGGCATTACAGGGCCGCTCCAGCCACTTGCGTGGCGATGGCAACGGCCTGCAACGCGAAGTTCGCCCAGGCAACGTAGCCGTTGATCTGGGAAGCGGTGGCCGAGCTGATGACCGGGGTCGAGGCGGTCAAGTTGGTGATGGCCGCGCTTGCGCCAGCGGCCTGGGAGGCGGCGGTCTTCACGTCACCGATCACGGCCAGGGCGTTTTGCTGGGGGGTGTTCTTGGTGGATGTCCCGGCACAGGCTCCGATCTGGAGGCAAATGCCGAGAACGATGGCCAGGGCCGGGAAAAGCATGAACTTACGCATGGGGTTGATCCTCCGAAGGGTTAATTTGTGTCGGGTTGGGAATGGCGCTGTCCACTAGCGGCGCGACATTGGCCAGGGCCGTGCGCAATCCCACGCCACCGAGAACCACACCCACGCAGTTGAGTGCGGGCGCATAGGGAGAGAGGGCCGGCAGATACGGGGCTGCCTGCCCCGCGGCCAGGAGCAGCGTGCCGAGGATGGTCTTCCAGCCGTAGCGGGCGATGAGGCTAGCGAGCATGAGGCCTCCGGTAGATGATGGGGCGCACGAGAGCCCCGATTGTGCCGCCGATGGTGAGTGACCAGCCGAACGGCAGGCCACAGTCACGCAGGCGACAGGCGATGTGCATGGGATTGAGATGGTGTTGCAGCCACGCCCTCATGACGGCCACTCTCCGGTCTGGAGCATGGTTGCCAGTCGCTCGACGCGGGCATGAGCCTGCTGGTCCCATGCGGAGGCGCGGAGATGATCGGCGGCCTGGTCGAACTGGCCGTCGGTAATGAGCCGGATGGTGGGAGCGAAAGCGAAGACGCCCTTGACGCCAAGCACGTACATTGCGCTCACGGCCACGGCCTGGCGTGCGGGGTCTAAGTTGTCCCAACCGTAAAAATTTGCGTCGAGTGAGGCGAGACAGCGATTGAAGCAGACTTCGAAAGCGTTGTCTGCCTGCTCCTGTGTCCAGCGCATGGTTGATGCCATGGTGGGCGTACAGTGCAATTGGGAGACGATGTTGTACCCGTATCCGATGGTCCAGATGCCGCGCGTGTCCTGGTAGGCGACGAGTTTACAGCCCTCGTCGGACTTGATCAGCGCTTCGGTGCGTAAGCGGGTGTCTGGCGTGATTGGCATGGCCCGCAGTTACCCCGGGCCTTGTCCAGAAATCTGGCATTTTTCTGGAGAATCTACATGGGTCGCTCAAGTTTCTTGGCCAGGGACTCCACCTCCCTGGCCGTGTTCTCCGTCACTCCGTAGCGTCCGGCCGCCTCAGCATACCGGCCCGGGTTTACCCTGAGATAGCTCAGGATGGCCGCGTCGCGCACGGCCCGGCGCAAGAGGGGCTCCGTGATTGTCCCGTGCGTCTGAACCCACTCCAGGGCTTTGAGCAGGGCCTCAGAGGGCACAGCGTGGGCGAGGAAGGTGGATTTCATTCCTCTATCGCCATCGCCCCGCACGACGCTTTATGCTTCTCCAGGAACTTTTTGCGCTTGTCCTCGTCCATGAGGTGCGTTGTGATGTGTTCGCCACAGAATGGGCAACCTATGCTGATGGTCGCGCTCTCCAAGTCGGAGCACGCTTCGCGCAGGACCTTGCGCTCCTGTTTGTTTCTCGGGACGATCCAACTCTCGACAAAGTCCACGAGCCGTTGTCCACGGTGGCCCTTTTGATAACCTGCGGCCAAAGCCTCAGCCATGCGGTCAGAACGTGCAGTCGTCATGATTTCTCCGTTATTCTCCGTCCCTGCGTTTTACTGCGTCTCCTGCGAACGACTTGATCTCCAGGAGCACCTGGCCGCCACGCATGACATTGCCCCACTCGATGACGGTTCGCTTGAGTTGCGAGTCATCGTTCCACACGCCAGCTTTGGTCAGCGCATCGAGCAGCGACTTGCCGGCGAAGTTGTCCTGATCGCGGTTGCGCCGATCTGGCGGCAAGAGCGTGATCTTGATTTCCAGCGGTCCGCACATCGGCAGTCCCTGCAGCTTGGCCGCCAGGACGTAGCTCTTGACCGCCAGACGGTAGATCTTGGCCTTGGGGTTGAGCCTGAGGCCTTTGCGCCCGGTAGGCGTCCAGGCCTTGTTGGTCGACACGGGCCAGGGCAGTCTGAGCTGGATCATTTTTTTCTCCCCGACTTTTTCCCGTCGCCGCCCCTCGCGTGCGCGCGCGCAATATATAAGCCTAAAGGCTTATATAATTGCGCAGTCCTCTCCGGTGACAGGGAACCCGCATGGATACTGGATTTTACGTTCCGTCCCCGGCGTCCCCAAGAAACCGTGCCTTGGCTCTGGGGACAGGCAACCCGCATGGATACTAGCTTTCTGGACTTGTTTAATGATTCCGGGGTGGTGACGTAATTATCAATCGTTATCATTACGAATTGTCCTCTTCTTTAAACAAATCGTAGTCACCCGGCTCCAGCATCCCGATGCCTTGAGCGAATGGTCCGGTGGGAACGTCGAGCCACTGTTCAGCCTTGCTCCCCCCGGCGCGGTATTTGGCGATCTTCTTCTCGTCGAGGAGAACGCGCCCCAGCCACTCCAGCTTATTTCTTCCCACGGCCCTCAGGGATTCAGGCAGCATCTCCCGACGTTCAAAGAGCCCATACCGGCCCATGTGCTGGAACGGATGACCCTGGGCCGCAGCGTGTTCGATGACCTTGACCAGGAGCTTGAGCGCCTTCGGGATGTTCTGGGCATCGAGCTGCTTCACCCGGTCGGTGGAGACGACCAACAGGCCACGCTCGTCGCGAATGAAGGTCTTGAGCTCGTTGTCGCCGGGGTAGTTGTGCTTGGCCAGGCCGCCACAGACCACCCGGCCGCGCATGTATTCGACATCCAGGTCCTTGCAGAGCTTCTTGGCCTTGATCTCTTCCTCGGGCCACAGGACGTAAGCGCCGCGGGCGTGGTCCACGAACCCGGCCGAGCCGCTGATCTTCACTTTTGCGGCGTCCAGGTCCTTGATCCCGTCCGGGAGCTTGTTCAGGTGGTGCACTGCGATAACCGCAGCATGGGCCTTCTTGGCCAGGTGGGTGAGCATGCCCATGACAGCCGCCCCGACCTTACGGTCGTTGAGATCGGCCCACACGAAGCAGGCCAGCGGGTCGATGATGACGAGGCGCGGCTGAATGCGGATGATCTGCTCCACCATCTCCTGCCACCATGGCGTTGCCTCGCACCCCTGGCGAGTCTCCATGGCCATGGCTTTGAGGCCGTCCATGTCCGGCAGACAGAGCACGTATAGCCCCTGCGGGAACGTCCCACAGAGGTTCGCGGCCCGCCGATGTATCTCGTCGATGTCGTCCTCAGCGCAGAACATGACGACGGGCCCATGTTGCATGACCTTGTGTCCGAACGTACCGGGCGAAGGGTTCAGGTCGATGCCCTCTCCCGGCGCCTGGCAGGTCTTGATGGCCAGGTCCAGAGTAAGGAGACCCTTGCCCGTTCCGCCCGGAGCCGCGAAGATGAACGCACCGTCCATGGGGATGACGTGCTCCACGAGCCATTCGCGCTCGGGCACCTCCCGGCCGTTCAGCTGGGCCAGGCCGAAGTCCGATATCCTGGTGGTGTAGCCCTTGGCGTACATCCGGACCGCGTCCAGGCCCTCCAGTGCGTGCAGGTCGTTGAAGTCCTTGGGATGGGAAGAGAGATCACGGAACTCAGGCCAGACCACGGTCGCACCGATTGCCTGGGCCGCCTTGTGAGCCGATTCCACTCCCACGTTCTTCGGGACTCCGTTGACTACAGTCCAGCGGTCGTTGTCGGCGGCAAGGATAAATTTTGCTGTCGGGAAAACCTCCTTTGCGGCCAATGAGGCCGGCTCGAGTCCTCCGGAGTTGAAGGCGACGATGACGGTCTCGCCGGTTGCCATGTGGATGCTTGCTCCGGTCGCGTAGCCCTCGCACACGTAGACCGTCCTGGACGCATCAGGCGACGGGGACGTGATGACGTGGAAAAGACCAGAGTTCGCTTGTCCAGACAGGAACCGCTTGACACCGTCAGGTTTGATACGCTGCACCCCCCGCACTTCGCCGCGGCTATTGCACATGGGGATAAGCAGCTCACCACGTTGATCGATGCGGCACCCAAAGGACACGACCCCTTTCCTCGCGAGGTAGGGGTGTTCCGTGGCTTCGGATGCCGCATCGAAAATTTGTTTTGCTCGGAGTGCTGCGGCGTCCGCTTCCCGCGCGCGATCTGCGGCAGCCTCCTCTTTGGCGCGGCGGTAAAAATTTTGAACTTCCTTGAGCTCTTCGTGGCTCAATTCGTAATTGGCTTTGGAGCACCAGGATTCTGACAATTCATGCTTCCATGCCCCGAACGCGCCCGCCGGGATGCCGTCGCCATGGAAAACGTACCAGCCACCCTTCTTGCCGCCCTTCTCGTCGGGCAGATCGAAGCGGTGGATGCGCCCGTCAGTGATGATTTCAGGACGCCCCAGGCCAGAGGCCGCGATGGCGTCCCGAAATCCCTCCAGGGCCTGGGGAAAAGTCACCCTGACCGGAGCCGCGTCTTCGTCCTGCCGCCTGGCGGTGTTGAGGTCGATGACCTTCATTGGGGGGTTCCCTTCCTCATTCACCGAGGGCTCCAACAGGTCTTGGAGAAGTTGCACATGCGGCACTCCATGCGCGCCTCGTCGGAGAACGCACGCGGCAGCAGCTCGCCGGCCTGGTTGGCCAGAAAGATGCGCTCGGCCCGGGCCAGCAGGTTGGCGTAGGTACTTTGGTCGAACGCCACGAGGGCGTGGTGACGCTCCATGGTGTCGGCGTTGACTGCAGTGAAGAGCCCGCGGGGAATGTTGCAGCCGCCCATGAGCAGCTGCATCTGTCCAAAGTAGCGCGGAAATGTCCAGCGCAGTCCGTCCTTGACGACCTTCTTCCACCACTTCGAGCCGAGGCCCTTGCACTCCCACAAGGCCGGCAGCTCGATGGGGCTCGCTCCGTCGCCCATCCAGTGGAGCAGCAAGCCGTCCGGATGGCCCAGAACCTGGCCGTCCAGCCAGGACGCCTCAAACTGCTTCCCGGTGCGTGGATCGACGTCGGCCAGGATGAACCCGGCGGCACGCAGGCGCCGGATCATGAGCGCCTCGATCCAATGGCCGCGCGCGAAAATGTCCTGCTTGCTCCCGGAGGGGATGGAGTCCGGGTCGGTCTCCAGGGAATAGTATTGGACCGCGCGCTCGCAGGGGTCTCCCAGCACCGATGCGCCCAGGTAATCACGCTTCGGCTGCTCTGCGTCCTCGCTGTCGATGGCTTGGTCGATGTGCCAGTCCATGCGGCCCGAGATGGCAGGCGCGGATTTCGAGTTGAGGTCGATCACAGGGTGACCTGGTGCCAGCCGAGTTCGGATTCGAGGTCGTGGATCTGATCCAGCAGCTTCTGGCGTTCCTGGTCACCGAAGCCACCTTTGGACCGGATGGACTGTATCTCCTGGCGCAGCTCATGGTTCTCCTCCAGCACGGCCTTGAGCTGCTCCTGTGTCTCGCGATGATGGGAGAAGTTGAGCGCCTGCTGCTCCCGGGCCGCGCAGCCGCAGGAAACGACCTGCTTTCTCCGGAGGTGGACGCGGGAGGCGTACTTGATCCCTCCGCACGAGCAGTCGCACAGCCAAAGGATGTTCCCCTGTGAGTCGCGTCTCTTGGACGCCTTACGCACGGTCAGCCGACCGAACTTGTGGCCGGTCAGGTCGCGGGGGAGGGTAGAAGTCATAGTTGCGCCTACGAAAAAACTTCAAAAGTAGTTGTAATAAAATACTGCATGCCAATCACTCCACCAGTATGTGCTTAATGGTGCGAGAATCGTTTTCAGCTATCGGAAGCGCGAGGCGAAGGCCAACAATGCACAGGTCGTTAAAACTGAGGTCCGTTTTGGCAAGCACAACTGCAATCTGCTTTTCGAGTGAGTCCGGCAAACGGACGCTTTTCGGCTCGTTGCGCTTGGCCACTGGCTATTCCCGGTCGCTGTGCTGCTCGTCAGCGCGTTCCACTGGGAGCACACCGGCCGCGTGCGTCGCCATGGACTCGACGTCGCGGAACCATGAGCACCTTGTGCGCCGAGCATTGAGCCCCAAGCGGCAGACGTCGTCAGGTGTGAGCGCGCCTGGGCGAGAATTTGAACATCGGGCACAAGACATAAATTTCCCCTCAGCCTTTATTTCCGCCCCTCCTCCCGGTATTGGAGAATCACCCCTGAAACCCAAACCGAGAGGAGGAACGAAATGTCGAACGATCAGCCTACTGGATCACCCGTCACTGACTTGTTGTTGGTTGGGCAGCTGCAACCTGTTCAGCAACTGCTCAAGGAAGTCCTTGCCTCTAACCTGGCCATTCTCGATGTGCTGGGCCAAGTCCATGCACTTGATACGAAGGTCATTCTCCAAGGGTACATGGAAGCTCAGGCTAAGCGTCGTTTTTGAGAAACGCGGACGCTTTTTCAGCCCCGTAGACCGCCCTGAGGGCTTCACCCTTGGAGACCCCCAGGAGGTCAAGGAGCATAAGCTCCTCGGCCTTAGTCGCGGCAGACGACATCGTGCCGCACTGGTTTGCGAACTCCCGGATCGGGTCACTCCAGGTGTATGTTCGGGGTGCCTGATCCGGGACCTGGATTCCCTCTGCCTTGACCTGAGAAGCGTGCTCCTCATGCTCATCCAGTTGGTGCTTGATGGCCTGCAACGGGTCGGACAGGTCATAAATGAGGATCTTGTGTTTCACGCTCTACTCCTCGCCCTCTCGGGCCGTTACAGGTTGCACCAACCACCGCACGCCCTGCCAGATAGCGAACCCCACGCACCAGACGGCGTAGGCGGTGAGCAGAATACGGATGATGATCATGAGGGGTCCGGTGTGTTCGGGGGGACGGGGGAAGGGCCGTACAAGAATGGGGTCAAGCGCTTGATCGTCGAAAGACGAGGGTCGCAGTTCCCCTCAAGGAGCCGTGAAATCGTGGACTGGGGTATGCCGGTAGCCTCTTCCCACTCCATCTGGGTCCAGCCTTTGCGCTGAAATTCGGCTTGAAAATCTTGGATGATGTCCATGGAGGAGTGTGTACCCGAAGATGAATAATTTTGCAACGCCATAACCCATATTCAAATATGACACTCTTAAGGGGAGGCAGTACATGGAAAAAATGGGAATCCTTCATGACGCTAAGGATGGTGTTGCGCGCCAAGGTATGAAGCAAGAAGCTTTGGCAGAAAAAACAGGGGTTTCTCAGTCAGCAATTTCTCGGCTTTTGAAAGGCCAGGGATCTATGAGGGCAGATAACCTGGCAAAAATCCTTGATTTCATGGGGGCGAAGCTCACTTTTCCTGACGAAAGATCTGAACTCGCAAAGGATGTTAGGTGGGTGGACGCGAAAATAGTCCCGGCGGGGAGCGGTCAGAATCTACCGCCCCAAGAAGATTATTTCGCCGTCCCCCTCGTGGGTGAGGTCGGTGCCGGTCCAGGCGTAATGTCCACCGGCTTGATTCGGAGCTGGGTGCTGGTCTACCGACATCAGCATGCTATCCAGTTCCGGCGTAACCTCCTGGCCGTGGAAATCGAGAAAGGGTCAACCTCCATGATTCCCTTGCTCAGGCCAGGGGATATCGTCCTGGTGAACCGGGACGACTTCACGCCGGACAAGCCAGGAGGGATATTCCTGGTGCGAGAGCCGGGGCAAGATAGCGGGGCCATGGTCAAGCGCGTGGCCACGAAGCAGCGCAACGGGGATACCCTGGTCACGTTTTACAGCGACAACGCGGCGGAAAACCCTCCTACATCGTACAGCCTGGGAGCTGACTACGGTGGTGTGATTTCCAACGCCATCGTCGGGCGCTGCATCTGGTCGTGGTCGGATCTTTCTGGGAAATAATGCCCACACTCTACCTCGCCGGCCCTCTCTTCTCCGAAGCCAAGCAAGCATGGCACCGTGCCACCAAGGCCCGTATTGAGGCCGAGACGAGGCACACGGCCATTTGGCCTTACGAGCTGTTCGACCAGGCCGAGATTGCGAGCTGGGGAGCGGATGGCCCGCGCCGGGTGATGGAAGTTTGTCGGGATGCTCTGGCTGCCTGTGACCTTGTGGTGGCCCTGCTGGATGGCCCCCAGGTGGACGACGGCACGGCCTGGGAGATCGGCTATGCGCACGCGCGGGGAATCCCCGTGATCGGGATCAGGACGGACTTCCGCCAAGCCGGGGATGTGCCCGGGGCCGTGGTCAACTCCATGATCCACGGGAGCTGTAAGGTGATCGTGAGGGACGTGGGGGAGTTGGTGGAAAGGATCAAGGAGGCTATTATATGAAACCACCCGAGAGACTTTTAAAGAAAAAATGCCAGTGCGGTAGCTTGCTGACATATTTTTCATTGGTGGGAATACCATACATGCCAGAGTGGTTTTCTCTTGCATTATGCAAAGAAGAAATTGAAAGTGAATTGCCATGGTTCGCCCCAGGATTACTTACAACTAACTTAATAATGGGAATGGCATTTACGTCTGAATGCAAAGAATGTGGCTCGATAACGGCGTGGTCTTTAGACAGAGATGAATTTGAATATTTGATTAGCAACGAAAGAGAAAAAGAATACGCAATATCATGGATATACAATCCAAAGTCAATAGAAGACATGTTTGGCAATTTCAAGAATGCGTCAATAAAAGAGCAGCTAATAAGAATTGCAAAAATGTCGGAAGAAATTAAAAACAAAATAGCAGGATAATATGGCAAAAATAATACCGGCATTCCAGAGGGAGAATCTTCCGGGGGAACCCCTTGACCCCACGGGTGGAGATGGTAATTCTGGGGGCATGGACGGCACCTACGAACATCGCCTAACCCGGGTGGAAGACGACCTCTGTGATATCAAGGGAGAGGTCAGAAACCTCCGCTGGTGGATATTGGGGGTTGGGATCGGTATTGTCTCGGCAGTGATTGGGCTTGCCCAGTTCCAGGCCTCTTGGTTCCAGCATTCCCTCGATCAGAACAAAGAGTACGCCAGGGCAGCCAATGACAAGGCCGACAAGACGCTTGAAAGGATTGATCAAAAATTTGAAGTATTTCAACAAAAGCTGGACGCCTTGAAGCCTACAAGCTCTCAGCCGCCAGCCCCGATCATAATCCAAGTCCCAGCCGCACCACCGGCACCTCCGAAGAAATAATTCACCAAGGCCCTCCCCCGAGGGCCTTTTCTTTTTCCCTACCCCCGCATCGCTTCCCGGGCGGCATGCACCAGGAACGCGCTTCGAGCCATACCGTGCGCCTTGGCGTAGTTGTCAATGCTGGCCAGATCATCCTCTGGGATCGTGATGCTCACCTTGACCGCCCGGCGCTGAGGGGCTGGTACGTCAACGACGATGAAGGCAAGAGCCCCTTCGGCAAACTCGTGGGCCTGCACGGCTTCGAGGGCGGACGGAAGGGGGATGCGCTCTCCATCTTCAGTCATCCCGTCGATGTGCAGGGCCAGGGCCTCTTTTGCCATCAAGGCCGCTTCGTTCATATCGATCCCCGCCGTGGCGCATCCGGGAAAGTCGGGGAAGCTCACGCCGAAGTCGCTGTCCTTATCCTTGTGGATGATGCCGATATACGCAGCCATATTTCCTCCTAGCGCAGTCTGACGCCCGACTGCTTTTCAATGCTCTTGATGGTGCCCAGGGGCAAATCCTTCTTCGGGTGAGGCACGGTCACGCGCCCAGGGCGAGATGCGTGCTTAAACTGCCAGTGGCTTCCGTGCTTTTCCACCACATACCAGCCCTCAGCCTCAATCGCCCGGATGATTTCCCTGCTGTTCATGGAGAGAATCTATCCGTACTTATCCATACTGTCAAGTGCCTTTCCTCCCTCCTGACTCCCAATGGAATTTTTTTGCACCTACTAGATCATATTCGGGTATTGACCCTTGCATGAATATCCATATTCGGGTAAACCTCTTCTCAACGACGCGCCAAACGCTCCCTGAGCCAGGCGCTCCGGTTGAGTGAAAACTGAATAGCTGGTGATTGGACAGGGAGCGTCCTGGAAGGAGAGGGAGGCGCGGCAATCGGAGTCCGGTCGGTACCACCGGATGATCGCGATTAACGTGCTGCCCCCACTTCGCCTCGGGTCGTCACGGGTAGGGACCGTATGCATCCGGTCGAGCGTGGTTAAACCACGGATTTAAGGCCCCGCTGACTTCCTTTGGCTGATGGAGCGCGCCCCCCTCAAAAGTTTGGTCAGCATGGGACCTCCTTTTTGAGGGGCATTGACCCTCAACGTGCCTGATATCCAGGACGTTCCCAGTTGTCCACGCATCAGCGAGGAACGCGCCAAACGCGGTGAGGCCATGCGAACGACCCAAACCCTTCGGGGGCCAGCGCTAAACAAGCGGCGATGGTGGGAAGGGGAAGGCCACAAGCTAGCGGGCGCAAGACGAGAGACGGAAACAACCACAACCGGGGGAGCCATGGGAATCAAGATCAAACTCACTGAACTCGAAGTCTGGTTGGACGAGGAATACTGCCTGAAGGCGGTCGAGAACGACGGCTACGCGCTCCGGTACGTCAAGGAGCAGACCGAAGCTGTCTGCCTGAAGG
>Ga0209415_10002434_pt1 | contig 34828 bp, 30 predicted proteins | sample PeaSoiSIISIP2007_FD_187696 | JGI IMG/M metagenome (GOLD analysis project Ga0209415, IMG submission 187696) | Peat soil microbial communities from Weissenstadt, Germany - SII-SIP-2007 (SPAdes) (version 2) | ecosystem: Environmental > Terrestrial > Soil > Wetlands > Peat | place: Germany... | reverse complement strand
GACAAGGCCCGCCTCGTACGCCTAGCGGGCGGGTTCGCTTGGGAGTCGCGCTAGCTTAGTTTGGTGGTACGACACGGGTGCCGGCGATCAGCGCCGGCTGAGATCACACCGTCGAACCTGATCCGGCTCATACCGGCGTAGGGAGTTCTCATGAGCACGCAGATGACCGCCGCGCGTCGCGGCGAGATAACCGACGCAATGGAGTTCGTAGCGAGACGTGAGTCCCTCTCGCCCGACGTTGTCCGCGCCGAAGTCGCCGCTGGTCGCCTAGTCATTCCGGCGAATATCCATCACCTCGCCGGCAAGCTCGAGCCGATGGCGATCGGCAACGTCGCCCGAGTCAAAATCAACGCGAATATCGGGACGTCGGCCGTGACGTCGAGCCTCGATGAAGAAGTCGGAAAGCTCGAGCTGGCCGTTCGCTACGGCGCCGACACGGTCATGGATCTCTCCACGGGTCATGACCTCGACAACATCCGGTCAGCGATTATCAACGCCTCGACGGTCCCCGTCGGCACGGTCCCGATCTATCAGGCCGTCCTGATGGGCAAAGAGCTCGAGGACCTCACGATCAACGATCTCCTGGCTGTCATCGAAACCCAGGCCAAGCAAGGCGTGGACTACATGACGATCCACGCGGGGATCCTGTTCGAGCACCTCCCACTCGTGCATGGCCGCATCACCGGCATCGTCAGCCGCGGCGGCTCGCTGCTCGGCGTGTGGATGATGCACCATCGGCGCCAGAACCCGCTGTACGAGTACTACGACGACGTCCTCGACATCCTGCGCCAGTACGACGTGACGATCTCGCTTGGCGACTCCCTGCGCCCGGGCTGTCTCCATGACGCGAGCGATCGAGCGCAGTTCGCCGAGTTAGATACGTTAGGCGAGCTCACCCGGCGCGCCTGGGAGCACGATGTCCAGGTAATGGTCGAGGGCCCCGGCCACATCCCGATGGACCAGATCGAGATGAACGTCCGCCGCATGAAGGAGGTCTGCCACGGCGCGCCGTTCTATACGCTCGGCCCCTTAGTCGTCGACGTCGCTCCCGCGGAAAGATCCCCCCACCGTCACTGGACACCTCAAGGGAGCGGACAACCCGCGGGTCGCCCCGAGGCTCGTCGTAGGCCTGCGGGAACCCGGGTCAGGGTTGGGTGACTGCACCCCGCTCGGCCCCGGTCACCAGCCGGGCGTACTTCGCCAGCACCCCGGTCGTGTAGCGGGGCTCGAACGTCTTCAGCTGGCCCCGCCGGAGCTCCAGCTCGGCCTCGTCGACCAGGAGGTCGATCCGGTGGCGGTGCACGTCGATCGCGATCCGGTCGCCGTCTGCCACCAACGCGATCGGACCACCGTCGAGGGCCTCGGGGGCCACGTGGCCGATGCAGAACCCGTGGGTGCCGCCCGAGAATCGACCGTCGGTGATCAGGGCGCAGTCCGCCCCGCGGCCGACCCCCTCCAGCGCGCCGGTGACCGCGAGCATCTCCCGCATGCCGGGCCCCCCCTTGGGGCCCTCGTAACGGATGACGAGGACGGTGCCGGGCGCGATGGAGCCGCCGACGATCGCCTCCATCGCGGCCGCCTCCCCGTCGAACACCCGGGCCGATCCCTCGAAGGCCAGGTCGTCGAGGCCGGCCACCTTCACCACCGCTCCCTTGGGCGCGAGCGATCCGGTGAGGATCGCGATGCCGCCGGCCGAATGGATCGGGCGGTCGATCGGGTGGATGACGTCCCCGTCCGGTGCCGGGGGGTCGAGCTTCGCCAGGTTCTCGGCCATGGTCTTGCCGGTGACGGTGATGCAGTCACCGTGCAGGAGCCCCGCCTCAAGAAGCGCCCGGAGCACGACCGGCACCCCGCCGACCCGGTCGATGTCGACCATGTGGTAGCGGCCGTGGGGCTTGGCGTCGGTGATGTGGGGCACCTTGGCCGCGATCCGGTTGAAGTCGTCCAGCTCGAGATCGACCCGGGCCTCGTTGGCGATGGCCAAGAGGTGGAGCACCGCGTTGGTAGAGCCACCGAGGGCCATGACAACCGCGATCGCGTTCTCGAAGGCCTCCTTCGTCATGATCTGGCGGGGCCGGATGTTGGCCCGCAAAAGGTCGATGACGGCGACGCCCGACGCGTAGGCGAAGTCGTCCCGCCGACGGTCCACCGCGGGGGGCGACGAGCTGCCCGGCAGCGACATCCCGAGCGCCTCGGCAACCGACGCCATCGTGTTGGCGGTGAACATGCCGGCGCACGACCCCTCGGTCGGACACGCGTTGTGCTCGATCAGTCGCAGCTCCTCGTCGGTCAACGCGCCGACGGCGTTGGCACCGACCGCCTCGAACACGCTGACCACGTCGAGCGCCTGGTCCCCGACCCGACCGGGGAGGATCGACCCGCCGTAGAGGAAGACGCTCGGCATGTTCACCCTGGCCGCCGCCATCAGCATGCCGGGAAGGGACTTGTCGCATCCGGCGAACGTGACCAGCGCGTCGAAGCGCTCAGCGTGCATCATCGTCTCGACCGAGTCGGCGATGACCTCCCGGCTGACCAGCGATGCGCGCATCCCCTCGTGGCCCATCGAGATCCCGTCGGACACCGCGATGGTCACGAACTCGAACGGGAAGCCTCCCGAGTTCCGGATCCCCTCCTTGGCCCGCTGGGCCAGCCGGGCCAGGGGCAGGTTGCACGGGGTGACCTCGTTCCAGCTCGACGCCACCCCGACCTGGGGCTTGTCCCAGTCGGCGTCGGTCATGCCGACCGCCCGCAGCATGGCCCGGGCGGGCGCCCGGGCCGGCCCCTCGGTGACCTCGTAGCTGCGCGGCTTCATCCCGGGCCGCTCGTTGTTCATGACCCCGCCGGACCCCTCGTCACTCATGGATCGAGTGTACGGCCCGCTCGATCGGCCCACGGCCGGGCGCCACCACGCCCAAGGCGGCCTGGCCGGTGTGCCCGGACGCGTCCTGCTCGATGCCAATCCGGGGCAGCGCCTTGTCGAGCCATTTCGGGATCCACCAGTTCCAACGCCCGATCAGCTCCATCACCGAGGGCACGAGCACCATTCGCACGATGGTCGAGTCGATCAGGATGGCCGCGGCCAGCCCGAGGCCGAACACCTTCAAGATGTGCAGGGGGTCCTTCACCACGAACGATCCAAAGACGAAGAACATGATCGCGGCCGCGGCGGTGATCACACGGGCCGTCCTCGCCAGCCCGTCCGCGACCGACGTCGAGTTGTCGCCGGTCTCCCGCCAGCGCTCGGCCATCCGCGACAAGAGGAACACCTCGTAGTCCATCGAGAGCCCGAAGAGGATCGTGAACATCACGACGGGGATCCACGGATCGATCGGCGAGGTCTTCCCGATGGCGAACACGCTGCCCAGCCAGCCCCACTGGAAGACCGCCACCATCACCCCGTAGGCCGCGCCGATCGATAGCAGGTTCATGATCGCCGCCTTGAGCGGGATGGCGAGCGAGCGGAACATCGCGCAGAGCAACACGAACGAGACGAGGATCACCGCACCGATGACCAGGAGCAGCCGGCTCGAGAGAAAGTCGGCCCCGTCGATGCCCGCCGCCGTCTCGCCACCCACGTCGGCAACGACATCGGTGCGATCCACCACCGCCGGGATGACATCGGCGCGGAGGTGCAGGACGAGACTCTGGGTTGCGGCGGCCTGAGGAGACGTCGTCGGGATCGCAACGATCACCGCCGCGCTGTCCGTCGGATCGAACCGCGGCGGGACCACCCTCGCGACCCCGGGCGTGTGCGCGATCTCGGTTGCCAGCCGGTTCACGACCGCGTTCTGGCCGGGCCGATCGAGCGCGGCGACGATCACCAGCGGGCCGTTGAACCCGGGCCCGAAACCCTGGGCCAGCAGGTCGTAGGCCTGCCGGGTGGTGAGTGACGCCGGGTCGTTGCCGGCGTCGCTGAAGGCGAGGCGCATGGAGAACATTGGGAGCGCGAGCAGCACCAGGGTCGCCACGGACCCGAGGGCGGCGCGCCACGGGTGCCGCTGGATCATCCGGCTCCACCGGTACCAAAAGCCCCGATCGGACGCAACCAGGGAACGTTTCGACGAACGTCGGACCGAGAACCGCTCGATCGAGCGGCCGGCGAACCCAAGCATCGCCGGCAGCAGCGTGAGCGATCCGATCAACACGAGCAACACCGAGACGATGGCTCCCGCCGAAAGCCCGATCATGTAGGGCTGCCCGATCAGGAACAGGCCGAGCAGGGAGACGACCACCGTGCTGCCGGCAATCAGCACCGCGCGACCCGACGTGGACAACGCCGCGACGACCGCCGCCTCGGGTTCGAGCCCCTCGGCCAGACACTGCCGGTAGCGCGTGACGATCAGCAGCGAGTAATCGATGCCGACTCCGAGTCCCATCATCACCGCGAGCTCCGGTGAGAAGGTTGGGATCACCAGCAGGTGGGTTCCCAGCTCTTCGAACCCGATGCCGATCGCGAGCCCGACCAGCGCGACGACGATCGGCAACCCCATCGCGACCACGGACCCGAAGGCGATCAGCATGATGAAGATCGCAGCCGTCACACCGATCCCCTCGGCCGGACCGGGCGCGGCCGCGACGACGGTCGAGATCGGGGCGCCCCCGAGCGCGATCTTGAGCCCCGGGTGAGCCGACGCCTTCGCGACGTCGATCACTCGATGGACCGCCGAGGCGGGCAGCCGAACCGACGTGGTCGTGAAGTTGACCATGAGGTACCCGATGTGGCCGTCTCTCGAGATCTGATACGCGCCGCCCGGGGCAAACGGCGACGCGACCGACGCCACGTCGCGTTCGGACCGGAGCTTCTGGGCGAGCCCCTCGATGACGCCGCGGTTCGACGCCGTGGTGAGCGGTCGGCGGCCCTGGAAGACGACCTGGGCGCTGTCGCCGGCGTCGGCCGGAAAGCGCGACTGCAAGAGGTTGAGCGCCTGTTGAGAGGGGGTGTTCCCGGAGGAGAACGTGTCCTCAAAACGCGTGCCGACGAGTTGGGCCACCACCGTCGCGCCGACCAAGAGGACAATCCAAAAGACAAGGACCCGCTTGCGGCGCCGGTAGCACCAGGCCGCGATGCGACCCAGTAGCCCAAGACGCGGAGAGGAGGTCGCGTGCAGCGTCATTGAGCGCCTCACGGTTGTCAGACGGCAGTGCTCAGGTGTTCGCGGCTGACCGGAGACGGGCCAGCTCTGCTGCGACCGCCTTGCCGTTCGCCTTGCCGCCGGTGGCCCGCATCACCTGACCGGTCAGGAACCCGGACACCTTCTGGTCCCCGGCCAGGAACTTCTCCCACTGGGCCGGGTTGGCGGCGACGACCTCGGCGACCGCCTGGGCCAGCGCATCGTCGCCCATCGACTCAAGGCCCATGGACCTCGCGATCTCGGCCGGCTCGCCGCCGCTGACCAGGAGCTCGGCCAACACGTCCTTGGCCTGGGTGGCCGACAGCTCGCCACCCGCCTCGAGCAACAAGAGCTTGGCGAAACGCTCCGGGTCGAGTTTGGGAGCCCGCTCGGCGCTGGCGGCCACCTCGTTGGCCGTCCGGGCGAGGGCGAGCGGTGCCGGCGCGCCGCGCTCGCACGCCGACGTCACCACGTCGTCCAGGTCGGAGGCGACGACCGACCTGACCTGGTCAATCTGCGCGGGCGACGGGTCGCCTCCGAGGAGGGCGACGAGCGCGGCGCGGCGCGCCGCGGGCATCGGGCCGAGCGAAGCCGCGACCTCGGCCCGCCAGTGGCTGTCCGGCGCCAGGGGAACAAGGTCCGGCTCGGGGAAGTACCGATAGTCGTTGGCCTCCTCCTTGGAGCGCATCGACAGGGTCCGGCCCTGGCCCTCGTCCCAGTGGCGGGTCTCTTGGACCACCCGATCGCCCGCCTCGAGGAGAGCGATCTGGCGGTCCGCCTCGAAGCCGATCGCCCGCGTCAACGACCGCATGGAGTTGAGGTTCTTGATCTCACAACGCGTGCCCAGCCCCTCCCCGGCGCGCCGGACCGACACGTTGGCGTCGACGCGCATCGACCCCTCCTCCATCCGCCCGTCCGACGCGCCCGTGGCGACCAGGATCGATCGGAGCTCGCCGGCGTAGGCGCGCGCCTGGGCGGCCGAAACGATGTCGGGTGCGCTCACGATCTCGACCAGCGGGACGCCGGCCCGGTTGTAGTCGACGAGCGCGTAGTCGGCACCACCTATTCGGCCGGTTCCCCCGATGTGAGTCGTCTTGCCGGTGTCCTCTTCGATGTGCGCTCGCTCGATCCTGACCACCGACCCGTCGGGGAGCTCAAGCCGACCGCCCAGGTTGATCGGGGCGTCGTACTGGCTGATCTGAAAGTCCTTCGGCATGTCCGGGTAGAAGTAGTTCTTCCGGTGGAATATGGACGGCCGAATCTCGCACCGCAGTGCCGCTCCGATGCGCATCGCCAACTCCACCGCCTGACGGTTGAGCACCGGGAGAGATCCGGGGAGGCCGAGACAGACCGGACAGACATTCGTGTTCGGCTCATCGCCGAACACGTTGGGGCAGCCGCAAAACAGCTTCGTGCGCGTCGCGAGCTCGCAGTGAACCTCGAGCCCGATCACCATCTCCCAATCGGGAGCGAGGCCCACGTCGCTCACGGGTTCCGCCCGCCCGGCTCAGGAGCGGCCCGCTCGAGCGCACCGGCCAGCGCGAACAGCATCGGCTCCCCCAGCGCTGGCGCCAGGGCCTGCACGCCTACGGGCAAACCGCCCTGGTCGGTGCCGAACGGGACGCTGATGGCCGGATGGCCGGCCAGGTTGGCCGGGACCGTGCAGGTGTCGGACAGGTACATCGCCAAAGGGTCGTCCGTCCGGTCGCCGATCGCGAACGCGGTGGTGGGCGTCGTCGCGCCGAGCAGCCCGTCGAACCTCGTGTACGCGTAGGCGAAACCGTCCGAGACGAGCGTCCGGACGCGCTGGGCCTTGGCGTAGTAGGCGTCGTAATACCCGGCCGAAAGCGCGTAGGTGCCCAGCATGATGCGCCGCTTCACCTCGGGGCCGAACCCGGCGGTGCGTGTCGCCACGTTCATGGCCGCCACGTCGGGGGCGTCGACCCGGAGCCCGTAACGGACGCCGTCGAAGCGGGCCAGGTTGGAGGACGCCTCGGCCGGGGCGATCAGGTAGTAGGCAGCCAGGCCGTAGCGGAACTGGGGAATCGACACCTCCTCGACCTCGGCGCCGGCGGCGGCCAACGCATCGGCGGCCTGACGGACCCGGGCCGCCACGTCCGGATCGGTCCTATCGACCAGCTCGGTCACGAGCCCGATCCGCTTTCCCTCCACCCCGCGGTCGACCGCGGCGACCACGTCGGGGGCGGGTGCCTCCAGGGAGGTGCTGTCCCGGTGGTCGTGGCCCGCGATGACCTCGAGCGTCACCGCGGCGTCGGCGACCGACGCCGAGAGGGGCCCGATCTGGTCGAGCGAGCTCGCGAACGCGACCAGCCCGTAGCGCGACACGACTCCGTAGGTGGGCTTCATCCCGACCACCCCGCACAGCGCAGCCGGCTGGCGGATCGATCCCCCGGTGTCCGAGCCGAGGGCAAGCGGCACGAACCCGGCCGCCACGGCGGCCGCCGATCCCCCGCTCGACCCACCGGGCACCCGGTCGTGGTCGTGGGGGTTGCGGGTCGGACCCGAGCAGGAGTTCTCCGTTGAGGACCCCATGGCGAACTCGTCCATGTTGGTCTTGCCGACGACGATCGCGCCGGCCGCGCGGAGCCGTTCAACGACGGTCGCGTCGTACGGCGGCCGCCACCCCTCGAGAATCTTGGACGAACACGTCGTCGGGATGCCGGCGGTGCAGAGGTTGTCCTTCAACGCTACGGGGACACCGGCCAACGGGCCCGGGTCGGACCCCGACGCAACGGCCCGGTCGATCTCATCGGCCCGGTCGAGCGCGCGGTCCGCCAGCACCTCGACGAAAGCGTGGATCTCCGGATCGCCGGCCGCGATCTTGGCCAAGGCTTCCTCGACGACGTCGCGAGCGGAACGGTCCCCCGACCGCACCTCCGAAGCCAATGCGATCGCGGAGCCGTTCACGGCTCCTCCCCCATGATCCGGGGCACCCGGAACCGTCGGTCTTCGGTTGCGGGCGCCTCGGCCAGGACGACGTCCCGGTCGAGCGTCGGCTGCGGCTCGTCTTCCCGGAGCACGTTGTGCAGGGGCAAGGGGTGCGCCATTGGTTCGAGATCGCCGACGTCCAGCTCGGCGATCTCGGCGGCGTAGGCCAGCACCGACGCCAACTGCTCGGTGAACCGGGTCAGCTCGTCGTCGCGCAACTCGAGGCGAGCCAACCGGGCGACGTGGGCGACCTGCTCGGGGCCGATCACCGGAGGTTGGGACGGAGGGCGGGCGCCGCCCGCGCTCATCCGTCGATTCCGGTGACCCGGCTCACGAAGTCCGCAGCGCGCTTTTCGATCTCGTCACCGTCGTAGTCGAGGGTCGCGACATGGAAGCTCCGTTCCAACCACACCCGCTCGCACCGGTCACCGAGAGCGGAGGCGATGTCGTCGCCGTTGGCCGGCGGCACCACGTGGTCGTCGCGGCTCGAGAGCAGGAGCACCGAGCAGGCGATGTCGGCCAGCCTGGCCCCGACGTCGTCGGCCGCATCGAGCAGCGAGAGCAGCGGCTCGATGGGCGTCTGGTCGTAGGAGAGCTCGGCCGCATCGGGCTGGGCGATGTCCGAACCGATGCCGTCCATGACGGTCTCCCCCGCATCGACCATCGCGCGCACGGCGGCGACCTGGTCGGCGGGTATCGACCGCACGAGCGGGTTGATCAACACCAGCCCGGCGACCTCAAGGTACCGCTCACCGAGCCAGCAGGCCAAGGTGCCGCCCATGGACAGCCCGAGCACCGCCACCTTCTCGCAGCGGGCCGCAAGGTCGAGGTAAGCGGACTCGGCGGCCGCCGACCAGTCGGACCAGCGGGTTTCCACCATGTCGGCCACCGAGGTCCCGTGGCCGGGCAGCAGGGGCGCCTCGACGGTGAGGCCGGCCGCGGCGACCGCTGACGCGACGCCCCGGATCGAGAACGGGTTGCCGGTGAACCCGTGCAGGACGAGAGCGCCCTGGTCGCCGCCGGCTGCGGAAAACGGCTCGGCACCTGCCATGACGGGAGCGCTCACGAGGAGGGATGCTACCCGGGCAGCGGAGACGCATCCGCCGACCGGTGCGCCGACGAGATGGCTCACTTATCGAACCCATCAGACCGAGTGCACAATGGACCCGAACCACCTGGAGTCGCTGGTGCACGCCTTCGCGCCGTACGGCCCGGTGCTCGTCGCAGCCATGAACCCCATGCCCTCGGCTGGCAACAAGGGGCCGATGCCCTACGGCTGCCTCGTGCAGTGGCACGCGCGCACCAACCTCTGCTACTCGACCACCACCGGCACCATCGATGGGTTCACGCCATGGGCGCCCAAGAACCTCAACCTGCACACGCCGGTCATGACCCACATCTGGCCGGCCCCGGTCCCCGGCGGTCCGCGGGCCCTCGACCGGTCCGATCCAGACGGTGGAGGCGGCCATCGGCCCAACACGACGGGATGGCACCAACCACCCGAGCGCTCCCAGCCTCGGCCGGGACGTGGGCTACCGTCAGGGAGTTCCAGAGGGAGAGCCGTTCGGCAGTGCCGATCCGGCGCCATCCGCAAGAACCACCGCTGACAAAGGAGCCCTCCCGATGCCGTTCGACTTCCTGAGCGACGAGTGGGTGGCCGAGGCCCGCAAGATCCGCGCCGGGTACAAGAGCCTGACCGCGCCGGTCACCAACCCGGTGCGGATCAACCTGGTCGTCACCGAGGTCCCACAGAGCGGCCAGATCGACGCCCACGTGGACACCTCGCGAGGCGAGCCCGACATCGAGCGTGGCCACCTCGACGACCCCGATCTCACGCTGACCCTCGACTACGAGACCGCCAAGGCCCTCCTGGTCGAGGGCAACTCGCAGGCGGCCATGTCCGCCTTCATGGCTGGCAAGATCCGTGTCGACGGCGACATGTCGAAGCTGCTGGCGATGCAGGGGACGGCACCCCTCGGCGAGACCGAGGAGCTCGCCGCCCGCATCCGAGAGATCACGTTGTAGCGGCGATCCCCAGCTTGGCCATCTCCGTCTCCAGCTCGGCGACGGTCCACCGGTCGTTGCGGTCGATCGTGTCGGCCATGGTCCACGGCTGGAATAGGCGCACCGTCCCGCCCTGGACGAAGAAGACCTTCCCGGTGGCCGGGCACCCCTCGGTGGCCAGGTACGCGACCAGCGGTGAGATGTTGGCCGGGTCCCACACGTCGAACGCGCCGGACTCGGGCGCCTTGACCACGTCGGAGAGCCCCGGCGTGTTCTCCGTCATCCGGGTACGGGCGGCCGGTGCGATGGCGTTGACACGGACCCCGTAACGAGACAGCTCCTGGGCGGTGATGACGGTGAACGCCGCGATGCCGGCCTTGGCGGCGCCGTAGTTGGCCTGACCCGGATTGCCGATCAACCCCGAGGTCGACGAGGTGTTGATGACCGCGGCCTTGACCTCCTTGCCCGCCTTGGCCTGCTCGCGCCAGTAGACGGCGGCGTGGCGGGTCGGGACGAAATGGCCCTTCAGATGGACGTGGATGACCGAGTCCCATTCGTCCTCGGTCATGTTGATGAGCACCCGGTCCCGCAGGATCCCGGCGTTGTTGACCAGCACGTGCAGGTCGCCGAAGGCCTCGACCGCCGCGTCGACCAGGCGCTTGCCGCCTTCCCAGTCGGCCACGTTGTCGGCGTTGGCGATCGCGTCCCCGCCCATGTTCTTGATCTCGTCGACCACCTGCGCGGCGGGTGACCGGTCGTCCCCGCTGCCGTCGACGGCGCCACCGAGGTCGTTCACGACCACCTTGGCCCCCTCCGAGGCGAACAGCAGCGCGTGTTCCCTGCCGATGCCTCGGCCTGCTCCGGTGATAATGGCCACCCGGCCGTCCAGTGCACCCATGGTCGATCCGCTCCGTTCGTCTCGTCGGGCCGGGCGATCGCCCGTACCCGTGACCTGATCGTCTCGTCGGCGTCCGTTCCGGCAACGGCTATTCACTCCCCAACCGGCCGCGCAAGCGCGCGATGCCGGTTCTGGATTTCTCGTGCCGGATCCGACGTGTCCAAAAATTCAGGCTAGCGACGATGCAGCGTAGCGAAGAACCTGGCCAACGTGCCCAGGGAGTCGGGGGCGGGGCTCGGCGCGGCGGCCCGGCCCTCGTAGAGCGGACCCAATAGGAGGGACTTCAACGTTGGTTGTCGTGGTGCTGGCTCTGGAGCTCCCGGAGCACCGCCATTGCTTCGTCGCCTCTTCCGATCGGCACGAAGAGGTGATCGTGGTGGTAGGCAGAGACGACATTGGCGCTGATGCCGGCCGCAGCCAGCCGAGCGGTGACCTCCGCCAAGAATCCCACCGCGGCGAGATCGGAACTCACGCCGAGCGTGATCCACTCGCAGGCAAACGCTCCCCCCAGGTTCCTGGCGCTGGCCTCTCCGAGGGGGACCACGAGGGTCGTCGCTTCTGATTCGCGAAAGAGCATCTGGATAGTGAGCCCGGACGGCAAACTGTGTGGATCGAGCGCGCAGAACGCATACGCCCCCGGCTGCAGCCGTGGATCGATCGACGCCAGCAACCGGTTGAGATCCTGCTCCTGAGGCACCGGGTCAGTCTCCTAATCGAAGGTCGATCCTGACAACCGCGCCGATCGCGACTTCCCGTGCACGGCCTTACCGGCACGCTAGCGATTCTGTCCGATGGCGTTCGGTCAGCACCCGAGTCTCCTCGATGAACGAGACGAGTTGGCCTGGCTCTATTGTCGGCTTCGCCGTGATGACCTCGCCGACTTGGCCCCGTGGGGCTGAATGAGGCGCCCTAGGCTTCCCAGCAGTAGGTGAAGTTGCCCCGGTATGACGGGTCGTATCTCGTGAACCGGCGCACCTGGAAGTGTGGGTTCGATTCACCGACGGGGCGATAGGAAATGTTGAGCGGTCCTGACGGTTCGAAGCCGAAGCGTCCGTAGTAGGCGGGGTCGCCGAGCAGAACGACCAACGGGAGTTCTGCCACTTCGGCTCTGCGAAGGAGCTCGGTCATCAGCGCGCCGCCAACGCCCACACCCTGGCGCGACGGCGTCACCGCCAGCGGCGCTACGGCAGCCACCTCCCGACCCCCGAGATCGCCATAGGCAGCAAGCACGTGACCCACGATGGCGCCTTCCTCTTCCGCCACGAGGTCGAGCTCGTGGGGTATGGCCTCGAGGTTCCAGGTGGAGACGACGATGTCGATCTCTTCGCTCCCGTCGCGGCCTTGGCTCGAGAACGCCTCTCGCACCAGCGCCAGGATGGCGCCCCGGTCCCCTGGCACCGCGGGGCGAATGATCATGGCGACCGGTTAAGCGAAGAGCGTGTGCAGCCGGGCCAGATTGTCTTCCCAGCTGCTCGCGGTGTCGAGGTAAAGATCGGTGCCGGCTGGCTGGTCCCATGTGGCCAGCGATCGCTCCACGTGATTCCAATCCAGCTCATACCAGTTGGGGATGCGTCGCCGCCTCACTTCAATTCGGGACCGGTGGACCGCCGGATCAGAGCACTGTGTGGCGACCACCACCAATCGGGCAGCCTCGCTTCGGGCGGATTCTCGACAGTCTTCGATCTCGGGCGACCGTGCCACGCCATCGAGAACCACCGAGCGCCACTCTCGAAGCTGCGCCCGAGCCAGCGCGTTCAGGATGGACCATCCCACGGCTCGGTGCCCCGAGGGCTCCATGTCATCGAGTGCCGCCTGAACCTCGGGGAACGGACGCAGGCCGCTCATGGCCCAATCGTGGGCGAGCACCGAAGCCTGAAGCTGGTCGGCTATCGCTTCGGCCACGGTGGACTTGCCGGTTCCCGGCAAACCGGTGACCACGACCAGCAATGGCCGCGCCGTTCTGGCCCCCTGGGGCCGGCGGTTCATTCGTAAACAATGCCCCGCCCAGGCATTTCAGGACCAAGCGTCGGTCGGGCGCCCCGGAGCCCTCATCACGAAATCGGGTGCGCCACGGAACATGCCCGGCGCCACGGGCGTTGACAGGTCCATGAGCGAATCTCTTACCGACGTCGACTTCTGGTTTGACCCCGTCTGCCCGTGGGCCTGGATCACCTCACGCTGGATGCTTGAGGTCGAGGGGGTGAGACCGGTCAAGACCCGGTGGCATGTGATGTCCCTTGCCTATCTCAACCTGATTCAGCACCAGGCGGAGGGACTAAGCCCGGAGTACCTCGAGCGCATGGAGCGGGCGTGGGGACCGGTGCGCATCTGCGCCGCCGCCGCGGCCGAGCGGGGGGACGACATCCTGCTTCCGCTCTACACCGCTTTGGGCACGCGTTTTCACAACCAGCAGCGCCGGGATGCCGAGGCCGTGGCAGAGGCCGTGGCCGAGGTGGGTTTGGCTCCCTCGGTGCTTGAGGCCGCTACCGGCACCGACCTCGACGAGGGCATCAAGGCGTCGCACCACAGCGGCATGGATCTGGTCGGCACCGATGTCGGTACTCCGATCATCAGCTTCGATGGCCACGCCTTCTTTGGTCCGGTCGTGACGCCGACACCGCGCGGTGAGGCCGCCGGACGACTGTGGGACGGCGTGCTGGCCGTCACAGGCACCGACGGGTTCTTCGAACTCAAGCGCACCCGTGACCGAAGGCCGAGTTTCGACTGACCGGCGCTGCCGGCATGTGGGATGCCGCAGGGCCAGAGATCGGTTCGCGCAGAGCCCGCCTAGGCGCGGCCGAAGCCCGTCAATGACAGGGTGTTGCCGTCGGGGTCAAGAAACCATGCCACCGAGTCACCTCCCGGTGACTCCCAGATCCCCTTCGCGTCCTGTTCCATGCCGTCATATCGATTGAAGGTAACGCCAGCTGAGACAAGGGCATCGACCGTGGACTCGATGTCCGCCACCGCCCAGCCGGCGATGGTGAATGGTTGTGGTCGCAAGTCGGGGACCGGCGTGAGGCGCAGCATCGTGCCGTTGGCGTCGACGACGAGGGCAAACTGGCTCTCGTCGGTCACGGTCAGACCCAAGGTCGAAACGTAGAAGTGGCGAGCCACGCTTAGGTCGCTGACCGGGATGAAGGCCATCAAACGCGCGCCTGCCAACATGGAGAAAGGTTAGCCGCACCGCCCGAAGTGACCCGTGGTAGGACAGCCGAGGGGGTCGGATTGCCAGATGATTTGGGGAGATTGCCGCGACTGCGGTCTTCGGATACCGGCCGCCGGCGGTCAAGGACGCACGGGTGTCGGCGGGGCGCAATACTCAAGGAGACGAACCGAAGGGAGGCCCGGTGCCCAAGTACCTGCTTGCGGTGAACTATTCGGTCGACGGCGTCAAAGGCGTCCTCGCAAAGGGGGGCTCCGCACGGAGGGCCGCGGCACAGGCGGCTGCGGAAAGTGTCGGTGGCAAGGTCGAGTCCTTCTTTTTTGCCCTCGGATCGACCGACGTGTACCTCATCGCCGACTTTCCGGATAACGCAGCGGCCGCCGCGCTGGCATTGTCGGTCACGGCCAGCGGAGGAGCCGCCGTCACCACGACCGCGCTGCTGACTCCCGAAGAGATCGACAAGGCTGCTGGCGCCAAGGTCAAGTACCAACCGCCGGGGTCTTGACAAGAACCGGTCGCGTCTTGTCGGGGCCGACCGGGCCCGCCTCCAGTTCCCGAGTGCTGCTCTGAGGTCAGCGCGAGAAGCGCCGATACCACCAGTTTGGATCGCGCGCGTGCGCATGGAAGTGGTCGGGGATCTGGCGCATGACCCGGTCGATCGACCAGCCGTCGGGTCCGAACCGGCGGTCGGCGACCTCGGTGAGCCGGGCCAACATGTGCACGACCGCCTCGTCGGGAGGCGTGGCCCCGTGCTCGCGCCACACGACCATCGGGACGTCGCACACCTCGCAGTCGGCGACCCAGCACACCTCGTCCTCGTGGTACCAGTCGGTCATTCGCGAGGCCTCGCAGAGGTCGCAGGGACGGGTGCTCACGGACGCGGCGTCGATCAGCGCGTGTACAGGGTGACCGAGCTGCCCTCGGGCTCGGTCATGCCGGGCTCGGGCGCGGTCGCCCACACGTTCCCGTGGGTGGGACCGTAGACGAAGCCGACCTGGAGGCCGTGGCTCTGCAGTGCGGCCTCGGCCTGGGCCACCGTGTCGCCGCTCAGGTTGGGCACCTGCACGGTCGGTGGCCCGCTCGAGACATAGACGATCACCGTCGATCCCGGCTGGACCTGCGACCCGCTCGGCGGGTTGGTGTGGTCGACCTGGCCCAGCGGGTAGTTGGTCGACGGCGAGGTCGACTCGTCGACGGTGAGCCCCAGCGCCTGAAGCGCCGCCTGAGCCTGCGGGTAGGTGTCGCCGGCCACGTTGGGGATGACCTTGGGCTGCGGGCCCTTGGACAGCGCGATGAGGACCGCCGCCCCGTACGGGGCGTGCGTGGCGTCGAGCTTGTTGTTGTACGACCAGTTGATGACCTGGCCGATCGGCACCGAGTCGCTGTAGACGGCCGCGGTCGCTGGACACAGCCCCTTCAGGTGGTTCACCGCGAGCAGTCGGGTCGCGCCGGCGCAGCCCAGACCGCCGAGCGACGGCACGCTCTCGATCGGAAGGCCCTTGGACACCGTGACGTTCACGGCGCTCCCTTGCTTGAGGCTGCCGCCGGCCGACGGGTCCTGAAGCACGATCCGGCCCGCCTTGACGGTGACGGACGCCACCGGGGTCAGCGCGCTGAGCGTGAAGTGGTCCTTGGCCAGGGATTGGCGAGCCTCGGCGACCGTCAGGCCGGTGATCGGCGGCACCGGGTGGCTCGGGGTGAACACGCCCTTCTGCAATGCCGCCACCAGGCCGGCGGCGATCAGCGCCAGCACCACCAGCACGCAGAGGACGATCAGCCACTTGCGGCGCCGGGACCGACCGAGATCGACGGTCCGGCTCCGTTCGTCCCCCGTCTCGAACGCGTCGAGATCGAAGACCTGGCCCGGTCCCGCGGCGACTCGAGCGGTCTGGTTGAGCACCGCAGTCCGCTCGACCGCCGCGGTAGCGTCCGCCGGCGCACCGGCCATGGTCGGCGGCCCCTCGGACAGCAAGATCGGCGAGGCCAGCGGCAACGCCTGGGGTCTCGGGAGGGTGGCGCCCAGCGCCTCCAGCCGGGCGGCGAAACCCGCCGCGTCGGGCCGAGACCTCCGGTCCGGCGAGGCCGCTTGGGAGAGGATCGGCTGCAAGGGGCCCAGCGCGCCGTGGCCGGGCAGCGTCGCCCCGATACGGGCGGCCAGCGTGCCCATCGCGGTGTCGAGCACGAAGGGCACGTAGCCGGTCAGCGACTCGAAGGTGACGAGGGCGAGCGAGTAGACGTCGGCACGGCCGTCGAGCACGAGACCCTGGGCCTGCTCGGGCGCCGCGTAGCGCGCCGTGCCGACCGTCGTCCCGGCCGGCTCGGTCCATGCGCCCTCGGCCAGCGCCCGGGCCACGCCGAAGTCGGCCACCCGAACCCGCCCCTCGTCGTCGAAGAGGAGGTTGGCCGGCTTCATGTCCCGGTGGACCAGGCCCCGCGCGTGCGCGTAGGCGAGGCCCCGGGCGGCCTGGCCGGCGACGACGGTGGCCTGGGAGACCGACAGGCGGACCCCCCGCTCGAGCAGGTCGAGCAGGCTGCCGCCGCTCAGGTACTCGAGCACCAGGTACGGGCCGTCCTCGTCCTCGCCCCAGTCGAAGACCCGCGCGACGTGGGGGTGGTTGAGCGCGGCGGCCGAACGTGCCTCGGCGCGGAATCGCTTCAGAAAAGACTGGTCGGTCGCGAGCGCCGGGTGGAGGATCTTGATGGCGACGTGGCGGCGCAACGACACGTCCTCGGCCAGGAAAACCTGGGCCGATGCGCCGACCCCGAGGGGCGCGACGAGCCGGTAACGCTTGCCAAGCACCCGGCCGATGGCGTCGGTGATGAGCGGCATCGGAACGCCCTCAGGCTAGTTGGACCGGCCTCGACCGACGGGCATCGCCGGGGGACCGCCTCAGAGGGAGGGCAGCTCGCCCGTCTCGAGGAGGGTCGCGAACGCGTCGGCGTCGAGGATGGGGATCCCGAGGCTCTCGGCCTTGGTCAGCTTGGCCGCTCCGGGCGACTCGCCCACGACCACGGCCAACGTGGACTTGGACACCGAGCCGGGCGATCTTCCACCGCGCGCCTGGATCGCCTCCTCGGCCTCCTCGCGGGTGTAGCCATCGAGCGTGCCGGTGACCACGACCGACTTGCCGGCCAATGTCTGGTCGGGTCCGGGGCCGCTCCCCGCGGCCGGTCCCACCGTCACGCCCGGTTGTTCGGTCGTCAGGTCGGCCGACACCAACCGTTCGAGGACCAGCCGGTTGGCCGGGTTGGCCAGGAACTCGACGACACTGTCGGCGATGACCTGCCCGACGCCGTCGACCGCCGCCAGAGCGTCGCGCGGTGCGGCCATGAGCGCGTCGAGGGACCCGAACGCCGACGCCAGGTCCCGCGCCACGGTCGGCCCGACGTGGCGAATCCCCAGCGCGACCAGCAACCGGCTGAACGGCTGGCGCTTGGATGCCTCGATCGCTCCGAGCAGGTTGGCCGCCGAGAGCTCGCCCAGACCCTCGAGTGCGACCAACGGCGCGGTGTCCAGCCCATAGAGGTCGGCCGGATCGGCGATCAGGCCGGCCGCCACCAACTGCACGACCCGCTGGTCGCCGAGGCCTTCGATGTCCATCGCGCCGCGCGAGGCGAAGTGGACGATGCGCTGGACCCGTTGGGCCGGGCAGTCGATGTTGGTGCAGTAGGTGTCGCTCTCACCGGGCAGGCGGACCAGCGGTCCGCCGCACGACGGGCACTCGGTCGGGAAGCGCCACCGGCCCCGGCGTCGCTTCGGCGCTCCGGGGTGGTCGAGGACCGGACCGACCACTTCGGGGATCACGTCTCCGGCCTTGTGCACGAGGACCATGTCCCCCGGGCGGACGTCCTTCGCAGCGACCTGGTCCTCGTTGTGCAGCGTGGCCAGCTGCACGGTCGACCCGCCGACGAAGACCGGCGAGAGGCGGGCGAACGGGGTCGCCCTGCCGGTCCGGCCGATCGAGACCTCGATGTCGATGAGGCGCGTCGAGAGCTCCTCGGGCGGGAACTTGAAGGCGATCGCCCAGCGGGGGGCGCGCGAGGTCTGCCCGAGCCGCTGGTGGAGGCCGAGGTCGTCCACCTTCACCACCACCCCGTCGATCTCGTAGGGGAGGTCGTGGCGGTCCTCCTCGAGCTCCCGACACCGCTCGATCACCGCGTCGATGCCGGTGACCCGGCCGGTGTCGGGGCTGACCGGGAACCCGGCCGCCTTGAGCCACCCCAACGCCTCGCTCTGGCTGGCCGGTGACCAGCCCCGGCCGCGCGCCGTGTGCTCCTGGGTCTCGCCGTCGAGCCCGACCACCTGGTACGCCCAGAAGGCGAGCGCCCGGGTGGCGGTGATCCGGGGGTCCTTCTGGCGCAGCGAGCCGGCGGCCGAGTTGCGCGGATTGGCGAAGACCTTCGCCCCGGCGGCGATCTGGCGCTCGTTCAGCGCGCCGAACTCCGCCCGGGGCATGTAGATCTCGCCGCGCACGGCCATGTGGCCGGGGAGCCCCTTGCCCGACACCGCCTCGGGGACCGACCTCACCGTCGCCACGTTCGGGGTGACGTCCTCCCCCACCACCCCGTTGCCTCGCGTCGCCGCCCTTACGAACCGTCCGCTCTCGTAGGTGAGGGACATGGCCACCCCGTCGACCTTCGGTTCGCACGAGAAATCGAGAGTGTCGAGGTCGAGGTCGGGGGCCAGCCGCACCAGCCGTTCGGCCCAGCTCCGCAGCTCGGACTCGGTCTGGGCGTTGTCGAGGCTCATCATCGGGACCTGGTGCCGAACCTCGGCGAACATCGGCGAGGGCGCGGCACCAACGGTGAGAGTCGGCGAGTCCGGCGTGGCCAGCTCTGGGTGGTCGGCCTCGATCTGGCGCAGCTGGCGGACCAGCGCGTCGTATTCGGCATCGGATATCTCGGGGCTATCGAGCACGTGGTAGCGCTCGTTGTGGTGGTTGATAAGTGCGCGGAGCTCGTCGGCTCGCTCAGCCGGAGACCCCTCTGCCATCACGCCGCGATGCCCGCGCCAAGCACCCGATCCGGATCGGCGGCGGCGTAGAGGGCGACCGTCTGGCCTGGGGCGACGGGTCGGATCGCAACGTCGAAGCGCACCCAAGCGCCCCCCTCGTCGCGGCCGAACTTGCAGAACGTCGGACGACCGTGGGCGCTTGTCTGCGCGATCGCCGGGGATTGGGCAGCGAGCTCGGCCGTGGTCCAGGTCAACGAACCCGGGGCAAGCGGTACCGTCCGGGTTGCCACGTCCTCGGCCCGGCCGACGAACACCGTGCGTGAGCCGGCGTCGACCGCGCAGACGTAGCGACGAGTCCCGTCGGCCCCGTGCGCGAAGCCGCGGCGCTGCCCGACGGTGACCAGCTCGAGCGCCTCGACCGTTCCCACCTCGTCCCCGGTTGCCGTGTCGACCACCGTGGCCGGGCGGAACGAGAGGCGCTGGCCCAAGAAGCGTTGCCGGCCCTCGTCGCTCCTGATGAAACAGACGTCCTGGCTGTCCGGCTTGTCCGCGGTCCGCAGGCCGAGCTCGGCGGCGCGCGCCCTGACCTCGCGCTTGGTCAGGTCCCCGATCGGCAAGACCACGCGGGAAAGGTGTCCCTGGCCCAGCATCGAGAGCACGTAGGACTGGTCCTTGCCGGGGTCGGCCCCCCGGCGGAGCTGGTGCGGCTCACCCGCCACCCCGCGCACGATGCGGGCATGGTGCCCGGTGGCCAGCATGTCGAAGCCGAGGCGGTCGGCCCGTTCCAGCAAACGCTCGAACTTGATGTGGCGATTGCACTCAACGCACGGGTTGGGGGTGCGGGCGGCGGCGTGCGCGGCCACGTACGGGTCCACCACCGATGCGTGGAACGCCTCGGTCATGTCGAAGACGTAGTGCGGGATGCCGATCTGCTGGGCCACGCGCCGAGCGTCGTCCACGTCGCCGACCGAGCAGCAGCCCGAGTCCGACGACCCTCCCCACAGCTTGAGTGTCGCACCGACGACCTGGTGGCCTTCGCCAACGAGGCGCGCCGCAGCGACCGAAGAGTCGACGCCCCCGGACATGGCCACCAGCACGCGCATCCGCGAAGTCTGCCATCGGTGCGCGACACTTCGGGCACCCCGGGCCGTGAGCGTGCTCAGCGCCGCAGTCGGGCGACGGCGCTCACCACGACGTCCACCGCCCGATCGACCTCGGCCTCCGTGGTCGTGTAGCCGAGGCTGAACCGGATGCCGCTTTCGGCGTCGCCCGGCCGCACCCCCATGGCGAGGAGCACGTGGCTGGGCTCGATCGCCCCGCTCGCACAAGCCGAGCCGGCCGACGCGCACACGCCGTCCCGATCGAGCAGCACCAGCAGCTCCTCCTGCTGCACACCGGCAAAGCGAAGGTGACAGTGCCCGGGGAGGACGACCGAGCGTGGCGCGCTCTCGACCGTGTTGGGTATGGAACAACCCAAGGCGTCGGCGAGCCGGTCCCGGAGGGCGGTCACCCGGGCAGCTTCGTCGCCGCGGCTCGCCGCGGCGGCCCCCAGCGCGGTCGCGAAACCGACGATGCCAGCCACGTCGTGGGTCCCGCTCCGGCGCTCGTGTTCCTGTCCGCCCCCACGCAGCATCGGGACCAGCTGGTTCGGAGCACGCACGACCAGCGCCCCCACCCCCTTGGGTCCTCCGACCTTGTGCGCGCTGACCGACACGAGGTCGCACGCGCCGGCCGCCACCGCGAGGTCCAGGTAAGGGGCCGCCTGGACGGCGTCGGTGTGCAACGCCGACACCGGGGCGCGTCGACGTACCAGGTCGGCCACCGCCCCGATCGGCTGGACCGTCCCGACTTCGTTGTTGGCCGTCATCACCGACACCAGCGCGGTGTGCGGTCCCAGCACCGCGGAAAGGTGGTCAAGGTCGATCACACCGTCGGTCGAGACACCGACCTCGTGGACCGTTACCGCTCCGACGCCCAGAACGGCGGCGGCGCCGCGGGCGGCGGCTCGCATCGGCTCGAGCACTGCCGAGTGCTCGATGGCCGAGCACACCGCGCTCACGGTCTCGCCGGGCCGGGCCCGGTCGGCCAGCGTGCCCAGGACGGCCAGGTTGGCGGCCTCGGTCCCACCCGAGGTGAACACCACCTCGGCCGGATCGGCACCGAGGACGTCGGCGACCTGCTCGCGCGCCTCTTCGACGGCCTGGCGGGCGTCTCGGGCCAGGCGGTGTGAGCCCGACGCGTTGCCGAAGCGCTCCGCGGCGAACGGCGCCATCGCCTCTGCCACTTCGGGGCGCACCGGGGAGGTCGCCGCGTGGTCGAGGTAGGCGACCAGCGGTGCTGCGGACCCGGTCAAGGTGGGGTGGTCACGCCACCCAGACGGCCTTGGCGTTGCAGAACTCCCGGATACCGATGTGCGCCAGCTCCCGCCCGTACCCGGAGCGCTTGATGCCGCCGAAGGGCAGCTCGGGGGTCGAAACCACCATGGAGTTGACAAAGACCATTCCGGCCTCGATCTCCTGAATGCAGCGCCGCTGCTCCTCGGGGTCGGTCGCCCAGACGCTCGAACCGAGCCCGAAGGTGGTCCGGTTGGCCGCCGCGATCGCCTCTTCCAGGTCGGCCACGGGTTCCACGATGGCGACGGGACCGAACACCTCTTCTTCGTACGCCCGCATCTTCGGAGTGACGCCGGTGAGCACGGTCGGCTGGTAGAACCACCCGTCGCCCGGGACGACATCGCCGCCGCACGCGACCACAGCTCCCTTGTCCTGGGCGTCGTCGACCTGGGAGGCGACCTCGGCACGCTGAGCCTTCGAGACCAACGGGCCGACGTCGGTGGCCGGGTCGAAGGGGTCCCCCACACGCAGCGCCGCCATGGCGTCGACGAACCGGGGGATGAAACGGTCGGCGACGGCGTCGACGACCACGAACCTCTTGGCAGCGATGCAGGACTGGCCGTTGTTCAGCACCCGCGCGGTCACCGCGACCTTGACCGCTTGGTCCACGTCGGCCGACGACAGGATCAAGAACGGGTCCGATCCGCCCAGCTCGAGCACGCATTTCTTCAACGCTTGGCCGGCGGCCTGGGCCACGCTGCGGCCGGCGCCCTCGCTCCCGGTCAGGGTCACCGCGACGATCCGGTCATCCGCGATGAGCCCCGCGACCTCGCCGGCTGGGACGAGCAACGTGCTGAACACGCCCTGGGGGAACCCGGCCCGCCGGAACAGGTCTTCGATCAAGATGGCCGACTGGGGGACGTTGGAGGCGTGCTTGAGCAGCCCGACGTTGCCGGCCATGAGCGCCGGCGCGGCGAACCGGACCACCTGCCACAGCGGGAAGTTCCACGGCATAACCGCGAGCACCGGGCCGAGCGGCTGGTAGCGGATGAACGATCGCCCGGCAGCCGACTCGACCATCTCGTCGGCGAGGAACCCCTCAGCACGATCGGCGTACCAGCGCATGCACAGCGCGCACTTGGCCACCTCGCCCTTCGCCGCCGCGAAGGTCTTGCCCATCTCGGTCGTCAGCAGGCGCGCGATATCGGGCTGTTCGCCGTCGTAGAGGTCGGCCGCCGCCCGCATCCATCCGGCGCGCTCGGCGAAAGTGGTCCGGCGGTAGGTGTCAAAGGCCCGGGCGGCCTGCTCGACCTTGGCCTCCACCTCGGCCGGGGTGTGCTGATCGAACGTGGCCTCGACCTTGCCGGTCGTGGGGTTCACCGTCGTGAAGGCCATGGAGATCTCGCGACCGCGGCGCGACGGGCGCCGCCGTCAATCCTTCGGCTTGCGACGCGGCCTGAGCGCGAACCACCAGATACTGGCCATGGTGGCGAGCACCCCGACCACCGCCGCCACCGGCTTGACGACCTTGCGCGCCCGCTCTGGCATCGCCCCGACACTACCGCCTTCGCCAGGGAGTTCTCCCGTCCCCAGGCCCACGCCGAGGCTCGTTCGTACAAGGAGCACGTCACCGTCGGCCTGGGGCCGCGACTACCTGGACGTCGCCCCGCTGCGGGGTTCGGTGGCCGGCGGCGGGCGGTCGCACGCGCTCGACGTCGCCGTGGAGATGACCCGGACCGATGGGTCGGGCTGAGCGCCGGGGGCCGACGGGGCTCTAGGAGGCCCGCTCGATCCAGGCCAACCCGGTTTCGCCGCCCAGCTCGATCGGCGACCCGGGGCCCGAACCGGTGCCGATGCGCACGACGACAGCCAGCACCTCGCGGGCCAGCTGGTCGAAGAACGGGGCCAGCCGGTCGGCACCGCTCAAGGTGAGGCGGATGCGGTCGGTCACCTCCAGTCCGGCCTCCTTGCGGAGGTCCTGGACCTGGCGGATCACGTCACGCAGCAGGCCCCGCAGGCGCAGGTCGTCGTCGAGGGCGACGTCGAGGGCGACCACCTCGCCTCCCTCCCTCGAAACCGCGTAGCCCTCTTGCCCCCGCACCTGCAGCTCCACCTCGCCCGGCGCGAGCTCCACGTCGCCGCCGGCCAGGGTCAACCGGACCGGTCGGCCCTCCTCGAGCGCGGCCGCAACGGCGGCACCGTCGAGCTGCGCGAGTGCGGCCTTGGCCTCTTGTACCCGCGGACCGAGCCGGGGCCCGAGGAGGCGGAAGTTGGGCACCAGCTTGAAGGTGATGAGCTCGCCGAGCTCGGCCGTGACCTCGACGCGGTCGACGTTGAGCTCGCTGGCCACGATGTCGGCCAGCAGCCGCGGAGCGTCCGGCGAAAGGAAGACGAGCGCCCGCGAGAGGGGCTGACGCACCTTGATCCCGGCCTCGCTCCGGGCGGCCCGCCCGAGCGACGAGAGGCGGCGGGCCTGGGCCATCTCGGCCTCGAGCTCCCGGTCGACCAGGGCCGGGGCAGGCTCGGGCCAGTCGGCCAGGTGCACCGAGTCGCCCTCCGCGGCCCCGGTCAGCTCGCGCCAGAGCCGCTCCGCGGTGAACGGGCAGAACGGTGCGAGCAGCAGGGACAGCGCGCACAGCGTCTCGTGCAGGGTGGCCTGCGCGGAGAGCGAGTCGCTCTCGGGCGCGTCGGGATCGGTGTGCCAGAACCTGCGCCGGCTCCGCCGCACGTACCAGTTCGAGATCTCGTCGACGAGTCGGGCGAGCGCCGTGGCGGCCCGGTAGGGGTCGTAGAGGTCGAGCGCCTCGGTGATCTCCTCGGTCGCCGACGCGAGTCGCGACAGCAGCCACCGGTCGAGGCCCGGACGGGCCGATGGTTCCGGGGTGTCCGGGTCGGCCGGGTCGAAGCCGTTCGCGGCGGCATAGGTGGTGAAGAAGCTGAACGTGTTCCAGAGCGTGAGCAGGGTTTCGCGCATCGCCACGTCGATCGCGGGCAGGCCGGCCTGGGTCGGCGTCCAGGGCGAGCCCTGGCTGAACATCCACCACCGCAGCGGGTCGGCGCCGCGCGAGTCGAGCACCTCCCATGGGTCAAGGACGTTGCCCAGCGACTTGGAGGCCTTCCGGCCCCGCGCGTCGACGATGTGGCCCAGGCACACCACGTGGCGGTACGGCGACGACCCGAACACGAGGGTGTTCACGGCCAGCAGGGAGTAGAACCAACCCCGGGTCTGGTCGATCGCCTCGGAGATGAAGTCGGCCGGGTACTCGAACCGCTCGGCGGATCCGGGTGAGTCGGGGTATCCCACGCGGGCCGCCGGCATCGAACCCGAGTCGAACCACGCGTCGATGACCGCCTCGACCCGGCGGGCCGTCGCTGCCTCGGTCGACCCATCCTCGCGACAGCGCGGGCAGGGGAACACCACCTCGTCGATGACCGGTCGGTGCGGGTCGAGGCCCGAAAGGTCCCGACCCGTGAGGTCGGACAGCTCGGCCAGCGAGCCGACGCAGGTCACGTGCCCCGAGCCGCAACGCCAGATCGGCAGCGGGGTGCCCCAAAAGCGGTCCCGCGACAGGGCCCAGTCGACGTTGTTGGCCAACCATTCGCCGAACCGCCCGTCGCGAATGTATGCGGGGTGCCAGTCGATGGTCTGGTTGGCCGCCAGCAGCTCGTCCTTGCGCGTCGAGGTGGCCACGTACCAGCTCGGCTTGCCCCAGTAGATGAGCGCCGTCTGGCACCGCCAGCAATGGGGGTAGGAGTGGACATAGGGCAGGCGACGCTCGAGCAATCCCTCCGCCTCCAGGGCGTCGTTGATGTCGTGGTTGGCCCCTCGGACCTCTCGGCCGGCCAGCCAACCGGCCGCGGCGGTGAACCGGCCGTCGGGGCCGACCGGGTTGATCGTGGGCAGCCCGTTGTCCCGGCCGATCTGGCGGTCGACCTCGCCGAAGGCCGGCGCGAGGTGCACGAGGCCGGTGCCCTCGTCGGTGGTGACGAAGTCGGCCGCGACGACCCGCCACCCATTTGCGCCCGGTTCCGCGTCGACCAGGTCCAAAGGGCGCCGGTACCGGAGGCCCACCAGGTCGGCCCCCCGCACCCGACCGGTGAGCGCCGCGCCCGCTCCCATCACGTCTTCGACCAGCGCGTCGGCGATCAGCATCCCGTCGACCACCGCGTAGGTGAGGTCCGGGTGCACCGCCACCCCGGTGTTGGACACGAGGGTCCACGGCGTGGTCGTCCACACGAGCAAGGAGGTGGCGCCGGCGAGCTCAGCCGGGTCGGCGTCGACCAGCGGGAGGCGCACGTACGCCGACTCGTCCTCCTCGTCCTGGTACACGTCGGCCTGTCCCAGCTCGTGGCTGGAAAGCCCGGTCCCACAGCGGGGGCAGTACGGCACCACCTTGAGGTCCTCGTAAAGCAGCCCCTGGTCGAACAGCTGGCGAAGGTGCCACCACACCGACTCGATGTAGCCGGGGTCGAGGGTCCAGTAGGCGTCGTCGAGGTCGACCCAGTACCCGATGCGAACGGTCAGGTCACGCCAGTCACCGACGTAGGACAGGACCGACTCCCGACAGAGGCGGACGAACTCGGCGATGCCGACCTCCTCCTCGATCTGGCGCTTGCCCCCGATACCCAGCCGCTTCTCGACCTCGACCTCGACCGGCAGGCCGTGGGTGTCCCACCCGGCCCGTCGGGCCACGTGGTAGCCCCGCATCGTCCGGAACCGGCAGAAGAGGTCCTTGTAGACCCGCGCCCACACGTGGTGGAGGCCGGGTTTGCCATTGGCGGTCGGCGGGCCCTCATAGAAGATCCACGGAGGGCCACCCTCCCGCTGGGCCACCGAGCGCGCGAACACGTTGTGGGCCGCCCAGCGGCTCAGCTCTTCGTTCTCGAGCGCCACGAAGTCGACTTCGGGGGGGATGGGTCGAAACACCGTGCTCTCGGCGAGGTCTGGCTCTTGGTGGGCTGGGGAGTCCGACCGGCTGGCCGATCGGATCGATGCAGCCTAATGGGGGCGGATCAGCCCCTCGCTCCCGGCCGCCGGGACGTCGCGGCAGGCGACCAACCGGTCATAGAGGTGGTCGCCGACCTCGACGAGCGAGCCGAGGACGGCGTCGGCAATTGCGAACGCAGGGCGTGACCGCTCGGCCGGTTCGGGTACGGCGACGCAGACCATGCGGGCCGCCTTCGCCGCCAGCACGCCCGCCCCGGCGTCCTCCCAGGCGAGGCAACGGGTCGGGTCGGCGCCGAGCTTGGCCGCGGCGCCGAGATACACCCCTGGGTGGGGCTTCCCGTAGGGCTCCTCCTCGGCCGAGTGCACGAAGGCGAACTCGCCGGCCAAGCCGAAGTGCTCGAGGACGACATCGATCAGCCGGTACTGCGACGACGACGCGATGGCGAGGTCGAGACCGTGGCGGCGGCACAGCTCGATCGCATCGTGCACGCCCGGTTGCAGCACGCCTCGTTCCACCACCAGCTCGGATACCCGGTCGACGACCTGAACCGCCACTTCGTCGGTGGACGGACTGGTCCACGGAAAGCGCTCGTGCCAGTAGGCGGTGACCTCGTTGACAAACATCCCCTTGGTCTGGCGGCACGCGTGGGGGTCGATCGGCACGCCGAGGGGCCCCAGGATCTCGACCTCGGCGACCTGCCACAGCGGCTCGGAGTCGACGAGGAGACCGTCCATGTCGAACACGGACGCGACGAACCCGGCGTCGCTCACCGGGCCGACCTCGCCCGGGATGGTCGGCGGAGCGAGAGGCTCAGGCGGGGAGGTTGGCCGTGATGGCGTCCACGACCACGGCGTCCTCGGGGTCGGTGCGGGGCCGGAATCGGGCCACCACGTCGCCGGCCGGCGACACGAGGAACTTCTCGAAGTTCCACGTGATGTCGCCGGCGTTGCCCTCGGCGTCCTCGGCCTTGGTCAGCTCCTCGTAGAGCGGGTGCCGGGCCTCGCCGTTCACGTCGATCTTCTCGAAGAGCGGGAAGGACACGCCGTAGTTGGTCGAGCAGAACTCGGCGATCTCCTCGGCACTCCCGGGCTCCTGGCCGGCGAACTGGTTGCACGGGAAGCCGAGCACGCTGAAGCCCTTGTCCCCGTAGGTCTTCTGGAGCTTTTCGAGGCCTTCGTATTGAGGGGTCAAGCCGCACTTGGAGGCCACGTTGACCAGCAACAACGTCTTGCCTTGGTACGGCGCGAGGGAGGACGGCGTGCCGTCGAGGGTCGAAATCGGGATGTCATAGAGGGCCATAGGTTGCAGGCTAATGGATCGCCTCGCGCCGCGGACCCTGGGGTATTGGCCAACGAACGACAAGCTCAGCCGAGGGCCCGGCCGGCATTGGAGACGACGGCGTCGAGCACCGCTGGCCATACCGCTTCGGGGAAATCGTGTCCCAAACCGGGGACCATGACGAGCTCCGAGCCGGGAATTGCCTTGGCCGTCGCCTCACCGCCACTCGGGGTCACCAGGGGATCGGCATCGCCGTGGATGACAACGGTCGGAACGGCGACTGCGCCCAAGGCGGCCGTCCGGTCCCCGCCAGCGATGACCGCGGCAAGCTGCCGAGCCGCTCCGACCGGGTAGAAGCAGCGCTCGTACGTGCGTTGCGCCCGTTGGCGAACCAGCGCTTCGTCGGTCGGGTAGCCCGGTGAGGCCACCACCTTGAAGCCGACCACGAGTGCCTCCACCGCCTCCTCGCGGGTGGTCGGCATTGGTTGAAGGAGGGCTGACATGGCCTCAGGAGTGGGTTGTCCCACCGAGGGGTCCCCGGTGGTCGACATGATCGAGCACAGCGACAGCACGGCGGCCGGGTGCCGGATCGCCATCGCCTGGACGATCATGCCGCCCATCGACGCACCGACAAGGTGGGCCTTGTCGATGCCGAGCGCACCGAGCAGCGCGATGCCGTCGTCCGCCATGTCGTTGAGCGAATAGGGCGTCGTGATCGGTTCACCGGATGCTGCGGCCGCGAAGACCGCTCCCATGTCCGGGGCACCAGCGGCGTCGAACTTCTGCGTCAGACCGGTGTCGCGGTTGTCGTAGCGGATGACAAAGAAGCCCCGATCGACCAGCTGTTGGCACAACCGCTCATCCCAATCGATGAGCTGGCCCGCAAGCCCGCAGACCAGGAGCAGCGCCGGCTTGGAGGGGTCCCCGAAGACCTCGTACTCGATGGTGATGTCGTTGGCTTTGATGTTCGGCATACGCGGATGCTTGCGCCTGGTCTGGGCAAGATCAAGCGGGGGCCGGTTACCCTCAGCGGCTCGGCCTCCTGGCGCGGGGTGGGTCCGATCGGCAAGTCTCGAGACTCGCACCGCTTAGCGAGGAGACGACATGCACGCGGTCGTGATCGACAAGGGCGAGCTCCGCTGGGAGGAACAGCCCGACCCGGTGGCCGGTGACACCGAGGTCGCAGTGGCCGTGCGAGCGGCCGGGCTCAACGGCGCCGACATGTTCCAGCGGCGTGGGCTCTACCCCTCTCCTCCGGGATCGCCGGCCAACATCCCGGGTCTCGAGATGGCCGGCGAGGTCGTCTCGGTCGGTCGGTCGGTGACCCGTTTCGCGCTGGGCGACCGTGTCATGGCGATCGTGGGCGGAGGCGGGCAGGCCGAGATCTCCGTGGTCGACGAGTCCCACGCCCTGGCCGTCCCCGACCGCACCTCGTGGACCGAGGCGGGCGGGTTCCCCGAGACCTTCTCGACCGCCTACGACGCACTGTTCACCCAGTGCGGCCTCGGATCGGGCGAGCGATTGCTTGTGACCGGCGCCGCGGGCGGGGTGGGGACCGCGGCGATCCAACTGGGGCGGCTGGCCGGGGCGACCGTGGTGGCCTCGGTCCGGGACCCCGAACGCCGTACCGAGGTGACCCAGCTGGGCGCGCACGTCGCCATCGACCCCGCCGACGTCACCGACCACGGCCCCTACGACGCGGTGCTCGAGCTGGTCGGTGCGGCCAGCTTCGCCAGCGCGCTGTCGGCCCTGGCCGTCGGCGGCCGGATGGCCGTCATCGGGATCGGGAGCGGCGCCCAGGTGGAGCTGGACCTCCGGCGGGTCATGGCGACCCGCGCCAGGATCTCGGGGTCGACGCTGCGGGCCCGTGACCGAACCGCCAAGGCGGCCGTGACCGACGGCGTCCGACGCCACGTGCTCCCTCACCTGACCGCCGGCGAGCTCACGATCCCCGTCTGTGAGACCTTCCCCTTCGTCGAGGCCGGCCGCGCCTACGACCGGTTCGAGGCCGGCGGCAAGCTCGGCAAGATCGTGCTGGTGGCCCAATGAGTGAACCGGTGAAGACGGGGCGGGCCCCAACCCGGCAGAGCACCGGTCGCCGGGCTGTCTGTTTAGTCGTGGCCGCCCAGCCCATCGATCCACGTGCGGTCCAGATCCGACACCGAATGACAGCCCATCAAGGTGAGCGTTCTGCTCAATTCCGTCCGGAATATCTCGAGCATGCGTTCCACGCCGGTCTCGCCGGCCGCGGCAAGCGCATAGAGATAGGGCCTTCCGATCAACACCGCTCGGGCCCCGAGCGCAACCGCCTTCGCCACGTCACCACCTCGGCGAACCCCACCGTCGAGGAGGACCTCCAGGCGGTGACCCGCTGCTTCGACGACCTCGGGAAGCACCCGGAGCGAGGCTGGTGCGCCCTCCAGCTGCCGGCCTCCGTGGTTCGAGACAATGACAGCGTCGGCTCCTGCGTCCGCCGAGCGCACCGCGTCGTCACCCGACAGCACACCTTTCACCAGCAAGGACCCGGTCCAACGTTCGCGCATCCACGCAATGTCGTCCCATACGAAGGGTGAGGCGAACATCGCCAGCGCGCCCGCCGACGCCACGGCCCTCGTCGGCGCGCCGGTGGAGTCCTGGCTCGGCGTGGGTGCCGCAGCGGGCGTCGCCGCAACGGCGTCGAGAGCAGCCGGCGCCGTGCCCGATGCACCCAACCCTTCGTCGGGATCGGGCATTCGGCCGGGAGTCGGCGGCTGCCTCAACGTGGTGAGCGTCCGGCCAAGCATTCGTATTGCCCATCTGGGGCGGACGGCGACCTGGGGCCCGAGGCGGGCCGCCGTGCGCAGATCGAGTTTGAGCGACAACCCCGCCCATCCGTTCCGGGCGTCTCGCTCGCGCTTCCCGCCGACCGGCGTGTCGACGGTCACGACCAGGGCTTCGAACCCGCTGGCCGCCGCCCGACGTATCAAGGCGTCGGCGATGCGCCGGTCCGCTGCGTAGAGCTGGAACCATCGGGGCCCAGGTTCGCCAGCAAGACCCTCCGGTGGCGTCCCCGCCACGGTGCTCAGAACCGAGACCGTTCCGGCTCGCTTGGCCGCCCGGGCCGCGCCCAACGCCCCGTCGGGATGCATCAGCCTGGCCAGGCCACAGGGAGCGAGCAGCAAGGGCAGCGAGATCTCGGTGCCAAGGACGGTGGTGGTGAGGTCGGGCACCTCTGCCCTGGTCGCCATGCGGGGCCGGAATGTGACGTCGCGAAAGGCGCGCTCGTTCTCGGCCATCGTGACCTCGTCCTCTGCCCCGCCGTCGATGTAGTCGAAGACGGCTCGCGGAAGGGCCCGCCGGGCGAGACATCGCGCGTCGGCGACGTTGTTGATTCGGCTGGTCGAGGACATCTGGTCGGCCAACCTAGTCAACCTGCTGGGGTTTCGTCGGCGACAAGTTCATGGCCAGAGTTGCCAGGCGGCGACTGATTCGTTGGCCCTCGGCGCCGAGCTCGCACGGACCATGGCGCTACGCGGCGCGCCGGCCGTCGGCGGGATCGACCGTTCGCCAGTAGAGGGTGTCGACGGTCACCTCGGGGAGCGGCCTTAACCGTCTCCCCGAGGCGCCGCCCGAGGAACCCCCCGATCCCAAGATCTCGAACGGTGGAGACCATCGGGTCCGCGCCGGAGCGGCATGACGCTACCCCGTCGCCCGCCGGCCGACCAAGTCTCTTTCGGCCGCCCTCACCACGGGTCGACGAACGGGCGCTTCTTACCGGTTCGCGGCGGGGGCGGCGGGGCCGCACCGAACACCGAAGCCAGTCGCTGGCGGGTCTCGGTGGGATCGATGACGTCGTCGATCTCGAAGTAGCTGGCCACGTTGATGGCCTTGCCGTTGGCGTAGGAGCGCTGGACCATCGTCTCGAAGAGCGCCTGGCGCTCGGCGGGATCCTCGACCGCATCCAGCTCACGCCGGAAGCCGAGCCGGACAGCGCCCTCGAGGCCCATCGGGCCCAGCTCTCCGGTCGGCCACGCGCCGATCCACAGCGGTTCCCGGAAGCTCCCGCCCGCCATGGCCTGGGCACCGAGCCCGTAGGCCTTCCTGAGAATGACGGTGCAGAAGGGAACGGTCAGGCTGGCTCCGGTCACGAACAGCCGGCCGGCGTGGCGGACCAGGGCGGCCCGTTCCGCATCCGGGCCCACCATGAACCCGGGCGTGTCGCACAAGAAGACGACCGGCAGGTCGTAGGCGTCGCAGAGCTGGAGGAAGCGGGCCGCCTTGTCCGCTGCCACCGCGTCGATGGCCCCGGCCAGGTGCATCGGGTTGTTGGCCACGATCCCCACCGGCCGCCCCTCCAGCCGGGCCAACGCCGTGACCATGGCCGGGGCGAACCCGGCCCGCAGCTCGAGCGCCGACCCGGTGTCGGCCAAGAGCTCGATCACCGAGTGGACGTCGTAGACCCGCCGGCGGTCCTCGGGCACACACCCCCGCAGCGCCACCTGGTCGGCGCAGCCCCAGTCGGCCAGCGGGCCCTGGAAATAGGAGAGGTACTGCTTGGCCGCCGCCACCGCGGCGACGTCGTCGTCGACCGCCACGTCGACCACGCCGTTCTCGACCTGTACCGACATCGGCCCGACCGCCTCGGGGGGGAAGACCCCCAACCCGCCGCCCTCGATCATGGCGGGGCCGCCCATGCCGACCGTGGTGTCGGCGGTCGCGATGATGACGTCACAACAACCCAACAGCGCGGCGTTCCCGGCGAAGCAGCGGCCGCCGACCACCCCGACGATCGGGACGAGCCCACTCAACCGTGCGAACAGCGCGAACGCCTGGGTCTCGAGGCCCGAGACCGTCGCGCCGTCGGTGTCACCGGGGCGCCCGCCCCCGCCCTCGGCGAACAGGACCACCGGGAGCCGGAGCCGTTCGATGACGTCGAAGAGCCGGTCCTTCTTGCGGTGGTTCATGTGGCCCTGGGTGCCGGCGAGCACGGTGTAGTCATAGGAGAGGACGGCGCACCGGGCCCGGTCGGGGCCCAAGCGATCGCCGTTCACCCGTGCGATCCCGCCGACCAGGCCGTCGGCAGGGGTTCGCTCGATGAGCTCGTCGAGCGAGCGGCGCCGGCGCTGGGCGGCCACCACCAGGCCGCCGTACTCGACGAAGGAGCCGGGGTCGCACAGGTCGGCCAGGTTCTCCCGCGCGCTGCGATGCCCGGTGCCGTGGCGGCGCGCCATCGCCTCGGGCCTGCTCTCGTCGCGCAGCACCTCGCGCCGGGTGAACACCTCGGCCAGCTCCGGGCGAATCCCAACGGCCGCCGCCACCTCGGTTGGCACCGTCGACCCGGCGACCTCTCCGGGCTCGATGACCACGAGCCGATCGCCCTTCTCGACCGTGTCCCCGGTGCTGGAGGTCACCTCTCGCACGGTGCCGCCCGCCTCTGCCACGACGACGTGCTCCATCTTCATGGACTCGAGCACGGCCAGGGTCGTGCCGGCCGCGATGACATCACCGACCGCGACCGGGACCGAGACCACCGTTCCTTGGAGCGGGGCCGTTGCGATCAACGGGGTGGGAGCGGCCTGCGCCATCGCTGCTCAGACCACGGCGCAGAGGCCGCCATCGAGGTTGATCGCGGTCCCGCTCACGTACCCGGCCCGCGGCGACAACAAGAACGCCACCAAGTCGGCGAACTCCTCGGCCCGGCCAACCCGTCCGAGTGGGATCCCCGAATTCCGGCCCATGTTCTCGTAGAGCTGCTCGACCGAGGTCCCACTGGCCGCTGCCAGCCGATCCCACTGTCCGCTCTCGACCAGCCCGATCAACACCGCGTTGACCCGGACGTTGCGGGGGCCGGCCTCCTTGGACAGCGCCTTGGTCAAGGCCATGCCGGCGGCCCGGGACACCGACGTCGGCATGGAGCCGGCCCCCGGGGCCTTCCCTCCGATGGCGAGCACGTTGACGATCGAACCGCCATGCGCGCCGAGGTGCTCCAGGGTGAGCCTGCACAGGCGGGCCGCCGCGTACAGCTTGAGGGAGAGGTCGCCGTCGAAGTCCTCGTCGGTCGTGTCGGTGAGCGGTTTGGCGGCGCTCCGGCCGGCGTTGTTGACAACCCCGTCGATCCGGCCCCAACGCTCGAGCGCCGTCTCGACGAACCGGGCGATGTCCTCGGGCCTGGTCACATCGGCGACAACGCCGGCGACGTCACCGCCCTCGGCCTCCAATGCGGCCCGGGTCACCTCGATTCGCCCGGTGTCGCGCCCGCAGAAGGCGACCTTGGCCCCTTCGGCGACCAACCGGCGGCAGAGTGCTCGGCCCAGGCCGTCGGACCCCCCGGTCACCAGGACCGTCTTGCCGTCGAGCTCGAGTTCCATGCCCCCTCCTGGCGCCGCGATGGTTCTTCGGCCCAGGTTCCCCCGGTTCCCCCGGTTCGCGCCAACGCGCCGTGCCCCCGCGGGCACCAGAGGCGCGGTCGAGGGTTACGGAAGGACCAGTTTGGCCAGGCGGTTGGCCGTCACCCGGAGCCCGACCGCCCCCATGACGAGCAGGTACGCGACGTGCCCGAGCAGCGACCAGGTGAACAGGCCCAGGTCGATGCCCCGCAGGAGCGTGACCCCCTGGTACAGGGGGGTGCACCGGACGACCAGCTGCAGCCAGCCCGGGTAGACCGACAGCGGGTAGAAGGTCGCCGAGAACAAGAACAGCGGCAGCGCGGCAAGAAAGACGTAGTCGAAGTCCTGCCAGCTCCGCATGTACGAGGTCCCGGCCATGCCCGCGCCCGCGAACGCGAAGCTCACGCAGAGGGCGCCGGGGAAGCACAAGACCGCAAATGGCGTGGCCACATAGCCGAACCCGGCCATCACGCACAGGAAGACCCCGGTGTAGAGGCTGCCCCGGGCGAGCGCCCACAGCAGCTCGCCCGTCGCCACGTCGCGCGGCCCGAGCGGGGTGGACAGCATCGAGTCGTAGGTCTTCATGATCTTGAGCTGGAAGAAGATCTTGAAGGTGCAGTCGAAGATCGCCCCGTTCATGGCGGAGGCGGCCAACAGGCCCGGCGCCACGAAGACCGTGTAGGGGAAGGCGTGACCGTTGACGTGGATGGCGCCGACGAGCTTGCTCAACCCGAGGCCGATCGAGACCAGGTAGAAGAACGGCTCGAAGAACCCCGAGACGATGAACCTCCAGCCGCGCCGGTACACGACCACGTTGCGCT
>Ga0209415_10002433_pt1 | contig 34833 bp, 33 predicted proteins | sample PeaSoiSIISIP2007_FD_187696 | JGI IMG/M metagenome (GOLD analysis project Ga0209415, IMG submission 187696) | Peat soil microbial communities from Weissenstadt, Germany - SII-SIP-2007 (SPAdes) (version 2) | ecosystem: Environmental > Terrestrial > Soil > Wetlands > Peat | place: Germany... | reverse complement strand
GAAGGGTAATTTCGCGTCGGAAACCGTTTCACGCGGCGCCACGGCAGCCGGATGGGAAGCGGGCGCGGATGACAAACGATCGCCCTTGAGCGCACGGTTCACGGTTTCGGCGCGAGCATCGATTCCCGATCGCGCCCTCAGATCCGACACTTCGAGACCGGTAATGACGGCAAGTGTGGCAAGAGCGACAATCAAGCCGCGCCCGAAAATCCGATAGCCGCCGACCGATTCGATGGGTGCGTGAACAAACATGGCATGGTGCCTCTTCACGAGCCATGCTTAACCCTCGTACGGCGAAAGAAAATTCAGATAATCCCCCTAAGGGGAATCCCGGAGAAATGATCCCCGCTGCGCCTATCGTCAAATGATTATCCCGTCTACAAATTTAAAACCGAACTGCGGATCATTAAACAGTTCTGATCGGCGGAGAGGGGATCGCAAGAATTGATTTGAATCAATGCGATCGATCTTTTTTTAGCGCAAACGCCAACTCACAAAATAGGCGCAAGGAATAATCAGGCTCCGATGGCAAAATCGATACAGGACCACTGGATTATCTTTCTTGTCGAAGGTGTGGCGCTCATTTTGTTGGGGCTGCTCGCGGTGATCGTTCCATCGATCGCTAGCGCACATGCGACCGTTGTCCTGGGCTGGCTTTTTCTCATCAGCGGAATCATTGGACTGGCGACAACTTACTGGGTGCGACGGGCACCAGGGTTCTGGTGGTCCCTCGTTTCCGCTTTGCTCGCTATTTTGGTGGGTGCGGTCCTGATCGCGAACAAGTCGCAGGATTTGTATGGGGGTCTGATGGGATGGCCATTTGAAAAAGCCGGGCCGCTGCGGCTGATTTTGGCTATTTTCTTCCTTGTCGAAGGCGGCTTGTCGATCATGTTTGCTGTCGAACACCGTCGTCACTTTTCCGGCCGCTGGGCCTGGATGTTGGCAAGCGGCATCGTCGACATTATCTTGGCGAGCATTATCATTTTCGACCTTCCGGGGAGCTCTTCGTGGACGATGGGCCTGCTCGTCGGGATCAACATGATCCTCGGCGGCGGCGCTTTGATCGCGATGGGATTGCATGCTCGCAATGAATTTGCCGGGCCGAATGCAATTCCACCGCGCGCCGCGTGATCGATCCTACGCTAATGATCTAGAGGCGACGATTTCCCTGGCGGCAGAGGCATTAGCGGCAGGCGCGGTGCAACCGGGCGAAACTGTGCAGCAGGGGTCGTCAGCGCCGCTTGCGCAGGCGGCGGGCTTCCAGCGCGACGACGGTGCGGCGGGCGCTGTGGTCGAGCACCTTCTTCGGCACTTTCTCGGCGATGCCGAGCAGCCGCTCGCGGCGATCCATCTCCTTCCAGACATCCTCCGGACGGATGCCAGCGGAAACCCAGAGAACCACCAGATTGTAGATGAGGTCGGCGCTTTCCTTGACCACGGAGTCGCGGTCGCCGTGCATGGCGTCGATGACCACTTCGACCGCCTCTTCGGCGAGCTTCTTCGCCATCTTGCTGCGGCCCGAGCGCAAGAGCCGCGCCGTCCGCGAGGTGGACGGATCGTCGTGCCGGCAGGCCAGCGCCGCTTGGTAGAGGCGGTTGATCGAATCAGCCATCGGCTATCAGAATAGCGCGATATCGTCGCAATTGTGTTAAAGACTTAAGACGAGGGGCTGGGTTCTGCCCGACCCCAGTGCACTGCCGCTATTCCTCCTGTGCCAGGAGCCCGGCATTGCCGCCGGCGGCCGCGATATTGACGGTCACCACCTGCTCGGTTGTGAAGCGGCGGAGATAATTCGGCCCGCCGGCCTTCGGCCCGGTGCCGGAGAGGCGGGTGCCGCCGAAGGGCTGGGTGCCAACCACCGCGCCGATCATGCTGCGATTGACGTAGACGTTGCCGTGCGGAAGCCGCGCGGCGATGCGCTCGACCGTGCGATCGATGCGCGAATGCACGCCGAGCGTCAGCGCCGTGTCGTTGCCGGCGATATCGTCGAGCAGCGCATCGAGGCCATCGGCGCGCCAGCGCACCACGTGGAGCACCGGGCCGAACACTTCCTCCGTGAGCTCGCCGGCGCGGTCGAGCTCGACGATGGCCGGCGCCACATAGTGGTCGCCGGCCGGCGGTGCCGCGCCGTCCCAGCGGTAGCGGAGGCGGCCGGCGCGCGCCATCGCCGCGATCCAGCCTTCGAGCTTGCCTTTTGCGTCGATGTCGATCACCGGGCCGACATGGGTCGCTGGCCGGCGCGGATCGCCGAGCGTGAGTTCGCTGGTCGCGCCGATCAGCATGTCGAGCATCGGCGCGGCGATGTCTTCCTGCAAGCACAGAAGCCGCAGGGCCGAGCAGCGCTGCCCGGCGGAGCGGAACGCCGAGGCGATCACGTCGTCGGTCACCTGCTCGGGCAGCGCGGTTGCGTCCACGATCATGGCATTGATGCCGCCGGTTTCTGCGATCAGTGGCACGATCGGCCGTTTCTTCGCGGTGAGCGCCCGATTGATGGCGCTGCCGACCTCGGTCGAGCCGGTGAAGGCGACGCCGGCGACGTCAGCATCGGCGACGAGGCTTGCTCCCACCTTGCCGTCGCCGGGGAGAAGATGCAGCGCATTGGCCGGCACGCCCGCTTGATGGAGCAGCTTCACGGCGCGTGCCGCGATGAGGGGGGTCTGCTCGGCCGGCTTCGCCACCACGGCATTGCCGGCGGCGAGCGCGGCGGCGATCTGGCCGACGAAAATCGCCAGCGGGAAATTCCACGGGCTGATGCAGACGAAAACGCCGCGGCCGCGATAGCGCAGCACATTGCTCTCGCCGGTCGGGCCGGGCATCGTCTGTGGGTCGAGGTCGGCGCGCGCCCGCGCGGCGTAATAACGGCAATAATCCACCGCCTCGCGCACTTCCGCGAGCGCATCGTCGAGGGTCTTGCCGCCCTCGTTCTGCAACAGCGCGATCAGCGCGCCGCGATTTTTTTCCACGAGATTGCCGGCGCGCAACAAAGCCGCGGCGCGCTCGGCCGCGGGCGTCGCCGCCCAAGCGGCAAACCCGGCGGCCGCCGCCGCCATCGCCGCGCGGGCGAGCGCGTCGTCGCCTTCGCGCACCGCGCCGATCACGCGGCCGTCGATCGGCGAAAGCACGGGGCGCTCGATGCCGGCAAGCGCGATGCCGTCGACCACCGGCGCCGCTTCCGCCGTGACGGTTTCGCCGGCGCGGACCTCGGCAAGCAGCGCATCGAGGCTTTGGCGATCGCCGAACTCGATGCCGGTCGAATTTTGCCGCTCCGGCCGATAGAGATCGCCCGGCAACGGGATTCTGGCATTGCGCGCGTCCTTGGCGCCGGCGATGCGCGCCTGCGGACGGCGCAGGATGTCCGCGATCGGCACGCTTGGGTCGGCGGCGACCGAGACAAACGAGGAATTGGCGCCGTTTTCCAGGAGCCGGCGCACCAGATAGGCCAGGAGATCGCGGTGCCCGCCGACCGGCGCATAAACCCGGCACACCGCCTCGGGCAATTCGGCGAGCAAGGCCTCGTAGAGCGCTTCGCCCATGCCGTGCAGCCGCTGAAACTCGAAACCCTCGGCGCCGCCTGAGTCCTCGATGATGCCGGCGACGGCGAGCGCGTTGTGGGTGGCGAATTGCGGAAAGATGCGCTCGCGCGCGGCGAGCAGTCTTCGCGCACAGGCCATGTAGCAGAGATCGGTCATCGCCTTGCGCGTGAACACCGGATAATCGGCCAGTCCGCGCTCCTGCGCGCGCTTGATTTCGGTGTCCCAATAGGCGCCTTTGACCAGGCGGACGTTCATCCGCGTGCCGAGCGCGGCGGCGGCTTCCTCGACCCAGCCGATCACCGCCGGCGCGCGCTTCTGATAGGCCTGCACCGCAAGCCCGAAACCGTCCCAGCCGCGCAACGAGCCATCGGCGAGCGCGGTGCCGATGACATCGAGCGACAGTTCCAGCCGGTCGGCTTCCTCGGCATCGACGGTGAATTGCAGGTCGCGCGCTTTCGCCAACCGCGCCAGCGCGACGAGACGCGGCGTGAGCTCCGCCAGCACCCGCTCGCGCGCGACCGCTTCGAAGCGCGGATGCAGCGCCGAGAGCTTCACCGAAATTCCCGGGCGCGCCGGCGGCGGCGCATTGCCGGCGCTCGCCCCGATCGCCTCGATCGCCGCCGCGTAGGCTTCGAAATATTTGTTGGCATCCGCTGCGTTGCGCGCGCCTTCGCCGAGCATGTCGAACGAATAGCGGAATTCGCCGTGGCCGCGGGCGCGGGCGAGCGCTTCATCGATGGTTCGGCCGAGCACGAAATGCGAGCCGATGAGCCGCATGGCCTGGCGCGTCGCCGTGCGCAAGGTCGGCAGCCCGAGCCGCCGCACGATATCGTCGAGGATCGTTTCCGGCATCTCGCCGGGATGGATGATGCGGGCGGCGATGCCGAGCGTCCAGGCTGAGGCGGAGACCAAGAGCGCTCTGGATCTGATATCGCCGTCGAGCCAGCTGCCGGCGGCGAGCTTGTCCTCGATCAGGCGGTCGGCGGTGGCGGCATCGGGCACGCGCAGCAGCGCTTCGGCGAGCACCATCAACGCCAGTCCTTCCTTGGTCGACAGCGAATAGGCGTGCAGAAAATCTTCGACGCCGCCAAGCCCGCTGGTCTTGGCGCGGATCGCCTCGACCAGCGCCCGGGCCCGCGCGTCGATGCGGCGCTCGGCGGCGGGCTCGCGGCGGGCAGCGGCAAGGAAGTCGGCTGCCAAATGCTCGTCGGGCGGCGCGAACGGGGCGCGGAATTGCGGCAAGTTTGACGCAGGCCTGTTCATCGTCGGCTCCGCAGCTTCCGCTTGCGCTTTGCAGCGGCATGGCCTTTATCGGTCCGCAGACGAGGAGCGGGGACGCCGGGCATTAACGTTTCGCAACCCAACGAGGAACCGGTATGGCCATCGTCGACCTCATGCGGCTCACCCGGTCGGCCGCGTCTCTCTCTTTATGTATGCCCTCTTTGTGTATGTCGCTCTTGGTGGCGTTCTTCGTTGGCTTCCCGGGGCCGATCGCGGCCCGGGCCGAGACCGCGATCCATTTTACGCTCGATCGCAAGATCGATGGACCGGCGGCGCCTTTCTTCCTCGCTATCGACAAGGGCTACTTCAAGGACGAAGGGCTCGACGTGACCATTGACGCCGCGACCGGCGGCCCGCTTGAAGCCATGAACCGAGTGGCGGCGGGCAGCGACGACATGGGCGTCGCCGACATCAACATGCTCATCAAGGCCCGCGACGCCGCCAATACGTCGATCAAGGCCCTGTTCATCGTATTTGACAAGCCCCCTTACGCCATCATCGCCCGCAAAAGCCGCGGCATCGAAACCCCGCGCAGCCTCGAGGGCAAGAAGCTCGGCGCGCCGGCCGCCGATCCGGCCTTCGCGCAATGGCCGGTCTTCGCCCGGATCAACGGCATCGATACGGCGAAAGTTACGATCGAAAACGTCGGCCTGCCGGTGCGCGAGCCGATGCTGGCATCCGGGGAAGTGGACGCCATCACCGGCTGCGCGTTCACCTCCTATATCGACCTGAAGGCGCGCGGCGTGCCGGCGGACGACCTCGTCGTGCTGGCGATGGCCGATTACGGCCTCGTGCTCTACGGCGACGCCATCATGGTCTCCGACAGTTTCGCGCAGGCAAAGCCCGAGGCCGTCCGGGGCTTTCTGCGCGCTTACCTGCGGGCGCTGAAGGAAACTGTGCGCAACCCGGCGCGCGCCATCGACGCGCTGCTTGCCCACGACGACCGCTTCAGGAAAGACGTTGAGCTTGAGCGCCTGCGCATGGCGCTTGCCGACAATATCCTCACGCCAGCGGTGCGGGCCTACGGCTACGGCGACATCGATCCGCAACGCTTCGCCGCGGCGATCGAGCAGCTGGCGCTCGCCTATCGCTTCAAGGCCAAGGACAAGGCCGCGGCCGCATTCGATCCGTCGTTCCTGCCGCCGGCGGCGGAGCGTGGCACGGGCGGCGCCGCCTCGCGCTGATCGCGCTAGCCCTTCGCCAGATACGCCGCGAGCCGATCGAACGCGCCGCCCCAGGTTGCCTTCATGCCGACGTGGGACATGTCGAAGGTCTTGCGCTCAATGTCGGTCGCGTTGTGCGACGCCCAGCGGGCCGTGAGCTTGGTCTTGCCGCCGGGCTCTTCTTCGAAAGTGATGGTGGTCAGCGTCTCCAGCGGCCAGGTCGGAACGATCGGATGCCGCTTGAGCTCGCCGGCCTCGTTGGAGAACGAATTGACGAAAACGATCCGCTCCTGCGGCGCGATCTCCCGATAAACGAACTTGCCCCACAACTTGTAGCCTTCGTGCGAACGCATACCGCAATGAAAGATACCACCGGGGCTAAAATCCATTTTCATGGCGATCATGGTGAAGGTCTGCGGGGTCCACCACACCTTCATATGTTCTGGCTCGGTCAGCGCTTGCCAGACGCGCTGGCGCGGCGCGTCGAAGACGCGCGAAATGACAAAGTCTGCGCTTTTCGGCTGATCACCCATCATCCCGCCCCCCACCCCGTCAACGTCAGTCTTCAGCGCAACCGCTCCAGGATGCTCACGTAATTGGCCACCGCGGCGCCGCCCATATTGAAGATGCCGCCGAGCCGCGCATCCTTGACCTGCATGTCGCCGGCCTTGCCGGTCAGTTGCATCGAGGCGATGGCGTGCATCGATACGCCGGTGGCGCCGATCGGATGGCCCTTGGCCTTGAGCCCACCGGAAGGATTAATCGGCAGCTTGCCGTCCTTGGCGACAACGCCGTCCGCGATGACGCGCGCGCCCTGTCCCTCCGGCGCAAGCCCCATGGCTTCGTATTCGATCAGCTCGGCGATGGTGAAGCAGTCATGCACCTCGGCGAACGACAGGTCGGACAGCCCGATGCCGGAATCGGCGAAAGCGCGCTGCCAGGCGACCGCGCAGCCTTCGAATTTGAGGATATCGCGCCGCGACATCGGCAAAAAGTCCTGCACATGCTCGGCGGCGCGGAACACGATGGCCTTGCCGAGCTTGAGGGCGGTTTCGACGTCGGCGAGCACCAAAGCGGCGGCGCCGTCGGACACCAGCGAGCAATCGGTGCGTTTGAGCGGTCCGGCGACGCGCGGATTCTTCTCGCTTTCGGTGCGGCAGAATTCGTAGCCAAGATCCTTGCGTATTTGCGCGTAAGGGTTACCGACGCCGTTCATGTGATTTTTGGCGGCGATGCGGGCGAGTGCGTCCGACTGGTCGCCCCAGCGCTGGAAATAAAGTCCGGCGATCTTGCCGAAAAGCCCGGCAAAACCGCCCTCGATATCAGATTCCTCGCGCACATAGGAGGCCTTGAGCAGGTTGCGGCCCACTTCCGCCGACGGCGTCGTCGTCATCTGCTCGACGCCGACCACGAGCACGATGCGCGCCGACCCGGCGGCGATCGCCTTGAGCCCCTGATGCACGGCGGCCGACCCGGTGGCGCAGGCATTCTCCACCCGCGTCGCGCGCTTGAAACGCAGATCGGGGGACGCTTGCAGCACCAGCGAAGCGGTGAAGTCCTGCGCCGAGAAGCCGGCGTTGAAGTGGCCGAGCACGATCTCGTCGACATCCTTCGCGGCGGTGCCGGAATCGGCCAGCGCCTCGGTCGCCACCTTGACGATAAGGCTTTCGACGGTCTCGCCGGCGAGCTTGCCGAATGGCGTATGCGCCCATCCCACGATACAGGCGGTCATGATCGTTCCCTTTGCCGAATTTTGGTCGCTTTTCCTTGGCTAACCAGTGATGCAAACGCCGAACTCGGTGCTACCCGCATGATACCGGGATTTAGCTTTGCGTTCGAGCGTTCCTTGGGTTTAGATAGTTCGTCGCTGGGCTTCGGGAACCTTTCGTGAACCCATCGCGGCCCCTTTGTCGGTACCTTGGGCACGATCCGAGGCGACGCCCCGGGCCCGAGCAACCGAACGGACCGCAACACGTGTATCCATTGCAGTTGCTTCGGGGGCTGACGCTCGGCGTCGCGGTTCTTTTTCTCTTCGCCGCAAATCTCACAGCAACCCCGGCGCGCGCCGAAGCGACGATCCTGGTCGAAGCCGATTCCGGCAAGGTACTGCGCGCCGAGAACGCCACCTATCCGTGGTACCCGGCCTCGGTGACCAAGCTGATGACGCTTTATGTCACGCTGCGCGCCATCAAGGACAATCGCATCACGCTCGACAGCTTGTTCACGGTCTCGCGCAACGCCGCCGCGCAATCGCCGAGCAAGATGGGCTTCCCGCCCGGCACCCAGGTCACGGTCGACAACGCCATTAAAATGCTGATGGTGCATTCGGCCAACGACATGGCCGTCGTATTGGCGGAGGGCGTCGACGGTTCGATCGAGAATTTCGCCGACGGCATGACCAATACCGCGCATCGCCTCGGCATGTCGGAATCGAACTTCGTCAATCCCAACGGCCTGCCGGCCGACGGCCAGATTACCTCGGCGCGCGATCTCGCCATTCTCGCCCGCGCCCTGATCCGGGAATTTCCCGAATACGATTCCTACTGGCATATCGCCGCGATCAAATTCGGCCGCCGCGTGATGCGCAACACCAACTCGCTGATCGGGCGTTATCCCGGGATCGACGGCATGAAGACCGGCTTCATCTGCGCCTCCGGCTTCAATGTTGTCGCCACCGCCACGCGCGGCGGCAAAAGACTGATTGCCGTGGTGCTCGGCGCGCCGTCATCCGGCGCGCGCGCGGTCAAGGCGGCGGAGCTTCTGGAAAGCGGCTTCACGCAAAATCCGCTGGCATGGCTGACACCCGCGCTTGGCTCGGTCGATGCGCTGGCGCCGATCGATGCCGCGCCGCCCAATCTGCACGACAATGTGTGCGGACCGCATCGCAAGCGGCGACCGGCGGAAGACGAAGACGCCGACGCCGACCTCAACGCGATGGAAAATAGCGGGCCGTTCTCGGCGCTGCTGTCGAGCCTCCGCGCGCCGACTCCGCACGGCGCCGCGCTCCTGTCCGATTTCGGCACGGCGACGCCGGTCGTGGTCTATACCGGGCCGACGCGCTCGCCGGCGGATTTGGCCAAGCTCGAAGCGCGCGAGGCGGCGGCGCCTCACCATAAGAAGAAAGCCGGTGAGAAGGCCGCCAAGCATCGCGAGGAGAAAGCCGCGGACGAGGGGGGCAAAGAAGACCGCAAAGCTGCAGACACGAAGGCGGCCGACGCGAAGCCCGCGGCCGAACCGGCGAAAAAGCATCACAAGGCCGACGTCTCGCCCAAGCCCGCCGCGACGCAGTAATTTTCGGAGCGCGAGGTAGAGCAACGTGCCCATTGACCCTCCCCCTCCAGGGGAGGGTAGCGAATATCAATTCGCCAGCCGCAGCGGCGCGTCGGTTACGTCCTGCAGCGCCTCGAAGGTGAGTCCCGGCGCCATATCGCGCACGGCAAAGCCGTCGCCGATGACGTCGAGCACGGCGAGATTGGTGTAAACGCGCTTGACCGCGCCGAGCGCGGTGAGCGGATAGGTGCAGCGGCGCATGAGCCGGCTCTCGCCGCTTTTGGTCGTGTGCTCCATCAAGACCCACACCGCTTTGGCTCCGGCCGCGAGGTCCATGGCGCCGCCGACCGACGGCATGTCGGTGTCCGACATCGACCAGTTGGCGAAATCGCCGTTGGCGGCGACCTGGAAGGCGCCGAGTACGCAGAGATCGAGATGACCGCCGCGGATCATGGCGAAGCTATCGGCGTGGTGCACGTAGGATCCGCCGGGCACAAGCGTGACGTATTTCTTGCTGGCGTTGATCAGCCAGCGGTTGATCTTGTCGTCGGCCGGCGTCGGGCCCATGCCGAGAATGCCATTCTCCGACTGGATGATCACTTCGCGCTCCGGCGGAATGTAGTTCGGCAGCAGAACCGGAATGCCGATGCCGACGTTCACGTACCAGCCTTCCGGGATGTCGCCGGCGGCGCGCGCGGCGATTTCTTCCCGCGTCCACGGTTGGCAGGCGGCCAGGGTCTTCGCAACGGCGTTTGCGTTCACCTTCCATTCTCCTCAGGTCACGACCGGCTCACCGTATGGCACGTGCACCACCCGATCGACGAAAATCCCCGGCGTGGTGACGTGCTCCGGATCAAGTCCACCGAGTTCGACAATGTGCTGGGCCTGCGCGACGGTCAATTTTGCCGCCATCGCCATCACCGGATTGAAGTTCCGCGCCGACGAGCGGTAGGTCAGATTGCCCCAGCGATCCGCCTCCCAGGCCTCGATCAGCGCCACGTCGCCGGCGAACGCTTCCTCCAGCACGTATTTGCGGCCAGAAAATTCCCGCACCTCTTTACCCTCGGCGAGCTTCGTTCCCACCGATGTCGGCGTATAGAAGGCCGGAATGCCGGCGCCGGCGGCGCGCATGCGCTCGGCCATCGTGCCCTGCGGCATGACTTCAAGCTCGATGCGGCCCGCCCGATAAAGCCCCTCGAAGACGACGGGATCCGAGGTCCGCGGGTAGGAGCAAATAATCTTGCGCACGCGGCCGACCTCCATGAGCCGCGCGAGGCCGGTGTGGCCGACACCGGCATTGTTGGCGACCACAGTCAGGTCCCTGGCGCCTTGTTCGATCAGGCCATCGATGAGCGCGTTGGGCTGGCCGATGCTGCCGAAGCCGCCGATCAGCACGATCGAGCCGTCGCGGATTCCCGCCATCGCCTCGGCCATGCTGTGCACGATCTTGTCGATCATCGGCGTCACACCGGCTTGAACATCGGCACCGGCGGGCCGTTCTCGGTGTCCTTGAACACGACGGCGACCGGTTGCCCGATGGCGAGCGCGTCGAAATCGCAATCGACGATATTGGTGAGCATGGTCGGGCCTTCGGCGAGCGTCACGTGGGCGATGGCGTAAGGCTCCTTGACGCGGCGCATGACGCTGAAGGTGTAGAGCGTGCCTTTGCCGGAGGCGGCGCGCCATTCGAGCTTGTCGCTAGCGCAAAACGGGCAGATGGCGCGCGGATACCAGTGCGCTTTGCCGCAGGCCGTGCAGAACGGGACCGTGAGGCGGCCTTCGCGCGCCGCATTCCAGAAGGCTTTCGTTTCGGCGGTGACCACAGGCGGATCGATCTTGCGCGCCATTTTCACTCTCGTTCCATGATCAGGGTGGCGCTGCCGTGACGCGTGCCGAGCTGAAAGCCGGTGCCCTGCGCCAGCGCCAGATCGCAGTTTTTGACCTGCACGGCGGGATGCGCTTCGCCCCGCAGCTGGCGCACCGCCTCGATCACTTTGGTCATGCTGCCGCGATTGGCCGGATGATTGTTGCAAAGCCCGCCGCCGTCGGTGTTGAACGGCAGCTTGCCGACGCCGGAGATCAGGTTGCCGTCGGCGACGAATTTGCCGCCCGCGCCCTTGGCGCAGAAGCCCAGGTCTTCGAGCTGGATGACGACGGTGATAGTGAAGCTGTCGTAGATCGAGGCGTATTTGATGTCGGCGGGCGTGACGCCGGCCTCGGCGAAGGCCATCGGCCCGGCGCGCGCGGCGCCGGACGTGGTGAGATCGAAGGTGCCGCCGGCGAGGTGCTTTACCGCTTCGCCCGCGCCGATGATCTTGACCGGCGGCCGCTTGAGCGTTTTGGCGATCTCCGGGCGCACGATCACCAGCGCGCCGCCGCCGTCGCTGATGACGCAGCAATCGAGCCGGTGCAAAGGATCGGCGATCAGCGGCGAATTCACCACGTCCTCGACGGTCACTACCTCGGGCAGCATGGCGTGCGGGTTATATTGGGCGTGGTGCGAGGCGGCGACCTTGACCCAGGCGAGTTGCGCGCTGGTAGTGCCGTAGTCGTGCATGTGGCGCATCGCGCACATGGCGTAGCCGTTGGCCGTGGTGATGGCGTAGGGCGCTTCGAAGCCGGCCTCGGGCTGGTTCGGATCGCGCGGCCGCGGCGCGGTGCCGGTCGCCATGCCCTCGCTGCGCGGCCGCCCGGCGAGCGTGATCAGCGCCACGTCGCATTTGCCGAGCGCGATCGCCTGCGCCGCGTGCGCGGCCAGGAGCGTGTAGGACGCGCCGCCGATCTCGGTGGAATCGACGTGGCGCAGCTTCAGATTCATATACTCCGCCATGGAGGCGGGGCCGGGCCCGGGCGCGTCGCCGGAGCAGAAATAGCCGTCCACGTCGTCGCGCGTCAGGCCGGCATCGGCAAGCGCCCCGAGCGCCACCTCGGCATGGAGCTGCGCCACGCTCTTGTCCGGCGCGAGCCGCGTCGGATGCTCGTACGCGCCGGCGATATAGGCCTTGTCGTTGACGGTCATCCCGGAAAATCCTCCCCGCGCGGCAACATATCGGTGCCGCGCCCGGCCGCCAACAGCGGCGGGCGCGGGCATGCGGCTATCGGACGGCATGGCTCTTGCGCTAAAAACAAAGCGGAGTCCGAGCATGAAACGCGCGCGCGAGGTCAGGGCCGCCGGCCATTGGGACGATGGAAGCGCCATCGATTCCATCACGCTCGACGCGCATGAGCGCCACCGCCGGCGCGTCGTGCTCAGCGCCGAGCGCGGCACAAGGTTTCTCCTCGATCTGCCGCAGGCGACCGCACTGCACGACGGCGATGGCCTCGTGCTCGACGACGGCGGCATCGTGCGCATCGTCGGCCGTCCGGAGCCGCTGGTCGAGATGGCGGCGGCCGACGCCCACGCGCTGGCGCGGCTCGCCTGGCATATCGGCAACCGCCACATCGACGTGGAGATCAGGGGCGACCGGCTGCGCATCCGCCGCGATCACGTGATCGAGGAGATGCTGCGCGGGCTCGGCGCGCGGCTGTCGCCGGTCGAGGCGCCGTTCAATCCCGAGCCCGGCGCCTACGATCACCACGAACACAGCCACGGGCACGGCCATCACCATCATGACCACGACGATGGCTCGTAGAAAGTCCAAGCAGTTGTCGCGTGCCTCCTCTCACCTCTCCCCGAGGGGGAGAGGTCGACCGCGCGAAGCGCTGGCGGGTGAGGGGGATCAGAACCCGATTGGCAACTCGGTACCCCCTCACCCCAACCCTCTCCCCGCTGGGGAGAGGGAGTGCGCCGTGCAACGTTCGGACGCCGCGTTCAACGTCGAAGCCGCGGCGCTCTATCGTCTCATGGCCTGGCTGTCACCGGCTTATCCGGTCGGCGCCTTCTCTTATTCCAGTGGCATCGAATGGGCGGTCGAGAGGGGCGACATCACCAATGCCGCGACCTTGCAGGGCTGGCTCGCCGTCATGCTCGGCGAAGGCGGCGGCTTTTGCGACGCGGTGTTGTTCGCGCATGCTTATCGCGCGATCGCCGCGCAAGACGCCGCCGCCTTGCGCGCCGTCGCCGAACTTGCCGCCGCTTTCGTGCCGTCCAAGGAGCGCTTTCTGGAGACGACGGCGCAAGGCCGCGCTTTCCTCGACGCGATACGCGCCGCCTGGCCCTGTCCGGCGGCCACGCGCCTCGATGCCGCGTGGGACGGTGCGGTGGCGCTGCCGGTCGCCGTCGGCGTCGCCTGCGCCGGGCATGGCATCGCCTGCGAGACCGCGCTGCATGCGTTTCTCCATGCGCTCGCGGCCAACTGGATCTCGGCCGGCGTGCGGCTCATCCCGCTCGGCCAGACCGACGGCCAACGCGTTCTTGCCGCGCTCGAAGCCGATGTTGGTGCCGCGGCGGTGCGCGCGCTGAAGACCCAGCTCGAAGACCTTGGCAGCGCCGCTTTCCGAGCCGACATCGCCGGCATGCGCCACGAGACGCAATACACGCGGCTTTTCAGGAGTTAAGAGAACGACGATGACCCATTCAAACGGTCCCTTACACGGTCCCTTGCGCGTCGGTGTCGGCGGCCCGGTCGGTTCGGGCAAGACCGCGCTGATGGATGCGTTGTGCAAGCGGTTGCGCGACCGCTACGAGATCGCCGCCATCACCAACGACATCTACACCAAGTGGGACGCCGAATACCTGGTGCGCTCGGGCGCGCTCGTTGCCGACCGCATCGCCGGCGTCGAGACCGGCGGCTGCCCGCACACGGCCATTCGCGAAGACGCTTCCGCCAATCTCGCGGCAATAGCCGACATGCGGCGGAAATTCCCCGGCCTCGATCTCGTGCTGATCGAATCCGGCGGCGATAATCTCGCCGCGACATTTTCGCCGGAGCTTGCGGATCTCACCATCTACGTCATCGACGTCGCCGCCGGCGACAAGATCCCGTCGAAAGGCGGGCCAAGCATCACCCGCTCGGATTTACTGGTGATCAACAAGGTCGATCTTGCGCCCCACGTCGGCGCCTCACTTGAAACCATGGAGCGTGAATCGAAACGGATGCGCGGCGCCCGGCCCTTCGTCTTCACCAATCTGCGCGCCGGCAAGGGCGTCGAGGAGATCGCGTCCTTCATCGAGGAGAAAGGCGGGCTGGGGGTCCCCTGAATCGTCGTTGCCGGGCTTGACCCGGCAATCCATGGGGCGTTGCGGCTGCATGCATGCCCGGGTCAAGCCCGGCAATGACGGACATTCAAAACTTAAACCCGCCCCGTATGCTTGCGCGCCGCTTCGAGGTGGCCGAAGCCCTGCACCGGCGCGCACATCAGGAAGCGGTAGCCTTCCTTGATAATGCGTTCGGCGTTGCCCGCCTCGACGTGCGGGTGGCCGACCACGACGTTGTGCTTCTTGCAGGTATCGACCACGCGCTTCATCCATTCGAGCACGATCTTGTGTTCGTATTGCCGCGGATAGCCGAGCTCCTGCGATAGGTCGCCTTCGCCGATCAGGATGGCGCCGATGCCCGGCACGTTTTTGAGCATGTCGTCGAGGTTCTCCACGCCGCGCGTATCCTCGATCTGCAGGATGCAGAAGATTTCGCCCTGCGGGTTGAGCGGCCAGACGTCGGCCTTTTGGTAATAGTCCTGCTGCGTCAGGCCCCAATAGCGCGCCGCCGTGGTCGGGCCATCGCCGCGGATGCCGGCGGGCGCGTAATGGGCGGCGCTCTTGAGCCGCGGATAACGGCAGGCGCCGACCGCGTTGGCGGCTTCCTCGACCGTGGAAATGTGTGGGAACACGACGCCGTAGCAGCCCATGTCGAGCGCCTGCTTGGCCTGCCATTGCGCCATCTCGACGCCGTTCACCGGTATGCGCGCCATCGGCGTGACGCCCGGAACGACGGAGCCGGCCTTGGCGATCTGCGCGCGGTTGAGCATGTATTGCAGGCAATCGCGCAGGAGCCGGCCGTCCCACGGCTGATGCTCCATCTCGAACACGCAGCCGTCGAATTTCGACGCGCTGATGGCGACGGCGCCGGTGATCTCCGCGGGCGTGAAGCAGGTCAGCGCGTGCTGGTCAGCTTCGAGCGCGCGGATGACGCCGTTCAATCGTGGCAATTCAGCCATTCCTCAAACCTCCCTGACGCGGGCGGCATCCTAGACTATCCGCCAGCCGCGCGGCGAGCCCCCGGAGATAAATGCCGCGCGGACGGCAATGTGCTAGCGTCGCGCGGTCCAGACATCATGCGAGGAACTCTCGCGGTCTCGATGGGCACAAGCTCAAGCAAATCGGACGAAGCTGGTGAAAATTCTCCTCGTCGTGCCGGCGTGTATCGGCGGCCTGTTCGTGCTGGGCTTGATCGCCGCATTTGTCCTGGTCGGCTCCTCGCCTCCGCCAATGGGGGAGTCGCGCGACGTATTCGATTTCACGTCGATGCGGAAAGCGCCGACGGAGATCGATCCGCCGAGCCTACGGCGTTATCCGACGCGCGACGGCGAGCAATTGGCTTACCGCTATTACGATTCTAGCGCCGATCGCATACTGATCTTCATCCACGGTTCGTCCTATCACGGCGGCGGCTATCACGCGCTCGCCTCAGCCTTAAGTCTCGGCGGCGTGGCAAAGGTCGTGCTGCCCAATCTGCGCGGGCACTACCAATCGGGACAGCGCCGCGGCGACGTCGATTACATTGGCCAGTATGAGGACGACCTCGCCGACCTGATCTCTTTCCTGCGCGCTGAGCACCACGACGGTCCGATCACGCTCGGCGGCCATTCCAGCGGCGGCGGACTTGCGATCCGATTTGCCGGCGGCGCGCATGCCAAGGCCGTATCGAGCTATCTGCTGCTCACTCCGATCATTCCGCGGGCGCCGTCCGTGCGCGGCGGGACGGCGGGCGGATGGGCTGTCGTGCATTGGCGACGCCTCTACGGCCTGCTTGCGCTCAACGCGATCGGCATTCACGGTTTCGACGGCCTGCCGCTCGTTGAATTCAACAAGCCGGCGAAGTTCTGGGATGGAACGGAGACCTTGTCCTATTCCTATCGGTTGAACGCCTCCTATCATCCCCGCTCCAGCTACCAGAACGACATCCGTGCCCTTGGCGGCGCCACCCTCGTGCTGGTGGGCGCGGACGACGAGGCGAACGACGCGGACAAGCTGCGCGCGGTCTTTGCGGCCGACGATCCGCAGGCCAAGACGATGATCTTCCCGCACGTCAACCATTTCGGAATATTCAGCGATCCGGCGGTGATCGAGGTGATGGCCGCCTGGATGCGAACCCTGCCGGACGGCGCCGGCCAATAATGCCGTACCTGCAATGCCGTATCCGCAAGGCGGTTTGACAATGCCGCCGCGCGCCGTAGCATCGCTGCGGCAACCCCTCTGGCGAAATTGTCATGATCATCGATTGTCACGGCCACTACACCACCGAGCCCGCCGACCTCAAGCGCTTCCGCGCGGAGCAGACCAAGGCGGTCGAGAAGAAGACGCCGCCGCCGTTGCGCGGATCGCTGAAAATCTCCGACGACGAGATCAGGGACAGCCTCGAAGGCGCGCAGCTCAAGCTGCAACGCGAGCGCGGCACCGATGTCACGATCTTTTCGCCGCGCGCGTCGGGCATGGGCCATCACATCGGCGACGAGAGCGTGAGCCTGGAATGGTCGCAAATCTGCAACGATTTGATCCACCGCGTCTGCACGCTCTACCCGCAGAATTTCATCGGTGTGTGCCAGTTGCCGCAATCACAGGGCGTGCCGCCGAAAAACTCCGCCGCCGAGCTGGAGCGCTGCGTCAACGAGCTCGGCTTCGTCGGCTGCAATCTCAATCCCGATCCGTCCGGCGGTTATTTCAACTCACCGCCGCTCACCGACAAATGGTGGTATCCGTTCTTCGAGAAGATGGTCGAGCTCGACGTGCCGGCGATGATCCACGTCTCCGGCTGCTGCAATCCGGCGATGCACACCACCGGCTCGTATTATCTGAACGCCGACACCACGGCGTTCATGCAGCTCATCCTTTCTGATCTGTTCAAGGATTTTCCGACGCTCAAGCTGATCATCCCGCATGGCGGCGGCGCGGTGCCGTTCCATTGGGGCCGCTTCCGCGGGCTGGCGCTCAACGCCGGGCGGCCCGAGCTGGTCGAGATCATCAACAACAATATTTTCTTCGACACTTGCGTCTATCACCAGCCGGGCATCAACCTGCTCACCGAAGTAGTGCCGGTTGACAACATCCTGTTCGCCTCCGAGATGGTCGGCGCCGTCAAGGGCGTCGATCCGAAGACCGGATTTAATTTCGACGACACCAAGCGCTACGTCGATCACGCGCCAAGGCTGAGCGAGGCCGACCGGCACAAGATTTTCGAAGGCAACGCCCGCCGGGTCTTCAGCCGTCTCAAGACCAAGGCGGTGATGAAGGCGGCGGTTTAGGGCGTCATCGCATTGGCCAAGGCTCGACGAAAGCGATCGCAGCGTCGATCCCAGCTCATCAGATTCGGTCATCGCGAGATCGAGACGCTCGGCTTGCGTCAGGGATTCTGGACCGATCTCTATCACCGTTCGATGACCGTTTACTGGCCGGTGTTTTTCGGCACGGCCGCCGCGGTCTTTGTCCTTCTCAACGCGATATTTGCTTTCTTCTATTCCCTCGGCAACCAGCCGATCGCCAACGTCACCGGCGAGAACCTGCTGGAATACTTTTACTTCTCGATCGAGACGTTGGCGACGGTCGGCTATGGTGATATGCACCCGCAGACCGATTTCGGGCATTTCATCGCCACCATCGAAATCTTCACCGGCATGTGTTTCCTCGCGGTGATGACCGGGTTGATCTTCGCCCGCTTCTCGCATCCGCGCGCCCGTTTCGTCTTTGCCGATCATCCGGTGGTGACCGAGCATGACGGACGATCCACCCTGATGATCCGCATGGCCAACGCGCGGCACAACACGATCTCCCGGGCGAATGCGCGGCTATGGCTCATTCGCGCGGAACGTACCAAGGAAGGCGATCAGCTGCGCCGCTTCTATGAACTTGAACTCGATCGCCGCGACCATCCGATGTTCGTTTTGAGCTGGATGCTGTTTCATCCCATCGACAAGAACAGCCCGTTATATGGAATGACCGCCTCCGACCTCGCCGACGGCGATGCCCTGCTGGTGCTCAATGTCGGCGGCGTCGACGACAGTTCCGCGCAGCAACTGTACGCCCGCCGCGTTTATTCCTATCGGGATATCCGCTGGGGACATCGCTACAGCGACATCACCAGCGTCTCGCCGCAGGGCCGGTTCCTGCTCGACTACACCAGATTTCACGATACGGTGCCGGATGGGCCGTAATCACCGGCGGGCCTGGTAACGCCGGTAACAAGGGTGTGCCTTCTTGCCGCTTGGCTCCACGGCCCCAATCTATCCGACGAGGGAGGCCCCAATCTATCCGACGAGGGAGGTCAGCCATGTCCATTCGACCGGTTAAGCGCATCGTTTCCTCGAAGCCAACGATCGAGGGCGCCGGCGTGCACCTTCGCCGCGCTTTCGGCTTCGGCGACACCACCGAATTCGATCCGTTCCTGCTGCTCGACGATTTCCGCAACGGCCAGCCGGACGAGTATCGCGCCGGATTCCCCTGGCATCCGCACCGCGGCATCGAGACGATTACCTATGTGCTGGCCGGCAACGTCGAGCACGGCGACAGCCTGGGCAATCGCGGCAATCTCGGCTCGGGCGACGTGCAATGGATGACGGCCGGGCGCGGCATTTTGCATCAGGAGATGCCGCAGGGCGACGCACAGGGCCGCATGCACGGCTTCCAGCTCTGGGCCAACTTGCCGTCGTCGCTGAAGATGACGGCGCCGCGTTATCAGGACATCAAGGCCGGTGAAATTCCCGAAATCGACGACGACGACGGCACCCGCGTGCGGATCGTCTGCGGCGATTTCCGGGGCAAGCGCGGCCCGGTCGAAGGCGTCGCCGCCGATCCGCGTTATCTCGATATTTCGGTGCCGCCGGGCAAGCGCAAGACGCTGGCGGTCGAGCTCGAGCGCCACGCCTTCGCCTATGTGTTCGAGGGCTCCGGTAATTTCCGCGCGGCGTCGCAGCCATTCGGCGTCCTCACCGAGAAGACCGACGGCGAGAACGAGATTCTGGTTCGCGAGCAGACCGGCAATCGCTCGCTGGTGCTCTTCGACTCGGGCGACGAGGTTACCGTGCAGGCCGGCGACGAAGGCATCCGCTTCTTGCTGGTCTCCGGCAAGCCGCTCAAGGAGCCGGTCGCCTGGTACGGCCCGATCGTGATGAACACGCAGGCCGAATTGCAGCAGGCGGTTTCCGAGCTGCGCCGCGGTACGTTTATCCGCTGACCGTCACGCCGCCGGCGCCGGCGCGGCGCGGCGAATGAGGCCGCGCTGCGGGTCGTAGCCGATCACCGCCAGCAGGAAGAAAACGAGCGTGGCGGCGCCGACCGCCAGCGCCGCGACCGGCGCGAATTCGCCGTACAGCGCAAAGCGGATCAATTCCACCGTGTAGGTGAAGGGATTGGCGAGCGAGACGTCATAGAGAAGCTCGGAGCCGCCTTCGCGCAGCCGCCATAGCGGATAGAGCGCCGAGGAAAAGAAGAACATCGGAAACATCACGAAATTCATCGCGCCGGCGAAGTTCTCCACCTGGCGGATATAGACCGACAGGAACAGCCACAGCGCGCCGAGCATGAGGCCGCTGAGAACGAGCGCGGGAAGAACGGCGAGCCAGCCGAGCGGATCGAAGGTGACGTCGAAGGCGATGCAGACGGCGAGAAACACGTAGCAGGTGATCACCGACAGCGCGGTTCCGGCGACGAGCTTGCAGGCGAGCAGCACCCAGCGCGGCAAGGGCGCGGTGAGCAGGAGCCGCATGACGCCCATCTCGCGGTCGTAAACCATCGACAGCGACGATTGCATGCCGTGGAACAGAAGGATCATGCCGAGCAGGCCGGGCACGATATAGACCTGGTAGGTGACGTAGGTCTTGTAAGGTGGGATGATCGAGACGCCGAACACGTTGTAGAAGCCGGCGGCAAACACGGCGAACCAGATCAGCGGCCGCACCACCGCGGCAAGAAGCCGGCCGCGCTGCTGCACGAATTTCGTCATTTCCCGCACGGTGATCGCGCGCAGCGCGCGCAGCATGTGGGTGAGTTGCATGGACGAATCTCACTTATCCAAATGGCACGCCGATTCCGGCGCGTCGTCGCCGAGCGTATCGAGTTCGTTTGTCTGGTGCAAAAAGCCTTCGATCGGGGCGTCGGCGACGACCTCGAAGGGCGCGGCGAGCAGGATCGCCTGCCGCAGCTGATGGTCCCAGGCCCGCACGCTCATCGCCAGACCCTTGTCGCCGTCGAATGTGCCCGGGCCGAGGATAAAGCCGCGCTGTTTGGCGAAATCGGCGGAGCCAATGCGCAGCGCCGATTGCACGATCATCTTGACCGCGACCCAGGCGGCCCAGTCGGGGCCTTCCATGTGCCGGCCGCCGGACTTCCTGTCGAAACGCGAATTGACCTGCGGCGCGCCGTTGCGCTCCCAGGTCCAATGCCACGCCACCGACTCGAGGTCGATGCTGCCGATCACGGGTCGCGGGCGCGCCAGCCGATAGGGAACGGTGCGGGCGAAATCGAAGGCGTCATCGGCGACAAAGGCCGCGTCGAAATCGCGGCCGGCGGACAGCAGCGCCGGGTCGTTCTGCTCGCGCTCGCGCGGATCGGTGCCGGACTTGAAATGCGCCTCGGCGACGATGCGCGCGCCGAATTTCTGCGCCGAATGGGTGAATGCTGCCGTCATTGCCGCGTCGGTGGTCGAGGGGCCGGCGAACACCAAAAGGTCGCGCCATTTGCGCGAGACCGCGTATTGGACGAGACCATCCATGAGTTGCGCGCGGCTCGGATAAACGTGGATGAACTCGCGCGCGCACAGCGCGCGGCGCTGCGCGTCGTCCGGCTCGGAAACATTGAACAACAGCACGTCGCGGCCGCGGATGGCGGCGGCCAGCGGCGTGAACGCGTCCGCCGGCGCGTCGATGAGAAAAAAGTGCGTGCCGGCGTCGAGCGCCACAAGCACCGCGGGCGCCACGTCGACCGCCGATTTTGCGGTGATGCGTTCGAGGCTGAAATCGGCGGGCAGCACGCGTGTGAGCGCCGCCGCTTCGTCGAGTCCCACCTCGGCGCCGGCGAACGGATGCGCGCGCGTCTTCAGCACGATCCGCTCATAGGCGCGGATCGGATCGTAGCGCGGGTCGTTCTCGACATCGACAAAGCCGATTTTGACGTGGGCGCGCGGCGGCGCGTCCTGCGCTGAGGCAATTGTTACCGCGCTTGCAACGCACAGCAGCGCAAGCGCCAAGCGGTATATGTTACTCATCGACCACGACACCGTAGGGGACGCGGCCGACCGGTACCGAGATCTTTGCCTTGCGGCTTTTTGTATCGATGACGGTGATGTCGTCGCCGAGCCCGTTGGCGACATAGAGCGTCTTCTCGTCGCGCGACAGCGTGATGCCCCATGAACGCTTGCCCACCAGGATATAGCCGAGCACTTTGCGCGTCGGCACATCGACGACCGCCACGTGCGCCGCGTGGCCGAGCGTCACATAGGCGGTCTTGCCGTCGGCAGTCATGGTAAGCCCGACCGGCGTCACGTCCGCCTTGCGCATGCCAGGCGGCAGGAAGGCGATGCTGCCGGTGACGACAAAGCGGGCGCGATTGACGATGTCGACCTCGCCCGACAGCTCCGCGGTCACCCACAAGTCCTTGCCGTCGGGGGTCGCCGCGAAGCGCCGCGGTCGCAGCCCTACGACCACGTCGCGCACGACCTTGCCACTATCCGCGTCGATCGCGTGCACGAGGTCGCCCGCCTCGGAGGTGACGTAGACGATCTTGCCGTCCTCGCTGACCAGCACGCCTTCCGGCTCGGCGCCGGTCGGCACCTCCCGCACAATGCTGTCGCGCTCCATGTCGACGACGGCGAGCGACGATCCCTCTTCGTCGGAGACGTAGAGGCGCCGCCGCTTTTCGTCGATGGCGAAAGCTTCCGGGCTCGGCCCGGTCTTGAGCTTGCCGATCACCTTGCGCGTCGCCACGTCGAGGACGGCGATCACGTCGTCATCGCCGCAGGCGACGTAGAGCCGCGTGTGGTCGGCGCTGAAATGCATGTCGCGCGGGCGGCGCGGCACCTTGATGTCGTCGACCACCTTGTAGGTCTTGGGATCGATGACGATGAGGTTATTGGTCTTCTCGTTGCTGACGAAAATGAGCCCGGTGTCGTTGGCCCGCGCCGGCGCGCAGGCGAGCGCGACAAGAAACGCAACAGCGAAAACGCGCATTGCCAGACCTTCATTGCATCATCCAAGCTAAGCTTTAATAAGGACGTCGGGCAAGGCAAGAGCCGGGGGACGAATGGCAGTCGGGAAAGGCGCGCCGGCGTTGCGTCTCGACAATGTGGTCAAGACCTACGGCGCGATTCGCGCAATCGACGGGGTCAGCCTGCTGGCGTCGGCCGGCGAGTTCATCGCGTTGCTCGGCCCCAACGGCGCCGGCAAGACCACATTGTTCCAGCTGCTCTCCGGCCTGTTCGTGCCCGATTCCGGCCGCATCGAGATCATGGGTCACGACATGCGGCGCAATCCGGTGCCGGCGCTGGCCGAGCTGGGCGTCGTCTTTCAGCAGCCGACTTTGGACCTCGAACTCACGGTCACCGGCAATCTCCTGTTCCACGCCGGGCTGCACGGCATCCCGCGCTCCATCGCCAAACCGCGCATCGAGAAGGAATTGACGCGGCTCGGGCTTGCCGGACGCGCGCACGACAAGGCGGCGCAACTGAGCGGCGGCAATCGCCGCCGGCTTGAGCTAGCGCGTGCGCTGTTGCACGAGCCGCGCCTCTTGCTGATGGACGAGGCGACGGTCGGCCTCGACCCGGCCAGCCGCGGCGATCTGCTTAAGCTGATCTTGTCGCTGCGCGCGGAACGCGCGGTTGCCGTCTTGTTGGCGACGCATCTGTGCGACGAAGTGCCCAACGCCGACCGAGTCGTCGTGCTCAACCACGGCAAGGTTTTGGCCGACACCACGCCGGCAGAGCTTGTCGATCGCGCCGGCGCCGCGACTATCGAGCAGGCATTCCTGGCGATGACCGGGCCGCAATGACCGAGAGAGACGCATGACCACCAAAGTCCTTATCCTCGACGACCATGCCGAGATTTACCGCGACCGGCTCAAGGCGGAGTTTCCCGCGCTGCAATTCGTGCTGGCGCACCGTCTCTCCGAGCTGCCGAAAGACCTTTCCGGCATCGACGTGCTAATCTCTTTTGCCATCGAGCTGAAAGACGATTTTTACCGGAGCGCCACGCAGCTGAAATGGGTTCAATGCCTGGCGACCGGGGTCGATCATGTGCTGCGGTGTCCGTCGCTCAAGCCGGACACGCTGCTGACCAGCGGGCGTGGCGTCCACGGCGCGCCAATGCGCGAGACCGTGCTCTATCTGATGCTCAACGCGAACCGCGATGTGCGGAGCCTGGTCGAGGAGCAGAAGGCGCATGTCTGGAACCGGCGCTTCTACAGTCTCTTGCTGGGCAAGACCGCCGCAGTAGTCGGCGTCGGCGTGGTGGGCACCGCAATTGCCGAACTCCTTAAGGCCCTCGGCATGCATGTCGTCGGCGTCACCCGCACGGCGCGTGCCGTCGCAGGCTTCGACGAAATGCTCCCGACCGACCGCCTGCACGACGCCGCGCGCCGCGCCGATTTTCTGATCAACGTACTGCCGGCGAACGCCGACAACGCGCTGCTTTTCGACCGGGCGGTGTTCGCCGCGATGAAGCCGACCGCCTATTACATTAGCGCCGGCCGCGGCCAGACGGTCGACGAAGGAGCGCTCATCACCGCGCTCCGCGAACGCTGGATCGCCGGCGCCGGCCTCGACGTGTTCCAGACCGAGCCGCTGCCGGCCGACAGTCCGTTCTGGGACCTGCCGAATGTGTTCATCACCCCGCATCTCGGCGGCTATACCAGCGAATACGAGGACCTGATCATGCCGCTCATTGTCGACAACATGCGCGCCTTCCTCGCCGGGCAGCAAAGCGAGTTGCAGAATATCGTCAAGCATTGAGTGCAACACCACTCGTCATTGCGAGGAGCGAAGCGACGAAGCAATCCGGAACGGTATTGAGGTTGGATTGCTTCGCTTTGCTCGCAATGACGGTTTTTCTACTCCGGCGGCGTGTTGTTGGCCGCGAGCACCTCACCGGCGAGATAGAGCGAGCCGGTGATGAGGATGCGCGGCGCGGGTTCAAGCTCGAGCTGTCCGGCGACCAAAAGCGCGCCTTCGACGTCGTCGCGGGCGATCGTCGGAAAGCCGATGCCGCGGGCGATATCGGCCAGGGCCGGCGCGGGCATCGCCTTGTCCTGATGGATCGGCACGGTGATGACGCGGCGGGCGAGCCCGGTGAAATTGCGCAAAAAGCCCTCGTTGTCCTTGGTCGACATCATGCCGACGATCAGAACGAGCGGCCGAGACACGCGCTCCTCAAGATCGGCAAGTGCCGCGGCGACGGCGCGGCCGCCGTCGGCATTGTGCCCGCCGTCGAGCCAAAGTTCGCTCTCCGCCGGCAACAAGGATGCCAGCCGCCCCTGCGACAGGCGCTGCATGCGCGCCGGCCAGTCGACACGGATCATGCCGGCCTCAAAAGCCGGCGCCGGCAGTTTCAGGCCGCCCGCGCGCAGGGCCGCGATTGCCGCGCCGGCATTCTCGAATTGATGCCGCCCGTAAAGCTTCGGCGCCGGCAAATCGAGCAACCCGTCGTCGTCCTGATAGACCAGCCGCCCATGCTCCTCGGTCGCCGTCCAGTCTTCGCCGGCAATGGCAAGCGGCGCCTTGACGCGTGCGGCCTGCCGCTCGATCACGGCAAGCGCCTCGCGCGGCTGGCTCACCACCACCGCCGGCACGCCAACCTTGAGGATGCCGGCTTTCTCCGCGGCGATCGCTTCGATCGTGTCGCCGAGGAAATCGCGATGATCGATTGAGATGCGGGTGATCACGGTGGCGATCGGCTTTTCCACGACATTGGTGGCGTCGAGGCGCCCGCCGAGACCGACCTCAAGCAAAAGAATATCGGCGGGATGCCGCGCGAACAAAAGGAACGCCGCCGCCGTCTCGATTTCGAACACGGTGATCGGTGCATTGCCGTTGCGGGCCTCGCATTCGCTCAACGCGTCGGCGAGCTCGTCGTCGCCGACAAAGCGGCCGCCGCTCGGCTGCGCGAGGCGGAAACGCTCATTCAGCCGCACCAGATTGGGCGAGGTGTAAACATGCACGCGCTCTCCCGCGGCTTCGAGGATGGCGCGGGCGAAAGCGACGGTCGAGCCCTTGCCGTTGGTCCCGGCGACATGGATCAGCGGCGGTAGACGCCGCTCGGGATGGCCGAGCGCCGCCAGGAGGCGCTCGATGCGCGTAAGCGAAAGGTCGATGCGTCTGGAGTGCAGCGCCAGCAATCGCGCTTGGATGGCGCCGATGGTTCCCGCGCCGGAACGCGGCAGCGTCACGCCGGAGCCGGGAGGCTGAAACGCGCTTTAGCCGGGCCAGCCGGCGCCTTCAGCAAGAGCCGGCAGAGCCGGGCGATGGTGGCGCGCAAATCGTGGCGATGCACCACCATGTCGACCATGCCGTGGTCGCGCAAATATTCCGCGCGCTGAAACCCTTCCGGCAGCTTCTCGCGGATGGTCTGCTCGATGACGCGCGGGCCGGCGAAGCCGATCAGCGCGCCGGGCTCGGCGATGTGCACGTCGCCCAGCATCGCATAAGAGGCGGTGACGCCGCCGGTCGTCGGGTTGGTGAGCACGACGATATAGGGCTTGCGCGTCTCGTGCAGGTTTTGCACGGCGATCGTCGTGCGAGGCATTTGCATGAGCGAAAGGATGCCCTCCTGCATGCGCGCGCCGCCGGAGGCGGCGAAGAGGATGAACGGGCAGCCTTTCTCCACCGCGGTGTCGAGACCCTTGATCACCGCTTCGCCCGCCGCCATGCCGAGCGAGCCGCCCATGAAATCGAAGTCCTGCACGCCGACGACGACCGCCAGACCGTCGAGCTTGCCGTAGCCGAGCTTCACCGCGTCATTGAGGCCGGTCTTGCTGCGCGCGTCCTTCAGCCGATCGAGGTAGCGGCGCTCGTCGCGAAATTTCAGCGGATCGACCGGCACCTCGGGGAGCGCGACATCGAACCAGGTCTCGTTGTCGAACACGGATTTCAGGCGCACGGCGGCGCTCATGCGCATGTGATAATTGGAACTGGGAATGACGAATTGGTTGGCCTCGACGTCCTTGTAGAACACGAGCTGGCCGGTCTCCGGACACTTGATCCAGAGATTCTCCGGCACCTCGCGCCTGAGCATGCCGCGGATTTTCGGCCGCACGACGTTGGAGATCCAGTTCATGGTCTATCTACACACCCGGAAAGCTGCTAATGGCGGGCCTTCTATATCGCATATTGCCGCCATCGAGCTACCTTTACGCTTGCTTGCGCGGCGCGCGTCGCCTGGAACGAGCGGCAAAGTTTGGTATTCTTGTGAACTTACTTCTTTGATTATGTGGGGCGCCGCGGGCCGCGCCCCAAGCAGCGGGTTGGGGAAAAATGCGTAGCGGACGTCTGATAGTCGTGGGGCTTTTGCTGCTCGGGCTTACCGCTTGCGGCCAGGGTCAAAGTCCCGGCCCCCAGGGTCCGCCCGGACCGAAGGGCGATGCCGGCCCGGTGGGTCCGCCAGGGCCGGTCGGGCCGCCCGGTCCGCCCGGGCCGCAAGGCGAGCAAGGTCCGCCTAGCCCGACTGTCCGTGTCATCCACCTCGACTGCCTGGTCGGCGGCTGCTCGGCTTCGTGCCGCGGCGATGAGGTGCTGGTGAGCGCCTATTGCGGGCCGGCGCGAAATCCGGCGACGTATATCGGCGAACGCCAAATGTCGTGCGGCGTCGAGGCAAATGCGGCCAATGCGCCGCTGGTCGCGATCTGCGTGGCGTCGCCGCCATGATCGGCGCGGCACTTGTGCGGTAGCGAAACCGTATACAGATTGCGTGCAGGGTATCATGGCTGTCGATTTTCCCGATCTGTCGATCTCCGATGAGAAGCTTTGCTTCATCATCTCCAAGGCGCGCGAATTCGACGTCAAGGACGTCGTCACCGATCCCGACGATGCGTCCAATCCGGCCGACGACGGGAATTTGGCGGTGCTCGAGGATCACAAGGACGATCCCGTCGTGCAGGAGCTGGTCGCCGTTATCGGCTCGATGAGCGTGGACGAGCAGGTCGATCTGGTTGCGCTGACCTGGCTTGGCCGCGGCGATGGAACAATCGAGGACTGGAGCGAATTGCGCGCGGAGGCCTTGCGGGCCCACAATCGGCGCACCGCCGCTTATCTGCTGGGGATACCTTTGCTCGCCGATTATCTCGACGAAGCCATCTCGCTGTTCGGCATTTCCTGCGAGGATGAGACGTAAAAGCCGCCCGGTTCGAGGGTCGCTCGGCTGTAATCATCCATCCTTTAACGCGCCGTATTTGTGAAATGCCCCGGGCCGGGGCCTTCGCGGCGGACGTCAACATATTCGCGCCGCCGCCGCTGGGCGGCCCCCACCGCGACGCATTTTCGCCGCTCTCGCCCATAGAGTACGCACCGGCGCAACGCTGCGACATTCGTTACCGCCGGTAAGCCCGAAGTAACGAAGCCATGCGCAATATCGCTGACGCATTGACTGGTGGCGCCGGCACCAACGGCAGAATCCGAAAGTTGCGGGAATGGGAATGAACAGGCTTTTGGCCGGATGTATTGCGGTGGCAGCGCTCGTCTCGGCGCAATGCGCCGCCGCGGCCGACCTTTCGCTCGAGCCGCTCTACAAGGCGCCGCCGTCGCAGGTCACGCAGGCTTACAACTGGACCGGCTTCTATTTCGGCGCCAATGGCGGCGGCGGTTGGGGCCATTCCTTCTGGAGCGCCAACACCACCGGCATCGGTCTCGCCGGCGGCCAGGTCGGCGGCACGCTCGGCTACAACCGGCAATTCGGCAACGTGGTTTTCGGCGTCGAAGGCGATATCGACTGGTCCGCCCTCAACGGCGGCCGCACGACGGCCGGATGCCCGACCGGTTGCAGCACCAGCGACAGCTGGCTCTCGACCGTGCGCGGACGCGCCGGCTATTCGTTCGGCCGGTTCATGCCGTTCATCTCGGGCGGGCTCGCCGTCGGCGACATCCGTGCCGCCGCGCCGGGCTTCGCCGGCGGCGAGGCCACCAATGCCGGGTGGACGCTCGGCGGCGGCCTCGAAGTGGCGCTGCCCGGCAACTGGACCGCCAAGGCCGAGTATTTGCGCGTCGATCTCGGCAGCTTCAATTGCACTGGCTGCGCCGCGTTGCCCCCCGACAATGTGTCGATGCAGCAGAATGTCTTTCGCGCCGGCGTGAATTATCACTTCGGCTGGGGCAAATAGGTCTCTCACCGTCATCCTGAGATGCCCGAGCCAACGCCCTTCGAGGATCGCTCCGCTCGCGCCTCAGGGTAACGGTGAACGGCCGCAATCGATTCAAATTTTACCTAAAGCGGCAATTGGACCTCAGGAGCGGGCTGGTAGTAACACGTAGTCCGCCCGGGGGACCGCAGTGCCGACTGTCGCCGCTTCACATTTCGTCGTCGACTTGCCGACCTTGTTCGCGGTGACGGTCTTTCTTTCGCTGACCGGCGGCATGCTGCTGATCTTCGCCTGGCTGCAGAACCGCAACACGCCGGCGCTCGCGTACTGGGGCGGCGGTTATCTGATCGGTGCCGGCGCGGCGGCTTTGCTGGGATCGCCCGGCCTGCTTCCCGGGGCCTGGTCGGGCGGCCTCGCCAACGCGCTCGCCTGTGCCGCTTATGGAATGATGTGGGGCGGTGCGCGCAGCTTCGAGGGCCGCCGGGTCCGGGTTTCGCTACTGGCCGCGGGCTCGGTGGTCTGGCTCGTGGCCTTCCAGTTCGATGGCTTTGTGCAATCCTTGCAGGCGCGCGTCGCGCTCCTCTCCGTCATCACCGCCACCTATGCGCTGCTGAGCGCCTGCGAGCTCTGGCATGCGCGCGATCGCGAGCTGATCTCGCGCTGGCCGACGCTGGCGCTGGTGGTCACGCATGCGGGATTTCTGCTGGCGCGCGTTCCCTTTGCGCAGACGCTGGCGCTTTCGTTGACCACCGGCCAACCGCACGGCGCAATCGTGCCGGTGCTGGCTTTTCAGATGCTGTTCACCACAGTTTGCCTGCCGTTCCTGCGCGTCGCCATGTCGAAGGAGCGCGCGGAGCTGGAGCAGCGCCGGGCGGCGCTCACCGATTCGCTGACCGGCATCGCCAACCGCCGCGCCTTTTTCGACCGCGGCATCCGGCTTCTCGACTGGGCGATGGCCGATCGCCGGCCGGCCGCGCTGTTGTTGTTTGATCTCGACCGCTTCAAGGAGGTCAACGACACCGCCGGACATCAGGCCGGCGACCGCGTGCTGCAGGCGTTCTGCGATCTGGTGGGGACGTCGCTGCGTGCGGGCGATCTGTTCGGTCGGCTCGGCGGCGAGGAATTCGCCTGCCTGCTGGCGAACGCGTCGATGGCTCAGGCCCTGCACGTTGCCGAGCGCTTGTGCCGCGAATTCGCCGCCATGCGCCTGCCGGGGCTCGACGTGCGCGCCACGGTGAGCGTCGGCGTCGCCATGGCGAGCGAAGCCGGCCGCGACTTGCCCACGCTGCTTGCGCTCGCCGACCGGGCGCTCTACCGCGCCAAGGCGGATGGGCGCAATCGCGTCGCGCCGGCGCCGCTGGTCCTGGTCGACATGAACGGCGGCGAGACGTCGCGCCGGACGATGGAACGCTCCGCCGCGATGGCGGCGCCTGCGGCCGGGTAAGGTCTCGTCCTGCCCCCGAAGCGGGGAAGGGGGATCACCCCGAAGGGGTGGTGGAAGGGGCGCGCGGCACGCCGAAAAGCGTGAACGATTAGCCCACCCCATTGCCCGCTTGCGCGTCGTCACCCTTGCTTTTTGCAGGTCCCCAGTGCCGACGAGCGATCACTAGAATGCGGAAGATCGTCGTAAATGAAAGGTGAAGTGTCCCCAGAACGTGATGTAAACGTGATGAAATGCCCTCGGAAACGGCGGGCCGATCGTCGGTTGCAGTCCCGCCGTGGGCCTAAAACCGCTGGTCCTGCCGTGACTTAATTCGGTAGTGTATGACCCAATGCGGGGGACGCGGATGACCCTGAATGAGCGCCCGAGCGCGCTGCTGACCGATCTCTACCAGATCAACATGATCCAGGCTTACCTGGACCAGGCCAAGACCGAAACCGCGGTCTTCGAATTCTTCGTCCGGAGCCTTCCGGGCCGCCGCGGCTTTCTCGTCGCCGCGGGCCTCGAACAGGCGCTCGATTATCTCGAGAATCTTCGCTTTCCCGCAGCCGAGATCGCGTGGCTCAGGAGCACCGGCCGGTTCAGCCAGAATCTGCTGGATTATCTTGCCGCGCTCCGCTTCACCGGCGACGTGCATGCCATGCGCGAGGGCACGGTCTTCTTCGCCAACGAGCCGATCCTGCGCATTACCGCGCCACTGCCGCAGGCGCAGCTCGTGGAGTCTCGTCTGATCAATATCCTGCAATTCCAGACGCTGATCGCGGCGAAAGCCGCCCGCATGGTGCTCGCCGCGCCGGACAAGCTGCTGGTCGATTTCGGCTTCCGCCGCGCCCACGGCGCCGAGGCCGGATTGATGGCGGCGCGCGCGAGCTACATCATGGGTTTTGCCGGCAGCGCCACCGTCCTTGCCGGCAAGGAATTCGGCATCCCGATCTACGGCACCATGGCGCACTCTTTCATCGAGACGTTCGACGATGAGAGCGCCGCCTTCGCCGCCTTCGCCCGCGCGCGGCCCGACAATCTGGTGCTGCTGATCGATACCTACGACACCGAGGCCGCGGCGCGGAAAGTCGTGGCGCTGGCGCCGCGTCTGAAAGCGGCCGGGATCACGATCCGCGGCGTTCGCCTCGATTCCGGCGATCTGGTTGTTCTTTCGCGAAAAGTGCGCGGCATTCTCGACGCGGGGGGGTTGCGCGACGTGACCATCTTCGCCAGCGGCGGCCTCGATGAGGATCAGCTTGCCGTGTTCGCGCAGCAGGCCGCGCCGATCGACGGGCTCGGCGTCGGCACCAGCCTGACCACCTCCTCCGACGCGCCGGTGCTCGATTGCGTTTACAAATTGCAGGAATATGCCGGCATCGCGCGGCGCAAGCGCTCGGCGAACAAGGCGACCTGGCCCGGGCGCAAGCAGGTGTGGCGGCGCTATGACGCCGAGGGCCGCATGGCCGGAGATATCCTTTCAGTCGAAAGCCCCACCCTTCCCTCCCCCGCAAGTGGGGGAGGGAAGGGTGGGGGCGGTGAGAAGCTGATCCGGCTGGTCATGCAAGGCGGGAAACGCGTGTCGCCGCCGTCTTCGCTCGACGAGATCAGGCGCTACGCCAGGCGCGAGCTTGAGCGTTTGCCGCTGGCCTTGCGTCCGTTGGTGCCGGGCATGACCTATCCGGTCGAGGTCGCCGACGAGCTCAAAGCTCTGGCGGCCGAAGTCGATCAGCGCATCGCGATGCAAGGCGCGCACGCACCTTCATCGGCGTCAACGCGATCATGAGCGAAAGCGCGACCATCGGCGGCAACGACGTCCTCGTTGTCGTCGACGTGCAGAACGATTTTTGTCCCGGCGGCGCGCTCGCCGTGCCGCGCGGCGACGAAATCGTGCCGATCGCCAATCGTCTCGCCGCGCGGTTCCGCAACGTCGTGCTGACGCAGGATTGGCATCCGCCCGGGCATTTCTCCTTTGCCTCGACGCATCCGGACAAAAAGCCGTTCGAGACCATCGCCGCGCCCTATGGTCCGCAAGTGCTCTGGCCGGATCATTGCGTGCAGGGCACGCCGGGCGCCGCGTTTCATTCGCAGCTCCACATTCCCCACGCCGCGCTGGTGCTGCGCAAAGGCATGGCGCCGGCGATCGATTCCTATTCGGCGTTCTACGAGAACGATCGCACCACACCGACCGGCCTGGTCGGTTATTTGCGCGACCGCGGGCTTTCGCGGGTATTTCTCGCTGGTCTCGCCTTCGATTTTTGCGTCCGCTACTCCGCCGAGGATGCCCGCCGCGAAGGTTTTGAGGTTTTCGTCGTCGAGGATGCGTGTCGCGGCATCGATGTGGACGGCTCGGTGCCGGCAACCCGCGAAAGCCTCGCGGCGCTGGGCGTCGCCTCTATCACCGCTTTGGCGGCGGCCTGACCGGCCATACCGCGGCTCACAGGCGGCCGGCGGCGGGCCGGAAAGTTCCTAAAAGACGATTCATACCAGATACTTATGGCGACGCAGCGCCTCCTGTGTGCAACGCACAAAATCATTGACTCAAGGGCAAAGAGGGCGGAGATTACCAAAGTGTGAACAGCCGGTAACCAGATGCGGCATCCACAAACGGCCATACCACCGTCAAGCCTGCCCTCGCTGATGATGCCCTGCCCGATTTGCGCGGGCCGTATGGTCTACCAGGCGCGCCGCCCGGTCTCCTCCGAACTCGAAGACACTATCTATGCCTGCCGCCGTTGCGGCGCTGAGTTAATCCGGACCTCGGTGTGTGCGGCACCGCAGAAGGGTCGCGGCGCCGAAGCCGCTTGAACCCGTCGCGCCATCGCCTGCCCAAGCAAAAATCTTACGCCAATCCCATCTGCCGCAGCCGGGCGCGGCCGACCACGCCATAGGGATTGGCCAAAGTCTCGAACATTTCGAAATGATTGTAGTGCTCGCCGACTATGAGCTCGGCGGACTTTCCCACTTCCTGGAGCGCGGCGAAGAAGTCGCGCGTCTGCCGCTGGAATTCCGGCGTCTCGCAGGTGCCGTAAGCGAGAACGAGCGGCGTTGTGATGTCGCCGATATGCCGCTGCGGACTTAGATCTTGGGCCGCCGCATCGGAAATTTTGACGTAAGCCGACCGCTTCGACAGCCGCACCGGCTCAAGATCGTACATGCCGCCGCAAAGCAGCGCGCCTTTGCAAAAATCCGCCGGCAGACCCTCCTTGCGCCAGCCGCGCGTGAGCGCGCAGGCGGCGAGATGGGCCCCCGACGATGCGGCCGAGAGATAAAGCCGGTTGCGGTCGCCGCCGAAGCTTTCGGCGTTGCGCCAAACGAAGGCGAGCGCCCGGCTCACCTGCCGGTAGAGCGGCACAAGATCGCCGCCGGTTTGCCCGACACTGACGAAGTCGATGATGACGGCATGCACGCCGGCACGCACGAGCGGCTCGGCGTGAAGTGCGTTGTCCGCGGCGCTACCTTGCAGCCACGCGCCGCCGTGGACGAAGACATTGATCGGTGCTCCCCCTCCTTTTCCTCCCCCGCTTGCGGGGGAGGATGAGGAGGGGGTCGCGCGGTAGATGTCGAGGCGCTCTGGCTCGCTCGGCCCGTAAGCGACGCGGGTGGCGGGCAAGATGCTGCGCGCTCGCGCGCTCGCCGCCGCGATGCGCGCCAACACGTGATCGCGGTTCGGCGCATAGACCAGCTGATCGTAGGCGTCGTCGAGCGCCTTTTGGTCCATGTCGCGCCAGATGAGGGAGGCGTGTTCGGCAAGTTGTTGCATGAAAGCTCTCTCAATTGTCCGCCCCTGCGAAGCGGGGAAGGGGACCATGCGAAGCATGGTGGAGGGGGCGTACGGCAGCGATTGAGTCTCAAGCGATCATGCAAGCCTCGGCGCCAACGCCCCTTCCACCGCCCTTCGGGCGGTCCCCCTTCCCCGCTTCGCGGGGCAGGATGACATTACCCCAAATTCAATTCCTTGAAGAAGTCATTGCCCTTGTCGTCGATGACGATGAAAGCGGGGAAATCGATCACCTCGATGCGCCAGATCGCTTCCATGCCGAGCTCGGGATATTCGAGGCACTCGACCTTCTTGATGCAATGCTCGGCGAGGTTCGCCGCGGTGCCGCCGATCGAGGCGAGATAGAAGCCGCCGTGCTTCTTGCAGGTCTCGCGCACCGTGGCCGCGCGGTTGCCCTTGGCCAGCATCACCATCGCGCCGCCGGCGGCCTGGAAATCGGCGACGAAAGAATCCATGCGCCCGGCGGTGGTCGGCCCGAACGCGCCCGAAGCATAGCCTTCCGGCGTCTTCGCCGGTCCGGCGTAATACACCGGGTGGTTCTTGAAGTAATCGGGTAGGGGCTCGCCGCGCTCCAGCCGTTCGCGCAATTTGGCGTGCGCCAGATCGCGCGCCACGATCATTGGGCCTGACAGCGACAGCCGCGTCTTGATCGGATGCCGCGAAAGCTGCGCCAGAATTTCCTTCATCGGCCGATTGAGGTCGATCTGCACCACCGCGCCGCCGAGTTTTTCCGCGTCCACCTCCGGCAGATATTTCGCCGGGTTGTGCTCGAGCTCTTCGAGGAACACGCCGTCGCGCGTGATCTTGCCCAGCGCCTGGCGGTCGGCCGAGCACGACACGCCAAGCCCGATCGGCAGCGAGGCGCCGTGGCGCGGCAGCCGGATCACGCGCACGTCGTGACAGAAATATTTGCCGCCGAACTGCGCGCCGACGCCGAGCGCCTGCGTCATCTTCTGGATCTC
>Ga0209415_10002432_pt1 | contig 34833 bp, 28 predicted proteins | sample PeaSoiSIISIP2007_FD_187696 | JGI IMG/M metagenome (GOLD analysis project Ga0209415, IMG submission 187696) | Peat soil microbial communities from Weissenstadt, Germany - SII-SIP-2007 (SPAdes) (version 2) | ecosystem: Environmental > Terrestrial > Soil > Wetlands > Peat | place: Germany... | reverse complement strand
AATGGGTTGGCAAGATGAGGAGTTTCCACAATGTGAAATTCAGGGTCCAAAGTGTGGCATTTTGACACATATATGCAGAAAACTGCATATAGACCACAGAGGGAGTTTGTGTCCCGTGAAGCGGGACACGGTGAGTAGCCGTAGGTGAAGGAAACTGAGCCGTCCATCAACCTTCCGGCCCAGGAGGGGCCGACCCATCGGAGGTCAACCCCGCCGGGGTTGGCCTGACTTGGGGACGCTCCCGTCATCCGCAGGTTAAAACCTGCGGCTACTCACGGTTGGCCCCCTTCGGGGCCACTCGGTCAAGCCGTAGCTTAGCGCGGAGGGCTGTATTCCTCGGTTAATCTCCTGGAGCACTAGGGTTTCGGCTCGGTGCGGTTTTTCATCTCTTTGCGGATCAGGTCGGGATTGTCCAGAGGTTCGCCGGGCTTGGCCGCGAGGCCCGGCTCCTTGACTTTCGCCGGGTCGAAGATGCGCGTGTCGGAAGGCAACGCGTCGTAAGGGGTGAAGTCCGGAGTGTTGGTGAACATGTCGGAGAGGTCTGTCGCCGCAGCGTCGTACTGATTGACGAAAGGCATGCCCAGGATCAGGTTGATGGTTTTGATGATGCTCGCCATGCTGGTGTGGAGGTGGGAGGCGCCGGGCTTCGCGTAAGGGCTGATGGCGAGCAACAGGCTGCGATGCGCGTCCACGTGGTCCTGGCCGTCCTGCGCGTCGTCTTCGGTCACGAAGATCGCCGTGTCATTCCAGAAGCGGCTGTGCGAGAACAACTCCACCAGCTTGCCCAGCGCCAGATCGTTGTCGGCCACGTAGGACGCGTGGTAGGCATACCCGTCGTCCGGACGCGGGTCGGAGGTGTGGTCGTTGGGGAGCCAGATGTAGATAAATTGCGGCATCGGCTTGGCGCCGCTTACGAATTCGTCGAACTCTTTCTTGAACTGCGCGAAACGATACTGGTCGGAGATGTTGGTGTTGAAGGTGGGGAAGTCGCGCGAAGTGTTATCGAACAGGACCTTCGGCATGGGCACGTTCACGACTTGGCGCGAGCCGGTGGGATACTCACCCGTGCTCTCATCGTCGCCGGGCAATTCCATGCCCTCGCCGTAATTGCGGAAGGAAAGGTGGGCGCGGGCCAGGTTTTCCCACAAGGAGCCGTTCTCCAGGTACATTTCCGGAATCGTGGATGAGGCGCCAATGTCGAGCCGCCCGGGGGAGTCCTGATCCGGGACGAAGTCAAACTTGCCGCCATAGCCGGCGGGCCAGGCCGACTCGAGGAGTTCGTTCGGGTAATTGCCCACCAGCCAGTGGTGTCCGTCGACGGAGACGTCCGAATCCACGTAGAAGTTGTCGCCGAACGCGAAACGCTTGGCGAGGGCATGTTCGTTGGGCGTAACCTGAATGTGCTGAAGCGTGGGAACCGGCACCTTCTCCTCTTTGACGGTGGCGTCCATCCCCCAACGGGCCAGCGTGGCGTCGCCATCCACACCGGCGCCGCCCAGATCGCCCAATACCTCGTCAAAGGTGCGGTTCTCTTTGGTAATGAAAACCACGTGGTGAATCTTTGAACTCGGCGAGGCTGGGAGCGGAATGGGGAAGTCCGGCGGGCGCTGCGGGCCGGGTTTTGGTCCCTGCGCCAGGAAGCCGGGAACGAAGCCATTGTTCTTCATCACCTGGAGAGTGAACGGGCGCAATTGGTAGTCTTTCGGGATCGTCAGAATCGAAACCGTACCCTTGGTGATGTCCCCGATGTAAGCTCCCTCAGGGCCAAGCTGAACGCCTTTCCCGCCATTCGGACCGGCGCCAAAGCCCTTGGCATTGGCAACAAAAAGCGTTTTGTTGTCGGCACTCATTGCCACTCGCGAGGGGAACCAGCCCGTGGGAATGAAACCCAGGAGTTGCATCTGGTCGGTTTCGACCACCGCGACCGCGTTGATGCCTGCGCAGGCGACGTACAGGCGCTTTTCATTCGCACTGAGCGCCATGCCGAACGGCAGAACGCCGCGTAATCCCTTGACTTCGGTTGCGGGGGAGATGAGCGCATTCTGCTCCAGCTTGCGGCTACGGGCGTCGATCACCGTGATGCTGTCTTGCGTGGCGTTGGATACGAATATCTTCTGCTTGCCCGCGACTACGGCGCCGGGGCTGCTTCCGCCGACCACCTGATCGCCAATCGGAAGGCCGGTGCGGATCCGGTCGAGTACCTGGGGCGCGTGAGGGTTTTTCACATCGATCACATAAAGCGAATTAGATTCCGGAACGTTGGGGTCGCCAACACCGGCAATCGCCTTGCCCTCCACGGTGGCGCCGGCCTCCGCTTCTTTCGAGGGGTATCCAAAGGCCGGGAATGTGAGGCCGGTGTCGCGTGGGTTCTTTGGGTCGTAGTTCGGAACGACGCTGTAGCGGAACGTTCCAACGTTGGAGACATAAGCCTGCTTGCCATCGCGCGAAAGCGCCAAGCCAAAAGGCATGCGGCCGACGGGGAGGCTCGAGATCATCTGCTTGCTGCGAGTGTCAAAAACCACCAGGCGGAAGTGCGCCAGGTCCAGAACATACAGAGCCTTGCTGTCGCGTGAGAGCAGGAGTTCACCGCTCAGGCTGTTGGCGTATTTCTTGCCCTGAAACTCGCCGTCCAGGCTGAGCGAGCCCAGACGTTGGTGAGACACCAGGTCGAAGATTCCAACATTCCCGTTGTTGCCTTCGGAGAGGTAAAGCGTGCGGTTGTCGCGGGCGATCGCGGCGCCCAGAAAGACGCTCTGCGGATCGGCATCCGAAGACTTGAAGCCGGGGGGGATTTGCGCCACGTGAGGGGCAAGTCCGAAAATATCCGTGATAATGCTTGCCGAAAAGGGATTCGTCCCGCCGTTGACGGTGACCAGGGTCTTGCCGTCCGGGCTGAGGACGAGGCCGTAGGGATGAGGCGCGACCTTCACGTGCTTGCCAAAGGGAGTAATCAGCCGCCCGTTGGGTAAGACGGTCATGCCGCGCGGATCAATCTTCACCGGCAAGCGGCCTGCCGGAGCTTCGAGCAGCGTGGGCTTGGGAGGCTGCGCATCTTCCCCAAGGCTCCCTCGAATGGGCGTAAGGAGAATGTAAACTGCGAACGAGGCAATGAGAACGCGGCGCGGCATAGGCGGTGTCCCTTCAAGCACGTTTGTTGATAAGCCTTCCAATGTACCATGGGGAGGACTGGGTTCACGACGCTTATCGCGCCAGGGGGGCGGTTCCCAAGTCGCGTCTGCTCTTGCCGGAGACGGCCTGCGGCTTTGCCGCCCTGTCTTGCGGAAAGGCTTTACCTTTCCGAAGAGGGCCTCGAATCCTGCTTTGAGGTTGAGGCTGCGCCTCAACCGGCGAGGCGCAGCCTCGCCGAAAACCTGGTCATTGGATCGGTGCGGGCCCGGAAAGGCGGAGCCTTTCCGCAAGACAGGGCGGCGGAGCCGCTTTTCGGTGGCTGCATGCCCTGCTGATTTGGACTCGCGCGGTCCGTAACCCGCAGGCCGGCGCATGATTCTGGTATCCTGATACGGCAATAGAAGGCTCGACGAGGAGGACGGTTTTGTTGAAGAGGACTTCGATTACTCGATGGACTACGGTTCTGTTAGGGTTCTTGCTGCTCCGCGGGGCGATCGTTTGGAGCAAGGCTGACTTTCCGCGCCGGCCCAAGTTGCTTCTGATCATCGTGATTGATCAATTCCGTTATGACTATCTGGTGCGCTTCCGGCAAAAATTCGTGGCGGGTGGCTTTAACCTCTTACTAACCGGCGGGGCTTGCTTCGCGGATTGCCGCTATGATTACGCCACGACCTCCACGGGCCCCGGCCATGCCAGTCTCTTCACTGGGGCGTACCCGAACCTGCACGGAATCATCGGCAACGAGTGGTACGATCACTCGCTCCGCCGCACCGTCAATTGCGTCGAGGACCCGGCCACGAAACTGGTGAGTGGTCCAGACGGGGCCGACGAGAAGCCGGGGCTCTCTCCGCACTACCTTATCGGCAGCACACTCGGAGACGAGTTGCGGGCGGCCACGGACTTCCGGTCGAAAGTCGTGGCGATCGCGCTGAAGGACCGCGCGGCCATTCTGCCCGGCGGCCATTCGCCATCGGCTGCGTATTGGTATGACTCTCAGGGAGGCCGATTCATCAGCAGCAGCTACTACATGCCGGCGCTTCCCTCCTGGGTGGAGCAGTTCAACCAAAGCTCGCCGGCGAAGAACTACTGCGGACAGAAATGGGCCGCTCTGCCGGAGAGCGGATACGACATGACGTTCAGCGAGGTCAAAGCGAGTCCGAACGAGCCGTGTCCTGACCCGAAGTTCCTGGGCTGGCTTGGTCAAACGCCTTACATGAATGAAATCGAGTTGGCGTTTGCTGAGCAAGCAATCAGGGGCGAGCATTTAGGCAAGAACGACGACACCGATTTGTTGAGCGTCTCGCTGAGCGTCAACGACTACATCGGCCACGCGTTTGGGCCATACAGCCCGCAGGTTGGCGACGCCACCTTGCGAACGGACCGCGCCTTGGCGTCGTTCTTCGCCGAGTTGGACAAACTTGTGGGCCTCAGGAACGTTTGGATCGCCCTCTCGGCAGACCACGGCGTGTCGCCGAACCCGGCATTCATTCAGGAGCATAAATGGGGAGCGGGGATGGCGCAGACGGCGCTTCTGCGCAAAGCAGTGGAAGAAACGATGACGGGTGAATTTGGGAAGGGGGACTGGATCGCGGCAATCGACGGGCCCTATATTTACTTTGATTCCGAGGCTCTGAACAAACAACACATTCAGGCGGCGCGGGCGGAGGAAGTGGCCGCCGTGGCGGCGGCTTCCGCACCCGGAGTCGCTGCCGCCTTCACGCGCGCGCAAATCGTTTCAGGAAACTTGCCCTCCTCGCCCCTGGGTCGCAAGGTGTCAAATAGCTTCAACCCACAACGCGGGGGAGACGTTTTCGTCGTGCTCGACCCTTACGCCTTGCCTGTCGCCGGCCCGACGAGCACTACCCATGGCGGCCCCTGGAATTACGATGCGCAGGTGCCGCTGCTTTTGTGGGGGAACACTTTCAAGCCAGGGGTTTACTTTAACCACTGCCAGCCTATCGATCTTGCGGCGACCCTGGCGGCCGCGCTGGGGTTGACGCAGCCCTCGGGGTCGCAGGGGAACCCGTTGGTTGAGGCGATACAGTAGCGGCAGGCTACACCAAAAAGCAATTCATCACAGAGGCATAGCGCGGGCTAACGGCCGCATCCAAAATTCCAGATTCAAGATTCCAGAGCCCGATCTTTGCAGGCTGCAAAGAAGTTCGGAGGTAGTAGTACGACGCGGCGCAGCCGTAACCAAAAGCTTCCACCACAGAGGCCCCAGAGAGAAGCTCACAGAGATCACGGAGAAAGAAATACAACTGTTTTCTCTTCTCTGTGCTCTCCGTGAGCTTCTCTCTGATGCCTCTGCGGTGAATCTTTTTGAAGAGAACCCTCAAATAATCTCGAAGTACCGCTCCAATTCCCAATCGGTTACGGCGCGTCGGAACTGGCGAGTCTCCCAATCGCGCGTGGCGGCGTAGTGATCGACGAATTCCTCGCCGAAGATCTGCCGCGCAATTTTGCTCGAACGGAATAGCTCCGTCGCCTCCTCGAGACTCCGGGGCAGCACCGGCGCCTGCGACTCGTAGGCGTTGCCGGTAGGTGCGGGGAGTTCCAGGCTGTTCTCGATCCCATAAAGGCCTGAAGCCAGGCTTGCGGCCAGCGACAAATAGGGATTGGCGTCGGCGGCGGGCAGGCGATGCTCGACCCGTGTGCTCTTGACGCCGGAGGAGATGGCACGGAGAGCGGTGGTTCGGTTGTCCACGCCCCAGGTGACGTTGGTGGGCGCCCAGGTGCCGGGCACGGTGCGTTTGTAGGAGTTTATGGTGGGGCAGAACATCACCGCCAGCTCGCGCATTAAGGCGAGTTGTCCTCCCATGTATTGCTGCATCAGCTTGGAAAGGTGCGAGTCCGATTTGGGGTCGTAGAAGAGGTTCTTCTTTCCCGCGCGGTCGGACAGGCTCTGGTGGATGTGTCCGCTGCAACCCGGCAGGTTGGCATTCCACTTGGCCATGAAAGTGGCGAGCAGGCCGTGCTTGCGCGCCACGATCTTGACCAGGGTTTTGAACATCGCCGCTTTGTCCCCGGCCCGCAAGGCGTCGTCATAGCGAATGGCTGTTTCGTAAACACCGGGACCGGTTTCGGTGTGAAAGCCCTCGAGTTCAATGCCCATCGCGCTCGAGGTGCCGATAATGGCGTGCGCGAGGTCGGAGTGCGCGGAGGCGCGCATGAAGCTGTAACCAAACATTCCCGGCGAAAGCGGCGTGAGGTCGCGGAAATGCTTTTGACGCGCGGAGAGCGGGTCCTCCTGAAAGAAGAAATACTCATACTCAATCGAGGCCTTCGCGGCGTAACCCGCTTTCTCTGCGCTTTCCACGACGGCGCGCAAAACCTGGCGCGGAGAGACGGGCAAGGGCGAGCCGTCCTGGCGGCAAAAATCCAGCAGGAAAAATGCCGTGTTGGGCTCCCAGGGGAGAAGGCAAAAAGTGGGCAGGTCGATGCGGGCCAGCGTGTCGGGGTAACCCGTGTGCCAACCGGTGATTTGGACGTTGTCGTAGAGCGCGTCGGAACTGTCCCAGCCGAAGATGACGTCGCAAAAACCTAAGCCTGACTCGGCTGCCGAGAAGAACTTCTCGAGTGAGATGTATTTCCCTCTCAGCACGCCGTCAACGTCGAAGCCCCCGAGCTTCACTTTCGCGATTTTGTGTTTGGCAAAAGACCGCTTGATCTGCAGAAGGTTCATAAGACCTCTTCACCACTGAGGCACGGAGGCACAGAGAAGCTGCGGTGTGCTACGTCCGCGTGCGCAGGTGGAAACTCTTCGGGCGGGTCAGATAAAGGAAGCCGAGGTGCGACAGGGTGCAGCCGTGCCCGCTGTCTTTGATGCCCACCCAGGAAAGCTCAGGGTCGAGATAATCGCAACGATTGACGTAAACGGTGCCCGCCGCCGTCTGGTGCGCCAACTTCTCACCCTGCTTCAAATCCTCGGTCCAGATGGAGGCGGTGAGGCCGTAGGGGCTGTCGTTCATCAGCCGGACGCCTTCCTCGTCGCTGTCCACGGGCATGATTCCGATTACCGGCCCGAAGCTTTCTTCCATCGTAACACTCATCGTGTGGTCGACATTCACGAGCACGGTTGGCTGAAAATAGTAGCCAGGTCCGGGAAGGCGGCGTCCTCCGGTTAGTACTTTGGCTCCTCGCGCGACTGCCTGGCCGACCTGGAATTCCATGAACTCAACCGTCTTGCGCTGGGCCAGCGGCCCCACGGTTGTGCTCTCATCCTCCGGGTTGCCCACTCTGTATTTCTCGACCTCGGCAACATACGCGTCGGCGAATTTGGAGAAGATCGGGCGCATCACGTAGATTCGCTCCACGGCGCAGCAGCTCTGCCCGGCGTTGTAGAAGGCGCCATCCACCGTGTTTTCCACCGCAAAGGTGAAGTTGGCGTCCTCGCGCACGAACGCCGGGTCCTTGCCGCCCAGCTCGAGACCCATATCGAGCAACTGGCTTGAGGCTTCCTGGTAAACCTGGCGCCCGCCCTCGACCGAGCCGGTGAACGAGATGAAATCGACGGCGCGCTTCTCAATCAGCTTGCGGATGGTGGCGTGGTTGACGTGGACCGATGCCACGAGGTCCTGCGGAAGGTCCGTCTTGCGGAAGGCCTCGACGAAAGCGTCGCCACAGAGCGGCGTCAGGCGCGCGTGCTTGATCAGAACGGCATTGCCGGCCAACAGTGCGGGGACGATGACATTGACGGCGATCAGCAGCGGATAGTTCCAGGCCGGAATGTCCAGCACGATGCCGAGCGGTTCGTGCCGGATGAACCTGCGGAACCCTTCCTTGGGAGGAAGCATGTCGTCCTGAAGTGAACCGGGCGCCAGCCGCACCATGGTCTCGGCGCGGTCGAGCATCGTATCCACTTCCCGGAGCGCCTGGCCAATGGGCTTGCCCATCTGCCGGGTGATGTCCAGCGCAACTGATTCCTTCGTGGACCGAAATGCCGTGATGAACTGACGGCAAATTTCTACCCGCTGCTCGACGGGGAAATCTCGCCACAATACCTGCGCCGCGCGCATGCGCAAAAGGATCGATTCCAACTCGGCTTCGGAAGTGGGCGCGACGGTGCGGAAAATTTCTTCGGTGGCGGGGTTGACGAGTTTCCAGGCTGAAGCCTCACTCATGCTCTTCTCCTTCTTGCCTTTCCAACTCGCTCTGTGGAAAGGGTAGCGCAGACCTGCTTGCCAGGCCCGCGGCTCTTGACTACAACGAATGAGAACAGCTACGCGGACCTTGAAGAGCAGGTCTGCGTTACACACCTCGTTGGAACGGCGGGATCAAGGAATGGCTCCCCGGGGAACTGCCTCAGATATAGAAGTCGCTACGATGAGCGATTTTGAACACAAGAACTTCACTGGCATCATCGTCGACGGTGTAGCCCACTCGCCAGTCTCCAATGCGAATTCGCCAGACGCCTTCTTCGCTTTTCACTTTCAGACATCCGTGGGGCCGGGGATCAGAGGCGAGGGCGAAAATAGCGGTTACGATCCGGTTTTTGACTGGGCGGTCGAGGCGCCTGAGGTCGCGTTCGGCGCTCGAGGTAATGTTGACCTTAAACATCAATCTCGCCCGACGCGCGTAATTCCTTCGCCACTTCTTCAAACGACCTGCGTGGTTCGGATCCGCTTTCGCGTGCGGCGCGGCCCATATGAAGGTCTTCCATCATTTCCTCGTATTCTTCGACGGGAAGAATGACGGCCTTCCTGTTGCCCTCTGTGTCGACTACAAATTGGACATTCTTCGGCATTGTTTGACGCCTCGGGTTCATTCTAGCACACCCCGTCGCTGACACATGGCGTGCGTACCACGCGGATTAGCCTTCGACTGCCGTCACCAGCTCTCCTCGTAAAGCCGCAAGAGGTCGCTTTGCGTACAGTGGCGAATATTGGTTTTATGGCACGAGTCCTCGAAGGCCTTCACTGACAGAGGGCCGAGGCTCTCTCGGGGGACTCCGTGATTACGCAGGCCACGGGTTATGCCGAGGCGTTCGATCATAGCCTCGACTTCCTGCACGGAGCGCGCCGCCGCTTCCCTCTCCGACATCTGTCGCACCGGCACGCCAAAAAGACCTGCCAGGCGCGCGTAGTGATTTGCCGCCGGCTCGAGATTGAAGCGCATCACGGCAGGCAGGCACAAGGCGTTGGCCAGGCCGTGATTCAACCCAAACTCGGTAGATAGCGGGTGTGCCAGCGAGTGGGTTGCGCCAAGGTCTTTTTGGAAGGCGATGGCCCCCATGGTGGCTGCCACCTGCATATTCCCGCGCGCCTCGATATCCTTGCCATTGCGAGTGGCGCGCTCGAGATATCGGATCACCAACTCCAGCCCGTGGATCGCGATGCCGTCACAAATCGGGTGGAATACGGGGCAGGTGAGGGATTCAAGGCAGTGCGTGAAGGCGTCCATTCCGGTGGCCGCGGTCAGGAACGGCGGCAGCCCCACAGTCAACTCCGGATCGAGAATAGCGCGCTTGGGCATCAGCCAGGGGCTGAAGATGATGATCTTCCTGCCCAACTCATGAGACGTGATCACCGAGGAGCGACCGACCTCGCTGCCGGTTCCCGACGTGGTGGGGATGGCGATGATGGGGTCGTAGGGTCCGGTCATTCGCTCCATGCCGCCGGCCTGCCATTCGAGTTCGGCCAGCGCACCGGAATACCGGGCCATGACCACGACCGCCTTGGAAACATCCAGGGCGCTCCCGCCGCCCAGGCCGATCGCTGCGTCGCAGCCAGCAGTCCGGTAAAGCTCTGCCGATTTGACCACGTCTTCCTCGATCGGATTGCCGTGGACCTCAGAGAAAACCGCGTGAGGGACTTGGGCGTCCTCGAGCACGGAAACGACAGCCTTCAATACCGGAGAGGCGCGGAGCCCGGGGTCGGTGACGACAAGCGGTTTGCGCGCGCCGGTCTCCTTGAGACATGAGGGAAGTTGCTTGACGGCCCCGCATCCGAATACGATTCGAGTGGGAAATGAAAAGGTGGACATTTCTTCGAACATGTTTGGGTCAATCTCCTTACTGCCCGAGAATGTGCAAAGATTTGGGAACCAGTCTTCCTCCCCTTTGTCGAAAGTCCGTGCTTGTGGTGCGGGCGTCTCGCCCGCTGTCGCGCGGGCATTCCTTCGCGGTGCTCAGGACGGGCTCTGCCCGCGTGCGGGAGCGGTACGTTCCCGCGACAGCGGGCGAAACGCCCGCACCACAACGCGCTCCTACCGGCTCAGTGGCAGCACTATCTTATTTATCCAGTTGCGGAATTCTACCTGGCGCACCTGGTCTGACAACACATCGTCGTCGATGTCGAGTTCCCAGCGCAGGTCTTTCCGGCTCGGATTCTGGTGGAGCGTTTCGAGCTTGTCGACGTAAATTCGGAGCGCATCCGAACTATGGAAGAAGCCTTCCGCCAACAGCTTGGGCGCCCGCGCCGTGATCAGGCGCGCCATCTCATGGAGATCGTACTCCGGGTGATATGCCAACCCCCAGAAAATCCCCTTCCCCTGTTTCACTTCCATCGCCTGGACGTGGGTAAAGTCGTTGGACGCCAGCAGCGCCCCTCCGGCAGGAAGCCGGGTGATCTCGTCGAGATGGCTGGTGAAGCCGTTGAACACAGTCGGCTTCCCTTCGAACATCGGATGGCCGAGCCCCTCGGCGGTAAGGTGAATCTTGCGCGCGAAGCCCATCTCGCGTCCGCGCGGGTTCGCCGAGACCACTCCGCCCGCCCCCGCGGCTGCCATCTGGATGCCCCAACAGGTGCCGAAGCCTGGCGTGCCTACTTCGTAGCTCTTCCGGGCGAACTCGATCTGGCGGGTCACGCGTTGATCGTCGTCGTGATAGATCGTGAGGTTGCAGCCGGGCCAGAGTATGCCGGCGTAGTGCTCCGGTCCCAGCCCTTCAGGGGGAGCAGGATCGTCGCTGGCCAGCCAGATGTGGTGCTGCGCCTCGGGCAGATGCTTCTTCAGCATTTCGACATAGAGCCGCGAGGCATGCTTCATCCCGACCACGTCGAATTCGTCGCGGCTGGGTTTCGGATAACCGTCGATGATGAGAAAGTGAAGTTTTGATGGCATAGGTTTGTTGCTAGTTAACAGTTCACAGTTGGCAGTTGACAGTTAACAGTCAACAGTCGACAGTCAAGGAGTCGAGAAGTTGAGGAGTCGCGGCAACATCGGGTACGACTAGCAACGCCGAGGCCGCAGACAGGCCGCTGCCGTGATTCCCCAACTTTTCGATTCTTCGATTTCTGAACTGTTGGCTGTCAACTGTCAACTCTTAACTTCTGCCTTTCGACTCTCGACCTCCTCCCCGCCTCCCGCCAGGGTTTCAATGATTTCGGGGAGTTGCCTGAACTCCCGGCAGACGGCGTCGGCGCGGGTGTTAGCGCTGTCGCGGTCCACCACGCCGGTGAAAAGGACGGCGCGGCAGCCAGCGTCTTTCGCGCCCGCAATATCATTATGCTCGCGATCGCCGACGTGGACGATTTCCTCGAGGCGGCAGCCTGTAAGTTCCGCGGCGCGGCGAAACATTCCCGGCGCAGGCTTCGAGCAACCGACCTCGTCGGAGAACGCAAAGGCCGAGAAACAATCCCCAATTCCGTAGCCCGCCAGCAAGGCTCGCAACGCGCGGCCTGGGGTGAAGATCGCGTCGGAAACTACCGCCAGCGTAAATCGCCGCCGGAGCGTTTCGACTGCCCCGGCGACTCCCGGCACAAGGTCGGGGCGGACGCGCAACTCCATCTCTTCGTGGAGACGCACAAGCTCTTTGAGTTCGTCCTGCGGCAGTTCCCGCTTCAGGCCCGCAAGCAGAACCCGCAGGCGAACCTCGACCGGCCAAGTCACGCGTTGGTGGCGCCAAACGTGCCGGAACGCCGAATCTGTGGTGTCGTAGGCGCAATCGACAAGCGCCCGATCAACAGGGGCATGCCGCGACAGAAAGCAATGAACCAACTCCCGGCGTTCGACGGGCTTTGGGGGCAGGCCCTGCCGGAGGCGCTTGGGTTCGTCGGAGTCATCGACGAAGACGGTATCCCAAAGGTCAAACGAAACAACACGGATCTGCGGCATTGCAGCTACTCGCATGAGTTGAAATGAATGTGAAATTCTAGCACACAACGAGAGTAAAAGGTGATGAGGGCCATTCTTCCCGGGGGTTTCGCTCTTCGATCGGCCCGCCTCCTTCATGAAAAACTAACCCGTTCGTAACCTGCATTTCACATTCGCGTGGTTCAATGGGTGTCTGACGCAGTTGATCAGCCCATTACTCTGAAACATATCGCATAGTTCGTCCAGCGCGCAGGGAGCAAGGTGCTCTCCACCTGATCTGCCGGGTGTGACGTTGAAAGAGTGTACCCATTCGTGGGGAATGCGATCTTCGGAGCACCTTGACAAGAACGGGCTTTATGTCTAACATAATAGATTCACCCCTTACAATTGTTTTCGGAGAAGGACCCTTCGATTCTGGGCAGCAGTCTTTAGTTCAAAAAAAGGAGATCCCCATGCGGCAAAGAATTGCATGGTCAGTACTAGCAATTGCATTAAGTTGTGGTATGGCATTGGCGCAATCGACTTTCGGCACGTTCGAAGGCACGGTAACGGACGCGAGCGGCGCGGTGGTGCCCAATGCTACGGTGACGATAACCAACACCGATGAAAACACGTCCCGAACCGTGACGACGGACGCCAGCGGCAATTACACTGCCGTCGACCTCAAGGCAGGGCATTACTCGGTGGAAGTCAGCAATACCGGCTTCAAGACCACGCGAGTCGATGGCATCGAACTCGGCGCCCGCCAGACGTTGCGCGTGGACGCCGCGCTCAGCGTGGGCGAGGTCAGCCAGCAAGTGGAAGTAACGGGCGCGAGCGTGGGCGTGATCACCACCGAGACCGAGACCGTTTCTTCCGCCTACAACACCCTTGAGATCACCGACCTTCCGGTCAACTACCGTGCCTCAGGGAATGGCAACAGCCCGTACTATCTAATGGAAATCCTTCCGGGCATGCAGACCGACCAGGGCGGCAATCTCTCCATTCAGGGCGGTTTGCAATCGCAGTCGCAGTTTAGCGTGGATGGGGTTTCCATCACCAACACGACCGGGAACTCGCCGCTGCACAACGCCTTCCCCTCGGCTGAATCGATCTCCGAGATCAAGGTGCAAGGCATCGGAAGTCCTGCGGAGTTTGAGCAGCCCGGCGATGTCACCACCACCACCAAGGCTGGCACGAACACCGTGCATGGCTCCGGGTTCTGGTATACCCAGAATACCGCTCTCAACGCCCTTCCCTACGGCGCGGTCACCAAACCGACCCAAATCGCCAACGACTTCGGTGGCAGCTTGGGCGGGCCGGTAGTCATTCCTCATCTTTACAACGGGCAGAATAAATCCTTCTTTTTCGGTGACTACGAGGGTTTTCGACTGCCGCGCACCAGCACCATCGAGGAGACCGTCCCCACGCCGGCCATGAAGAGCGGCGACGTGGGCTTTCTCTGCACCCAGTCAGGCGGCAATTTCAACGCCGCCGGAATTTGCAGCACCGCGGCGGACCAACTCTACAATCCCTTTAATGGCCAACCGTATAGCAACGACGTAATTACCAACATCAATCCTGGGGCGACGGCGTTCCTCGGGTTTTACCCCAGCCCCAACGTCGGCAGCGCATTCACCAGCAACAACTACCGCGTCAATGACCCGGCAAACTTTGACGAGAACGGGTTCGACGTGCGCGGCGACCAGTATTTCGGCCAAAAGCTCTTCGTCACAGGGCGATTTACCTGGAAAAACATTCCCGCTTTATCGCCCGAGGGACTTACTCTTCCCTCCAGCACCCAGTATGAGCATGTACGCATGCTCGTCGCCTCGGGGACGTATACATTCAGGCCCACACTGCTGAACGAGTTCCGCTTCGGGTTGACCGATGACCTGTCCGGGACGGCGAATCCGTACAACGGTAAACCCTTCACCACGTCGCTGGGCTTTCAGGGCATCACTGACTTATGGTACAACGGGCTTCCGGAGGTCGATTTTGTCGGGACCAGCAACACGACAGGTCTTGATGTCGACCGCATGAATTCGGCAGGTCAATCGAGGACCTATGAGTTTACCGATAACCTGAGCTGGGTTAAAGGCCGTCATGCTTTCAAATTCGGCTTTGACGCCATGAAGATGCGTGCTGTTGATGCCTTGGGCTTCTTCGGCGCGGATAACTACGGAACTTACGGGTTCTCCGGGCAATTCACCGGCTACGACTTCGCAGATTTCCTGATCGGCGCACCCGCCCAATCGGACTTGGATGATGTCCAGTTGGACAACGATGGCCGAAACTACATCCTGGCCTTCTTTGCTCAGGATAGCTGGAAGGTCTCGAAGCGCCTGACCGTGGAACTGGGTCTGCGTTTTGACTACCACCCCGGCTACACCGACGGAGGCGGCCAGATTGGAAACTTCATCCAAACTCCCCTCTCGGGCGGTGCCGTCTACCCTGACGGTGCGGCTAGTCGTCTGGCGACCTCATTCCTCCAGTCGTTTGATGCTTGCCCGAACGCAGCCCTGCCGGGCTTGGCCAGCGACCCCATGTCGGCCAACGGCGCTCCCTGCACCCCGGTGATGACGGCATCCCAGGACCATATCCCCGAGGGGTTGCGGGCCGCTTCCAAGCGCGCCCTGCCGCGCTTCGGCTTTGCCTACAAGCTCACCAATGACGACCGGACCGTGCTGCGAGGCGGCATCGGGACCTATCAGGCTTCTACTTTGGGCTCCGTCTACTACTCACTCACCGGGACGCTCCAGGCGTACACCAATACTTACAATAACCTTGAAACGCCGACCGGCCCGGCCTTCGTTTGGCCAGAGACTTCCGCCATCAGCACCTTGGGCGGCGTAAGCCCATACGGAACCGCGTACTTCGGCACAGCCAACTCCATCGCCTGGAAGGAACCATACTCGCTCCAGTGGAATCTCTCTCTGGAGCGCGATCTCGGGAAGGGAACCGGACTGCGCCTCACTTACGTCGGTATGAACACCACCAACCTCGTCTGGGCACCCGACGATAACCAATCGCTGCCCTCGACCATTCCCTATGTGGATCAACCCCTCAGCAGCCGCCCCTACCCGAATTGGGGTGTGGTGAACACACGCGCCAACGGCGCCACCGCCACTTTTGAGGAGGCTCAAGTGGAAGTGACGCACCGGGTCGCCTCGGGTCTGACGCTCGATAGCACCTACAGTTGGTCCCACAGCCTGGCAGACAACCTGGGCGCCGGGAATGCGGGCAGCTTGTGCGGTGAGACGGCCTGCAACCGTTCGGAGGACTTTTACGACCGGCGCAGCGAAAAAGGAAACCCCTTTGCGCCCTACAGGCATAACTGGATCACTACCGCGGTCTACCAACTCCCTGTGGGAAAGGGCAAACGCTTCGCGAATTCCGACAACAAAATCCTCAACGGTGTGATCGGCGGATGGCAAACAAATAACGTTCTGACGTTGCACACCGGCCCCTTCCTGACGCCCTACTTCTCGTCCGGCGATCCCTCCGGAACGGGCTCCGGGATTATCGGCCGCGCCCAGCGTCCAGACCGCGTCGGCAACTTCATTCCGTCCTCGCCGAACGCCGGCGAATGGCTCAGCGGCTCGGGATTCGCGTGCCCTGGCGGGAGTTGCAGCATCGGCGAAGGTGGGTCAACCCCGCCTCCCATCGGCCGCTTTGGAACTTCCGGCGTCGGAATCTTGAACGGTCCGGGCACCATTGACTGGGACACTGGAATCTCCAAGTTCTTTACTCTTACCGAGCGTGTCAAGTTGAGGTTCGAGATTTCCTTTGTGAATGTTATGAACCATCTCAATCTGGGTAATCCCGACCTGAATATCACTCACGTGAATAATCCCTCACAGGCGCTATGCGGCTTCGGGTGCATATCCTCAGCTCAGGGATTGTTCCAGTTCGCGGGTGCGCGCCAGGGCCAGGCCAGCTTGCGCATCGACTTCTAACTTCCTATGGTTTCGTAGGGGCGGCTCACGAGCCGCCCCCACACCTCCGAATTTCAAACCCGCCATCGAGCAACCAGCTTTTCTCGCTACTTGCCAAACCATCTGAACTGCGGCCAGAACAGAGGCCGGGAGTCGCGAGGGTGGCGGCAGTCTAAGACAAGTGTCCGCGTTCTTCTTTCTCGATGGGAAGCAGCGGTTATGAGAAAACTCGGCCGCTGGCCCGAATCTCGTCTTCTCGTGCGACAATCGACCTGACATAATTGAGATGGATAAGCGAACAGCCAATAATCCACCCAGGAGCGACTTATGCGCAGGCTTCCACTTTTGGCACTACTCGTATCCGGGCTTCTCGCGGTGCATCACTCTCGCGCCCATGCCGGTCAAAACTCGGCGGACGCCGGGAACACCACCATCTCCGGTCGATGGACGGTAACCGCCGACTTTTACGGCACGCCGATCTACTTTCCTTTGGAACTGAATCAGGCAGAAGACAAACTCACCGGAACGTTCGGGGGAGACAAGCTGGAGGGAACTATCGGCGGGGATTCCGTGCATTTTGTGGCCAAAGACGAGGAGGGCGGAACCGAGGAGTGCCAAGCCACCGTGCGCGGTGCCGCCATGTCCGGCAGCATCGTTTTCACCGACGCCGACGACCGGGAGCACCCCAGCACGCATCAATTCACCGCCGCCCTGGTTCCGCAGCGCCGGGCGGCAGCGCCCGAGCGCCATGAATTCACGCCCACAACTTTCTATCGCCAGTTCTCGCCCCTGAACAAGCCGGTGCTGACCATCTCACCGGGAGATACTGTACACACGACAACCGTTGACGCGGGCGGCACCGATGAAAAGGGAGTGACGCGCGTGCTGGGCGGGAATCCTCAAACGGGACCTTTCTTCGTTGAGACCGCCGTGCCCGGCGACACGCTGGTGGTGCGCCTCAGGAAGGTGCGCCTGAATCGCGACTGGGCGGTCAGCGACGACGCGGTGGTGGACCGCGGAATGGACAGCGATCTTGCGGTGAAAATGAAGGACACCGGCAAAACGGTGCGCTGGCATCTCGACCTGCAAGGCGGCGTGGCCACGCCGGAGAAGCCTGCCGAGCACCTGAGGCGTTACTCCGTGCCGCTGAAACCGATGCTGGGTTGCGTCGCAACCGCGCCCGGCCCGTCACAAGCCGCGCCGCCCACCGGCGACTCCGGGCGCTATGGCGGAAACATGGACTTCAACGAGATCGTCGAGAACGCAACGCTTTACCTGCCGGTGAGCGTTCCCGGGGCTCTCCTCTATTTGGGCGACGGACACGCGGCCCAAGGAGACGGCGAACTCAACGGCAACGCCCTGGAGACTTCCATGGAGATCGAGTTTTCGGTGGATGTCCTGCCCGGGAAACACATCTCGACACCCAGGGTCGAGTCGGCAACCCACATCATGGCGGTCGGGCTTGCGGGGTCCATCGACGACGCGTTCCGTACCGCCACCGCCGGCATGGCGCAGTGGCTGACGGATGAATACAAGTTGACTCCGACGGAGGTGGCGCAGGTGCTGGGCACCTCGGCGGAATATAAAGTCAGCGAGGTTGCGGACCGCAACGCGGGAGTGGTGCTCAAAATCAACAAGGAACGCTTGCAGGCTCTGACGCCGGCGGCGAAATGAATCGGGCCTGCGATGTGCCGCCATCTACTGCCTGGTGGCGCCCGCATGTCCCGCAGTGTCCACCAGATAAAGCACGGCATCCTGGTTGAACGGCGGCGTGAACGATTGCGAGGCTGAACCGGCCGGGATGGGCTCTCCGGCAACCGTAGCCCCTGTCGAGGGATTGAACCACTCGACGGCCAGCGTCCTTGAGTGCGGCATCGCGGAGAGGTCAACCGTGAACGAACCGCCGGATGGCGAGTAGACCAGGTACTCCGCACCGGCAGGAGGAGTCTGGGCAAGACAATACCCTGTCGAAGAAAGAGAACCGCGGGGAGTGACGTTGGCGAGATTCAACCTGCGGGAATAGCTCAGTATGTACCCGAGATTATCCCTGAGGTTGTCCCAACGCGTGTCCGGCGCTCGACACATGTCGTTGACCGGGGAGAGGCACAAGTTTCGCTGCTCGCGCGGGTAATAAACCAAGTAGGGGTCCATGAACAAGACTTGGTTGCCGGTCATGAAGTTTTCCCAGGCATAGTTGCGACCCCGCTGAGGCGTGTCCTTCCAGATCTCCCAGTAGCTATGGTCGCTGTCATTGACGTTGACCTTGCAGGCCGGCTTCCCAGTGCCGCAGGACTTGACCGGCGAGATTCTCGCGCCAGGCGCGACCCAGTCTGCGTCCGAGTTGTAGAGTATGTTATCCGAGGGCCCCTCGAGCGCGGCGTAGCCGATGGGATGCTGGTGCGGCTTTCGCGACTCGTAAGCCCGAATGTGAGCGATCTGGTGGTGGTTCCACCAGGTGGAATCATTGGGCGCCTCTTCGGAGACGATCCAAAGGACGTTCGGCAGATCGTTCAAGGTGTCGATGATCTTTTCCACGTAAGCGTCCTGAAACGCGGTAATCGCGTTGGGAGCCGTCATCGTTACTGAGCCCTTGCCTTTCCTTCCGCTTGTGTAACCATCGTCAACGCCATTGATATTGTTGGCTGCGGTGAAGGGGTAGCCGTCGGTCGAGCAGCGATAGACGTTGAGGAATTCGCCGGTGAATAAATAGACGCCCACATAAATGCCGGCAGTGTTCAGCGCCTGCGCCCGCGCCCGCAAGCGGTCGAAAAAGCTCTGGTCGAACTTCCTGAGATCGAATTTCAAACCGCCGTCCGTCGCTGTCCCCGGGCCGATCCTCAACCATGGAAGCGGGGCAGCGGTTAAATCCGGAGTGGAGCCCTCAAACAGGGGAAGGCCGCAGAACTTCGGCAATTCGACGGTCCAGAGCAAAGTGAAATTGTGGCCGTGCGCTGTAAGGAACTTGACGAATGCGTCGAAATCCAGTTTCTCGACAGAGCCGTTCGCGCCCCAGTCCTGAAGCGTGTTCCAGGTCTGCGAGCCGTTCAAAATAAGAACCGTGCCGTTCGCATCTTTGAAATAGTTGGGATTACTCGAGGCTGTGAGCGGCCCCGCGACCTGGGCGAACAAAGCCGTCGGGCCGGCGAGAAAAGCGCAGAGGAGCAACAAACTCATCTGGGTTGTAAAGGCGCTTGCTATTGCGCCGTCATGTCGAGAGGGTATGTCACGCTTCGGGAATTGCGCATTGATTTGCATGCAACGAACCTCCGCCGCCAGCGGCCGGAAACCTCCGCTCGCCTGTGGTGCGACTAGTCTATCACCGCTCAGGGCGACGAAAGAAAGCGCAGGATCTCGTGCATGACGCGCTCACCCTGATTCGTCTCGAAGAGGTATTGTGCGTGCGCAGAGCCGTCGAGGACAATCAACTCCTTAGGCTCGGGGGCTTTCTCATACTGGGCGCGAATGCCGGGGAGCCTCAGGCCGCCTTCGTTTGCGTCGTCGCGAGCCACGATGAACAGTGTGGGCGCCTTGAGCTTTGCCGCCGGGCCGTTCGGCGCCGCGCCCAAAAGGACTAAGCGATTGATCTGCCCTGGCTCGGATGCGATCGAGGCGTCTCCGGCCGCCGCGCCACCCATGCTGCCTCCGACTACGGCTACCGTCTTCGCGCCGGTGTTCCGGAGATAGAGGACCGCAGCCAGCACGTCCAAGTGCAGGGGAGCACTAAGAGGATCGGAGTCGCCTGGACCCCGTGACTGGCCATAGCCGCGGAAGTCAATGGCCAGCACGCGAAATCCCGCCCCCGCAAGAATTCTCGCCTGCTTCGCCCAACTCTCCTTGTTAAAACGGCCGCCGTGCGCCAGCACAACGCAGCGCTCGCCTTTGCCGTAGAGGTCAGCGTAGACGGTCCCTCCGTCCTGGGTGGGAAATGAGACGTGCTCCTGCGTCGCAGCCACTATCGCAAAGAGGTGAGTTGACAAGAGGAGGACTGTTCCCAGCAAAGCCCGATGCAGCACGGCGCCTTCTTCCTTTCTTCATTGCTAATTATTGCATTACCGCTGCCAGCCCCTCACTGAAACTGTTGACCCATCTTGCTTGAGTTTGAACCGCTTCATGGCCGTCCATATCCAGAAACAACCAGCGGTCGTGGGTGACCGCTCGCGCCAATCCTTCAGAGTAGGACGAGATGTGATCGTATTGTGGCAGCACAATCCACCGGCCCGTTCTGTCGATCACACCGCTGACAGGGCCGGTGAGAAACATGCCGCTTTGCGACACAATGGCACGGCCGTCGACGAAGTCCGCCGCCAAATTGTTACCCGCAATGAAGAATTGCGGTTTGATCACCGCCGTTCCGCTGGCGTCGATATAACCGTAAGCAGTGCTGATGCCAGGGGGGCCAGGGCCGGGAGCCACTGCGGCCAGACCTTCACTAAAGACGCGCGCATCCACGAATTCCTGTGGGAAGGGCCGCTGCCCGTTCTTTGTGAGATAAAACAGTCGTCTCTTGTCCGTTGGATATATACCGTTAAACGCCAGAAAAAGGCCCTGTGAGAAACCGAGACAGTGACTGGCCGGATCCATAAGTTTGCCCGCCTTATCAATCAAACCCGTTCCCGTCATCGTGGTGACGGAGGCATAACCGCCCTCCTCAAACGGCTGCGCCGCGAAGAATGCAGGCTCAATTACGACCCTTCCGGCGTGGTCCATGTAACCGCATTTGTCGCCCTTGCGGGCCACCGCCAGGCCTCCGCTGAAGACCAAGGGCTCGGCCAGCATTTTGGTCATGTCCAAGTCCGGATTGTCGGAGCTGACGTCCTTCGATTGCGAGGGCCAATCGAACTGCATGGGAATCATCACTTGTCCTGTCTTGTCGATATAACCGTATTTGGTTCCGACTCGCACGCAGGCTAGTCCTTCTGAAAAAGCGCCCGCGTTGTCGTACTTTGGCTCGATCGCGAAATTGCCCTTCTTATCTATGAATCCCCATTTCTTGCCGAACCTGACGGCGCACAGTCCCTCGCTGAAATTTCGAAATGCGCTGTGATACAGGGTCCGCCCGCCATATTGGTCCCTCGCCACGTCGTCAAACTGGACCGGAATAACAAGAGAGCCGCTTCTATCAATAAATCCCCATTTCCTCGGGGACAGGCGGCCAAAAAATAGACGGTAGCCCCTGATTAGGACCGCAGCCAGAAGTGTGAGCGCTATAAGGCCTATGAACCGTTTGCGTGACATTAGTAGTTGTACCCGAGCCGAGCCCCGATTCCCTTCCTCGCTAAAGTCGGGCGGGGTGTGCCGCCCTAGCCGGCAACCGCATTCATCACCACCGGGGATGGCTGCTCTTTGCCGAAGTCACCTTCCCAGCGTGAGATCACCACGGTGGCCAGGCAGTTGCCTAAAACGTTGACCGAGGTGCGAGCCATGTCCATCAGTTGGTCGATGCCGAGCAGAATGAAGATGGGCTCCGTGGGCAGGCCGAACGACCCGGCCGTACCGAGGAGGATGACGATCGCGGCGCGCGAGACGCCCGCGACACCTTTACTGGTCAGCATGAGCGTGAGCATGAGAAGCAATTGCTGGCCAAGGCTGAGGTCCACGCCGGCGGCCTGCGCGACGAAGATGGCGGCGAGCGAAAGATAGAGCGTGCTGCCGTCGAGGTTAAAGCTGTAGCCCGTCGGCATGACGAAGGCCACCACCGGACGAGGCACCCCGATCGCCTCCATGGCTTCCATGGCGCGCGGCAAGGCGGCCTCGGAACTCGCGGTTCCAAAGGCAATCGACACCGGCTCCGCCACCGCCGCGATGAATTTCTTCAGTGGCACCCGCGCCAGCAGGGCCACCGGCAACAGAACTCCAAGAATAAAAACAAGCAGGGCGACGTAGAGGGTGAGCAGCAGCTTGGCGAGGTTGAACAGGACGCCCATGCCGGTGCTGCCCACCGTATACGCGATGGCCGCGCCCACGCCTAGCGGCGCCATGTACATGACGAGGTTGGTGAACTTGAACATGGTCTCCGTGAGACTTTCGGCAAGGTTGACCAGCGGCCGGCGTCGTTCCTCGCGAACCATCGCCAGGGCGATGCCGAACAGGATGCTGAACACTACGACTTGCAAGATCTGACCTTCCGCAACGGATTTTGCCAGGTTCTCGGGGAAGATGTGCAGGATGGTTTCTGAGGCGGACATTCGCTGCACTTGGACCGCTTCGCCGCCGGCGGGCGGCAAGTGTACTCCCACGCCTGCCTTGCTCAGGTTTATGGCGGCGAGCCCGATGAACAGCGCAAAGGTGGTGACCGCCTCGAAGTACACAATCGCCTTTACGCCCATGCGCCCCACCTTCTTCAAGTCCGAGTGCGCTGCGATGCCGCTGACCAGCGTGCCGAACAGCAGCGGGGCGATGATGCAGCGGATGAGCCGCAGAAAGATCATGCTGAGAAGCCGCAGGCTCAGGGCCGCGTGGGGCCAATCGTGACCCAGGACCGCACCCATGATCATCGCCACCAGAATCCAAGTCGTCAGGGTGCGCTTGAAAAGCGCGTAGAGAACCAGCGTGGCGATCGAGATCCAGCGAAGTGCGACAAGCAGTGAGGAGGGTAGCGGAGTCAAGTATTGACTCGCGAGGCCTAGAACCGCGGTCAATGTAAAGCTGGCGACGAAGAGGAGCAACGATTTCGTCTTCATTTAAGCATATCCACGTCGTCCACGACACTCTCAGACCTTCACTTGGCCAGGGTCTCGCCCACGAAGCACAGGGACGAAAACGAAACGGCAAGGCGCAGCGAACCTGCCATTAAACAACCACTCGGGATGTGGGATTATACTTCCAGAACCCAGCCAGTACAAACGTGCGCACCACGGGGAAGATGCTGGAATTAGAAGCTTACACCTGGACGGCGACGGTTGTCTCGGCGCGAGTGACGGGGCGGTAGAGGGTGTCTCTTTCGAAAGGTTCCTGGCCGGCTTCACGGATCAGGCGGATGATCTGCTGGCGGGTCATGGCCTGCGGTGTTCGCGCCCCGGCATCGTGATAGATCTTCTCTTCCACCACGGTCCCATCCAAATCATCGGCCCCGAAGCGCAACGCCACCTGCGCCACGCGAGGCGTCATCATGATCCAATAGGCCTTGATATGCGGGAAGTTGTCGAGCAGCAGGCGCGCCACGGCCACGTTTTTTAGATCCATGAAGCCGGAAGTCTCGGTGTGGGCGACGAGTTTCCCCAGTTCGGTGTTGGCAGGGTGAAAGGCCAGCGGGATGAAGGTTTGAAACCCGTGGGTCTCATCCTGAAGGTTGCGCAATTGCAGCAGGTGGTCAACGCGATCCTGCGAAGATTCGATGTGCCCGTAGAGCATCGTAGCGTTCGAAGGCATTCCGAGTTCATGCGCGATGCGGTGCACCTTGAGCCAGGTGTACGCGCCGATTTTGTGGTCGCAGATGACCCGGCGCACTGCCGGAGCAAAAATCTCCGCGCCTCCGCCGGGCAGCGAACTGACTCCCGCCTCCTTAATCTTCACCAGAACGTCGCGAATGGGCATTTGCGTGATGTGCGAGAAGTAACCGATCTCGACAGCCGTGAAGGCCTTCAAGTGGACGCTCGGAAACCTTTCCTTCAAGCCACGCATCAGGTCCAAGTAAAACTCAAACGGCAGGTCGGGATGCAGACCGCCCACGATGTGAAATTCCGTTACAGCCTCCGACCAGCCTTCGCCGGCAATGCGAAAGGCTTCTTCCAGGGCCATCGTGTAAGCGGCAGGCGCGTCGGGCTTGCGGCCGAAGGCGCAAAGCTTGCAACTCGCGACGCACACGTTCGTCGGATTAAGGTGCCGGTTGACATTGAAATAAGTCCGCTTCCCGTGCAGCCGCTCGCGGACGTGGTTGGCCAAGTAGCCGAGGGCGAGCAGGTCGCCGGACTCGTAGAGCGTAACGCCCTCGTCGAAACTAAGGCGCTCCCCTGCCATCACCTTTTCGGCAATGGGACCGAGCTTCGGATCTTCGACGCGGAGTGTGCCCGTGAGCATATGGCTAAATTCCCATTCTATCGGCGGGAAGCCCCGATTGCAACCCATTGCGCCCGCGGTCCAGGTGTCATTCCGAGCGAAGCGGGGCAGTCCCCAAACCCGCATGAATACTGAATAGGACTTGACAAAGCCCCAGGCTGTGTGCTCGGCGTGACTGTCCTCGGGGCACAAAACCTCTGGCAACCCACCCTGAGTTGGGTTTAGAATTTAGTCTTTGAAGCTCGAGACGCTATGGAGTGGACTGATTACAGTTTCGCGGAGCCCCAGGACGAGGCGGCGTTCTTTTATGGCCTTTTCCTGCGCGGGTGTCCGCTGCAAAAGCTCCGGGAAGACATCGACGTGCCGGCCCGCGTACTTGCCGAGTGGCAGCGCCTCGCCGATCACGACCCCGTTTACCAGGGAACGGTGGCTCGTATTTTAGCCTATCGCAAGCATGTCCTTGCCATCTTTGATTCGCTGGTTTTCAAAGAAATAGGATTCACGCACAGGCTCCAGTAATTGAGCCATTTGGCCATTGAGTCATTGGGCCACTAAGCCGGGCGCATGCGTGTCTGGAATGACTCAATCGCTCAATGACTCAATGATTCAATGGATCAATATATCTGTGGCCCAAGTGACAAAGAACAGCACGCTGACGTATCCGTTCACGGTGAAGAACGCGGCGTTCACCCGGGACAAGTCAGAAGGCTTGACGAGGGCGTGTTCGTAGGTGAGCAGGCAAGCCACCGCGATCAGACCTGCCATAGCAACCCATCCCAGGTTCTCCATCCGGGCCACGGTAACCAGCAGCGCGAGCATCAGCACGTGAAGGAAGGCAGAGGTGTAAAGCGCCGCCCTGATCCCGTAGCGTTTGGGGATAGAGTAGAGGCCCAGGGCGTGGTCGAATTCGACGTCCTGGCAGGCGTAGATGATATCGAACCCGGCTGTCCATAAGGTGACTGCAGCACCCAGGAGTAAGACGCTCAGGCTCACGTCGCCCCGCAAGGCAATCCAGGCAGCGATCGGCGACATCCCTAAACACGCTCCCAGTACGATGTGCGAGAGAACCGTGAAGCGCTTGGTGTAGGAATAAACAAGCAGGAGCGCAAGGGCAAGCGGCGAAAGCTTGAATGCGAGTGGGTTGAGTTCGCGCGCCGCCAATACCAGTAGCGCGCAAGACAGCAAAGTGAAGCCTAGCGCAAAACGCAGGCTGAGTTGCCCCGCAGGCAGAGCACGCATCCTGGTGCGCGGGTTGAGCGCGTCCAATTTAAGGTCGGCGATGCGATTGAAGGTCATGGCGGCACTGCGCGCGCCGACCATGGCCACGATCAGCCAGAGCACCTGCCGCCAAGCCGGCCAACCCCGCACTGCCAGCATGGCGCCCGTCAGTGCAAACGGCAGCGCGAAGATCGAGTGCTCGAATTTGATCATTTCGAGCGTGGTGCGGAGCTTGGCGATCAGGCCCTTGGGGGCCTCGGTCGAGGTGGCGTTAGGGTTGCGCTGGTTCGCCATGCTGCCGTGCATAGCCATACCCCTATCATGGCCAAATCTCCTGCGAATGCGCAAGTGCAGCCACCTGGTTTTCCGTGTTCTCTGCCGTTAAGAAAGCGCGAAACACGGCGGGCATGAAGAAGTTGATTTTGGCGACACCCATCCACCGGCGTCGAATTGCCTCGGAAGTGCCCCGTCACTATTTTGGATATCCAACAGTCTGTGCCAGGATGATCTTCTGGTTGGGCCGGAGCTTCGCGGTTTTCGCGAACGCCGCGCGATCAATGCTGCCTCGCACCACCGCCGCTAGCCCTTCGGAAGCACAGAACAGGTATACGTTTTGGGCGATGAACCCCGTATCGGCCGCCGTGTACATGATCTGGTCCTCACCGCCGGCTCTTCCCGTTTTGCCCAAGTCCGCTACATAAACGAGGCCGAGCGCGGCATCTTTGACAAACGCCTGCTGGCCGGTCGCCCCGCGAACGTCCTGCTGCAAGACTGGCTTCAGAGCATTGGACTTGGCGTCGTAGACGTAAAGGCCGTCCTGGGTGGCCACGTACACATCAATTTCCTGCCAATTCATGGCGGAAGGCGCGGTCCGCTTGCCGTCCGGGCGGTTTATTCCGAAGGCCGCCCAAAGCAGGTTGGAAAGCGTCTGCGGCGAGAGCCTTTGACTGCTGAATTCCCGCGTGGAGTGCCGATCTTTGAGAACTTGCATCAGCGGTTTTCCGCCGGTGGTCTGAGGCGGCGGAAGGGGTACGGGGTTCTGTTCCTGCGCTAGCGCGAGCGAAGCGCAGGCAACGATCGTTAGTATTCCAAGAAGACGCAAAACGCGTTTTCGCATAAGTGTCCTTTCCGGTGTATTCGATAAAACCAATTAGAAACGGACACGTATTCTACACCCGCACCACGCCTCTCGCATTGGACTTTCCTGGGATTAGGAAATGAGTATCAAAAGCACGAAAAGGGCTACGTTGACGGCGTGGGCAGCGTAGCAGAGTGGGCAGTCAACGCCGAGGACGCGCCGGAGCGCATACACCAGATAGAAGCCGAGCATGACCGTGAGCAGGCTTGCGCCCAGCAGCCACAGGCCCACCGTCTCGAATGGCCTGAAGATCTGCCCTGATATGCTCAGGTGCCGGGGCACAAATCCAATCCACACCAACAAGGACAGATAGTAGAAAATGCCAAAGAGCGAATTCGGAATCCCGAAGACCCGCGCGTAGGGTGTGCGAACCACGGTAACGCAACTCGAACCCTCTCGCGCGCAGAAGACTTCCGGCACCCAGCGCGCCTTGCGAATTCGCCCATAGTAGGCGAAGGTGAAATAGAGGGAATCTGCAAGCCCGGCGAGCGAGAGCAGCGCAATGATCAGGCGAAGTATCACGTCACGACCAGAAGGATTGATCCATTGGATCATTGAGCCATTGATTCATTTAATCGCTAATTCAGAAGGTACTGCCGACTGCCGAGTGCCTACTACCCACTGCCCTCCCCCGCTCCCAGTCCCTTCCATCGGAATTGATCCGCCTGCTCCAGTCCAAGCAGCGCCAGCACGCGGCAGCAAAATTGCGTGACCAGATCGTCGAGGGTCTTCGGCCGATGGTAAAAAGAAGGGATGATAGGAAAAATCACGGCCCCGGCGGCCTGAGCGCGCAACATGTTCTTTAGATGAATCTGATTGAAGGGGGCGTCGCGCACCGCCAGCACGAGCTTGCGGCCTTCCTTCAGGCAAACGTCCGCAGCGCGTTCGATGAGCGTATCCGAGATTCCGTGGGCGATTTGCGCCAGGCAACCTGTGGTGCAGGGGATCACCACCATGCCGTCCACGGCATACGACCCGCTGGCGATGCTGGCGCCGATGTCAGAATCCAGCAAGTACTCGGTCTTCGCTACCGCCTGCGCGGCAAGGGCGCAAGCGATCTCCGCGGATCGGGACACCTCCAGGTCGAGTTCATCTCGCATCACCTTCAACCCGCTACCGGAGATCACGAGATGTATTTTCCCGACCCGATCGTCGGCTTCCAGCAGTTGCAGCATGCGACGGGCAAAGATCGCGCCGCTGGCGCCGGTCACTCCGAGGATCAGACGCTTGCCGAGGGCAGTTTGCGAGGAGGGCATCAAAGGCATGTTAGTAAGTGCGTTGCGGGAAGTCAAGAAAGTCGGCTTGCACCTGATATACTAACTTCCAGGACCACGGGCCGGGGAGGGGACATTGTCACCTGAAGAAATCACCGAAATGCTCCAGCAAGTGCGGAGTGGAAAACTGAGCGTGGAAGGCGCGGTGGAACGGCTGCGCAACCTGCCTTACGAAAATCTGGGTTACGCCAAGATCGACCATCACCGGTCGCTTCGCCAGGGATTGCCTGAAGTGGTCTTCGCGCGCGGCAAAGACCCGGCTCACGTCGAGGGAATCGTGCGTCACATGCTGATGAACAAGCACAATGTCCTCATCACGCGGGGCGATGCGGGGTTGTTTGAGCGCCTGAAGAATCTTGAAAAGACGGCTAAGTTCTATGAGCTTTCCGGGGCCATCGCCTTTCGCCGCGAGCGCAAGATTCGAGGCAAGGGGAAAATCCTGGTGGTCTGCGCGGGCACCTCAGATATCCCGGTGGCGGAGGAAGCGCTGGTTACCGCCGAAATCATGGGAAACCGCGTCGAGTCGCTTTACGACGTGGGTGTGGCGGGCATCCACCGCCTGTTGGGCGAGAGCCGGCACCTGCGCGACGCTCGCATCATCATCTGCGTGGCGGGAATGGAAGGCGCGCTCCCCAGCGTCGTGGGTGGCATGGTGAGCGCGCCCGTCATCGCCGTGCCCTCGAGCGTAGGTTACGGGGCCAGTTTTCGCGGCCTCGCCGCGCTGCTCGGCATGCTCAATAGCTGCTCGCCCAACGTTTGCGTGGTGAATATTGACAACGGCTTTGGCGCCGGGTATCTTGCCAGCGTGATAAATCGCCTGTAAACTTAGGGTGGAATTCCATGAAGGCGCCTAAGAGCCAATTCATCGTGGATGAAGGGGGAAAGACGACGGCCGTCGTGCTTCCCGTGGCGAAGTATAGGAAGCTCCTCGAGGACTTGCATGATCTTGCCGTCGTCGCTGAGCGGCGGGAAGAGGAAGCCATTAGTCTGGATGAAATGAAGCGACGCCTCAAAGCAGATGGAATCCTAAAGCGTCCGCTTTAAGCCCTCCGTCGAAAAGGACCTCCGCACCCTGCCCCAAGGCATCGCTTCGCGCGTTATGTTGCGCGTCGAATCTCTTAAACAGAATCCCTTCCCGCACGGCTCCGCTAAACTCGCCTCCAGCGAGAAGATGTACCGAGTAAGAATTGGCGACTATCGCATAGTCTATGAGGTCGACTCAGCCGCCAGGATCGTGACTGTACATTACGTCCGCCACCGGCGTGAGGTTTACCGTGGGGTTTGAGATGGCAGACCTGTTCCAAACGACTCATCTGATCTTCATACCGTCGCTGACCCACCAGCGGGAAACCTGACCACTGATAGCTGAGGGCTGAGAGCTGACGGCTCTCCTCATCCGAGGAGCCGGCGCAGGGCGTCCGCCTGCTCGGGGTTCTTGCGCAGCAGGATGCGGCGCAGGCGAAGGAACTCGTCGCGGTCGATTTTCTGGACGGTGCCGCGCCCGCGGTGGGGGCTGAAAGCCAGGATGTGATCGAGGTCGGGATGGCGCGTGAGAGGATGCTTCAGGCGCAGGGCCTCCCGAGGCGGGCAGAAATCGAGAAGCGAGCCCAGGCCGGTGTCGCGCCCATCTGAAGCCGCTCGCGCTATCCCCACCACCCACTTGCGGTCCACCTCGTAACAAAGGAACAGGTCTCCGCTCTTCACTCCGTCGCGGATATAGCGCAGGCTCGAGGCGCTGCGAATCCAGCCTTCGTCGCCCAGCTCATAAACGCCGCGCGTGCGCGAGCGGAAGTATTGATCGAACTCCCAGCCGCGCTTGGTGTTGATTTTGAAGACCCAAACGTTCATGATCGGTAGCTAGTGCTTAGTGGCTAGTGGCTAGTCAGACCACTGACCACTAGCCACTAAACACTAGCCACTGCCCTTCAGATTTCCACCACCCGCACTACCCGAATGGCGGCGATGGAGTGGATTTCCGCCAGCACTTCTTCCGGGACGACTTCGTCAACCTGGACCAACCCCACCGCCTCTCCTCCCTGTGCGTCGCGCCCCAGAGCGAAATTGGCGATGTTGATTTTGTGGTCGCCCAGGATGGTGCCGATGCGCCCGATCACGCCCGGCACGTCCTGGTTGCGAATGTAGACGTGAATGCCCTCCAGAGGGGCTTCGATGTCGAGCTCGTTGATGCCCAGGATGCGCAGGTGGCCCCGCGGGCCCACCATAGCTAGTGCACTAGCCGAGCCGGTTTCGGTGCGCAGCGCCAGCCCCAGGGAATGAGAGAACGCCACACGCCGTGCGCTGCGGACCTCCAGCACCTCAATGCCCCGCGCCTGCGCCAGGGTGCCGGCGTTGACGATGTTCACGCTGTCGGAGAGGGCTTTCTTGAGAATGCCTTTCAGGACCGCGTTCTTCACCAGGTGCGTATTCAACTCCGCCAGCCCGCCGTCGTAGCTGATTCTCGCTTCGCTGATCCGCCCGCCCGCAACTTGGGCCAGGAAACAGCCGAGATTTTCGCCAAGCTGCAAATAAGGCGCGAGCTTCTGATACTCCTCGGGCGAGATGGTGGGCATGTTGACGGCGTTGCGTGGCACACCCTGCAAGAGATAATCGCGTACCTGCTCGGCGATCCGGATGCCCACGATCTCCTGCGCCTCTTCCGTTGACCCCGCGATGTGCGGGGTGGCGATGACGCGCGGGTGGTTCAGCAGGCGCGCGTCTTTGGGCGGCTCGGTTTCAAAGACGTCCAGCCCCGCCCCGCCCACCTGGCCGCTTTCCAGGGCGGCCAGCAAATCCGCCTGGTTGATTAACTCGCCGCGCGCGCAGTTCACGACGCGCAAGCCGGGCTTGGCAAGGGCCAGCGTCCTGGCATTGAGCATGTGATGGTTCTCCGCAGTCGCCGCCGCATGCAAGCTCAGGAAATCGCTTTCCTTCAGTAGTTCTTCAAGTGAGACCAGCTTGACGCCCTGTTCCTCGGCCAGCCGGGATGAAACAAAGGGGTCTGAGGCGAGAACCGACATGCCGAAAGCCTGCGCGAGGCGCGCCACTTCGCGCCCGATGCTGCCGAAGCCCACAAGGCCCAGGGTCTTCGAGCGCAACTCGATGCCGGTGAGCTTTTTTTTCTCCCACTGGCCGCGTTTGAGCAGGCTGTCGGCCTCCGGGATATGCCTGGCCAGGGCAAGGATCAAGCCCATGGTGTGCTCGGCCACGCTCACGGCGTTGCCGCCCGGCGTGTTCATCACCACAATGCCCTTTTTGGTTGCGGCGTCCAGGTCGACGTTGTCCACACCGCTGCCCGCGCGCCCGATGACGCGCAATCGCCCGGCCCGTTCGAGCAGCGCCGCAGTCGCCTTCGTGGCGCTGCGCACCACCAGGGCGTCGGCGTCCTGGATTTCTTCCTCGACGGTGGCATTCGCCTTCTTGGGAAGGAAGACTACCTCCCAGGATTTATCCGCCCTTAGAAGTTTGACGGCGCGTTCTGAAACGTTGTCTGCAATGAGGATTTTCATAAGCAAGTTGACAGTCGACAGTCGACAGCAAGAGCAACCTCCGCTTGTCTGCCCTCTCCCTTGGGGAGAGGGTGTCCCGCAGCCGGCGTTTTCATCAGCCGGAGCGGGACGGGCGAGGGGTCTCATGCGCCGCAGTGCAACGTAGGGGCAACCCTTGTGGTTACCCCCGGGCGGCCACACGGGCCGCCCCCACGACGTCCTAACCGCACCTCCGCAGGTACACTTCCTGGGCGGCGCGGACGCCGCGGCCCAATTCAACCTTGTGTCCCAGCTTCAAAAGCACCAACTCCAGGGTCGCCGTCGCCGCAAACAGTTCAGGAACGTCGTAATACCCGAGGTGGGCGAGGCGAAAGATTTTGCCCTTCATGCTCCCCTGGCCATTGGCAATGACGGCCCCGAATCGGCTGCGCATTTCTTTGACGATAGCGCCAGAATCCATTCCTTCCGGCGCGCAGACCGCGGTGGCGGCGTTGGCCGGCGAAGAGACCGCAAATAACTTGAGCCCCAGCGCCTTGGCGGCTTCGCGCGTGGCCTCCGCCAGCAGCGCGGCGTTGGCGATCAGGTTCTCCCGGCCGATCTGTTGAATGTACTCGAGCGCCGCATGCAAGCTGATGATGAGCGTCGTCGCAGGAGTGTAACTCGTCTCGCCTTTGGCTTGGTTCTTCCGTTCCTTGGCAAAATCAAAATAGTAGCGGGGAAGCTTGGCCTTGGCGATCATTTTCCAGGCTTTCTCACTGACGCTGACGAAGGCCAGGCCGGGAGCGACCATGACGGCCTTCTGCGATCCCCCGATGACGATGTCCAGGCCCCACTCATCCGGGCGAAGGTCGGTGGTGCCCAGGCCGGTGATGGCGTCAACCACCAGGCAGGTCTCGGGATAGTTCCTGACGATCTCGCCCAGCGCCTTCACGTCGTGGCTGACAGCCGTCGAGGTCTCGGTGGCTTGAACGTACACCGAGCGGAACGGGCCATCCTGCTCCAACCTTGCTTTGATCTCATTGACGTTCAACGGATGACCGTAAGGAGATTCGACTTTAACGGCCTCGATGCCGTACGCTTCCGCCAGGCCCAGCCAGCGCTCGCCGAACTTCCCCGCCGTGCCCACCAGTATGCGTTCGCCGGGCGATACCAGGTTCGAGAGGGAGCCTTCCATCGCTCCCGAACCGGAGCTGGCCAGTATCAGGACATCGTTTTGGGTATTGAAATAGTATTTGAGAAGATCCAAGGTTTCGCGCATGATTCGGCGAAAGGCCTCGGTGCGGTGGTGAACGTTCGCAACCATGGCGCGCGCCTGGGCTTCCATGAGCAAGGGCGTCGGCCCTGGAGTGAAGAGTCTTTCCTTGATGATTCCCGGCATAGATTTGGTTCCTTCTGGGGTTTGAGCTGGCTTCGCACCGACGACAATCAAAGTAGGCTATTACAGTTCGAGGCCCTTGTCAGGAGAAAAATACCAACCCCTGATCCGTCGATAAGGTGCCACGACCCGACCCTAGACCAAGTCGGAGCCGATACCAATCCCACGTTGTCTAGCCGACTACCTGTCGCTGTCGCGGCATCGCACAGGGAGTCGCAGGCCCTGACTCAGTTTTCGCAAAATGCGGCGTTCTTTGCTCCTTTTCGGCGTAAATTGCTGCTAATTTGGGTGCTAAACACGCATAATTTGCAGCACTAAAAGTGCGACTTTCTTTGTTTTCAAGTACTTCTTAGCTTCGTTCCCACTATTTTCCATTTTCTGAGGTGCGCTGCCTTCTACCTCTCGCCCGGAGTCTTGGGTTTCGTTTTACTCTTCAGCAACCCCAGGGCTTGCCGGCGACAAGTTGTCCCCATCACGAGCACAATAATAGGCTATCATATCGAACCGGGCTTGTCAAGCGAAAAATCGGCAGGATCCTCCGTTGAACTTGGAACGGTGAGTTTAGCTCGCCATGTGGCGGCGTAAGGAGTCTAAATGAGACCCTCCTCCTGCCTGTCATTCCGAGCGAAGGATTCTCACACAGGCTCGTGAAGCCGCCGCGAACCCGAACTGAGACACTGCCGGGGAATGGTTTATTTCACAACTCCCAGGAGAGATGTTACATTGGAGTGTCTATTAACGCCGATCATGGCAGACCAAGAGCGCCTCACCTTCGCCTGGACGGATCTCCTCTGGCTGATCTTTCTGGGCGCCCTTGCGTTGATGGACCCCATCGACGAGATTCACAAGCAAGAGATTCTGCTGGCCATCGGCGTGTTTCAGGTCTTCGAGCGTCGCTTTCTTACCTGGAATCCGTCCGGCAGCAGGTTTTATGACGCCCTCCGCAAGGCCCTCTCGGCCGCTCACCTGAGGTTCTTGATCGATCTTCCAAGTCGAAGGTATTACAGCGTCATCATCAAAATTGTCTTGTCCACCCTGCTGATGAAGCACACCGGCGACCCGGCTGGCGGCATAAACAGCAGCTACTATCTTATTTATTTCTTGCCCGTCATGACGGCAGCCCTGTTCTTTGAGGGGACCGGCACGCTGATCTGGACGGCCGTCACTTCGGCAGCCTACTGTTCGCTATTGATCCCTGCTTTAGAACGTTTCGAATTGACGCCGGAGACGGCCAAGGAACTCGCGCTCCGAAATATCTTCTTTTTTCTGGCGGCCGTGCTGGTGAATCCATTCGTGAGCGAGAACCGCCGCCAGGCGAAGCGATACCGGCTGTTGGCCGAAGAGTTGGCGGAGACCAACCGCCGCCTCGAACAGGCGCAGGAAGAAGCTCGCCGGTCGGAGCGGCTGGCGGCGTTGGGACAGCTCACGGCTGGGCTGGCCCACGAGATTCGCAATCCCTTGGCGGTCATTCGAGGCTCGGCAGAGACGCTTACGCGCCGTCTCCAGTCGGCCGACCCGCTGACCACGGAAGTTGCCGGGTTTATCACCAGCGAGGTGAATCGCCTCAACACGGTTGTGACCCGCTTCCTCAACTTCGCGCGCCCACTCAAACTAGAGAGAAATCTGACGCAGATTCCGCCTCTCCTCGACCGGGCGGTCATGGTGGCGGGCGAGCGCTGGCCGGAAGCAAAGGTCGAAGTGGTCCGGCACTACGCGGACGGTTTGCCGCAGATGAACGTGGACCCTGATCTCTCTGAACAGGCGTTTGCTAACCTGGTGTTGAATGCCTTTGAAGCTATGAAAGAAACCGGCGGCAAACTGACCTTGACGGTTATGGCCGCAAATCTCGACGGAAGGAACGGCGTGGAGGTCGACATCGAGGACACCGGGCCGGGTATCCCTCCTGATCTGCGCGAGCAGATTTTCAATCCCTTTTTCACGACCAAGAAGGAAGGTGTGGGATTGGGTCTCTCCCTGGTCTCGAAAATCGTAGATGACCATCGCGGCTGGATTCGTCTTTCGAGCGAACCGGGGAAGGGGGCGTGCTTTCGCGTGTTCTTACCGGCGGAGTGACAGGAACAGAAACTGGAAAATGGAAAATGGAAAATGGAAAGTGGAAGATGGAAAATGGAAACTAGTGTCCTGAGTGAGGAGTTCGTTAAGAAACTCTTTCTCATGCGCGACCGTTTTCGAGAGCCCCGTCAGGGGCGGCATAGAGTAGCCCAGGGCGTAAGCCCTGGGTTAGACGGCCCTCACCCCGCCTTCGGCA